>Ga0179593_1484285_pt1 | contig 10052 bp, 10 predicted proteins | sample CZODoug2_1_08_16_FD_185931 | JGI IMG/M metagenome (GOLD analysis project Ga0179593, IMG submission 185931) | Vadose zone soil fungal communities from Angelo Coast Range Reserve, California, USA - CZODoug2_1_08_16fungal (PacBio error correction) | ecosystem: Environmental > Terrestrial > Soil >...
CGGCGGCCAGGGCTAAGCGAGGGAATAGCGTCGAAGTCCAGCGACCGAATACGTTGGAGAATGAATGAGGTAGGGAAATCTGCAGCCTGAACGGACACAGAGGGGGAATTCCTGTCAAAAAAGGCTAGTAGATAAGCTAGACACTCACCGCAAGCGTCGGGGTGTAGGGGGGAGGTCCGAAAACGGGGGGGCAGGGGGATGGAGAGGGTGAGGGAAAAGGTCGCACCCTTTCCTAATAAAAGAGGTGGGGGATTCCATCATTACTTTCGCGCAGGGGGGCGAGTCGATAGGGATTGTGGCGTCAAGTGAGAAAAATCGGACTAGAGGGAAGCTTGAAACAAGCAACTCTGGAGGGGGTACAGGCGAATGTGGAAGAGACCGGAAAGGAAGGGATCAATTCGTTTCTGGTCACGTGGTTCAAGATTTGGGGGTGTGAGAAATCATTGAAAAGAGTGAGCAGAGAAGGAACATTAACAAAAAAAAAAAAGAAATCGAGATGAACCCAAATGGGACGACCACGTTGGCACGGCATGTCTAGGGATGGTCTGCTGCTGAAGTAGCGCGGCTTGGTCGCCAGGGGAACAGACGCTGCCGAGGGGAGCGAAAAAAAAATGGGGGGGGAAGCTTATGACCCGACACCCACAAAAAACCTAGGTCGGGGGCGGCCCGCGGAGCAAGGAAAAGGGAAAAAAACAGGCAGAAAACGGAAGTAAGCGGGGATGGGCAGGTTTGTCAGGCCCGAAGACCTAACGCCGAGTATCCGACGTCCTCTATCCGTCCAAAAGAAGAAAGTCGTTCGAGAAAAACAATACAGCGTGGACCAGCAAACGGAGGGGGAAGTGCGGTTCGGCGGCCAAGGGAAGCGTTCGGCGGAGGCGAACTTTGGGGGCCGGGGAACCCAACTGGTGAAGGCTTGAGAAGAAATCTTGCGAAATGGAGGAGATGTGGAAAAAAAAGGTTGAAAAGTCTGAGGATGCGTGGGGCGACGAATTCACAAAGCTGTTGCCATCACGGAGGTCTGTGGAGAAGAAATTGTTTTTGCCGCAAAGCGATGGCCGATAGGGATCAGGGAGTACGAATTGCGTTCACGGTACTAGAGGGGCAGGTGTTTGACCGAGGGGGAGGAGGGGGGCCGCATTTACACTGGCTCTCCTCAGATATGCTCCGTATACGAAATAGGGGTTGCCCTCAAGAATGAAGACTAACAGTAAACTCTCTGTTGGCTTAGGAGAGAAATCTAATTTTCAGGGGAAAGGAGAGAGGGACGCTCCCTCGTTCACTGGCAAAATCAGGGAGACAAATTGCATATTTACGAAATCTTTGAAGGGTAGACAAGTTAAAAGTCTTGACAGGAGAGACGAAAAAAAACCACACGGGAATAGGATGTCCGAGGGGGAGGTAAAATCGCACAAGGGGGGGGGAGCGCTGGACTCTGCTCGTCTTTACTGATGCGCACGAACGGAGGCGAACCAGTTGGGGGAAAAACGGTTGCGAAGTCGCAATCCGCGAAAGACGTTCGTATTGACGGAAGAACTCGGGAGCACCAGACAGAGAGCAGCAGACCGCTGCAGAAGCAAGGCGATGGGAAATGCTCAAGAATCCGATGGAAATGATTGGGGGGTGCTCTCAGGTGCGCACGGGTAGTAAATCCTTCTCTAATAAGCTGCTTCCGAATAAGTTCATCGGTGCGAGACAGGTCTGGGAAAGAAAAACCGTTAAATCAGGCAACCGGGTTTGGGGATTCGAGGGGGACAAACGTTCCGCCGGGATGGAAAGTTGTTCGGGCGACAACTCGAATGAGCAGGCTCCAAGAGTCAAAAGCCCGGGAGAAGGAAGAAAGAAGGGGTCAGCGTCAAAAAAAAGCCCGCTACAGAAATCAGACCGAAGATCGAAAAGTGTCACTTCGTAAACCTCACTCCTTATTGCTGGGGAAAGACGCTGCGCGCAGGGGGGGGGAAAGGCGGGACAGGGGGGGAATGATAGACTGCTGGGCTGTATCAGAGGACACCAAGTGCGAGGGAACGGGAGGAGGCACCAACCTGCGTCCAAAGTGCTTAGCAGAGACCTGTGGATCAGAAGGAGAAAGGGAAGGGAGACTATCAGAGAAAACGTGAGCCTTCAAAGGGAAAAGAGAAGGAAAGCCTGATAAAGGAAGGGAAATGCTACGAGGAGGGGAGGGAATCTCAGCCAAATACTGTTCTATGAAGGTTACAATTTTCTTCGTTTTAAAAGGGGTGGTTCATCAGAGAGAGGGTTTTGGTCTGTGGGAAAATGGGCGTCTACGAGCGATGGACAGCGCAGAACAATCCCTGCGTATGGAAAGGGAAGGGGGAAAGAATGCCGAGATCAGGGGGGGGGACAACTTAACTATTGGTCAAACGAAACTCACAAGGGTTCTTGTTTCAAGAGGGGGAGAGGGGGAACGCGTCTTCAGTGACGCAACAACCCTATCTCAAAAACCAGAGGAGGAAGACTATTGCTATCCAAGCCTCTCACGAAGGTGTATGCTAGAAAGGCACGAACGGGATCAAATCTCACAAATGGGGAGTGCCGGACACCCTACGCTTTGAAGGGGGGGAAGATCTGTCGAAAGGGAAAGAACCGCCAGGAATCCTCGCTCGCCTTATATCGAACGGCACAGCACTGACTTCCAGATCGCACGAAAAAGAGTCGGTAGAAGAAGGAGGAGAGCCCCCTTGATCTCGGGGGATATCTGGTCTATACCTGCTCATCTCTCAAAAAAAAAACTGAAAGATTATTCAACAAAGAAGTGAAGTTCGCCCCCGGAAGGAGTACATGCGGATGGGCGCAAGAAGTCGGAAGAAAGGAATAAAAGTCAGGGTGGAGGGGAGGTAAGTCCAGAGGTGTCTATTTAACGACTTCCGGGCGACCGAAAGAAAGGGGAGGGGAAAGGAGGGGTAATTCTCAGCAAAGCTTCAGCATAGAACCGCAAAGGGTGGACAGAAAAGTAATGGCGACCACTTGCCTGTGAGCTGTCGTTCCACAGTGAGAGAGAAAGGGTCCACCTCAGGAGAACCCATCGTACGGCTGAAGGGATTAGCTAGGGTAGGGAGGGGCTGAAAGGTTTAGAATGACATCGATACAAGAAATCCTCACGGAGTGGCTGTGGGGGGGGGGACCTTCTACGAATTACGCGAAACACCGGGGACATCTGGGGAAGGATCAAGGTCCCTTGCGCAAGGGATCAAACGAGTGGGGGGTCTTGGGAGAAATCGTGACGATAGCGCAATCACGAACAAAATCTAAATAAAACCACCGTTAACTAAAGAAAAGGGGACGCGTAACGTCCGTACTTATGAGAGATCGTCGCGCTTGGAAAGGGGGGGAAGTCTGCTTGAAAAAAGCCTGGCTTGGGGAATTATGTGTAATGCGGACTGGAACACTAGTAAAGGTGGGGGACGCGCTCCTTCTTATCATTGACCGGGGAATAGCCGTAAACCTCTCTGGTGCAAAAGTCATTTGGGATTTGGGAGGGGGGGTCAAGTTTCCGCAGGGAAAACCGTGGCGATGAGACATCCGAATAGAGTATACAATCATGCAAACGCAACTTTTAAAAAAAAAAATCACGGCAAAGAACCAAAAAGGTAGTCAGAGCGGTACATGGCGGAAAAGGGAAGACACGACAGCACATGTGGCAGCTCGTCAATCATCTCTAGTAATAACAGATGCGAAGGGCCCAAAAAAGGTAGCCTTCGGGGGGGGGGGGACGCGAAAAAGGAAGGTGAAGTAGGGCTGTGAATCGAGTGGAAGGGTCTCCATAGTCGAACCGGGCGAGATGATGCATTTGGGGGGGGCTCGCTGAACTAAAGGGTAAAAGGTGACAGAATCTAGTTGCAGGCACGAAGAGTGTTGGCTCGGGGTGTCACTAGGGTAGCAGGGGGCGGGAAACAAAAGGTCGTGCCCGAAGGAAGGCTGCATGTCAGATGGGGGGGGGGGGGGGGGGGGGGGGGGACACGAGAGAGTAACGGTCTTTCGGAAAATCTGGGAAGAGCATCGTTGTGAAGTGCGGTTGCCGTCCAAGTGGCAGCGGTCTTAAGTCCGACATGGGGGTGCCTCCAGGGATGGGAAAGGGAGGTTGAAAGTGAAACGCGACTTGCGAGGTCACAGCAAGGGGGAAGATCATCGAGGGGTGACAAGAAGAAAAGGAGGAGCGTCACGAAGATAAGATCAAAAAAAAAGGAAGAAGAGGGGGGGAGCAATCGCTGAAGCTAAAACACTGCGGCCCAACCGCAAAAATACTACGGTCTCATCTGTGAGGGGGCGTCTCACAGATAAAGAAAGACATACATAAAAAGGACGAGAACACCAAAAAGATTAAAAACTGGTTCAAGGAGGAACCCGTGCAATCAAATAGTATGCGCCTCATGCTAAGGCAAGGAAAAAAAACAAAAACCAGAGGGAGGGCGCGTGCTCCCTCTCTTGTGTCCATTAAGAGACTGAACTGCTAGAAGCTCGGTGGGGCGGGACTCGCTGCGTGCTCGGTTCGCTGTAGGACCACCAGCGAGTAAAGCTGAAATCAGCGCCAAAACTCCTACATAACATCAAAAGAAAGCTGAAGAAGAAAAAAAGCATAACTCAATACACCATGGAACGCACTAACAGGAGAAAGGGAAAATGCGCTAGCTTCCAAATGCGTCGACAAGGAAGGAAACGGGGAGAACGTAAAGCACACATGAAAAACAGGATGACGCGGAAATGACTAGAAGAAGCAACTAGACTGGAGGGGGCACCGAGGGCAACAAGAAGCTGGAAGCAGGATGAAGGGGAAAAAATGGAAACAAAGATGTGAGAAAACGTAAGAAGAGGAGAAGTGGTCGCTCCACACACAACATCGGTGAGACACAACAAGTGAGTAAAGCGGGTGCGCACCGGCGGGGATAGGCAGACGGATAAAAGGGGTGTCGTCTTCCAAGATAGTAATTACGAGGGAAACATAAACAATAACAACGTCCATTAAAGGGAGAACGGGGGTTCTCGGGCTAACACATAGCCTGTGGTGTCGACAGTCAACTGTACAGCGAACGGCAATGCCGCCCATCAGGGACTGAAAAAAATGAGTGAATGGAAAACAGTCAACGGAACTGCGAAAAGGTCGGGGGGATGAGAATAAGGGGGCTGTTGGTGCCACGGTTGCGCCAGTCGGGGGCGGCGTTTTCCTGTGGAAGGGAAAGCGAGGGGCACGCAAACAGCGCACAAGCCATAGACGGACCAATACAAATCAACTCTACCGGAAGGAGGAGAAAGGGAAAGGGACAGTTTCAAATCAACCAAAAGTACCCAAGCGCAGGTGCGTATCGCGGGTCTGGTGGGTTCACTTCGGGTGGGTAAAACGGGTATGGGGAGAGGAGGAGGTGTTGTCAGCGGGGGGGGGGGTGGCGCAGAAAAGACTTGTCGGGACGTTCATTGAGGCGTGCGGTGGGGTCAAAAGTCAGGCGCCAAGTAGAGAGGGCGCAACTTGAAAAGGAGAAAAATGCCGGTGAGTGGCACGAATTGGTAACCGGTCTGCAGGGGGAATCGACCCGGTGGGCGAGGCGGGGGAGTGGAAAGGGGGGGGGATAGAGAGCGAAAGAAAAAAGCTGCCACTCCGCAAAGGATCGGTTTCTGGGCGACCGAACCCTCCTCACAAACGGAGGGGCGCGTTCGATTAGTCCAACTTTGCGCGGGGGTCCCACATTGGTGGAAATCGAGAGTGGGGTTGGATCGGGTTAAATGGTGCGTCAAAAGGGGGGGGGAGAATTGCCATTTTCAGGAACACACAAAAAAGGAATATGAAAGGAAAAGAAAAGACTAGTACCCGGGGGGACGACGAAGAACAGGGAAAGTCAAAACGAACCGCATTTGGTGTAATCGATCGTAGATGCGGTCCCCGAAGGGAGTGACACGACAACAAATCCAGGCAAAACTCACCCTCGCAGACAAGGGTCTATCCAATCCCTAAAGGAAAAAGGATTTATCTGCGAACGAAAAAAGATAAACATTACAAAGTGGGAAAAACGAAATAGGGGGAACCTCCCTTGGTTTAGGGACGATTGGACTCGAAAGTTTTGGAGCCGACGCCAGGAAAGAAAGCTGCGCGTCAGTCTGGGAAAATCAAGGCTCGGGGCCTAACGGCAGGGGGAGTGGTTAGGCCTACCAGGAAAAGGAGAGCAGAGAAAGCTGAGCTGCCAGCGGCGCAGTGACCGCTCTAAACAACAAAGGATTATTGGGGGGAAAAAGGAGACAGCAGACGCGAAGCTCAAGCGGGATCGTTAATCTGAGAAAGGGACAGGGCAGTTCCGTGCGAAAGAATCATGGGTATCAAAGATTCAAGGTCTGGCTCGACGATGGGAGTAGTCGGGAGACAAAGGCTCAAAACTTCAGAAACTTCAAAAAAAGAGCTAGGGTGAAGGAGGCTACTGGAAAAGAAAGGGGGGGGAACGAGATAGCGGTTTCGTGCAATCGGGCAATTTGATCAGGGGGGGAAACAGATAGCCCGGCACGGTGCAGCGGGTGAGGATGGGAAAAGTTTCTATACGAGACTGGAAAAAACAAGGTAAGGGGGCTTTTTGTAAAGGGGGGGGGGGTAAAGCAAGAGCACCGGGGCGATCGGAAGAGAAGGTGGCTGAGCCAAGGGATGACAAGGTGTTGGTGGGTGAGTTGAGTCGGTTTTCAAGAGCCGGGGGAACAGATCAAAATGAGGAAAAACCAAAAATGGAAAACCGGGCACGTTGGCGACATCACGGGAACGAGTACCTGAATAGGGAGGAAGGGGGTCGGTTTGTTGCCATGAATACACCGGGAGGTGGCGGACTAGTTTTAAAGGCGATGAGTAAAAAAGTCTTATCGAGTACTGGAGAAGTTAAAATCATCAGGTACGTCCAAAGTCACGCCAGGCGCAAGGCACTTGGAGTTGGTCAAGGGCACGCAGTAAGCTATGCTAAAAAGGGATGTATCAAGAAAAGAGTAGGAAGGCAAACACGGTCCCGCAGCAGGTAGAAATGGGAAAAGGGGCGCGTGCGACCAGAGGCGGAAGGGTGGAAGTGAGTGAGGTGAAGCTCCGATCGTAAGCGAGATTTGGGGGTATAGCTGAACGAGATAGGGCTAGAATCGAAGCAAGGGACCCGGGCTTCATAAAGGGCAGTTGGGTGTCCTGCAGAAAAAACGGAATCGGAAGGGGTCCGAAAAACCCAAAGGGGGTTGGGGGGGCGCTGGAAGATGGTGGGGGAAAAACGGGTTGGTCGCGCGCAGAGATAGGTCTCAGGGGGGGGAGGAAGGATATCTACATTAAGGGATTAAAAGACCTGCACTAGATAGGAACAAGGAGGGGTGCCCTCGGAAAATTGAAATGTTACGAAAGTGGGCTCTAGCCGAGCAATAGAAGTGCGCATCGTAGGGGGGAGAAACCTCGAGGACGATGCAGAGACCGTTCGAGAGAGAAGTTTAAGGAAGGGAGGAGGGGGACCTACAACTGGTCCCTCGGAGCGACAAAGCGGTCGAAGCGATTGCAGTGAGCACGAACTATGTGAAGGGGATGGGGAAAGTCCTTACAGAAAACACGGGGAGGAAGAAAAATAGCTAGCTAAAAGGGGAAGGGGAGAACCAGGGGAACCTAGGTCAGCGCTTAAATCCAATTCGGGAAAAAGTTACTTGGATCCAAGAGAGACAAACCTAATCTTTCCTTGAAAGGAAAAGGCTGAGAAAAACGACGCAGCGGCGAACGAGGGGAGCAAAAAAAAAAGATCAAGCTTATGAGAGACGGGCCGCCGAGCAACGCGTTGTCCATCTCCGACGAGAGGAAACCGGAGGGGGTTTAACCCAGATGGTTCGCGAAACCCGTTTCAGAACTGTTGGGACTATGTAAATTTCGCTAGGATCACGCTGGCATCGGTGGCGCGCGACCAAGGGAGGGAGAAGAAAAGGAAAACTTCGGCAAAATGGGGTTGGATGAAGGAAGGATGAGGGGAACAGCAAAAACCGCAAGGATGTCAGCGAACGACACTGAATCCGAGGGGGGAAAAACCGACCAGCTCGATCAGCGCGGAATAAAAGCGAAGGGAGGCAAAATCTACAAAAAACCCTTGCAGAGAGACGATCGGAAGAGAAAAACAAAAGTCTGAAAAATCTGGTCAGACACGGCTGACAGGGGGGGATCAAAACGAACTTGCAGACGATCCAGATAGAGACTCTGGTCATACAAGAAAGAACTCGCCGTGCAAAAACTGAAACAATAAATTGAGGTGAGACCGATACCGTTGGAAAATGAGTAGTAAAGCGAAAAGAACGGGCTACAGAAGGTACCCCCAGTGGGACGCTTCCAAAGAAGCTCCAGCGCAAAAGAAAGGAGTAGGATGGGCTGGTGCCCAGGGGGAGACAAGATTACAACGAATCGCGACGGGCCGTGCCAACGGAGCAGCCAAAAAAGGGGTGGATACTAGTGTTTGGGATCGAAAAATGTGAGTGAGACCGGGGCTCGAGACATAACCAAAAGAAGTGAGATCCATTGAGAAAAAAAAAAAACTCTAAAAGTGCCTAAAAAGAGCCACGGGGGTCGCAGGGAACCATAATCACTCAGTCAAAAAGAGAAAGGATTGTGGGGGGAAGGAGTCGTCCGATTCGTCCAACTGAACTGAAAAAAAACCACTAGCTCACCCCGTAAACCGACATGGACAAGCCGAAGACGAAGGTGTTAGAGGGGGGGGGAAAAAAAATGGGGCAAGAAAGGCTTAAAAACAAATCATCATGGCCCAAGTTGATTCCAGGTTAGTTTACACCACCAAGCTTGGGCATTCTAGCTATGGTCGCCTTTTTGGATCGACGAAACCTTTCCACAAGAGAGATCAGGACCGTCAGGGGAGGGAAAAAAACTAAACGGTGAAAAAAGAAGAATTACCTCCGGCCTGTCCATGGGGTTAAATCCGCGACAAGCCTTAGACCAGCCGAACTAGTAGGAGTTATGAAGAGAGAACAAAAAGGGATTAGGGGGGGGAAGAGAAGATCAGTTTCTGACTCTCGAGAGCAGCGGACGTAGAATTCCTTCGGAAAATTCCTTCCTGGTCGGAAAGGCGGGAGCCGTGGGGGGAACTAAGACGCGAAAGGGAGATTTAAGGGCTAAAAGGGACTAGGAATCCTAAAACCGTTGAGAGGTAAAGGCCAGGGGGGACTGGAAATGAGTGGGGGAAGTTGAACTTCAGGTTGAGAGTTTCATCAGGGGGGAGGGGGGGAGTGTAGCTCGGAGACAAGTTGGCGATAGGGTGAAAAGGGGAGTAAGGGAAGGAGTAGTGAGAAAAGTAGAAAAATATAAATAACAATCAGCTCCTCTTTGTTCGGGGCTGGCTGCGAGCACCGGATGAGGACTAGTCTTCTTTGAAGGGGGGGGCCCAGGGGGTATCAGCGGTATTTGGTTCTTGCGGAAAATCTGAAGAAAGGGAAAGAAGACCCAATGAACATCCACAAAGGAGATGAAAACCAAATGGAACACACTTTTTACAGAATCGAACTGGAATTATAGCCGTGATAAGCTCTAAGGTTGTATCCAGTGTAAATATCTCAGAGCACGGGGTAGTCTGCGTCTGGTATGCTGCAAAGGATTCACGCTATGGGTCGAGGACATCGTTGGAAAGCTCATTTACAGGGGAGAAGTGAACGTGAGGTATCCGACTGGGGGTAACGGCGACAAGTCAATTTGGAGGGGGAGCTCCTAGAACTTGTCTGTTGGAAAAGAGTGAAATCGACCAGTGGATAGCGACATTCATTTTTCTAGGGGAGGAAGCGCCCAGCTGCGGAAAGACATAAGGGGGAGGGGTAAACTTTGGGGGGAGGCGACTATCGTCGGCGGAGGAAAAAGGGCTTGGAGCGCGGAAAAAAAAGACTTCTAAACTTGAAATTACGGAAGAGGACGGGGTCTCAGAGGAGAATTGATAGGGGGAATCATTTGTCATAGGCTCGAAAATGGAAATCCTGGAAAAAGGGGGCTTGTAAGACATCAAAATGTCATCCATCTGGTGGGAACTTGGGGACATCGGGAGGGAGGGGGGGAACCAATGTGGGGGGGG
>Ga0179593_1505177_pt1 | contig 10052 bp, 14 predicted proteins | sample CZODoug2_1_08_16_FD_185931 | JGI IMG/M metagenome (GOLD analysis project Ga0179593, IMG submission 185931) | Vadose zone soil fungal communities from Angelo Coast Range Reserve, California, USA - CZODoug2_1_08_16fungal (PacBio error correction) | ecosystem: Environmental > Terrestrial > Soil >...
ACATGCGGTCATCGTTCAGACGACCGGGTAGAACATGCACGGAGGTGTCCTGCCGAGATTTCCCAAAGTTCGCCACATGCCGCCAGCTGCAACGCAGAAAAGGCCTCCCGGAGGCGCCCCCCGGGAAAGCGGTCGCCCCGGCGAATCTCAAGAGTGAGATACAGGTCCGAAAAAAGGGTATAAAGTCCGCCGCCGGGTCCACCCCGGACGCTCAGAGGAGCCTTGCGGCGGACAGGTGCACGCAAAGCGCGAACAACCACCCAATCGCCAGCCCAGAGGAGCACTCGATCTCGGGCTCTCGGCCAGACGTGGCAGCAGCGTGGCGGGGCGGTTGGCCGAGAGGGCCGGGACGAGCTGCCAAGCGGACCATCGGAAACTCGGGCGAACACGGCTGCAGACCATCAAAGACCCGACCAAAATAAGGGTTCCGGGAAGCACAGGGAGAAGAAGAAAACGCAGGAAGATGAAACGGTTCAGCACCCTGCATGACTCCGGGGCAAGAACCAGCCATGCCCAAAATCCCGGCACAGGAGGCGTAGCCACAAGGGAGAGCGGCGAAAAACTCCGTCCCGGCCCAGCCGGTGTGGAACTCGCCAAGGATGGCCAGGCCACAAAAAGCCAACCAACCAACGAAAGGACCCCGCTTGGGCCTCGAGAATCGACGGCGGGTGCAAGAACACGCCCCGCGCGAAAAGAGACCAGAAAAAAACCTGTCGATGACCGCGGGTAGAGTCCCAACGGTGGACGACCGAGGAGCCGGCGGCCGGCAAGGTCAGGGCCAGCGGCCCACAAGGGGGGGCTTGGAGGCCGATCGTTAACGTGTGTCAAAGTCCCCCCCGGGGCCGGACAGGAGCCAAATAACGCCCCGGATACGGAACAGAGTGAAGAAAATACCCGGAGAAAAGGTTGGGACGTCCCGGCGAAGAGGGGCCGAAGCCTCCGAAAAAAGACGGGCGATGCTGACTGGTCTCACCACACGCGGAAGAAAAGGGACACGCCGGGCAGGCGCCAGTAGGTCCGTTCAACTAGTTCAAGTGGAGGGAGAAAAAGGGTGGACCAAGGCTCCCTCCAGTTTCGTCTCGGTTTCGGGTAGGTGGATTGGGGTTGCTGGCCGGCCTCCTCAGAGGACTGGGCCGAAGGGCCCAGTCCCCGCGATAAAGAGCCTGGGGGATCGTCACGTGGTGGGGGACCTTGACCCGGCCGGCCCGTCGAGAACGAAGGACACTGCGGGTGTCCTCGGGGCGACCAAGGAAAAGACGGACCGGAACAGCCGCCGCCCCCAGGTCTCGTTGGACGTCAAAAAACTCACGCAGCCAGCCGGAAAATGTGCGCGAAACGAGGCAGAATTTCCTCGCCTCTTCAACAGCAAGAACCTTCGGGAGTGATGCCTGCCCAGGAAGTGGAGCTGGGAGGCGCCAATCGGCAAAAACGCGACGGTCCCTATCAAAAAGGCCAACCCGCCCCCAGGGATCCGCCTTCGAACCACGACTGTCGAGCAAAAAGTCCCCCGGAAGTAATGCGAGCTCGGGCATGATACCGGGTCCTGGGGGGGCGGTGCCGGTTCGGGTTCCCGTGGTCGGACCATGAGGAAAAAGAAAACGATGAAAGTCATTTCCTTGCGGCCAGTCAGACCGCAGAAGGACGAATTGAAGTCGAAAGGCGAGGGCCTGGCCGCCCCCTCAGATGAACCGCTCAAACGCATAGCCAGCGGTCGGTGGAAAGCGTGTTAGGCCAAGCGGCGAGATTGAAATGACCAGGTTGAGACTGAAGGCTGAGTGAAGCACCCCCAGAGCCGCCAGGACTTGAAAGTGCAGGCCGATCACCACCGCCCACAGGAGGAAAAATCATCCAAAAAACGAGTTTCCCCAGAACAGCCCGGCCCCCGTCCCGGTCATGAGCGTGCGAAACGCGGACGCCAGTTTGTCCGGGAGCAGTTTGTTGCCACCGCAGCCCGTAGACACCACGGGCCGGCACGTCCTGTTCGGAACGCTATGCCGCCATTCCATCCCGTAGTCTTAGACAGGACAGTCCTCCGCCTCGGGAGGGCGGGAAACCCATTCAAGGCGCCCACGGGGTTTACGAGTGCATTACAAAACACCGTTTAAGCCTAGTACAGGAGGTACCATAACGTCAACAGGAACGAGCACATTTGGGGGGGGGGGGGAGGGGATGGGCCGAAGTAGGAGTTGCGCGGCATGGTGGGCACGGAAGAGGAGCAAGGCGAGCAGAGCGAGCGGAAAAAGTGACAGACCTGTACGGACTAAGTATCTGGGGGCCGTTCCAAAGCACCAGCCCGGCCGCCCCGGCCTAGTCCCCAAAAGGTGCAGATCAGCCAGGGGAGGACGGGGCACGTTTCAAAACTGAACGGGGCGAAGGAAAGCCACCGGCGGGCGATCAGCGAAACAAATGAAGGAAAAAGATAGAGATGCGCGGGGCGGGCGTCACTCGCCCCCGGTTGGAGAGGTGGGGGGCAAGGACCCCTGATAAGGGCCATCCGAAAACTTCCTCGCGGGACGCAAGGCTGACTCGGAATGGGGCGTGGAAAAAAGGAACGTCCTCGTCGTACTCATTCCGCTCGCACTCCGCCTTGGCCACGCCCGCCCAACATGAAAAGTCCAAGAAGCACCCGCACCTTTAACCTCCGTTCCGGACTGAAGGTGTTTACAGAGAAAAAGAAGCGGGTGTACGAGTAACAGGGAAGAGGGATGGATGTTCCCCAAAGAGGCGGAAAGGACTTGGGGGGGAAACTACGGGAAGACAGGGACTAGCCGGGGAAACGGGCCGTGAAGGCCGTGTCGGTTTACGGGGCCCCCTGCTCGGGACACAACGTCTCGGAAAAGACCACACGTCCACGTGGGGGGTTCGCAAAGCAAACCCTAGCAACCGAAGGGGCAGTTCAGCAGGTCCTGCCACGACGTGGAAAGCTCTATTGAAGGGCGACGGAGATTCATAACGGAAAAAACTACCCGCGCTGAAATTCACACGGCCGCGCCAAAACGGGACACCATATCGCCCAGCTCACAAAAGAAGAAAACGGCTGGAACTTCCCGGCGAAGCAGAAGTTGAGATTCTCGGCGGTTTCGGAACGGAGGGCGCCAGCACCGCGGGGCAGTATCTCGCCGAGGCGGGGCGGGAACCGGCAGAGAGACGCAGAAAACATCGGTTCTGGCACTGGACGATCGCAGCCTGAACCCAACGAACAAATGACCAGGTGATAAACCGAGAGCTGCAAGGGAAAAAGGACGACAACCTGGCCCCCCCCACAAGTACGAATCGGCCGAACGTGGGCGGTGATCGGACGCGGGCGCGGTATGGGCCGAAGGGCTCGCCCAAAAACCTAAAAGGCCTCTGTGCCTACCTCAGAGGGAAACGTGACGCCGGGAGATGGCACGAGGAGCGCGTCGACGGTCAAGAAAAGGGCGCGGGAAATAAGAAGGGCAAAAAAGACGGACCGCCAAGGCCCTGGTAAAAGGTCGCGGAGGACGGGGACTTCCCAGACCAACCACTGGGGTCCTGCACGAAGCCGCCGGTAGCACCAAGGAAAAACGACGGGTGACCATCACGCCCAAGGGCGTGTTCCGGGCAAGGACCGCCAAACGCCACCGCCGCGAAACCACATAAACCTCAAAAAAAACGAAGCGAAGGAAACTGAAATGGTCGGTGAAAATCGTCCAGAAAAAACCGGGGAAACAAAACGGGCCGCGACCGGTACGGTGGCACTTTCTCACCGAGTTGGGCTGAAGGAAAGACAAAACGACCAGTAGGAGACCACGAGACCGCGAGGACCCGGACTGGCACCTCGGCCAGGGGGCTCTTCAATGATTTCGGAATACGTTGTTTCCGGCACGGACAAATCTTCGGGACGTCAACGGTACTAAAGAGAAGTACCTGGAGAGGCAGGTAAATGAGAGATGCAGGCGCCAGAAAGACGCCCGTCGGCCGCCGTCGCAAATAGGTCACCCACGTCTAAGGGAAAGCATCAAATTTACGTTCGCTGCCGGGCCGCGCTGGGTTTTTTGTTGGCACGGCGACGACTAACAGGATCCGCGAAGCAAAGGCCCTCACAGTTCCATCTGAGAGGGTGGTGGTCTGCGGGGCCGTCGGGGCGGGGGTGCAACCCCGAGCCGCCAGAAGTGCCGAAAAGGGGCGTTTCGGCAACCCAGACCTCAAAAATTTCGCCATACCACCCCTGTGGCCAAAGGTCGCGGCCATGGGAGGATTGCAAGCCCAGGATTCTTAAGGCGAAAACCCGGGCAAACAAAAAAAAAAATAAAAAAAAAAAAAAACAAATCATAACTCCTGCCGCTAGTGTCGGAGTCCGCGCCGTTCCCGCAGGAATTCCAGGGTGGAAAGCCGGTACAACGAGTGGAAGCGCCGCCCTGGCCGAGAATCCCCGGACACCGGTGCGAAAAACGAACCCGCCACGAAAAGTCGACCACGAGGCGAAAGAACCCGAAGTCGCCGTGGTCTGCCATGGGAAGGTGGCGATGCTGGCTTTGTCGCCGCCGCTGTGGGGAAACTGGACCGACGCAAAGAGCTTATCCCAACGGAACAGGGGCCTGGACGCTCACGGACATGTGTTAAACGGAAACACAAGGAAGAGCACAGACTGAATTCGGCAAGGCCCCGCTGTAGAAAAGGGGACGCCTCCTGGATCAGGCAATGGCAAAAAGAAACGGGCTGCTGGCCGCACGCGGCGCAGGGCGCGTGGGACCGTACGGGAGGTAAAGGAGCGGCATGAAGAACCAGGAATTCTACCCGGTCGTCAAAGCAAAGACGGAAAGAGGAATCTCGAGAAAAAAACGAAGAAAAAAAGGAGGAAAAGAGTCACTTGAGGGGAAAACTAGAATGACGGCGGGTTCAGGGGCAGAGCTTTACCCGGGTACGGGCACCCACGGACGACGCAAGAGGCCAGACATCCACAGCACTGTAGGCCGAAGATGAGGAGCAAAAAAAAAAACGGTGAAAAACCAGGCCGCCAAAAATTGAGGAATCGGAAATGGGTTTAAAAAAAATTTATAACCCATGTTTCCGCCAGGCCGACCCCGAAAAGGGACGCTCTACAAAGAAAAAAATGGGACAGTCAGGAACACGCCAGCCCGGAACGACAACCTAAAGGGACCAATCGCAAAGCAGCCACGGACAATTCGGGTGTGCTGACCCTCAAAGGGGCAAGAAGTGGAAGAGGGGGGGGGGGGGTTTCGGGTTGAAAAAAGGGAGCAAGGGAGCAAAAAAAAAAAAACGGACATAGGGTTTTTCAACATCTTCGAACCGGGGACAGCAAGCCAAAGGAAATGCAAAACCTGTGACCAGACGCCGAAAAAAGATGGACGAACTGAGAAAGGGAAGGAAGATGGGAATACCAGTCATTGCGCCCAAGACCGGCCGGGGAAAAGGAAGAAAAATGCCCCAGCAGATCCAAGGACGGGGAAAGGAGTAGAAGAAAGGTATAGAAGAGCGGCGAACGGCTCGGCCAAACGGGAGGTGGACTAGAGATGAAGACTCATATTGACCGACCGCACAAGACTAAAGAATCCCCTTCCTAGCCCCACGACGAGCCTACTATTACAAGGGGTGAAATCGCGGACGGGAGCCAGGAAATTGTCAGCCAATCCTCCCATTAAGCAGAAAATAGGAAACACGAAACCAATTAAGAAACTGGAGGCAATGGTAAATATAATTGATTTCGGAACTAAAATCATCTACTTCTTGGCCGGAGAAAAGGTATTGGACTCCATGGACTCCTAGCAATTGGCAAATCCTGGGGACACCGTAGATCGTGGTAATTCCCAAAGGGCACCTGCAGAGAAGAATATCTCTCTAGAGACTCAAAAAAATGATGAGAACCGCAGGAAAAGGTTGACTGTCACGGGTATGAAGGGTGTGACCAGCCGAAAAATAAGTTCTATGATCTGCAGTGGGCTCCTTTTCAACACAAAAAAACCAAAAAACCATGAGGTACGGTGCGAGTCACGACACCGAGCGCCCGGGAAATTTCCACGCCCGGTCGAGGACAGCATGAAGGGTCGGCATGTGGAAGCCTCACTGGCCACCCAGTTTCGCCAGGACGGAGTTGATTTCGGGTGGGGGAATGGGGTAGGGGACCTTTTCCCAACCGGGCTTGGCACTGAGGGCCATGACAAGGGACAAAACACTTCGGAAGCGCGCCCCACACAAAAAAATTTTTATATCAACGACTGGGGAAAACTGGAAACCACGGACAGGCAGAAAAACGCCGGGGTCAAGGCATCGGCGCCGGCTACCAACGAAGAAACAGAAAAACAAGAGAAGCCCCCGGAGGTACCACTAAAAACAAGGGGTCGGACGGGAATGAACGACGGGCCTGGAGAACGGTTGACCTAAAACTGAAAAGAGCACGCCGACGACAGACGCGACCGGAAAGGGAAAAGAGACCAACACTAGGGGTGAAAAAGGCCACGTATTGACTTGAATAGTCGGGCGAAAAAGACCCTATACCTCGACGAGAGAAAAAAAAACCCAGGTCGGAAAATCTGATACCGCACGAGGGCCGTAAGCCGTGGTGAGAAACAGCAGACGTCGAAACGTTGAAGCTCCTCGGGAAGTACGGACATTGACAGGTCCAACTTTGGAGTTCCGTGAAGAACGGTGGCACCGGACTAAGTCCATGACAGCACCAGGAAGTGGAAAAGTCAAGAATAGCAGTCCAGCAAAAAAAAAAAAGAGAAAGAAAAAGAAAAGTGGTCACAACGAGGTTGAGGGACCACTCGCGGCAATGGCGCAAAAGGGCGAAACCGAGATCCGAGAATCACAGATGGCAAAAAAAAAAGGAAGGGGAAAGTTCCTCGCGGGAGCACCGGGAAGAGTTAAGAATCCATTCCACAGAGAAAAAAAAAGCACCAGGTTGGAGGTGAAGCGAAACAAGAGCCGCCGGACGGCAAGGGGCATTCTAAGACCCGCCCAACCGTCAAAAAAGACACAACGGGGGGCACAGGTAACGCGCCCGGCCAAAAACCCGGAAGGGCACAGGGACACAGGAAAGCGTGCGAAAAGGCGGTTTGTGGAAGGGCACGCGGCCGTGGGAGAAAAGCCTCCGAAAGCCCGAGAAAAAAGAACATGCCATCGAAGATAGCCCTACCAACGGAGGTCCACGGATTACAATTAAAATAAGCACCCTAGATTGCAAGAGGTCAGCGTGCTAAACCCTGTTAAACGTACCCGGACGCAAACTACGATTTGGTAAACCAGAAGGAACGAGTAACTAAGAGCAAACTTGGGCGTGGGAGCCCCGGGAAAGAAAATGGGGTGGCAGGCTTTGGAGCAAGGGGAGCAGCGAACATCGGAAAAATGACAGACGTAGTAGAACCAAGATGAGAAAGGGGGAATGAACACCGTACCCCGAATCGAGAACAGGCTCCAGGCCGGGAAACGAGAACCGCGAGGAAGGGTCAGAGCAGCGGATAGCCGTGCGGGACAAAACGGCCAACGGTGGGAGGAAGAAAAAAGCAACCGCCTCTCTAGAGTAAAAAAGAAAAAGGAGGAAGGGGAAAATATGGACGGGGAAAAGGGCCGGTTCCTCGGCCAACCTGTGGGACGTTTGAAAAACGGGAAAGATTCGCCGACAGACAGGGGAAACTGCGGAACGCCCCGGCGGTACAAGGGGAAGAGATCTGGGTGCCGGTGGAAACTAAACCTGCCGCGTAGCGACCCCCGGGCGGGAAACATGCCGCTCACGCTCTGCTCGCTGCGGAACTTCAAGAAGGCACCGGCACTAAATCAAGAAAATCGTGCCATAAACGGGAAGGCAAGCCCACGGCAAGAACGTTCTTAACATCGTACTGGGATGAAAGTCGGGTAATAGGGCTAAGTGGGTTAACGAGGGAAGGAGCGAGGAGAGGGTGACACACGCAGGGGGACGGGACTTAAGCTACGGGAACGAGGAGCTAGACAGGGGAGACGCCGTTGCCAGAATGCGTGGATACGACAACGACAAAAAAACGGCGAGGCAAAAACCAACAGCCCTTAATGTTCGCCACGTCCTGGCAAAACCGACGGGGCGAAGCCAGAACGGGGGAAAAGAGTGGTGACCAGGGGGCTAACGGGTTCTTGCGGCGGCCGGCCCTGACAAGGGATAGAAGACGTCCTTCGGACGAAGTACGTAAAAAGGCCGTACACCAAGACAGGATCGGCAGAAAAAAATAACATCACCGGGAAGAAACTGCGGCCCCGGAACAGCGAACGGAAATGAGATGCACGATCGGGGTTGCGGCCAAGCAGGGGCGCACCCAAGGAGACGTCAGACCTAACTAAAATGAAGATGAAAAGAGCGTCTGACCTGGCAAGCAACAAGAAGGAGAGGCTACCAGAGGGGTCAGTTCCTGACAACAAAAACATCACCAAACTGGGGGCCTGCGAGCACAGGCAACGGGGAGTCATCACCTCAACGGGAAACTACTCGGGACCTACGCGTGCTGCTCACCAAGAGGGAAATAGAGTAATGGCCTACCGGGGAGATCGCAAGCAAAGGACTGGAACCATCTGCCGGAGGGCTCGCGGAACACAAGCTCAAAAGTGTCAAGCAAGTTGTCGGGGCGAACCTCCCGAGGCAAAAAAATGGACAGGCAGGCATTCCCAGGGCGGACGATCGTCCGTGTCAAGTTACGCGGCCGGCGATCAGGCAAGAAAGGAGGACCTAACCGGGCTGTCTGTAGCAAAAAAGCAGAGAAGGACAAAATACCCGACCCGCCCGGGTTCCCGGGAGGCCAATGTCCGACGAACGCAGGGGGGGGGGGTCAAAGTCAAGACCGTGAACTGTCAAAAAAACAGAGAAAAAGCGACAAATGTTCCTGGGAAAAAGACACACGCAGCCGCGACAGGGTGAAATCCGACCAGAAAACCACAACAAACAAGAACTAACTGGATGTCACCGGGACTGAAAAAAAAACATCAAACACAACGAGACAGGAAACCGGGACCGTTGGTGACAATAGTGGGCAATCCGGCGTGGGAACTACACTGACTGTGGGTGCACTTGACCCAGCCATACGGGATCAGGCTGGAGGAGAACCCTCGAGGTCCAGAAAAAATGCCGACAGGCAAAATCTGAGTTTCAGCCCTCCTTTAACCGGCGGACTATGACACGGGCCGCGAACTACCAAGTAAAAGAAAAAAAAAAGAGGGAGCATACCCGAGGGGATTGGGGTCACAGCCGCAGAAAACGGGGAAGCAAACGGAGCAAAAGTCCAAGATCCTCAAAGAAAAAAAAGAAACACCGGCAGGTAGAACACTCATCGAAAAAGTTAAATCGCCGCCCGATGTAGTGCGGGAGGGAGTTTGGGGGAACCGCGACGCCTCAAGAAAAAACTCCGCAGCGAAAAAAGACCCCAACGGAAGACGGTGGTGGTCTAACTTACTGGCCAAAGAGAAGTCGGAACAGGACGTCCCCGCAAAAAAACGGGCCGAAAAAGGGAGTTTCCAGAGACTCCACCGGACAAAAAGATCACCAGGGGGATCCTGCCTGAGAGCCAAAATGCGAAAGTGCCGAGGAGAGCAGCGACCAGGGGTCATCATCTTAACTGCCGCTTGACAGGGGTCGTCTCCGCCTCGTTTAAAAAAAAAAGGACTAAAAAAAACAGGGCACACCGGCTGCAAGCCGGGAAACGGTGGAAAAAAGAAGGGTCGCCCTCTGGGCAAACGGAGACACCGGGCCACCTTTTAGCAAAACCGAGAAGCCTAAAAAAGTGCACGTTGGCAAAATAAAGACACACACCTCACAACGTGGTTGTGGCATGCTGGGACGGGTGGTTAGAATGAATGGCGTTCACTTACCTCGCCAAGCGATCGTTGAGGGGGACCACGGCCTGTCCTGTGCCGGCTGGAACGGGGTACAGGAACAAAGGAAAACCTCAATCCTAAAGAAACAGGGCCTCCCCGAAACACGGGGGCCACGCCTTCCGAAGCCTTGCAAGGGAGGCGGCTGGCAGCTCGCTGCCGCAGCGTGGGGAAGAAGGGGGAGCAGGTAAAGGCATTAACAGCATCAAAAAAAAAAAAACGGGAACCTAGGAAAAATGAGG
>Ga0179593_1679125_pt1 | contig 10052 bp, 11 predicted proteins | sample CZODoug2_1_08_16_FD_185931 | JGI IMG/M metagenome (GOLD analysis project Ga0179593, IMG submission 185931) | Vadose zone soil fungal communities from Angelo Coast Range Reserve, California, USA - CZODoug2_1_08_16fungal (PacBio error correction) | ecosystem: Environmental > Terrestrial > Soil >...
ATAAAGAGTAAAAAGAAGACGCTGCGTCGTAAAGACCATGTCGGGGTCAAGAGGCACGCGGGGAGAAGTCTCGCACAGGGGAATGGCAAGGCCGTGTCATGTGAGAGATGGTTCAGTATGGAAAAGACCCGACGGGGGAGAATTGGCAGAAACGGTGGGGAGTAGTTCCATCAGGTGTTGAACCTCTCAGAGGAAGGGACAGGCATCCTTTGAAGGGGGGTCAAGTGACCCGCCTCCACTGTAAGAGGGCTTGACCAATGACCTGAAGTTAGGAGGGTCGGCCCAGAGCATCAAATCATGTGGGGACAACATGGAAAACGAAGCACCGCCAAAACACCTCGGGAGTGGGGAACGGGAGGGGGACGATCGACCGGTTTTAGCGAATCATTTTAAAACCAAGCGGGGGTACTCGGAAAGGGAAGGCTGAACTCCCATCTTTGAAGTGGATTTTGGGACCGTAGGCTCAGCTTTCGGGGAGATCCCCGGAACAGTCGATGACATCGGCATGATACGTGAGAAGCGAAGAAACTGAGGTTTTGACTCCCAGGAATACCGGGGGAGACGGATCAGCTGACGGCAAAAGTTTAGAGAAAAGAGAAAATAAAAGGGCAGTTGAACGCATTTTTCGAGAAGGGGGGCCAGGAGAAGCAGAGGAAAAGGGCAAGGAAACAGAGCGTTTTTGAATCGGCAACGAAAAGGTCGGGAAATGTGGAAGACTTGAGCCCCTTTTTGGGTCAAGAAAGGGAAGCGAAAATGTGCAAAAAAACTAAAAAAACAAAAAGGACTGTGATCATCAAAAGGGAAAAAAAAATTGAAAAAATTAGAGATCTTAATGTCCTTTCGGACAGGGGAGACGTAAGCGAAAAAGGGAATGGAAGTCAAAGTATCAAACGAAGGACAAGGAGGGTCAGAAGTAGCTATGTATCCAATGTAAGGACGGGCTCTAGAAAACACCCAAGAAGAAACTCAGGGAAGAAAAGGGGCCGACAGACTTGGCGCAACGGAACCTTCAGCGATACGGCATATAGGTTGAAAGGAGGGGGAAAACCACCTGAAAAGGTTCGGAAGGGTGAGATAGACATAGCGGTCTAGCTCGATCATGGAAAGCAGCTGATGCTCCGAGCGCCGAGATGAATCGTCCGACGACGTTTTCAGGGGGTTAAGGCGAGTTCGAAAAAGGATCGCAGGATGTGGAAATCAAAGTGGTGGAGTCAGGGATCTAAGAAGAGGAAAGACGAAAATTTCTTGGGGGAAAAGGAAGACTCACGGAGGGGTGGAAGAAAAGCTGGCTGTGGGAGGAATCCACTGGGAAGATCGGGGGGGGGGGGTGAAGAAAGTGTTGGGGGCCTTTGTTCGCTGATATGGGCTACTGGGAAGAAAAAAAAAAACAAAAGGAAGGGAAAAGTAGAGAAAATATTCACTTCGAAAAAAAAAAAACCCCGGAAAAAAAAGGAAGGTATCCACGATCTACAAGTTTGGTCGCCACAGCCAGAACTACTCCAAAAGGGGAACCCTCATCCCCCAAACTTTGATGCTTCAGCAGCCGGCGGACCAAAATGACGACGGGCAAATCCCTCGCTCCAACCGAAAGAAAAGAACCGGTTCGCGTCCCATTACTCGATTGTCACGACAATAAGCACTCTACAAGAAAAGAGACATCAGCGGAGAGAGGGGGGACCAAAAAAAAAAAAAAAATATCTACATCAAGAAAGATAGGGGAGGCCTAGACGCAGCCGTGGTGTATTGGAGGACGCACAACGAAAGGTCCTGCACCTGAGAGGTAAAAAGGAAGGAGTGCAACGTATGTGACTTTCGAGATGGCAAGTACTGCTTTCATCAGGGAAGTTGTCGGAAGGACACAACCCGTTAGGCAGGGGAGAAGGAGCATTCATCGACAGCCTTGAATCGAGGAAAGCAGTGATGCTCAGCTTTTTCCACTAGAAAAAGACATTTCCGAAACGGTGTGTGGAACTCTTAATCGATAGATGGGGGTAAATAATGTCTTAGTGAGATAAGCGTAAAGGGTAAGCGGCAATCCTCGTGAGAGGGGAGGTGGAGAGGGAGGAAGAGTGGAATAGAGAGTCGGGAGTGTAGGAAAGGGGTCCTCGGCAAGGTTCTGAGAGAGACCTAGACCCATTGAATCGGATACGGTAAAAAAATTTGCTTGGGGGGAAAAGGGAAAATGTTGCATGGGGGGAAGTCTCGGAGAGGAGGGGGGGAAAAGTCGAAGTTTGAGAGGAACGATGATCAAACCTGCCGGCCATCTCTGACTCAGGGGAGTCTGAAGTGGGCTCAGCAGGACTAGGGGGAAACGGTTCATAATTGGGAGAGGGATAGCTGAATGTTGGATGTAAGAGGTAAGAGACGAATGGAATCGGAGTTCGTGGGAAAAAAGAACGGACAGAAACGTGTCAACCTTAGAACCAAGATTGAGCCATCAGGGCGACGAAGGAGGTGAAGAAGGAGGTTTTTGGCAGGCTGCCGATACCAACCGGAGAAGAAAAAGGAACCAAATGTCGCCCAGTTAACTCTTCGGGGGTGAGTCGGAGTATGTCTTAGGGGAAAAGCGCGCTGAGTTTTCGCGACGATAGAAAGTAGGAGCCACTGCCAATTCGCAAAGCTGGGATTCTCTACAACTTTCGAAGGGACGGGGAAAATTTATGACCCAGGTAAAAAAAGAGGGGGGGGGGGGGGGCCGAAACGGAAGGACGAAGAGGGGGGGCCAAAAAAGCTGAGGTAATCCATGGGGGGGAGTGGCCATCATCGATCGACGGTGTGGTGGGCCTAATACCCAATGAACAAGGCCCCCGCCAGGAAAACAAGGGGGGCCGGAGAGACGACTGAGCAAAAGAGGGGGTGAGAAGGGGACACGAAGGGGGACTTTTTTACGGAACACGAAGACGCACTCTTCTGGATTCGGTGGCGAACCGCGGGGACCCCAATCGGACTGGATAGACGCGAGGGACAGGGAGTTGAAAATCCCGATCTCTTAAGGCGGCCCGGTCTGGGATAGTCGATGGGGGCGAAACTTTTGACAAAAAGGACAGCACTGGGGAAAACTTAATGCGGAAAAAAGTGGGAATCGTTCACCAAAGCTGGAGTTGAGCACTGATCCTCCCAGTTTAAGATCAGAAGAAACACAAAGAAAGAGATAGATCGAACGGAGAGGTCAAAATGCATCGGAAGAAAAGGAGAGGTGATAAGACATTTCCTCGACTGGAGCCCTGAAGTCGGGGCAAAAGTCCGACGACGCTCCGATCACACCGGGGGGAAAGAGCCGAGAGAGTTAGAGCAAACTTCCTTGAAGGAAGACATGAGGGATGAAAAGGTGCGAGGGGCTCCCCACAGAACTCCAGATGATCGCGACCATTCGATGGTCAACAAACGCGAAGGAGATCGGACGAGTGAGGGAAGGGGTAAGTGTCCCCATGGCAAGGAAATGGGGTTCTTTCAAGGGAACGGCGTAACGGGGGGATGAGAAAAGAATTTGGAACCCCTACTCCAAAAACACGCAATCCTGCTGGGTACCGAAAGAAAGGTGAACTAGAGTCGAACGGGGCATGGGGGGAATGTACTGAAAACTGTCCCTAAAGTTCACCCAAGAACTAAAGCAAAAATCGCGTGGTGTGACAAATAAAAAGAAGGAAGAGAAAAAAAAAAAAAAAAGAAATTGGCTACATCTGGATTACTGGAGTAGCTGCAGCATTTTCAACACAGGGGGATTAATCGGGAGAGGCGACCATAAAAGGGAAAAATAAAATCCCATAGGGTGGGTTTGACCTTTAAGGAAAAAAAAGAGAAACGGCGAAAGAAAGAAATCGCCTGCGTCAAGGCTGTCTCCGACATTCTTTTTTCGAAAATAGGGAGGAGGTCGGGCGGGGAATGAGGGGAGGCAGATGAGGAGTGATAAAGAGTGAGTAAAGAGATGGAGCGGGAATGGGAGGGGGGGGAAGGGGGGAGGCAGAGGGCGGGGGAAGAAGAAAGAAGACAGCGGGTGGGGAATGCGGGGGGGTAAGGGGGGAAAGCGGGGAGATGGGAATGGAGGCGTGCGTATGGAGGGGAGGTGGAGTCTAAGGGGTAAGACGGGAGGGAGCGGGACAGGATCAGAGAGTAGAGTGGGATAGGAACGAGGTGAAGTAGTGAGCGAGGAGTGAAGGGGGTGGGGGGGAAGGGGGGTGAGGAGAGGTGGTTAGGGGAGGAGAAGATGAGTGATAGAGAAAGATAAGCGAGTTAAGAGAGGAGGGGAGAGAGGCATGGGGGGAAGGGAGGGGTGGAAGAATGGAAGAATGTGGGGGTGAGGGGAGGGGGAGTGGGGAAAGGAGAGGAATTGGGGGGGTGAGGGGGTGTGGATCGGGGGAGGGTAGAGGGGGGGGGGGGGGTGGGCGGGGGATGGAGGGGTGGGGGGGCGGGGTGGCGGGGAGGGGGGGGGGGTGTGAGGAGGGTGGAGGGAGGTGGGGTGGGAGGAAAGGGGGTACGGAAGGGGATGAGATAGTAGGGAGGCGGAAAGGGGGAGTGGGGACGGGCACGAGAGGGGAGTGAGAGGATGAGACGGACGGTGAGTAGGAGAGGGGATGAGGGAAAGGATAAGGAAGGTGGGTAGGAGAGAAGAGGAGGGGAGAAGGGGAGGAATCGGGGATGGGGGGGTGAAGTGGGGTAGGGGCGGGGTGATTAGGGGGGAGTAGGGTGAAGGGTAATAGAGGGGGGGGAGGGGAGGGGGGGGGGTAAAGATAGGAGGGAAAGGGGGAAGGGGAGGAACAGGAGGGAAAACGGAAGGAAAGGGGATGTGGTAGGAGATGGGTGGGAGGGGAGATGTAGGGAGCGGGTGCGGAGGCGGAAGGGGGTGTGCTGGGGAGGTGGGGTATGGGGGGGGGGGAGAGGGAATGCAACAAGGGAAAAGGCGAATTCGAGGAAGAGGTGGTAGGATGTAGGGGGGTGGTGAGGGTGGAGGGAGGGGGGAAGTAGATGGAAGGGAGGAGGTGGAGAGGGGTAGAGGAGGAGAAGGGGAGTGGGAGAGGGGGAGGGTTGGGCGAGGGGGAGGGAGTGGGCGTGAAGAGGATAGGAAAGTGGGGAAGAGTGAGGCGGGGGGGGGGTAAAGGAGTAAAGAAACGGAGGAGTGTGGGGGAGGGATTACGAGGTGGAAGATGGTGACGGTGGAAAGGGATGAGGAATAGGTGTGGTGGAGATGAGGGAGTGATGGGGGGCTAGAGAGAGAAGGGCGTCGCAGACTAGAGAGAGGTGGATAGTAGGTAGGGTGGGGGTGGGTGGTCGAAGAGGTAGGAGGTTCGAATGCGGGGAGGATGGAAAGGGAGAGAGGTAGGTGGAGGGAAGGGTGAGTAAGAGGATGGTGTGTGGTATAGTTTGTTTGGTGGGTGTGTGGGGGTAGGTAGTGGTAGGGGGGGGGGGGGGATAGTGAGGGATAGGAGGTCGAGAAAATGGGGGGGGGAAGATAGGGGAGGTGGGGAGTGCTGAGGAAGGTGGAATTAGGATAAAGAGTGATGAGTAGGGGCGGGGTGGGGAGGTAGAGGTGAACGAGGAGTTGGGGCGCAAGTGGGGGTGGGGAGGGGGAATGGGGGGGGCGGGGCGGGTAAGAGGAGCTGGGATGAGGGGGGGGGGGTGAGTTAGGGGGAGGGGGGAGGGGAGTAATGGGAGGAGAAAAGCGGGGTAAGGGTAGGTGGGAAGGCAAAGGGCAAGAGGGGGGAGAGGTAGGGGGGGGGGGGGGAAGGAGGGGTGGATGGGAATGGGATGGGGTGGGAGTGGGGAAGGATAAGAAAAAAGGGTCTCAAAAGTATTAGTACCGAGACATAGATGGCGAAAAGTCTATCCCACTTCTTTTGGGTTCGGGAAAAGCACTTCATGGACTAGATAAGAGACGAAGGTGCTCAGTTTCTAGGAAAAGGAGAAAAGAGGAGGGCCCCAGGAAAAGACTTTGGGCCACAGAAAAAAGACGGCACGAATGAGAACCTTGTTAGGGTGGGAGCTTTCCATGTGAGAATGGGTAAGTGAAATAAAGGTGGCCGCCTGGGAGGGGAAAAACGTCCGGGATAGCGACAAGTAAGAGCATTCTTTGTTAGGAGTCATTAACAGCGTTGGCCACCCCTGTCCAGGATGACGGAGTATCTCTGGCAGCTGAAGCAAGAATATGTCGAAAAAAGGCGAACGGGTGAGAGATGTGCCTTCTGTCTAAATGAAGGGGGAATCAGGACACGACACCGATCAGCTCAAGGGAGCCATCCTTCGACAACGTGCGACCGAAGGCTCAAAATAGGCCTTGCTGCAGGACTGAGGTCGGAGCTATTGGGCGGCGTACACCAAACTGTCTCCTTAGGGCGATATCCAGAGCGGTCTAGCGGGAGGAGAAGGAACAGAAACAAAGAGAAAAAAAAACCACCATCACACCCCCCCTAACCCCGCGGAAAACAGAAAGAAGAAAAATGATTCCTCCTATAGCTTGGGTTCGCGAACGGATCGTCTCTCATTTCCTGCGACCGGGTCGAAAAGGGGGGGAGAATGGAATTCAGGGGTGGAAGCATTGGGATCTCGACTGGAGGGATCATCATAAAGTGTGAAAAAACATTTCTGTGATGAGAGGCGACGCTTTGGAGAAGGGGGACCTACCGCTTCTTTAACAAGGGGAAGATCGTGGATCGTCGAAGGGTTTGGGGTTCAGGCGAAGGGTAATCTGGGCTCAACAACAAACGGGAGGGGGAAAAGTCCCCCTTCGTCCGATAGAACAAGGACAACTCCAAAACAAGAAGAAGCTCCTGCTCTTCCAATTGGTCACAGCCAGAGGCTGAAGGACAATCGTAACTACTCAGGGGGTGATCATCCATCCCCCAGTTGATGAGGGGAGGAAAGAGCACGAGCTCAAAAAGGCTCCAACATCTGCACGAACGGGCAGAAAAGAGTTGTAGAGAAGTCAGTGCACAATTACTGATTGTCCGCTGCGCAACGTCAAAACATAGGCTCTGAGAGAAGCTTGCTGCAAGCTTAATGTTCAGAAATGAGAGCCTCTAGACCGCTTGGGGGGGAAAGGAACCAGTATCAGCAGGGGGGTTACGGAAAAGCCCATGCGAGACATCGGGACACGTCTCGCTCGTGAACGGTAGTGAATTGCAATGGCGGTAGTCGGAAGGGGGGAGAAATCCAACAGGGAAGAGTCTGCTTCAGCTGGCGCGGGGGGGGTAGGGAGGAAAAGGGAAAAAAAAAAAAAAAAAAAAAAAACAAAAAACCCGACCTTCAGGAAAATTCATTGAGACTACAGCCTTGATGCCAGACTCGGAGGAGGGCTTCAGCTGTTCAGATACTCCGAAAAGGGGGTGGGAATGAGATGAAGATCGAAGATTGTCAAAGAGAGGAAACGGGAGAGAAACATGTCCGCGAAAAACTCCGCTGAACAACTGGAAAAGCGAAAAACCATTGAATCAAATGGGAAGTCCGCAGTTCTGAATTTCTATTCGTTGCCGATGACACGGTGATTGGGGATGGGATCGGCGCTCTTCTGCAACTGGGGGGGGATAGAACGATGATCACCGCGATCCTTAGTACCTCTCTGAGTCATTGAGTGCTTCTCGAACTCAGGAGGGGGAAGCCTGCCGACTTCGAGGGAGCAGTATTTGAATCCGTGAAAAAAGATGATGGAAACGTTTCTAGAACATGGAAAATAGAGTAGTTTCTTCTCCGAAGCTAGCCAATTTCCGTCAAAAAAGACCGTAGACCAGGGAAAGCATACAGGATGAGGGACCGAGTCAACCGATGAAGATTCGAACTTGGGTAAGCTGACTACGGTAGCAGTACGCCACAAAGAGGAAAGGACTCGGTTGGGTGGGCGGAGTTCTTCCGTTTCATGGTGTAAACCGCTGAAGGTTTTGCGCACGGAAGCTGGGCTCGGGACCCTTCCAGAAGTCATAGGGCACAACTAAATTCAGCTACAGGTGCCCGGTTATCAAAAACAGGGCGAAACCTTTGACGGAGAGGGTCAAAAAACTGAAAAGCCCCAACCTCCATCAAGTGTCGGTTATGCAAAAAAAAGACACTTGGTGGCCCTAAAAACCAAAATCTACCCTGACACGGCCAAAAGGAAGATTCAATCGGGAAACTGCGAGGAACCTCAACGGGGTTCTTACGTGAACTCACTCCAGAGACCGCCGTTTCCTGGGTAGGGTAGGGTGGTGTGACTACGTACCAACTTTGGCCCCAACTCTTACGCGTCAGAAGGAATAAAAGGGTCTTTTCTCACGAGCTAGATCGCGGAGAGAGTTTAACTTGGAGTCTCACTTTTGCAGAAACGGGACTGAAGGGGAATTAACTTCATCTCCAGGGGTCCGATGGAAAAAAGATCGGCCCCACAAGCCTTGGCGATGGGGATTTGAGAATCGGGGGAGAAAGGTCGATAACAAAAAAAGATGAAAAGAGAGAGATCGCGAACAGAGACGAGGCCAAAACGATGCTTGTGTGACTTCGCTCAAGTGGAGACTGGATCATAAGAGCCCTCTATTTCGAGGCGGGGAATCTCACAGGGACGAAAAGGTAAGGAGACAGTGCGATCTAATCGTAAGAAAAGGCGGAAGCGGAGAGCCAGTCTGAGTGACGGGGGGTGCGGGGGATACCGACTGAATAAGAGTGCGGAGGACTGGAGGAAGGGAAAGAGGAAAATTCACAGATGGCAAACGCAACGCTGGCTCATCAAAGGGTGAATCAGAGCGGGGGGGCAGTGTGTGGGTTGGGGAGGCAAATCCACGGAGAAAACTGGGGGGGGGGCTCCATCAGGTTTTGAAACGGCCTCCAAGCTAGTCGCATATGGAGTGAACCTGACAAGTGAACGCTCGAGTGTCTGGGTAGCAGTGTCGGGGACCAATGACTGCGGGGAGTCCGAAAGTATCGGACGTCGCAGAAACGGCATCTGGCGGGGTGGAATGAGAAGCCACTAACAGACTCACCTATATGGAAGGGGGGACTACGGGCTCGCTCGACTTTTGGATTCAATTTGTGATAACACTGAATCTATGTCTTCCTGGCCTCCCGTCCCTCTTTAATGATTGGTGTTTAACTTAAAAGATTATGAAAAAGCAAAACACTTATGGCGATCCAGTAAAAAAAAACAAGAATTATTCACTCGTAAAGGTCCGGGGAACCACAATGTGTCCTTCTCTACAGTACATCGGGGAGAACAGAGTGCTTTGATAAAAGCCCCGTCTGGATGCCATCAAACTTCCCGTGAAAATGCTTGACTAAGATAAGGGTGCAAGCGTTTCTGGGGGACAACTATCGATTTGCACAGGAAAACTTGCCACCATTGGGAATTAAAGTCACATCCAACTGCAACGAGTGAGAACATCAAGAAGAATAGATTAACCAAGTAAATTTCTATCTCTATTTAAAGAAATTGTAAGTGCTAATTCTTCGATGTCTGAGAAGAGTAACATTACTCTGGTTTTTTGGATTCATAGTTCACAAATGTCCGGTGGTCTGCACGGGAGGCCACGGTAAAATCTCTTCGGTCAAGCACTGACCGGAAAATACTAGCTCATCTTTGTCGAAATGAGAAAAAGTAATCCCGGACTATCCTGAAGGCCTGCTTGAAGAAACAAAAAAGGGGACCAGATTAAGAAGATGCAACCCAGGTGGCCACTTCGAACGTGCCGATAACTTGCGCAAAGAAATATTAATACTTACTCGACTCGAAGCAGGATTTTCGAGCGAGGGGTGGCACACCAAAATGAAACTTACGTATCCGGGGAAATATCCAATACTTGATGAGGCAATCTCAGAGAGGCAGATGATCGGAAGGGCGATTGGAGTGGAAACATGGATCAGGCATCGATTCATTGGGGGGGGCAAGGAAGGAAACGGGGGGGGGGGGGCATGCGGAAGGTTGGAAATCGCTGGATTGAAGAGGGGGGGAGCAAGGGGAGCGCAAGAGGGATGGGGGTGGGGCCGAAAGTTCTGGGTTAAGTGCTAAACGCAGTTGGAGTAAGGGAGGTCAGATCTGAATCCAATAGGTCTGGAGAAGAACTGGGTAAGGGGGATGTTGGAGCTGATAGCGGAAGAAGGAG
>Ga0179593_1484732_pt1 | contig 10051 bp, 11 predicted proteins | sample CZODoug2_1_08_16_FD_185931 | JGI IMG/M metagenome (GOLD analysis project Ga0179593, IMG submission 185931) | Vadose zone soil fungal communities from Angelo Coast Range Reserve, California, USA - CZODoug2_1_08_16fungal (PacBio error correction) | ecosystem: Environmental > Terrestrial > Soil >...
GGACTTGAGGGGCGCCGCGGGAGGGGCAAGAAACGGCGTTCCAGAGAAGGACGGAGAACACTCAGTAGGGGGGTAGGTTCGGCCTGATGTAAGTCTTCAAAGATGAGCGGGTGTTTTTCTTATGGGAAGGGGGGGCGGAGAATCATCCCCGGGGTGATTCAAAGTAAGTACTAAAAGGGATTGGAGACTGGGAAAAAGGGAAGGACCCCCCTAGTTAGACAAGAGCGTCGAAAATGAAAAATAGGACCAGCCGGGGGGGCTGAACCTTGCAAAAGGGGCCCTCTGTGAACAAGGGGACCTCGCTTCATGACTAGCCGGGTATTGGGGGGCCATTCAGGGTATCCCGATGCCACCGCCGGAGAGGGGGGTTGGAGGTTAAAGCTTGGGGTCCGACCAAATTGAAGACTGGTCGAAGTTGCAACGTCCCTTGGGGAAGGGGCCACGGGGATCGGGGGGGGAGGACTATAGCCTTTTTGGAAATAATGGGAAAAAGAACGTCACGGGGGTGGGCTGCTGGGCCGTCCTAAAAAGAGCCGATTGGGAGGGGGAAGCAAGTGGGAAAAAAAAAGACAAAATCCGACACCCTTTTTGACAGGGGGCGGGTGACGGGGGAGCCAAGTTCACTTCAAGGAAAAAGGGGGGACCGGGCTGAAGGGGAAAACGCGAAGAAAGGGGCTGCTCTAAGGAGGGAGTGATTAAATTCGGAAAGTTGGGATCTCTGGGACGAAGTGAGACCCTTTACGCGACACTTTCTGAAACAATCAGAAAGAGTCAACCAAGGTTGTGTACCTCATAAAAAGACTTGGGACAAAGTTTTAAGTCCAGGGAGCCCTTTGTACCCCCTTGGGAAACTAAAAGTTTCTACCGTTCTGGGGAAAATCGTCAACCTTTTCGCCGGTCTCCCAAGTGGGGGGCGGGTAACTTAACACTGTTGGGGGTTGGGAAAATAGATGATATTGTTAAGCCAGCAATCCGACGTCAGTGTGGGGGAAGCAAAAACAAAATTAACAAACGGGAAAAAAGAATAGAACTTTGTACACTTAGAAAACATGGTCGTCGAGGGGGGTCAAAAAGGAGTCGTACGGGGGGGGGGAATTTACGAAATCACAAGCGTGAGAAGGTCCAGGGAAAAAAAAAAACCGTCGTCCGATGGGCAAGAAAAAGGAGGGCGGAGGTCGGGGAGACTGAAGTGACTAAACACCAAGAGAAAAGAGCCGAAGGGGTAAAGAAGGATTCATCCCGGGAAGGTAAGATCGCCCCATTCTGAACAAGAAGACCTTGAAAAACAGATCGTGAGAATACCTAACCGAGGACGTTCTCAAAACGCAGGAAAAAAAAAATCTCGACGCCCCCGGGGAGGCAGGGTAAGAGACTGGCACGGGAGAAGAATAACGACCAATAAGGGTGGATATGGAGAGAAAATAAAGGAAAAAGTTTTGAGACAACTGGGGGGGGCCTTAGTCTCGTGTATTTTGGTAAGGATACGTCCTTGCAGAGGGAAAAAAGAAGGAAACATACATCTGTAAAAAAGAGAAGGTCACTAAAGCTGCGAGGGTCTAAAACTGGTATCTTCACAAGGGCATGGAACATACCACTGGGGGGTCTCAACCCAGACGAAGGCAGGGGAACAAATTTGAAAGTGCAACCGGGGTCGGCAAGGTCGTACCGACTACGCATTCACCAACCCTCTGCAAAACTTGAGGATAGGAGACTCTTACCTCTCAGAACATACGGAAAAAAACGAAAACCCAATCCTGGGAGCACCGGTCCACATGACAAATCGACGGGAATGCTTGAACCTTTGAATGACTTCGACAAGGGAGAAAAAACTTTATATAAAAAAAAAAAGTTTAGGCTTCTCTTCGAGGAACAGACCATATCTCAGGGGGTCAAAGTGACAATCTGAGGGCGTGAAGGAACCGCCACGTGGGGGGGCGGATTCATAAGACAGGGGGGTTCAAACCAGAAGAAAGTCAGAGCACCACAAAAAGGGGGTTAGGGGAGAAGATAGACCTTAAACACCTCGCAGGGTGGACTCAGATATCACAAAAAAAGGTGCGGTCCGAACGGCTCTGAGGGGTAAAAGGGCCCTTGGGGGGAAAGAAAGTGCTGCAAAGGGGCAGGAGACCGTACCACTGAAAGAGCATCCATCCAAACAGCTAAATAATTAAAAGAAAGTCGAAAAGAAAAGCATTTCACTGGGGGGGGGGGGGGGGGCGAACTAGAGAAAGGGTCTCTCACAAGGGTAATCTAGGGGAAAAAAAGAACTAGGAAAACAGCAACGAAAGCAACTGGGGGGGCAGAAGTCAGAGGAGAAAGGGCCCTAAAAAATCATAGGGCTTACGATTGGGGAGCGAACAGGGAAAAAAAAGGCATTGCCGGAGTCGGCACCTATCGATGGTCACTCACCGCCTCTTACCAACACCGGGTAGCAAAAAAGGAACCCGAAGGAAAAAGAAAAGTCTCAAAAGGCATCCCAAGAAAACCCTTAACAGGGGGGCCGGGGGCCGCCAGGCGAGGTGATAGACTACCTCAAAAAGATGGTACAGAAAAAGGCTGTGAAGAAGAGCGTGTGGGGGGGGATGGGGAGAGGAGAAGAAGCAGGTGGGATGGGGAAAAAAAAAAAGGGAAAAAATCTGGTGAGAAGGCGAGCGTGAAAACGAAGGGCTCAAGTACTGGTGTCAGTAAACGAAGCAGACGAGGGGCAGTCAGAGCAAGTCCTAACAGGCAAAATAAAGGTACAAAAAAAAAAAAGAAAGCCTGCGCTAGTAAAGAGGGTGGGAAACCCCCTACTCTCGACGCCAGCGTAAGACAGGTGAGGACAGAAGGGAGGGGTGTTTTTCCCCCTTGTGTGTAAGTGGCAAAAAAAGCTCGGCAAGAATCAGGGGGATCTTCTCAAGTTCGAGCGAACAAGTTGGACAAAAACCAGGGAGGGGGGGGGAAAAAAAAAGAAGCAATCTTCCATAAGGCACAGAAGAGGTCCTAAAAAAAAAGACAACGTGAAAGGTACTGGTCGGGCACAAACATTGTTCCATGGGTATGGGGACCGATGCTTCGGCAAAAAAGAGGAGGAATGTTCTACACAGGAAAATGAACATGTAGAGGGCAAAAAAAAGACTGGACATGGCGACTAAGAAAGGTCAAATGGGCGCAGCCTTTTGGCAATCAACAACAAATGTCTAATTCTCCAAAAGTGATAGGAAAAATAACTTGAACTGGGTTCTATAGGGAGGGGGGAGGAAATCTAATTTCAATAAGGAGCAAGCAACATCCGCCACCCGTGAAACGGATAGGAAAAAAGGAGTGAATATTCAAAAAAGAAGGGGGTGAAAATAAGGGCCAACTCGAAATCAAATTTTTTAAAAAGAGAAGAAGTAAACCTCTGGAAGGTCTAGGTGAGATGAATAAAAAAGGATTCAAAAACACCTCAAAGATTAAAAGAGTCAGCAGGGGGTCAGCAGGGGGGTAACAAAGGAAAAATCAGGAGTGGGAACGATCACTTTCGGTGTGACAGGAGGGGTCGGTAAATTTCATTGCCTAAATTCTTATCGGTTTAAAAGAGCCCGAGAAAAAAAAAAGAGAAAACATACCAACAAACTGCCCGGGCTTCAAGCTGGGTGAAAGAAGAAAAGAAATGGGAAACAATTCGAACCTACACCGGAGCGGGGAGGACGAGGGGATAACCAAGGGAGGAAGAGGGGGGAAAACAGAACTCAACCCGGCCGAGAATAAAACATAATCAAAAAAGGAAACCAAAAGAAAAGGTAAAATAGAGAGATTTTCAGTTCTACAATTTTTCTTGGTGTCCTGTTCCCTCCTGAGACAGAACCGAGGGGAGTGAGAATATCGTCGAAAGCGGAACCTTTGGGGATCTCTGGTATGAAATGGTCGGGACCGTCAAATGGAGAGGGCTCGTGCCGGTAGTGATCGGATGAAAGAGAGTCCCAAGTGTCGGCTTCACCAAGAAGGAACACTACTTTCTTCGACAAAGAATACCTTAATAACCTAGGAACACACTCTTTATCCAAAAAAACCGAAAAGGGTCCACTTTAAGCAAGTTGGAAAAAGGGCCTTCGCGTCGAGGACTTTGGAAACCATCATCCTGCAAGGGAAAGGGGGGGAAGGGGGGGGGGGATAAAAGGTCTTTAGAAAAGAAAAAAAACAGTCGCCTGCGAGATTGTAAGACGTGTCGACACCACCTTATCTAAATAAGTGTGCAGGGCAAAGAGGGGGACCGAGGGGGGGGGAAGATATTGCGTAAAAAGAGCGCAACAGGAAAAATCTGTACACGTCACGGGGGAGGCTTGAAGTTAGAGATCGCCGGAGAGGTGAGCTTTCCGCAAAGGCCAAAAAGACCAACTAAAGTTTCCATGGGAGGGGCGAAGAAAGGGGCGGTCCCCTTCCTGGGGTAAAAGAGGAGGGGGCGAATGGCCAACGTTCAGAGGATGAGGGGGGGAAGGGGGAAAAAGAAAGGGGCCGATTGGCGGGGTCTTGGAACCCGGGTTTGGAGGGATAAAGATGACCGGGGTTCGACTACCGTACCTTTTACCATCGTTGGGAAATAGTTCTATACTCCTAAAACAACTCTTCCACTGGATTCATCATAGCAACAAAGGTCTCACACGACACCGTACGGTGTGGTCTTACAAAGTGTGCAAAGGGGACCCAAAAAATGGGGCGAGGGGGGGAAGATTCACACCAACTTTGGGTTTAACCCCCGGAATCAGCCCTTGAGGTGACAAAAACCGGTTGTGACGAGAAGAGAGGTGAAAAGCCGCTGCAGCCTTCTTGGGGTAAAAAAGAAGTAGACAAAAAAAAAGGGACGGGGAACCCAACTCTTTCAACAGGCGGGGATCGGGGCGGGCATCTACCACTTAACAGCAAGGGACCACGTGAAAAAAGTAAAGGTACGGACGCGGTCGATGCGTGAAGGCCGCTTTGCGAAAAGGAAAAGGGGGCTCAAAAAAAAACTCGAACCAGTACAGGATCAAGAGAAAAAATAGTGGGAACTCCAGGGAGGGGCACCACGGCAGTTATTATCTGAACTGCTTCTTAACGAAAACAGAAGGAAAAAGACAGATGGGACGACTCAAGAAAACCCCGGTTTGGGGACCGGATCATATTAGAAGGGACACAAAAATCCTGGGTCCCGAGAAGGCCATGGTAAGCGCTGGATGACATGAACGTGAGGAAGAGAGGTAGGGTATGATTAGGGAACCAGAATCAATTGATCAGAGATATCACGTTTAATCTAAACCCCCCAAACAGAGGAAGCAGGGCCTGGAGAGGATCGTGATCGCCTGGGGGATCGTACCCCCCTTGGGGGGTCCGGAACCGTGGGACACCCACTTGAGACGATGCCAGAACGGGTGAGAGCAAAACAAAATAACTCATAAAGGGGAAAACCCGAAAACGTGCCCAAGTCCCTTGATTGGGTACTCGTTTCGTTTCAAAAAAAGAAAGAAAAAAACAGGGGGAATACGGGGGGGAACCAACATTGGGATGAAGGTCCCTTTCAGGGTTCTAATTCTTGGGGAACGCAGCAATGAGAGGGCTGACGGGAAGTCTTCCCCATGGGGGTCCCCAAGAGGGGTGAAAATCTTTGAAAGGGGGGTTCAAAAAAGCGGGGGAACCAAAAAAACCGTCCGAAAGATCGAAAGAAAATGTTGGGGGGGAAAGTGTGAAACTCGAATGGGGGGATCCTGTTTATGAACACTTTGATCAAAAACCGGACGGGAAAATGTCTGGATCTTGTAAAACCGGAATGTCTGGGGGGTGGTGGGGGGGGGGGGGGGGGGGGGGGGGGGGGGGGTCAAGGAGAATCGTAAACCACCCAGACACCAAAAAGGGTAGCTGGGGAGTGGTGGGGGGGGCAGAAAGCACGTGTGGGGGGGGTTTTGGTGTTTTAACTTTCCTCACCTCGACCAAATACGAATACGGACCTCCTCCTCTTGCCACGCTTCTCCCTTGCAGGTCCCGTTTTTTGTTTCTCTTCTTGTGTATTATTGTTCCTAATTGTTGTGTGTCAGAACGCTCATACGGGGATAACCTGAACCACGCTCGGTCACTCTTTGCGTCTAAAGAAAAGGGGAAACACGAAAAAATAAAAGGTGAACCCTGTCGAGAAGAACGAGGGGGGTCAGTAAAATCAGTGGAAAAATGCGGAGGCTAAAAATTCAAGAAGGAATACTAGGAGTCGATCGACGATTATAGATATGTGAGAACAGTAGAGGTAGGAAATGAGGATAAAGTGAATGAGCTAAGGGGAGGAAGGTGGAGGGAGAGAGGAAGCGAGAGAAGGGTGGAAGGGTTTGGGCCGGGCGTACGAGGGGGAAGGGAGGAAGGCAGTATAAGGTGGCGAAGAGACGATGCGGGAGGGTGGAGGGGCGAGGGGTAAGCAAGGGGGGGGAGAGATAGAGATCTGAGAGGGAAAAGAGATAGGCTGGAGGGGGGGGGGGAAGGGGGAAGTGGAAGGGGGGGGGAAGAGAGCGAAAGGGGTGAATGAGGAGCGGAGGTGGCAGTGGTCAAAAGGGAAGGATGTAGGGAAAGTGGGGGAGGGAGTGAAGAGGGGAGGGATGACGAGGAGAACAGAGGAGAGGGGGGGGAAAGAGGCGGGTTCAGAGGGGAAGGGAAGGAAGGGGGGGGAAAAGGGGAGGAGGGTTGAAAGAGGAGTGGGGAAAGGTCGGGAGAACAACCACGAAGCCAGTCGAGGAGAGGAATGAGGGATAACAGAGAGTAAGGGGATTGCGGGGGGTGGGGCAAGAGGAGGGTAGGGAAGGAGAAGGCAGGGTACAGGGGTATGAGCGGGGGGGGGTGCGTGAGGAGCTGAGGAAGAGAACGGGCGGGGGATACTAGACGACGAGTCGGGAGGCACTTGGTATAAAGAATCGGAGTGGAATATAGGTGGACGGCGGAAGGGGGAGGTACTAGAAGGGGGAAAGGGGGCCGAAAAAGTGCGGAGAAAAGGCGGGGAAATTATCATGGAAAGAGGAAGGAAAGCTTTGGGACAATGTGAGGTGGGGGGGAGGATTAGGCGAGGTGGGGACTGTGAGATTAATAAGGGAGCGTGGAAACAGGGCTAGTGGTTCCCTTGGGGGGCTAGGGAATTGCACGCAGCAGGCCACAAAAAAAGACTTCGCGACAACGAAAACCCCGAAAGGGACGATCAAGCGCTCCGGCCGCTGGAAATCCCGCCCCCCGTGGGTCGAGCAAACCCAGCAATAAAAAAAAAACCTAGCGGCGCGAGAAAAATTCGCAGATTGCACCATAGAAAAATTCCGTGAAGCGGAACACGGCAAGGTCCGAATCCGTGATCTGGGACCACTCTACAACCGACGCGGCTTGCGGCGTGGAGGGGGGAGGGACTGGCCACAAAAGGGGTGGGGTAATTCCCCTCAAATAAGAAAAAGAGAGTCGGAGAGTGGAAATAGGGGCCGGTCCTGCTAGTAACTTGGCTACTGGGGGGACCCCGAGGAGAAATAAAAAGAGGCGCCTGCAGCGCAAACTACTGCAAAAGGACATGAAGCTTCATCAAGGGTGCCTGGCTGCCCGAGTACAATCCTTGTTTTACCGAGGCTCAACGCCCCGCTGAAAAAGACCAAAATGGGGGTACAGCAACCAAGAAGGATTGGACCCACAGTGGGGTAAATGAAAGAATCGAATCACAGAAGAGCGCTTTACTCCGATGGGAGTCACATCCGGTTAAAAGGACATCAAAGACAAGCATTATGGTTGAAAAAAGGGGATCCCAAAAAAAAAAAAAAAGCGCACAGAAGGGGCACAAGTCCGTTACAGTACCTCACGTGTAACCGGGGGGGAGCGGCAACATGGAATAGAAAATTCGCTAAAAACGTTTTTGACCGCAACAACATGGATAAGTGGATCGAAAAAACGACAAAAGGAGCATGCGCCCAAGAAAACTCAAGAGGTGAATTTCGTGATTCCGGAACCTCAAATTGGGGTCGACCCGACAAAAAAAGAACTCGCCGGGGGAAAAGACAAGCTGAAACAGATTCCGCCTTAATGGCGCTGGTCCGTCGCGAACGACCCCTTTAAGGGAAAGATTTCCATTCCGCGAAACCAGAGAAAAGGTCAGATTGCGATCGCAAAGGTCAAAAAAAAACCTTTGGTAACTTCCCAACGGAGGAAGTTCTTGAAAAATCAAGAAAAAGAAAAACAAAAAGGTTCCAAGAGTGCGAAGACTCCCATATCATGCCACACCCCCGAAACGCACGACACTAGGACCTCAAAGAGGCAAATGGCCAGCGAGAACTCAAGATGACTGCCACACAGGCCTCAACAGGCGAAGAGCGGACTGAAAAGGAAACTCACAAAAGACTCCGCAGAAAATAAAGAGGGCTACGCGCGAAATATAAAGGGTAAGGGGGGAAAAACCGAGTTCTGGGAATGTAGATCTCGAGAATCTTGGTTTGAAGGGGGGAAAACTAGGGCGAAGAAAGATCTACCTCAAACATGACGACCCCCCGACCAGAAAGGTCGTGAAGGGGCGCAGAAAAAAAAAAGTGCGACCTGCCACCGACAGGGGTTCGGGGAGAATCGTTAAACCACTCCATGCGCTACAAGGAGGCCCCAAAGAATCGTGCCTCAAAACCGGGAAATCTAATCTAAAACAAAAAAAACACTTAAAAAGAGGAAATGGATAAGGTGTCTCTTTATGGAAGGGAGTGGGGGGGGACCCGCCCCCTTCCAGGAGACAGCGCCGACACTAAGACTCCAGAAGGAAGGCTCGGCGGGTGTGTCCCCACGGAAACCATTTCGGGTGGGACAACCTTTCTGCACGAAAGCAGGGGGAAAAGGGACTCTGTTTTGAACGAGACTTTATGTATGGGGGTGTTAGACTAGGCCTTTTGGGAAGGTGTTCTTCACCGAGACCTACTTTGATTCGCATCGAAAAAGGACAGACCCTCGAACCGCACGTGATCCGCAGGCCGCCACTACGGACCGGGCCACTTAAAAAAGGGTTGCCTCTTAGAGCGACAGGACCGGTGACTGAAAAGCTGCCTCTCAGGGCAAGGCCAGGGTCGGCCATTAGAAAAGCTCCAGCGCCCTCGAAGGGTGGGGGACGAATGGTTATCGGTGTAGCAAAAAACATTGAGCAATGGGGTCGACACACTGCGCCGTCCCGGCGGAAGACTGAGGCACGTTCCATCTTGGAAAGACACACGTGTTGGGTGCCCTGTAGGGAGTCAGAGAAACCAGGAAAATGATAGCTTTGAATTCAGACTGCCAACAAGGCCAAAACATTCCCATGGGCAAAGGTCCCTACGCGCACCAATCCTGAACAATGCGGAAAGCTTTTGCATTGGAATTACCCGAACGGAGAAAATGCAAGAGGTCTAAGGGCGTGAAGTTTTGTTCACTAAAATCTAGCGGGAAAGGATCGCTTAGATTAGAATATCATGCCAACTGAAGACGTTCGGGGAAAAATGGCTTTCCCTACGGAGACAAACCAGGGTGGCTGGAAAAAACTGACAGGTCGGGTAGACGAACGAAATGTAAGCCTGGGGGCCGCGCGCCTGGGAGCTTTCACAGGTTTTATCAAAAAAGGCCTCGGGAAGGTTGGCTGGGGGGGGGGGCTGGGCCCAACGCAAGTGAAAATTGTCTCGGAAAAAGCTACACTCCTCGAGCTTTATTGGGTTGCACTTGGGGTGTTCTCCAAGTACACGGGTAAACGCGCAACTTTCAGTTTTGGTGATCTAAAGAAAAAAGAAGGGGAAAGGGAAAACGCGGTGGTTCGAGGGGAAAGGAGTGGGCGTACGCATAAAAACCATTGGGAAAACGGAATCTAATGGGGGAAGAAGGCTGTTTATCTTAGATGTGTATGGCGTCAGGGAGACGGGTGGCGGGCCAAAACTAATGACAGAACGGCAAATTCTGAAGGTTGTTTGCGAAAGTATACACAGGGGGGGGGGGACTCAAACTAGAGCAGTTATGGCGAAGACGAAAAAGAGGACAAGGGAAATGCAAACCAGGATCCCCTCAACGTAAGGGGACGAATCTGGGAAGGGGAAAAAAAATTCCAACGCCCACC
>Ga0179593_1523645_pt1 | contig 10051 bp, 17 predicted proteins | sample CZODoug2_1_08_16_FD_185931 | JGI IMG/M metagenome (GOLD analysis project Ga0179593, IMG submission 185931) | Vadose zone soil fungal communities from Angelo Coast Range Reserve, California, USA - CZODoug2_1_08_16fungal (PacBio error correction) | ecosystem: Environmental > Terrestrial > Soil >...
AAAAAAATATGAGACAAGAAAAGTCCCGGCCGATGAACAAAAAAGGGGGAATAGTTGCCTGGTGTGGTTAAAAAGCAGCCACCGAAGGGAGAAAAAGCAACTAGCCCCAATCCCCAAAAAAAAACGGGGGGGATCTCGATTTAACAACCTGTACTACGTATCTGGGAAGAAGTTGGACCGGGGGGAGTACGGCTCCCCGGGAGACGGTTCAGAGCCTTTTCAGGTCAGAGGAAATAGATCAACTAAGCGTTCCTTGACAGACGTTCCGAACTTTACATAGATCGGGGGATGTCCGTCCGAAAAAAGGGGGGCGGGGCGTGTTGAGGGGAAGGAGTCTGGTAGCAGGAAGCGAAAACCATGGGAAGAGGTCGCACCTTCTTGGTTCAACCGGTGTCCCTATGCTTAATAAAAAAAACGGTATTGACGTCAATCAGGGAGTGGGGGAATTCTATTGTGGAACGGGATCAAAATGTCGAAAGAAAAATTCAAACTGTCCGACTGCAAAAGAAACGAAGGTTCCGCGCTTGCAAAAGAAAAGACACATCAACAAAACCCACGATCACAGGGAATCGGGAGACCAAGACGAATCTGAGGTGAAGGTCTTTCTACCTCACATGGTCAGGCATCCTCGGGCGCAGTTCGGCAGTAATGTCCCACGAATTGGGGGGGGGCGAGCTTTCAGATGGCAGCTTTGGAGAGGAGAATAGGTGCCGGGAGGCGGGGGTCCAAGTCGAGCTAAGTGAAAGCGCATGTTGTCACTCTCGCAGAAAAAGCCATTGGGGAGGTTGGTTAACTCCCTGCACGTACTTGTCTTTGACATGGAACTCAAGGTTTTCCTTCTTAAAGATCGAAAAGGGAACCTGAAACCGAATAGGAAAAGTGGGTCAAAGTACTTGAAAGAGGGCAACATACCAAAGGGATCTAAGCTTGCCAGCGGGCGGTAAAACATTCTTCATTATCAATCATGGAGAAGAAAAATCGGCAAAAGGGGAAAAGTAAAAAATCCGGACCGGCCGTTATTTCGAAAAGCGATCGTACCTAAGATCACAGCGTGGATGGCTGCCAAACAAGACGGAAGGTCGGCCGACGCCCTTTCGCGCGAACCGACAACAAAATCCAGAAGGCATACTGGAAAAAAGGGGGGTGCGATTCCACTAAGGGGAAAGTTTATCGGGCAATTGGCGATGTTCCGCTAAAAAGAGGAACTGAGAAAGGTAGTGATGTCAGCAGCCCCTCTCTAGAAGGACTGGGAAGGTACCATTCGTCGAAACGCAAGCTTCAGGCACTGTCCGCAGAAATAAGAGGTCCATGCGGATTTCAACAACGACCCAACACCGACTTCATCACAAACAAGAGAGGATCCATCAGTAAATTCTAAAATCGAGGGCAATGGGAATGAGGCAGACAATCTGACTGAAAGTCACTAAATGGGAAATGTCGGAGACACGTCGAACAGAGATTTCAGGGACAAAATTATCGGAGCCGGCCCCGGTAAAGAAACCTATAGAGGTGATCCCAAAAAACTCAATGCAAAAAAAATGGAAAGGGGCAAGCAGGTCCATTAGGAGCGAGCTCCCGAAGGTCTAGAACGAACAGGAGAAATAGTCAAGCAATGTTCTCATCAGCCCGCTCATTACCTTGGCTTAAGGAAGCCTCAAGACTGAAAAAAGATTGGGACCCCTCCGCTTGACCGGAACATGCTGATGCGATCATATCGAAGAACGCGGGGAGGAAGATTGTGGAGAAGATGTCTGAAGTACGAAGGCGAATGACTCTGGAAGCTATAAAAACGGCTTAGCGCGCCTCGGGCTTGAAAACTGCCACCTGTAAAACTTAAAAAAAAAAGCTGGCGTGCAAGGCAAAGGGGTGAAAACTACAGTGACTTAAGGGGCATGGGAAAAAATGGAGAAAACCTAATGGGAAGGCGCTTCGTGAAATCTAATAATGGGGGGGGAGCAACCTCTGATAAAAGGGGGGCTTGCTTCAAAGATGGAGATCCCGCCGGCGGAAGGAACCGGGAAGAATTGGGTATGAGAAAAAAAATGTAGAGGATATGGCCGGCATTGCTCACCCGCTGGCGGGCGAAGACCCATGGCATATACCTCCAAGAACTGGCAAGCCTAAAAAACACGGGAAAAGCCCTTACATCAGACGAAAGGAGTCCAGCCAATTGCCGAAGGGGTCAGAGGTAAAGGGCTACAACGCTAACGACCATCTGAATTTTGCAGATCTCCAAGACCCAAATCGCTAACGGACTGAGGGAGTTCGACCTTATAGAAGGTAAGGGGGGACCTGTCGCGCACATCTGGGGCGTGATGATCTTCTGGCATCTGAAGGACCCCGACGTCTAAGTCTGAGGGGGTCTTGAGTGGTCTGCATGCAAAAGTTCGTTACAAAAGAAAAGCAGGAAGGAAGACCTGGGAACGTGGGTTCAGAAATTCAGGAGAGGTCGCCCCCAAAGAAAAAGACAGAACCAGGGGAAAAGTCTATAATCGACAACAACCGTATAGGGATAGATGAAATTTAGCGAGGGAGTAACTACATCAGGGTGAACTGGATTTTGGCGCGTGGGGATCACGGGACAGGTGGTGACATATAGAAAACATGTCCCAGTTGTGGACAGACGTCAAAAAGGTCGAAATACGGCTCAAATGCACTCACTTCGACAGCAAGCAAACCGACTAGGCGTTGGGAAATAGCTTCTTGTTCACCGATGACCACACTATTGTGGTACGCCGGACATTTGAAATGATCTATCACTTCCTCCCGAAGCCACGGGGAATGGGGGCCAGAAGTCGCGCAAAACCCTCTTTAGGAGCGCGTGGTAGCCAGCCAATTCAGGACTGCCTACGGTTGAAGGGGAGGCCGGAAGATGGAAGGTCGGTTGGCGTGGCGGCGGAAGGGCAATGACGTCGAAAAAGGGGGGGGAGGATTGCAGCCGCGGTGGCCCGGACGGCAAAAGATCTAGATGGGAAAGAAAAGGCGAGTTCTGAAGGGATTGAACCGGCTGCGTAGCGGAAGGATCCTCAAAAAATAAACGTTGTCCCAAAACCAGATCTACGATGTCCGCAGGCCGAAAATCCTTCCGACCGGGGGTGGGGGACAACATGTCAGACCAGGCATTTAAACGGGGGACGTAAAGATGGTTAAAACTGTATGACACTCTGACTCGCCCGTCTGCAACGCTCGTCCGTTCTGGGGAAAAGGCAAAAGGGTCCTGCTTTTCTGTCTATTAGGTGGAAATAAAAAATACAAAAGGACACACAACATAACGTTCTTCTGAATACTGAAGGACCTCAGATCAAAGCTGGCTGAACGAATTAAAAACTAGGGTGGAGGTGCGGAATTGTCAGAATCCGCCATTAGCCGGAGGGGGGCAAAAAAAGGGATGGACGACATGCGACTTCGAGCACAAGGATCAATCCGACCTTCCGATTACTGAGGGGGGGATCCGGGGGGTGCAGGGTTCAAGTAGAGTGTTTTGTAAAAAGAAGCAAGGAAAGGGTGGAGTTCACGGGACAAGATCTGAATAGGGCCTTACTCTCCGGTTTCCGAAGTTCTCCGGTGGTCACTGCGGAAGCGATGGGTCTTGAGTCGGTCAGAGCAGTTGGCAACGAGGTTAGAATGGAGCAAAAGGGAGAAGCAGACCAGGAAATGGGCCGTCAAAGTGAGGTCGGGGGGGGACAGAAAAGGGATTCATGGGCGGATTCAGGGGGAAGGTCAGCACCTCCGTCCAGGAGCAAAGGTCCTTCTTGAGAGGCTGCCGCAAACTAGGGAAATTCGGTGGGATTTCGGCTCGCAAAAAGACATGATGAGAAAGCGAATACCCCGGCCTCTAGATCGGACCACGAGTCCTCTTAAAAAAAGTTGGAAAGGATGGGGGCTCGCTAATTGACCGACCCAGTCCGGCTCGAAGCGAGAAAACTTGTGAATCTTAGTGGGCTTCTTTCCAGAACTGAACAGGGGGCATGGGGGTAGCAATGAGGAAAAGGAGTTGGTAGGGAAAGGGGGGGAGGCCCGATCATCAGGGGGTTGAACCCGCGCAGTTCTCCCGACCGATGGCTTTCTGTTGCCCGCGAACGTCTTGAAAGCCACAGGGGAAAGGGGACTGAGCGGAGAATTATCGGTGAGGATAGAGAACGTGCCATGGTGTGGAAAATCATTCGATCAGGACTTGACGGAGTACCTAAAACACAAGGGCGGAACGCGAGCGTTATCGGGCAAATAGAATTAACATTCGCTCGACTAGAGAGAGGGTAGGACAAAAGGACAAAACAAGGGAAATCTGCACATCGAGGGAAATCGCCACAACAAGCGGTCGTTCTGGACATAAAGGTCAGAAGGCTAATAGGAGTCCTATATAACTTAATTCGAAGCCGCGAACCGGCAGAGTGGCTGCGGAAGTATGGGGGAGGAATGGTGGGTGGATGATTAGAGTTCTGCCGCCCGAGCAACCCTTTCGATCAGATCGGGGGGCATTCCGAAAGTATTAAAGGGACTTGAAAGGTTTTGACGAAAGAGTCGAGGACACTTCATGATGTGCGTAGGGCAGTGGTATCAAAAAAAAATGGAAAGGGGGGGGTGGGCCCAACGAAGCGAACGAGAATGGGAGAAGCCTCTGCGAAACCAGAAAAGGAACGAAACTTGGCAGGAGGAACGGGGAAGTTTATTCTTTAGGGAGAAAGGTCCGGGGGCTACAGAAGGGGAAAAACGGGGCTGAAACGGCGAAGAAGCTTTGATGCACGGGGAGTCAAACAATTCCCGTTACAACTCAAATCTGAAAGAAAATTAGCAAACCATTCGGAAAAAGAGGAGAGAGTGGTTGCGTGGGCATGGGTATGGAGCACGTCACGCGGGCAGAGGGGGGGTCGGGGGGAAAATTAAAGTCTACCTGTGTGGTGGCAATTACGGCCACTGAAAGGATGCGAAAACTATGATGTCATCTAGCCGAAAAAAAAAACCAAAAACTGAGGAGAGAAATTGGGTGGTGGGGGAGGGGACGATCAAGAAAATCCTTCAAAAAGACGGTAGAGGGAGAAATCAGGGTTTCCCACCTACAACTCCAAAAACGCAGGAACCTAAAAAAGTTCCCACAAGCAACAAACGCTTCGCAGTTTCCAGCAAGGGGGGTACCGAGTACGAGTTGAAGTTGGGGATTTGTCGTAAATGGGGGGCTCCCCTGGCAAGTGAGTATCCGACTTGACAGAATATAATTGAGACAATAAGGTCAGCTTTCACGACAGAAGTTCAAGCCCTTGGAGAAGGTGATTGGAACATCTGGGGAGGGTTCGCGTCGGAGAATGGTTCAGGAAAAAAAAAAAAGAACGCCGTTCGCCCGTCGTGGTGCAAACTATGTGTAAGAAAAAAAAAAGATCCAGCAGGGGGGTACGGGTATGACTCCAAATCATGAAGTAAAGGAGAGGAGGCAAAGGGACGGAAATACAAGGAAAGACGGGAGACTGCCCGATTCTGCCCGTTCGCGAAAGAGACCGGGTACGCTCGAAGCTGGAAGTGGCGGCTAGACATCCAAAAACCCAAAAGATCAATCATGTCGTCCCGAGAAAGAGGAAGGAGGGGTCAAAAGCTAAAAAAAATAAAATCGGCCTCCTCGGACGCATACGGCGGCCTAAATAAGAAGGAGATCCCCGGGAAAACTTTGTTGGTGTGACCATCGGATTTCAGGGAGGTCCGTGGAGTGTTATCGCGGAAAAAAGGGCGAGGAACAAGTATTGCCAGGGGGAAGGGACGCAGGAGGAAGCTCATGGAGGGTCGTAGGTGTACTAATCAAGGAAGGCGTTATGGGTCCATCCATGACACTTCAACGGGGGTGCCACTTCTGCAATCGAAAAGATCTGCAGGTCAAAAAATGACCGGGGGGGAAGGGGGAAAAACTGGGGAGGAGGGGCAACATCCCTCCACGCAGCTGCCGCGGGCGGTCAAAAAGGATGGTTCTCAAAATTTATACGGGAAAAACGATGTTCAAAGCATGCCGTAGACCGGACAGGTTTACGTGTTCCCGAAAGAAAAAACTAAGATTCACAGCGTTAGCTGTCTCGACGCGCGGAAAACTCCGGGTACGGACGTACCCCCTTTTGCTCTCAAAGAACACCATCCATGCCCGGGGTACTGATCTTAGGGGGGGCGAATTAAAGAGGCAAGGGGTTTGGGGGGGGGGGGTGGGTCAGATGATCATAACGTTATGGTTCCTCGAAAACTCCCAAAGATCGAACTTTCTTTAGGTCATTCGAAAACTCAAAAAGCGAATACGGTAATGGTCTGCTACTGGCCGCCATGTCGCTGACTGGGAAAAACCGGCGCTTCAAGGTTGCACGTCCGCCATGAAATCCCCGTACCTGCTTGCCACGACCGCCCCCAATCCGAAGAGTTCCCCAGCTAGAAAATTTCAATCACTGTCTTACCTCAGAGGAAGAAAAAAAATCGGATCCCCTATGGATACAAGAGGACATTGATCCTGAAAAGTGGAGTGGAGACAAAAATGAAGCGTGTCAGCCGTGCCCGTAACATCACGCGTGGGAGGAACGAACTCCACTCTACTTCCCACGAAACAAATGTTCCGGCAGTGAATTTGGAGAGGCGCCGCCGATTGTTTATAGGGGGGATGCTCAAAAAAGGAGACAAGGGATCCAAGTGCTCATGCGCCCGTCTGAGACCGAGGGACGTAAACAAGACACACTATTTGGTCTCCTTGGGTTTCCAGCGTGCTACTAAAATTGCTGAGGCAAGTAAGTATCGACGCTGGATGAAAACTACAAGGGGACGGAAGGTGTCATTTCGTGGAAGTACGGGGTCCTCAAAAAAAAACCTGTCTCTTGACTTCTAACCCTAAAGAGCTAGCGCTTAGATGGAGGGCGAGAACCCACGAGTTACAAGGGTTGAACTCAAAGGGGCGCAGTTGTTGTTTAACAGTGACGGATTGAATGACAAGGGAACGGTCGAGGGAAGTGGTGAGAAGTTACATAGTAAGAAACGGGCGGACGCACAAGGCTGATGAGGAGGGGCACCCGAATTGCAAGGAACTCCGCAGGTCTCACCTGAAAGTCGAAAATATTGGTCGGTCAATATTGGATTTTAAGGGGAAGGGAGCCACCTCGGCTAATAACACCTGGACCTACCAACCGGAATCATCAAAAGTCAACCGAACCTTACCAGAGAAACAGACTCACGCTAACGAAACGAGGTTTAGTGGGGAAACGGGGAACTACCACGCTCTACTGCATCTCTTTTTTGACGCTACTCCAATAAACAAAATAGCCATCAAATGGGACCTTCGGAGTGCGTGGTGATATCAGGTCTTACAGGCAGAGACAAAAGAATGGTGGGGATTGAAATTAGGGGTACATCGTGAACAGATTCACCCAACCTGGAGTTTCGGTAGAGGGCGAAGTGGAATTAAATAGGGGGGTACTGTAGTTCCACTTGGAACGTAGGCGGAACGGGGGTGAGATCTTCCACTGGGTCATCTTCGTTCGAACACGCGCCAAATCCATCACACCCAGATGTCGTTTAGCATAGTACTCCAAGGTCTATCATAAAGAGCAAAAAAAAAAACAGGGATGGCAGAAAGAAATAGCTCTCGTAAACGCAAATGTGGGGATTTGTCGAAGTTGCGCAGAGACTGGAAATTAAGAGCGCAACGAAGTGGTCGGACCGACGGATCGACAAGGAGAAATAGGCGGGTCACTTCATACAGCAAGCCCGCCATGACTAGCGATAGGCCGGCTTGTTCCCTATAACCGAATATAATCACCGAAGATTGGAAGCGGAGCGGCAATTCCTGAGAAAATATAAACGGCAGCGTCCAATAAAAGTCGGAAAAAAAGCTCGAAGGAGAGCTCAATCGCTGGTCGTAAGGAGTTTGAAAAAATACCCCATATGTCCATGCGAAAAAGGGCTAGTGAGTACCCTGAAGTGTATTTTTTGGGAAGTGAGGAGGGCGCAAAGGGGGAAGGACTAGGCCAGTTGGAGGATAACGCGAGAAGTAACGGGAAAAGGGATCCTCTGAGGGGTAAAAACGCGACTTACAATCTTTCGCCGTGCCGTTGAGAGCCGGCGGCGAAAAAGTTTGCGGGCTGCTACCTCATCAGCGTGGGGGTCCAACAAGTCATGACAGCCAGGACGGTCAATAAAAAAATCGACCGGGTGGTAGAAAAATTAACACTCAAGGGTGTAATTGCAAAAGGGCAGGCATATTTGAAGGGGAGGGTGAAGTGTGTAGTTCTACGGTTCCGGGTATACAGTCAAAAAATCTCACCAGTTTCATCTATGACAGGAAAGGGGAGCGAGGACTGCTAGGACGAACGAACCGACTTCACGCCATAGAAAAAATAAGTGGAGGAGACACGGGGGTTTAGGGGTCAACTTCTAACTCCGGTCAGAATCGGTTCTGTCATAATCCGTCAGGAGACTTAGCTTATCCCGGGGTGGCGCAGGGGAGGATTCAGCACTCTCCTCTGAGGAAGAAAAAGGAAGAAATGGACTGCGGCGGCATTGGGGCAGTAGAGGGTATGTTCGGAAGCAAAAGGGAGGGGGGGGGAGCCATTGGTACACGGGCAAGGAGGAACGCTCGATTTGCCTGAACTCTGAAAGTTCAAGACGTAGTGAATTGGGAAGGGGGCAAAAAGGGACGGGGGACGTCTATGTGGATGTCTATTGGAGTTGGGGACCCCCGAGGGTTATAATTAAGAGGGGCTGGGGTGCATGCATGCGAGGATTGTGAAATCTGGCACATGGGGCGGCGGCAAGCAGGAGAGCGACAACGGGAAGGTTCAGCAAGTCCCGGCTAGAAGGAAAAGGACCGAAAAAAGGGTCAAGCTCGGCTGGCGCATGATCCAAGGAGCACGGAATTCGGGACGGAGGAAAGAAAGATGAAAGCTAAAAATTAACCCAGCCGGCGAATCGTGAAAACTACAGACCCGCAGAGTATTTGGGGTGTGTCGCTTAAAGGGGAGAGTCAAACAGTCCGTCTCTCTCTACGACGGCACGACGCTGTACGAGATTTATCAGATCTGCTGGAGGAGAAGTAAGGGGGATATGTTCGCATAGGTGGACAAAAAAAGAAGAGGTGGTTCAAGGAACGATAAGAAAAATGTTTGACAAGAAAAACAGGAGGGGAACTCAAGCGCAACGATTGTGAGTTGCCCGCGAAGTAACTTTGAAAGCCCACTGGATGGAAAGAGGCAGTTTATCTGTGTCGCTCTGCGCTTGAACGGGCACGGAATTGATGACATCATGAACTGCGTGAAAAGAACTGAAAAAAGGACATGGAGGGAGTCTAGCTTTGACCACAAACAAGACTGCTTCGGAAGATAAGGGGGTCGTCGCGAAGCTAAAGCCACGCACTAGCAATGAAAAAAGAGGAGGGAGCTCGAACACAAAAAACTCGGGGGGCAGTCTTGGGATTTCCGTATTGGGAAAAAACCGCCGTGCAAACGGAAAGGGGGGAAAAATACAAATTGCAGTCTGAGAAAGGAACCTCCCACACCGGAATTAGGCGGGGGCGCAAAAAAAGAGGGAGATGTGTGGGGGTGGGTATTTTTAGAACCGGGTTCAGCGCCGATATTACACGAGGTCTGTCAGCGAACAAACATGAACGGGTCCCAATTTTCGCCTATGGGGTTGAAGGAAAGAAATCGGGAGGAAAGGCAATGATTTTGGCGTCATACCCAACTAGCTCAGGTTTTATAAGCGTTTAACAACGGGCTAACTAGAAAAGGGGGAGATCAGGAACATCATAGCCGAAGGAAAACCAGGGTGACGGAACAGCCACAAATTACGTGATGGAACGGGTATGGAACGTTAGGGAGTTAACTCCGCTTTCCGGTGCTACGCTAAAGAGGGGCGGGAAACGGCGTCCAAGTTAGGGTCCACCAAGGCCGACAAGTTACCCAATCGACGCTACCGTCGTCAGAGGAGAAATAGCCAGGGGGGGGGCGTGGGGCACTTGGGAATCTCTGCTGAAAAGGCGGGAGGGGTCTTGGGCAACTTAAACTCATGGGCCAATTCCGGCCTGGCGTTCTTGACTGATGCGGTC
>Ga0179593_1626507_pt1 | contig 10051 bp, 8 predicted proteins | sample CZODoug2_1_08_16_FD_185931 | JGI IMG/M metagenome (GOLD analysis project Ga0179593, IMG submission 185931) | Vadose zone soil fungal communities from Angelo Coast Range Reserve, California, USA - CZODoug2_1_08_16fungal (PacBio error correction) | ecosystem: Environmental > Terrestrial > Soil >...
CTGGGGTTGTGGGAAAAAAAGACCCGTAAGCACGCTGCTGGGAAAAAGGCGCGCCGAGCTCGGAGGTCATAAAATCACTCACGACGGAAGCAAATGGCGTGAACGAAAAAAAGATCCGTTGGCGTGACGAGAGAGAAGGAGAAGAAGACACAACCTGGAAAGAGAAATTAGTCAACGAACATCATCTCGCACGAGACAACAAGGTCTGACGTGTTTTTATTTCCGGAGTCTATTCAGAGGCAAGGAAAATGAGACAAGGCAAGAGGTTTATTCTCGACTTTGAACGGCTCCTCGTAAAAGACCACAACCAGAAGGGGTACCGGGGGAGATCACCGCAAAGGGCGCGACCAATGGGGAGTGAATGAAAGCGCTCGTCCAAGAGGCAAAAGGGAAGTCCTCGGGTGTCCGCCGTGCGAAGGGGAAAATGCAACTCCAGCACTCTTAGGCGGAAAAAGAAGGGCAAGGTTGGGGGAAGGAGGCGAAAATCATAAAGAAAAGAAGAAGGCTGGTTCGGCTACGGCAGGACGAATCAAAAGAGATGAGACGAGGAAACACACGCGTCCCAGCAACTTGGAAAGGGCTGAGGCCTTCCTATCCAATCCAAAAAGCCCGACGCTCAGGGGGAATCTAGGAAAACCTCTCTCAGATTAAGGGGCGGCCATGGGGCGGAAGATCGGGTAATCGATCTCGTTACCTAAGGAAAGACAAACGTTTGAGGTAAGGGGATAGTAGTCTGCATCGTTATTCTGCAAGAGCAGCGCTCAAACCCTCCCGGGAGGGAGGAAGAGGAAAACTTGACCATTTCAAAAATTTGATCACGACCACATTCAGGCAAACACCAGAAAAAATGGCGTATGGCGATGACTCGCTAGGGAGCGCGCCCACACACAATTCTCTGCGTCCGCGTCGTAGAGGGGTATAACGTCCAAAAAATAGAAGAGGCGTTCCTGTGCTCTGCCTCTTAAACGCGACAGTCAACAGACAAAATTGACGGACTATTCTCATTGACAAAAACGGACGCCTGCCTGGGGGGAAGTCCATGGTCACGAAAATCTCCGCAGGAAACCGACCCCGGATGGGGAAGTGGAAAGTAGTCATGTGGTGCGAAAAGACCGAAGCCAAAAAATCACGGCATACGCGCAGAGGAAAAGCTCTAGCTCTAGGTGGCAGGGGGCCGCTGGTCACTAAAAGAAAACTGATCTGAATCCGATCAGAAAATGGGACTGAATTCAAAATCGGGGCATGCTCACTACCCAAGGGATACGGAAGTTAAAAAAAAGGGGGGAGGTGTTCGAGCAATTCTTGTACCGGGGGACCATGTGAAACCTGGGACCTACAAATGAGGGAGGCATCATGGCGTGGAATTCCTGGAAGAGGGTACCGGCCTGCGGCCCATCTGAAATCTAGACAGCAGCACTGAAGCGGGGCAGAAAGATCCTCCACCTAGGAGGAGGGAGGTCCTGGAACTTTATCAGGGAAAACCGCTGGAGGTTAATCCTCTTAAAAGATCAACTAACCGGTGGTCAGACGGTGTTCGTCGAAGCTCAAGCGCAAAGGAAAAAAAAGAGGCAAAATCCTCCCAGTGGGAGAAGGCGCGCCAATCAGGTGCCCCTGAATAGACGGGCCGGAATATGAGAAAAAAAAAAACGGGGAGGGGAAAGAGAGAGGGAATTCCGGCCCGATAAGAGTTCATGGAAAGGGGGGGAACCCCGAAAATCCTATCCCATTCGGGGGGCGGCGTTACCAAGACTACGTTAACTCAGAAGGAGACAAACAAGTAACCACAGCTCACGTCTCCCGCGCGAGAGGAAGAATATTCCTAAAAAATTTGCAACAGTTGCTAAAGGCACTTCGACCCGAGGGGCCTCGTAACAGAGAGACGCTCAAAGCTAACGATTAAGTAGGGGTCCCCCCAACACCGAGGAAAAATTTACAAAAAAAAATAACTTAAAAAAGAAAGGAATCTGCCGACCAGAAACTGACTAAGAGGGTAGGGACTTCAGGAGGTAAGGAGCATAAATCTCGAAAAAGGGTTCAATGTGCATAAACTAGGAAGAAGAAGGGGTAGTTACGGTGTGAACGCCAGATCCCGGGGAAGATATGCAATCGGGTAAAATCACGGACGAGGGAAAAAAAGCAAGAGTTGCTCCGCAAAGCCCGGGCACGCAAAGAGAAACGCCGTAATCTCGCTTTAGCCGCGTGGGGGGGGGCCCTCGGAGGAGGCTGCCCCACCCTGAATTTCAAAGCCCCGGGGAGGGGGAAGAGAGGGAACGACTGCTCTGGTCCATCAGTTTCCTCACGGCGAGAAGCAAGTAGGGAAGAGAAACAGGAAGGATTCTTGACGTCGGGAGACGGTCCACTGAAAAAACGGAGACCACACTAACCCAGCTTCTCTTCGGGCCTACGGAGAGATAAACAAAAGCGACCCAAACCACCCCCAGCAGCGCTCAAGGGTGTGGGCGAGAGGAACTAAGAGGTCTCATCGCGTTGCCCCTCTATCAAGGGCTCGCAGGGGTTGGTCCATCCCCGAGGGATCACCTGTAAACTGGTAAGGCGCGGTGAAAAGAGGGGGGGGGAATGAAAGGAGCCGACTCACCGATGCCGACCGAACCCTTACGGGAAAAAAACAGGGAGGAGAAGGGTAATCTACTATATCGGGGGAGAAGCAAAAAACCAGGGGCCTCCTTCAGCCGAACAAAGGAACCGAAGCAAGCGAGTCAATGAGAAACCGAATTTCAAGATATATGAGACCCCTAAAGGAAGGGTGGGAAAAAGGGGCCTGGACTGTACTGCAGAACGAAAAATAGGAGTTGTATAATTACGAAAGGCCGGAGACGAACAGAAAGCTCAGCAGGGGAAGAGACTCGAAAATCCGCGAACCTCAAGACTCCCCTTTGAAGATAATCGCCTCGGGGGAGGGGGAGAGAAAGATCCCGATCATACGGACAGCCGGACGAGTCGCTGACAGAGCACTTGAGACGGAGACACAGAATCGGGTTTGGTGTGACGTGCGGGGTTGGCGGTCAGTCCTCCGAAACGTCATCAGCAAGAGCAAACGGTGCCACCTTGCAGAAGCATTGCAAAGAAGGGAACCACCCGGGGGGGAAAACGTACGAGATGATGGCGAAAGATCTTATCTCCAGGGGGGAGCGTCCCAACCTTCATCCATAGTAAAAATTAGATTATGGCAAGCTCGGGCCATTGTCCGGCGAAGAAAAATTAGAGCCAAATCAGTGCTAGACTCACAGAAAGAGGGGCAGGGGGCAGACGCCCACCATCGGCCCGACGGAAGATTCTCAAAAACAACGGTAGGAAAAGGAGAGATCCCGGGTAAACCGCTCGGGGGGGTGCAGAGAAAGAACAACGCAGCAGAAACGCTGCTGGAGACATCTCCTGGCGCCGGACTCGATGGGCGCTTAACAATGCTCCTTGCTCGACTTCAATGCCCGGCTGGCAGAGAAGCGCGGGGGGGAGCCGTCTAAGGGCGTGGAAGTATGGCAAACGGCGAGCAACCAAAGTACTCGAGGAAGAAGCTGAACGCCAGATCTCTCCAGTAGACCAGACCAAAAAAGATGTGGGTTGCGACTCAAACATCTCGCTGGGCCACGCAAGGCGGAAAAGGTGTCCTGAGCGCGGGGCAACGTCCGCTGACCGCACAAAAACGGGGTGACCTCAGGGGGGGCGGTAGAAACATACGCGCCAAAAATGCATTGGCTGCATGCAGCAAGAGGGAAGCAGATGCTTGTGAACGTCTCGAAGGTCTACAACCGGTCAAAAAAAGGAGCTTAGCCAAGGGCGAGTTGGGTTCGGCGGATAATCGAGGATCTGACTCGAGAACATTAATTCCTTATTGGATCCGCAAGGAAAGGGGGAAGAGGCGAACTCCTCCCGTAAAGAGACGAGAAAGGACAACTTCAAGAAGTCCAGAACTTGCACCGGAGGAGCCTCAGACCAAGAAAAAACGAGGCAAATACTCCAGTGAAGCGTCCAATCATGACTAATGAGGCAGGAGGGTCAGAAGATGGTAGGAACTCTAGTGTAAGGAGAAAAACGGGCATCCCATTAGGGGATCGGTGCGAGAATCGGGATTCTTCCATGACCGAAAAAAAGCACGGCTTAGTTGCAGTGAGAGTCAGAGTCATGTCCAAACGAAAGTGAAATGGAAAACACATTCACCCGGAAGGATCTGGGGGCGTAAGGCAAAGGGGTTACACTAGGGGAAAAGACACAAACCTGGGTAAGAAATCGCTGTTTCGTGAGTAGTAATAGAGAAACAGAGGGGCGTAAGCCACGGGGGTGCATCGCCTCGGGGGGGAAACGCGACCGGGAGAATAAAAATTCGGTGCAATACGAAGGACCAAAAGGTAATGAACGTTAACAGCGTATGAAAGAGGCGTCCAAAGCCGGGGCTTGACGTTTAATTGAAGGGTGGGAAGACGAAGTTCCCCGCAAGCGACTTCCTTTAAAAAAGAACATACGGAGGGAAAGGGGGACTGAGACAGTCCTTCCGTGAGGGTGACCGCGAGGAAAAGGTCAAAACTAGACAAAATCTCTTCAAGGGATCAATGCGTCACACCACGCGACAAAGGGGAAGGAAGGAAGAGTTTAAGGGCGCACAAAAGGGGACATGTTGAAACAAAGCTCCAAAAATTTGACAAAGTTTCGACCTCACCCAACTCAGAAAGGTAGGGAGGAAGATCATGCGGTTGAGGGAGAGAGGGGGGGGGGGGAAGGTAATGCGGCCAAAACCCGATCTAGGCCCACGGAGCTCTATGTCGTGACGAAAGCAGAAACTCGGCGGGGGAGAAGTAGGAGCAAAGGTTAAAAGCTTGCGTTTGGGGAAGGAATCGTTCGCCCGAAGCGCGGATAAGGCTGTGAAGGCCTCTTGAGAGCAATCAGGCTGAGAGAAAACGGAAAGAGACACGGCGAAAACGCTCGCCCGCATGGAAAGGCGACCTCGGGGGGAAAGAGGGAGAGTCTGTCGGAAGGGATACCTCTCAACAAAAAAAAGGGGGAGGAATATACATGCAAACGCCCATCGATTGGGACCCAAAAGAACCTGGATCCTCCGGGGGGGGGAGGGCTAGCAACTGGTCTACGGGGCCCGAGCTGAGAAAAAAAAAAAAGATCAGGAAAGAAGGGTCCTTACCACGCCTGCTCGTATTAATTAAAGAATTGAAAGTCGTTTACCTGTGCTCCCAGGGCGCAGCGGGAAAGACAGAATAAGAGACTCGGCAACGAGCAGAGTTCAGGACGGAAGCAGTACAAATCGAAAGTAAATTGATACGCCATAAAAATCAAACAGGATTCTGGTCTGCCGGGATCCATGGGGGGTCGGGAAAGGAAGCTGCTCTACGCACAGAAAAGGGAAGAAACTCTGAGTAAGCCTTTGTATAGTTTAGGCAAGGTGGGGAGTTGGGACAAACGCCACGGTCCGTGGAACGGGGGAAGGAAAATCTAACTTCTCAAGCAGAGGGGAAAAAAGCTCAGACATCTTCATCCCCACATACGCGCTAAGCAGGGGACATAGGAACAGGGGGTGACCTCAAACGAAAAAAAAGGAGTAAACGTTCCCGCCTCAGGGCGGTGGAAGGCGGCAGAGGTCGGGGTCACGGGGAATGTTTCAGAGGCCGAATACCGTGCTATGCGACAAAAAAGGAAATGGAAGGGGGGATTTCGGGAAAACTGGGGGACACTTCATCGGCGGAGGACACCTTGATTAAGATCTCTATTCGGCGCGAGAAATCCTTAGACGTCCCCATCACGAAGGAGAACGAATTTGAGCTAGAAAAAATACGAGGAATAACGTTACGCCAAGAGGACCAGACAGGGTGGCTCCGCATGTGGGTGGAACACCCATGGCCCTTTTCACGAAACGCTCGTTGAAAACTCGGAGGGAGGTCAAAAAAGAAAGGGAGAGAGAAGGAACTTACGGGGGAAAGAAAAAAAAGGGGTCCGCACACTATTATCTAAAATCGTTATCTCGCACAGCACCAGGGCCGTAAAAAAAAAACGATACCTACCTTCAAGTAAATAAAAAAGAGGGGAGGGAAGGGCGGGGATCCTCCTCCATTTTGAACCAAGTGCTGGACGAGGCCGTGACGTCAGGGGATGGATCTCTAGGTGGAGTTCGCTCTTCCTTGGAGACGAAGCAGATTTGTTCGCCGAGAAAACGGAAAGAAATCGCCCCAAGCTGGAAGCCAAGCGCCTCTTCTGGCGGGTCTTGGCCGGAGCAAGGAAAGAGAGTCCCGACATGCAAAAAAAAACGCAACACCGACGTGAGAGAAAGCCGGTCACCAAACTGGGGCGGTAAAAAAAAAGAAGAAAGAAAGCTTGAAACGGAAAACTCTCTAAGAAGCAAATGGAAAAATAAAGAAGGGTACAACAAAAGAAACGGGGGGTGTAGAGAGGAGGCGAAAAGAGCTCGGATTCGGGAGACGTCTCCGCGAAACAAAAAATGCACAAGGAAGAAGTCGGCGTCCCTGAGGAGATTCTCTTCAATCCCGTTAGCCGACGTCGGCGGGAAGAGAAGCAGACCGAGCTGAGAGTTCTACCAGCAGCATATGAAAGGAAACGTGACGTGAGTGGACGAAACCAAAACAACGGCTCTCCAAAAAAAGGGAAGAAGGAGAGAAAGAAAGACCTGAGCGCCGCTCGTGTGGTTATGAAACAATACTCACGTCATCAATCGCGGCCGGCGGATGCGCTTAGAGATCCATTTCCGCCGGAGAAACTGCGGACGCCAAAACGGGAGGGGTGCGGATGCCGGGGGGAAGGCGTAACGCTCCAACGGAAGGACGTAGAATGGAAAAGAAGTAAAATAAGATAGAACGTTGCGCGTTCCCTGAGGAGAAGGGCTGGGACCAGGAAACGGCAAGGCATACAAGATGGTGCCTTCTGTGGAAGAGGAAGGAGCGAAACCAGCAAGGTGGTGATCGGGCTGGTGGGGAAGAGGAACAGGTCCGGTCCCTGCGCACTCTTCGTACTCAGCTTGGGGAGAACTTCCTCGTAATGACCTGCTCGGGAAATAAAAAAAAAGGAGGAGAGGAAAAGGGGCAATTGGCGCTGATCCCCTTTCGATCTCCTCGGCGAACAGGAAAGAAGGCGGGCGATAAAACTGCTAACTCAAGTCAACAGGAAAACGAGAAGACGAATGACAGACACCCTCCAGAAAAAGAAAGAAGAAAAGAAAGAAGCCCGAAGACATGGGGAATCGCTTGAAGCGTCCGGGTCGATGATATTCGCCGGTGGGCACCAGTTGTGCACGTCTCAAAGATCAAGGGAAAGCGTGGGAACAGGGGGGGGGCATCCATAAGGGGTCGGGGAGGATCGGGTCGGTGTCTTGTGGGAAGGGAGAATCGAGTCCCACCAAGTTAGGGTAAGGGTTCGCGGGGCCGAAAAGAAAGAACTTATAACGACAACCAGCAAGGAGGTCGAGGGGGGCGTAACAATGACCAGGTAGTGGAAGGGGGAAGAGCCCACGCTCAGTCAGAGGGGGGGTTGAGGGATCGGAAAGAGTATATAAAAAAAACCCAGAAGAGCTTATGCATACTCCGGCGGGGAAGTGGACCGCAATGCGCATCAAGGGGGAGCCTTGGAAGAGTAGAAAAAGGACACGTGAAAGGAGGACCCTCCGGCAAGTACTAAAGGACGATATCACCTTCCTCAGACAACGAAATGATGGGCTGGCGGGGGGATAAGGGGGGCAAAAGGAGGGACCAAAAAGTAAGGTGGGCGCCCGACTATTAAACTCAATTCCATCGCGGGAGTCGCTTTTCCTAACTATCTCCTTCTTCTGGTGTACCAGAGCGTCGGTAATCATTAATAAGAACAAAAAGGGAGAGAAAAAAATTCCCACTCTAAAAATAGAACCTGGGGAAAGGACTGAAAAGAAAGGGTCGGCCCATCCATTGCGCAAGAGGTACAAGAACCATTTTTGACAAAGGGCAGTGAACAAACAAAAGGTTGTGAAGGAAAGTCTGAATGGAAATGCAATTTGGGTACCTTTACCAATGCGCCCGATCATGAAATAGTCCGGAAACCTAACGTGAGCTTGACGAGCTCCTCCACCGAGATGCTCGTAAAAAGAGAGGGATTCCTCGCCTGAAGAAACTACTCTCTTAGACAAGTCGGGGGGGAATAGGGGAGATACCTTCTTGAGCTATATAAACTTCCAGAAAGAGGAAGAAAAACCCAATCGCGTCAGGTGGAAAAGGACGAATCCGTCGACGGGGAATGTGAGCGAGCTGAAACGGATGAGGAAGTAAGAGATATCAAGAGGACCGGAGCGGTTCATGAAGGTACCGGTCCGCAAGGGGGGAGGGACGGGAGGAGACCTGGAGATTGGGCACTTTTTCACTGGGCTTGTAAAGGGGAAACCTCCCACATCGTTCCTACGATCCGGGAGAAGGACGGGAAGCCAAAGAGGAACGGATGCCCGATCGGCCAGGGGGGAGGAGATCGGCCCCTCCTCATACAATCTCGAAGATTTCATAAGGGGAACGGGGGCCGCATGGACGGTAAAATCCGGGAGTAACTTCAGAAAAGGCTGACGAACTAAAAAGGAAGGAGGTGTGTGTTCAATTTAAATTTTTCAATTGTGAAAGGTAAACTGAGAACTCGAAAAATGTTAAGTGCTATAACTATTCAGAAACCATGGGGGTCAGGGGAGTGGAAGGGCAAGGGAACGGGGCGAGAGAAACATTCGTATCGGGGGGGATGCGACTAGATTTCACACAATCCCAAGGAAGGGAGAGGGGGACCACGGCCAACGCCCCATACAAGAAGGGAGGAGGCGTAAATACGGCGGAGGTATGCCTCTTAGTGGGGGGGTTGAAAGAGGAGAAGGCTCCACACCTGACTACTTCAACGGAACGCCATAAATGTGGAGCTGGATATGGAATCTGGAGGGGTCCTAAGAAAAGGGCGAATAAAGGCTGTCCTGGGGACACTCGACTTCAATGGAGTGGAGACGCGTCCGACTCTGGCTGAGGAAAAACCACCAGGGCTACGCTCTGAGGTTTGGGTCTCATACGTCTTCAGAAAGTCCCGAGATAGCAAAGATGGGGGGGGGGGGTCAGCGAGGAAACTACGCTTTCATCATAAGATGTACCCAAGAGGAAGGGGGGACCATTTTGTGGCCCAACCTCGGAGAACAGGGGGGGGACACTGGTAGCAAACGCTCTGAGACTTAAGCGATGGAATGGGCCGTAAGAAGAAAACGACTACACGATAAAATACTGGGATGAAAGAACGGTCAAAGAAAGGATCATCAGAGACGCGAAAAAACCCCATTGAAGACCCTTCATCCATAGGAAGAAAAAAAGGAAAGGGGAACGGTCAATCAATGAGCCTCTTATCCTGCTTGATAGGAGACCTCCGCCAGGTTGCAAGTAAGAAAGACGAGCGTCGAGCTTCGTCTAAGAATCGGGCGTTTAGAGTGTCGACCAAACTTTTTTGTCTTATACTACCCCCCCCCCCACGACCCGACCCCAAACCACACCCCCACACCCAAAACCCACACCCCACACAAATCAGTCAGCCGTATCCGAAATAGCCTCTACCAACCGCGACACCCCGGCTGAAGCGAGGCGCCTCTGCTGGAGGGGGCATGTGGCAAAACACACGAGACAGTAGAACTACGCGCAAAGTGGGACCGAGAGGAACAGCATCCAAGAAATGGGCGCGGGGTGGGGGGGGTGAGCTACAGCCCGTTCACACCTGCTGGGGTCTAAGTGACGCCTCAAAGAGAAGACGCAGGAAAATAGGCACGTAAAGTCCTGAGGCAGAGACTCCGACCGAACAAAGTGGGGGGAAAACTGGCGAAATTAGGGGCGGCATGAAAGCTCTGGATAGAAAAGAGGACCGGGATCGTCCCTCTGTCTTCCCCGAACAGAGCAAGATCGGCGTCCCCCAGAGGATTCATAAAAAGATGAGGGGCGGAGGGTAATGAGAAAATGAAGCGCCATCCAATAGAGAGGGAAAAATTCTCTCCAGCAGCGGAATTGAGTGCAGTGAGTTGGGAAGAAGAAAAACGAACCGACGCAACGGG
>Ga0179593_1665109_pt1 | contig 10051 bp, 16 predicted proteins | sample CZODoug2_1_08_16_FD_185931 | JGI IMG/M metagenome (GOLD analysis project Ga0179593, IMG submission 185931) | Vadose zone soil fungal communities from Angelo Coast Range Reserve, California, USA - CZODoug2_1_08_16fungal (PacBio error correction) | ecosystem: Environmental > Terrestrial > Soil >...
CCTGGTCCCAGCAAGTCGAAAGGGGGGGGGGGAAACGCCTTTTTACATTTCCGATCAGTTTGCCTTCCAATGAATAATGGAGAGGGAGAAACAGGCGAAGTCGACTAAAGGAAAAGAGGGGGGGGCCGAGTTGTATCGATCTGAAAAAGCCTCCGCTCCATAATGCGAGGAAGAAGCAGTTCCTCCCTGTCGCACAGTCGAAAGGGGAAAACTCTCTTGGAAAGAAACCCGAGCCAGAAATCGTGAAAAAGAGAAGGGGAAAAAAGAAGAGCTGATGGAGGGGGGGGGCGATCGCTGCGCAAGGGTGAAAGTTTTTCGCAGTGGGAAGGGAAGGGGGAGAAAAACCTTTGCTTCCCAGATTAAAGGGAAGGGAAGTACCCCATGATGAATTCGTCGAAGGAAAAGGGGGGGGAAAGAAGGGTAGTTCCCCGATTGCTCGGAACATCCTTCCATTCTGTTCCTGAGAGGGGGAAAGTTCCGTCCCCTGCTCGACCCCGGAAAGGGGGGAAAAAGGGGGGGGAAAAAAGGGCTCTCGGGTCCATGAAGAAGGAGGTTCATCCATAGAAGGAAGAAAGGATCTGCAGAAGAGGGAAAAGAATTAACCCCATGGTCTCAAGGGGAAACCTCTTGCTCCTCTGGGAAGCCTTCACCCATTCTTGCTCTTTTTAAGGAGGGGGGGGCCTCTTTTTTTTGGGGATTGAAGCTGAAGCGAAAAGAGGGGGGGGGAAAGGGAACAGGAGGCATTGTAAGCGCATTTATTGGGGTCTGGAAAAAGGGGGGAGGAGAACATCGTCGCCGCGGGAAGACGTAATCCATTTCGCTTCTGCCAAGGGAGGGGAAAAAAGAAAAGACCACATCGAGCACACCAAAAGAAAGGGGGCTATTGTTGCTCCTATGCGAATCCCATACTCGGAAGGGGGAAGGGAAAGGCGTCATATACTCTACGGCGGGGGTCCCTGGGGGGGGGAAAAAAGAGTTCACTCTCCCGATGGGGGATCCGGCGCCATCTATTGAAGGAAAAGGGAAAAAGACCTGTCTTGCCTGCGCCGATTAGGGGGAGAAAGGGGGAAGTCGCTGATTCGTGATGTAAAAGAAGACCGCATGCCTCGAAGGGGGGAGGAGGGGGGGGGAAGAAGGCCAGCCCTGGTTGAGGAGAAGACAGGAAGTCTCAATTACGCGGAACGCGCACATGCTTGTCCTGAGAAGAGAGGAATCGCCAGTGAAGGAGACACCTTTTTCCCTCGGGGATGATTCTGGCGTAGCGGGCTCCTACAACAGGAAGAAAAGGGTCCTTTATTGTCTGTTAGGGAGAAGGGGTGTGCACGGGTCAGGAACATGCTGAAACTGACGACCTTTTTGAAAATGTCTCGTAGAGAGAATGAAAGGGGGGGTGTGTTTTCACAAAAATGGAAACCAAGTTCGGTGGGGGGGGGAGTGCACCCCTCCACTTCTTGGTCCAAGGAGGGCAGATCCTAATCGGCAGGGCCCCCGGGAGGGGCCTGATCTGGGCCGTTTTTGGACAAGAAATGAAAAAAGCAGCGTTGGCCAGGGCGGATCCCCGCGTGCGAGAAGGAAAGGAGAAAAAGTCCACAGCTTTCCTTTCAAGGAGGCCGGTCTGTGGAGTTGCAAGGGAAAAAAAGGAGAAAGGTGAGCTCTCAACAACAACAAAACGAAAAAACGGGATCACTTGGCGTCAACTTGAAAGGGCAGCGATTCCTAGGGCAGGGGAAAAAGGAAGGTGAAGAGGAGGATCAAGATTTTCTTTCCTATAGCTAAAAAGAGGGAAAAGCTGCTCTTCAATGAGGGGAACAAACGGCCAGAATCAGGAAAGGAAAAAAAGACTTGATTGATCCGATTAATGAGCAGGAAAACTCTTGTGGCAGCAAGGATTCACCAAGAGTCTTTCAGAAGGTCCTCTTTCCCACTCTTTTGGTTACTCACCACTTCCGAAAAGGGAGCGAGACATTCGAAACGGGAGAAAAAAAGGGCTCTTGCGGAAGTCGAGGACTTCCCTATCAAGCATGAAAGGATTTCAAAAGACAAATAATAAAATGGGGGGAAAAAAGGGGGAAGGGCAAGATAATGGACTAAGAGGGGGAGGGGGAGAAATTTGGTTGCTAAGGCATCTAAAAGAAAAAGATCAGTACAACCAGAAAGCAACTCTTTATCTTAACGAAAATGGTCGCTCCTGTTGAGGGGGAGGAACTGGTTTTTAAAAATGTCTGAGAAAACACCGCACAGACATCTTCATTCTATTTCGGTAGGAAGAAAAAGATCCTCTACTTTCAGAGACGCGGCGCCATGCAGACAGTCTATGAAAAGGAAAGAGGGAAGAGAGCGCTTCTCATTATCAGATCCATGGGGGGGGAGGGGAACTCTTACCATCCTTGAATGGGAAAGCGTCTATTCTCTACGAAGGGTGGAAGAAAAGAAGGAATTTATTCGCCAGGAGGCAAAAGAGTCCTTAAAGAAAGGGGGAATTTTTTTTCTCTTTTATTGCACCGGGAAAGGACGGAAAGCGAAATTGAGTAACGAGAAGGAAAGGCAACCCTGGGAAACTTCGGACATAAGAAGATTCAGGAGGAAAAAGAAACCCAACTCCATAAACAATGCGGACTACCCGTTCACCACTATTTTCTATTCAGAGGAAGAAAAAAGGGCCTCTCTTTATTATCATCCAAGGACGGTGAACGCAAGCTATCGTGAAAAGGGGAAAAGGGGGGAAACGTACTTCATAGCTATATATCTCATGTGGGTACTTAAAGAAAGGGAAAGCAAGAAAATCTAAGGAAAAAATAGATGTCTTCCTATTGGAGTAGGGGGAGACCTCCCCATGATGGGGGGACGATACTTGGGGACGGAAAAAAGAAAAAAAGGGAGAGGACCGGACATTGTAATTTTTTCCGAAATGAAAAGGGGAAGACATTCGAAGAAAAGGCCTGGTTTCAGAGGGGAAAGAAAAAGAGGAAGGAACCTCTTTCACTCCCTGGGGCGCTCAGGGAAAGGGATGCTAAAAACTTCAAGATCATCGCTAGGGAAGAGAGAAAGAGATGGTAACTTATCAGCTCGTTTAAAAGGGAGTCTGTGCTCCTTTGGGACTTCGCAATCGAGGGAAGAAGGGTTCATGAGAACCGAGGAAAAGGGCGACTGTCGGAAATGATGGGACTGGCGGAGGAGGGGGAGGGGCCGGTCTGGGAGATCTATACAGGCCCCGCCGGTCCGGTTGCTGGGAGAAGGGGAAGACTGTTCTCGCGTGGAAAGGGGGTTTAGAGGAGGCAACGCCGTCTCCAAAACAAAAGAAAGGGAAAGGGAAAACCTTCTACAACTACTATCAGTCAGAGGGGTACCAGAACACAACGGAGGAGAGGGAAGCAGGGTCTCCATTGACACCTGTGAACAACAGCAGGGGGGGGCCTATCCATTTATTTTATACTGCGGTAGATCATCGTCTCAAACAAGGAGAAAGGAAAACGGAGGTATAGAATGGAAGGGAAAGCGGCGGCCCGAAGTGAAAGCCCAACCATCGTCATAAAGAAAAGAAAAGAAGAGAGCGACATCATTTCCTCCCTGTCCGCACGGGATTGGGGAAACTCTCTTTTATATAAAGGAGAAAACAAAGAACATCGTGTCCCACGCCCGAGAAAAGAAAAAAGGGAGAGGGAAGAAAGGTTCCCATTCGCATTCGACAAGGCAAAAGGGGAAGTGAAAGTGGGGGGGAGGCCACGACAGGTTGAAAAAAAAAGAAGGGAAGGGAGTTCCTGTCCGATCTCGGAACGGAGAATCGTCTAATTTCTGGCCCGGCAAAAATCGTGACCACCTGAAAAGGAAGGGGGGGAAGAAGGGGGAAAAAGAGAGTTTTCTCCCCGGATCGACGCAAAAAAGGGGCGCTCGTGATCCTGGGGGACCGGCAGCCCAGATATTTGGAAGGAGAAAGGATCTTTCCTCCGGGATAACACGAAAGAGAAGAGCTCTTCGAATTACACAAAAAGATCTGCTTGCCGGTAAAACAATTCGAGGGGGGAGGGAAGTACCTCTCGTTCCTCTTGGGGGGGGGGGGTGAATCTTCATCTAAATCGGGGGGGAAAGGACAGCGCATTTGCTAGAAGGGTCTTTTAAAAGGTGGCTACTCCTCCTCTTCGAAAGCACACAGTTCCTTGAGAGAAAAGCTTAATCCAAAGGTCCATTCCTGGGAGAAAGAAAAGGAGAAGAGGCTGGCTTGTAGGGGGGAAGAAAAAAAGGGAGAATCCCATACGCGGGACGCTCTAGACGAGAAGGGAAACATTCACGATTGTTCACTCTCCAAGAGACCCAGATTGGAAGGGGAGCCTTCGCAAGCAAGATTAAAATTTCTACCGAGGGGGGAAGGACTTTCTGCCTTTCGGGGGAAGTGGGGGGGGGCTTTTATCTTCCAGGAAGGGGTAGTTATTCAATCCCAAGTGGAAGAAAGGAATAGGAAATTTCATATGTCTTTTTTCGGGGAAGGTGGTGGAAAACATTCCAATAGCAAAAGAAAGGAGAAAGTGAACGCTTAACCCTTGAGAGGAAGAGGGGGCCTGATCATAAAAAGTTTTCTCGCCAAAGGAAGGAAGGAAAGAAAAGAGGACCAAGTTTGAGGGAATGGAGAATACTGGAAAGGAAGGGTCTTTGAAAAGGGGGGGGGAGCCTTTGGGAGGGCAGGAAACAGGCAGAGAAAAAAAAGAGAAAGGGGACATTTTTTCAAGAGCAGGGGGAAATAGTAGAGATGCACTCGGAAAGGGGGGAAGAATAGAGGGGTCGCGCTACTTTTTCCTACATAAAGGAAGGGGGAAAAACATCATGGGGATTGCAGATCCTAATCGGAGAAAGAGGGGGGAAAAGGGATGCCTTATCTTGGCCGTTTTGCACAGGGAGAAAGAAAGGTTCCATGGAGGCTCCCCGCGGGGAAAAAGGAAGGGGGGCACTAACATCTTTAGGTAAGAGGGTTCCCTGCCTCTGAGCTTGCCGGAGGGGGGGGGGGGAGGGGGGGGCAATTTGCTCCAATGGATCCAGGAGGGGGGGGGGGAAGTGATCAATATATCTATCCAAGGGAAAAAAGAAACTCCACAAGAGGAAGATGCCGAGCTTCTTAAATAGGGAAAGGGGAAAAGATTTTGCTTTCCTTCGTAAGCGGGTATCCTTACACAAAGAAGGCAATTAGGGGGGGAAACCCATATCATTAAATCCTGGGAAGAAAAAGGTACCCGATTATTATCTTCAGAAATAGGGGGGAAAAGGGAGGGGGGGAGCAACTCTTATTCACCACACTAGGGGAGAAGGGGGGGGGGACAATCTTTTGGCGAGTGCATCTCTACGGGAAAAGGGAAAAAAAAAAAGGGGGGAAGAGTTGTCACAGGAAAAGAAAGCAGTTTTTCAAGTCAAACAGGATCAAGGGGGGATGAAAGGCAAAAGACAAAAGTAAGTAAGTCTTCGGAGTTCCTAAGCTCATTACCCTCGGCAAGAAGGGGGAGATAACAGTTTTCTACTATATAAATGAGGATCAGGACAACCTGGTGCGAGATGAGGAAAAAAAAGAGAAGGGAAAGAACGGAGACTTCCCTGTGCGCGGGGGGAGAGATTTACTTTTGGGGACCCCAGTGCTGGCCTTCAAAGAAAAAAGGGAAAGGCCCTGCGGAGCCCTGGGAAAGGGCAGCGGACTTTCCCCTGGCAGACTCATATTCAAACGCGGAGAGGGCTCGTAGAAAGGGATCGCTGGCGCAGGATCAACGACATCTGGGACCGGGAGGCTAGGGGGGAGGGGATGTACAGTGTCCCAAATAGAAGAAAAGGTATACTGTCAGTGAGGAAAAAAGAATCGTGCCTTACAGCCGCGAAGGGTGGGATTGCTGTCTCCAAAGGGGAAAAGAAAGAAAAAAGGGAGTAACTCTCGACATTCCACTGGAGTCTTCTCAAAAGGGCCCAAATACAATGGGGGAGTAGATCGACGGAAGGAAAGGGAAAAAGCTTCATCTTGGCTCAAAAAAAAAAGCTCTTTATTACAGGAAAAGGAGGCATCCTTTTTGAGAAAAACGGAAAAGAGGAGTCGCCCTATGGTAACGAGAAGATCCATGGGGTTACTGCCGGGAAGACGGGGGCAACTACCAAAAAAAATCTCTGTGCTGAAAAAGGCTCACGACGCCCTCCAGGGAAGGGGAAATAGAGAGGCTCCTTGTCGAGACGGGAAGTCTATCGTTGGAAAAAACTAATGGAAGGCTGGGGAAGGGAGAGGGGGGACTTGCCCGGCAAGAGGGTCACATCACAGGGGCGTTAGTCTCCAGAAAGGAGGGAAATCTTTTAACTCCCAGAGAAAAAAAGGCTTCTAATCCAACTTTCAACGCAGTGCGAAGAAAAAAGAAAGAAAGGAGGAGGCTCTTTAACTTATCAAAGCGAAGGAAGGAAAAAACACGATGTTTCTTTTCTCCTGGGGAAGGTTGTCTAATCAGGGGGGGGAAAAGGAAAGGCGACAGGGTCTTCCCTTCGTGACGAGGAAGGTAGTTTTCTAGGGAAGTGGCATACTCGATAAAAAAAGGAGGACTCCGCCGTTCCTGTGGATTGAGAGGGTGAAAAAGGGACGCTATGAAAAAAAGGGGGGGAGGTGAGTCCATGTAATGCACTCAAGGGGAGGGGGGACAACTTCTAAAACTACTAGGAAAGGGACTGGTACCAGTACTCTAGAAAAAAAAGGAGGATTTTAAAAGAGATATCGCTTTTAAGGGAAAAAAGAAGAGCATCGTATTTGGAGGTCCGAGTCCAGGAGGGGGAAAGGGGGAAGGAAAAAGACTCATCGTCTCAACAAGAAAACTCGTCGACTAGAGTTGCACCAGCAACCGACGAAGGGAAAAAAAGGTGTATCGAGTGCAGGAGGAAAAAAAGACCATCCTCTCCCAAAGGGAAGAGCATTTCCGCAAAGAGGGGGGAAAAAGGAGAAGTTTACGTCATACACCGGAGGGCGATAGTCGGCCAAAGGAAAGAAAAAGGGGGAAAAAAAAGACTTTCAAATAGATCTGGGTCCTCAGCTGCAGTCGATAGGGGGAAAGGGGGGGGGAGAAAAATTTTTTCTCCAGGCGGTTTCGCCGCCCAGGGAGGGGAAGGGGAAGGGAAAAACGATTCGGCGACTACCGCAGGAGGCAACAGGTCCAGGTCCATTCCCCGATGGAGAAAGAGAAAGGCCCATTCGGTCCTGAGAGAAGGGGGAAAACTTCCGAAAGGGAAAACCAGCCTGGGGGAGGGGGGAAAGGAGGAGACTTTTGCACAATCCTCGGCAGAAGGGGGAAAATCTCACAAGAAAAAAGGGGAAGAATCACCCCATTATCTAGAAAACATAGCGCTCGTTCACGTCGAGGGGGGAAAAAAAAAAAAAAGGGTGAAGGGGGCTTAATACCTATCTTGGGCCGTTGGGTCCAGCTTGAGCTGAAGCGAAAGAGGGGGAAAGGGGCTCGCCTTGGAAAAAAAAGTGGCGACTACTCATAGGGGAAAAAAAAGGCGGCCCGCGTAAAATAAGGGGGAAAAAAAAAGGAAGGGGAGAACAATCCCATCTCACACAGGGGGGGGGGCGATGGTTGCTAAGAGAAGCGGACCTGCCAGTAATAAAAAAAAGTAGATACTCTACGAACTGTACATAACATTCACTGAGGGAAAAAAAAATACAGCCCGCGGTCCCCAGATTTCGGCAGGGAGAAAAGAGAAAGAGGAAGAAAAGATGGCTACTGCGAATTTATAGGAAACCGGCATTCCAGTAAATTCGCTGGAAGAGGTTCCCATGGGTCATCACCTCATTGAACCTAGGGGGGGGGGTTGCTTGGGGGGCCATCCTCATCCCTGGGGAAAAAAATAGCCAGAACCCTTATCTTCCCCAGAAGGGGAAGCTACTCTCTTTGTTCGGGACACAGGCTTGGACAAAAGAGGGGAGCACGGTTTCTCGCTCGAGCCGCGGCACACCTTTGAAAGGAAAAAGGCGCGGGGACCCTCTAAGAAAGTTAAAGGGGGTAAAAGAACATTGCTCCTTTTTTATCCAGGGCAAGAAAAGAAGGAACTCATCTACCAGTTGTGCAAGACAGTGAGGAAAAGATTGTTTTTCCAAATCTAACCGTGTGGAGGAAAAAGAGGGGGAAGAAGAGTTTCTGCACATCAGGGGGAAAGGGGCAGATCCTCTCGGAGGGTAACGGGGGAAACGTCTCTGGTAAATTATCAAAAGTCTTGAGGACAAGCTTTTTTTTCTTCATTGGGTTACAAAGAGGGAGCTTCAAACTCAAGAAACATCTTTCCTTTCCCTGCCAGGGAGAAGAGCTTCCTTTCTTTTTAGGTGGGGCAAGGGGAGTGCCCCGTGGGGGAAAAACGTAGGTATGTAGGAAAAGAGGAGAGGAAAAAAAAAGAAAGGAGCCCATTTCCAAAACTAAACTGTCTGGTGCGCTAGGGCATTGGGGGGAAGATGCTTCTCAAGGAGGGCTTATTCCTCCAGAAGGGAGAACCCTTCACACAAAGGGGAAGTTATCATTGGAGACAGAAACGTTAACAGTCAAGGGGAGGGGGACAAGAGGAAGTATCTTCAAGAAACGAAAAAGGGGGAGGGACAACTCTTATTAAAAAGGGGGAGGAAAACGTAGATGGACAAAAAGGGGGGGGGGGGGGGAAAAAAAAAATTCCTATTCCCTCTACTAACAAGGAAAAAGTCGCTGAAAGAAGCATGTTTCCTGCCTATCGAAAGGGAAAGGGAGGGGGAAAAGGAAAAAAACAAATCAGTACAATATTTAACGTGTGGAAAGATGGGGAAAGAGGATAAAAGGTTTCGATGGAGAACCGAGGAGAAAAGCCTGTTCGAGATCAGAACAAGAGATTGAGACTTTCCCTGGGGGGGCATGTCTATTTGACTGGGGGGGGAAAAACCGTTCTTTCCGGTAAGAGAAAAAAAAGAGGCCATGGTGATCCACTGGGGGACTACTCCGCGACTGTAAGAGAGGATACGCTGCTCCAGGCATAAACAAGTCCCGAAAAATGTCTTCCGAATCGCTGCGAAGGGGGCGGGGAACAGCGTGCGGGGGGAGAAGAAGTGAATTTTCTTTACAACAGGGGGGGGGGGGGGGGGGGGCTCCTTCTAGGCTCCAAGACGGGATGGCAGTTCCGCTTATGGGAGCAACCATCGCCTTACGGAAAAAAGGGGGTAGATGGTGATTGCTGGTAGGAAAAAAAAACATGCCCCTGGAACGCGGGCGACTAGAAAAGTGTCGGAAAAAACAGACAATGCTAGCTAACTCATGCAAAAAAAGATTTTCTCTCAGATGCTTGCAGGAAAAAAAAAAATCTTCCACTCTCTTGAATACAGAAGGGGGGGAAAAGGAAGCATCTCTTTGAAAACCGTGTGTACTTCGCGGAGAGAAGGTCCCATTGTGGATTCCAGAGTTTCTTAAAAAAAAAGAAATAAAAGGGGTCACCGAAGGAGGAAGGGGGGAAGATTTTTCCCCACCTTACAAGGACTCCCCCTTCTGGGGTAGAATCTCTTTCTTTAGAGGGAGGTGGGGACTTTAACCATCGGAGCGGTCACTCATGACCCCTCCTTTACTGGCGGGGAAAAGAAGGAAAGACCTTTACCTTCAGAATTCGGGGGGAGGGTGCAGCGTTAAGAACGCGGGGCACTCAAGGGGGGGAGGAAAAAGGGTCTACACTTCTGAGTAAAAAACGGGGGAGCATCTCATCGAGGGAACTTATCAGCTCTTTGGAAAAAGGAAAAAAAGGCGTGGTTCCACGATGTTCGCGAAAAAAAAAAAAAAGCGAGTTGTAGGGACTTCACCTCGCAAGTGCGACAAGGGGGCTGTCTTCGAAGGAGATGGTATGCAAGGGGAGGGAGGAGAGGAGACAAAAAAAAACCCCCAAATTCGGAGAATTTGCTTGTGAAGGGGTACGCGACTGTTTCGCGAGGGAGGAGGGGGGGGGGATGGGGAAGGCACTCCCGTCTCCACACATCACTGCTCGGAAAATTTGAGGGGGCCCCTCGCTTTAACAGAGTGGGGGAGACTCTCAACAACAACAACTTATTAGAGGA
>Ga0179593_1703798_pt1 | contig 10051 bp, 8 predicted proteins | sample CZODoug2_1_08_16_FD_185931 | JGI IMG/M metagenome (GOLD analysis project Ga0179593, IMG submission 185931) | Vadose zone soil fungal communities from Angelo Coast Range Reserve, California, USA - CZODoug2_1_08_16fungal (PacBio error correction) | ecosystem: Environmental > Terrestrial > Soil >...
ACTCAAAGTACTCCTTCTAGTTCTTTCCTTCCGGTTGATGACAGGATTCAACTGTGGTAAACGGATGCTGACAAACAAAGGCGTTCCCACCGACCCATACAGTCCTACCTATAGAGGCTTCTTCCTGTTAGAAATAAGTGGAAGTTCCCACAGCCGTCACGGCAGGGGGATTTGCCTGTACTCGTCAATAGGTCTGCCTGCGCTCGGTGTACAAAAAGCTTCGTCCAGGGGAGGTTGCATGGTACTAACGACTAGGTCGCCAACGCGGTATTCTTCGTCTTTCACGGGAAGGACTTGCCGTCCGCTTTTCGCAGCCGGCATCTTTTCTCTAGCCGGAGACTGTGCATTCCAGGGGATCCAAGAACTTTAGTCCGGTTATTTCTTTTGTAGTCCTGCTGTTCCCCTAGCTCCTCTCCAGCGGACCGACCCATATGCAGTTTTTGAATCGGGTCAAACTTGTTAGGCTGGGGTAGGCTTCGCTTCTTGAAGGAATGAACAATATCGACTAAAATCCGGTCATGCGTCGTTCATGAACTTGGACACCAGACAAAATCTATGTCGCGTCACGGTAACTGCCATCTTATATCTGGTAGGGTCGATAATTTTACGCTGATAACCAGCCTCATGTGATTTTGGAAATTACTATTTTTTCACTGTCACAAGGGCGGCTAAGAATCCGCCAGCGGCTTAAAGGGAAGAGACCGCGAAAACCATTTGTCCTTTTGGAAAGAGAACTTCCCGCCGTGCCGGACATCCGGTCGTCCTTCGCAGAATCCAAGGCAGCCCGCTACCTAGAATTAACGTAAGTCTAAAAAAAAAAGGGCCGCTCACAGGTTGAGGGGGCCAAGGAAGCCACCTCCTTTTGATCGCATTTCCAGGTATGGGGGGTTTCAAATGTATGGAAAAAGGCGAAGCGGTAGAAAGCAGTCCAGCAAGGCAACCTGTGCTACTTTGGCAACGGCGCCGCTCTGGACGGTCGCGTGGAACCGGAGTGCGTCCCGCGGTGAGAAAGTTCTGGGGTCTGAACACGATCCCAGAGGTCTTCGGACCTGCGAGTGAGAGTGCCGAGGCTACATGGAGACAGAAGCGCGATCAAGGCTCTTCTGGCGGCCTTATCGCAGGTTGCAAACTCTCTTCTCTCATCGGGGCTTGGGGGGGGGTTAAACGCTTCTCCTCGCCTCTTTTATTGCGGGGGGCCTTGGGTCCAAAAGATCCTGCCTCCGCTCGAATTTTATCGCTTCCTTCTACTTGGCGACCCAGGCGGTGAAGATCTCCTGGCTTTCCTTTTCAGCCGTCAAAAAAAAACCTGAGCTCAGTAAACGGATTCTGACGTGCGATCATTCCGTGCGGATAGACCAGGCCGCCCCGGGACAAAGAAAACCTGGCCCTACAAAACTTGGAGAGGAAAGCATATGACCGCTAAAAAAAACCGCGGGCGCACGCCAACGCCGACTCCCTTATGGCAGTAGTAGCCCCGAAAGATTGTCTTGGAAGCACAGCCGTTAAAGATCCTTGATCGGTTATTGGGGATTCTGGAATTCAAGTACGGACTGAGAAACTGGCCTCTTCGTCATCGTCCCACCTCTCGAGCCTTATCGGTGGGGCCGGAGATGTGCCCGTAAGACCTGACCGAACGCATGAACACGAGGTGGAACCCACCTTCTCCACCAGACTGCAGGACTGTCGATTGATAAAACTAAACTAATAAAGCAAGGGGGATTCCGACGATCGAACCGCTTCGATCACAGAAAACCCAACCGGAGAAGGAGGTAAGAGGAAAGGTCTGTTGCCAAAAGGTTAAATGAAGGATCCGACCACGCAAGGGGAGCCGGCCAGGCCTCGTGCAAATGCTCGCATCACCCGACCGGAAGGGGGAAACGTACTTGAAGAAGTGAACTGGCGGTTTGCAGACCTGTTCGGCTGTACACGCTTCGGAGGAAGGACGTAGTACTGGCCGGGGACTTGGGCAGTCCCCCGTAGACCGCTGCCCGGGAGCTTTCCCGGGAGAGGTTTGTGCTTGCGCAGTCTCCACATCGGAGACCGACGATTTCGCGGGGGGCGGGATATTCCATGTGGGAAGTCCGTGTCTTTATAACCTCTTAAGCCGTACGACCGGCAGGGGCACATATCTTAGCATCTCGAAACAACACTTGAGTATGAGACCGAGAGTAACATATGTGGCCGTCACCTGGCGTAGGGTGTCAGAGGCTTCTAGCCGGGGAGTTCAACCAAAATGCCCCGTCTGTCAGATCGGGAGAGGTCCTCATCGGCGTATTGTATTCCTCCAGCTATTCCGAAGGCTGAATTTCTCGTTCGTCCTGGGAGACCTGCGTCTGTAAATAATCTTTGAGTCATACCATATTGCGAAGGATTTTCAACCAGATAAAGGGCTCTTCTTACAACCCCAATTCTTAGTATGAGAGTGGGTACGGTCCAACCCCCAGGATAGTATCGGGCAAAGTCCTGAATGGCTGCCGCACAAGCCTGCGGTACGGAGCCTTCTCTTTGGGGGGGAAAGAAAAAGAAGTTCAAGCCGCAGAGAAACGGGGGGGGGGGTCGGGGGGGGGTCGTTCTCGTGATATGGGGTCGTTCAGTGAATTGGGAATGATAGAAATCCGCTACTGGGGGCCGATGATGGGAAAGGGTCCTATGGATCCTCGCAATGGTGCTTTCAGGCGGATCGGCCTTCAAGCAGCCGCCCAAAACCTCTTCGAGGCTTCATCGAGTCCCAGCTTGCTGTCCTCATCTCACCGAGGCTGTCTTTCGAGGATCCTCCTTCTTCCTCCTCGCTATACTCAACCTACACACTCTAGTGGGGGGGGAAACTCTACTCCAAAACGGGTCTGAGCGTCGGTCAGTAACTCAACGGTTCGGGGTGGGGTGAGTACTGTGTGGGACAGGTTTAGCATTTTGCGGGGGACAACTAAATAGGTCCAGACTCTCTGGGGAAACACTGTTTCTTTCCACGAGGTTACTTTCCCACCTGGGCTCTGAGGAACAAACTCGAACGAGTACCGTTTTTTGAGATTAAGCGCCTGCTCCTCACCCTTATACGCGCTGCTTCCACTCCTCGCTCTAGCCGCGGTGGAAACCACACCCTGTATCGTCGTAATGTTCCACCATCCGAGGGGGAGGCTAAATGCTGCTTCTCGGCATTGCCATGTATAATCTAAACCTAGGTAATTCAATTTGATTTTCTTTGCCACCACCCCTGGTTCCGCCTGAAATACCCAGTGTCTATAAGGGTATGAATCAATTGAAGGCTCTTAATCAGCCCCAAGCAAGGGGAGTGAGTTTGCCTTCGAATTTTCACTTCCGCACATCGACATTCCCGGCAGTCATCATCTCGTAGCCAATGACAAGGAATAAGCGTCCTTTCTGACCTTCAGTAGATCACTTGGTACCCCAGATACTTTCATATGCGGGCACGATGCCGACAGAGGGAAAAAGTCAACACTGCCCTCAATAGGTCGAATTGACGACATGGGCTAGAAGGGTCTAGAGATTCGCCCTTTTATAAACGAAGGTTGAAAGTCGATCAAAAAGGGGGCTCCTGAGTCGAACCCGTGCGTGTCTGGCAAAATAAGTGTTTAAATTACGGCAGTTAGAACAGCCCCGGGGCAATGGGCGCCGAGGCGAGACAGACCCGATGGCCGGGTTTCCTTGGTCCAGGGGACGGTCGCGCTTCACCAAGCATCGGGAAATGTTTTCCGTTCAAACAGACTGCCCGCGCGGGCGGCAAGTTGAGGCGGGGCTCGTCAAACATGTGTGACGCTTAATGAATGCCCGAAAGCCCCTGCAACGCGCGGTCCCTCTTCTTCACGATATCACCGGGGCGGCCGGGAGGGGGGGTCATCACATCCTGTTTGTATGGTCCAGGGTTTAACTATAATGGATGATTTCATGAAAAGGTTAGCTGAGTGGTGCACAATCCTAGTCAATAAATAATCGAACAATTCTCAAGAGAACCCCTATCTGTTACTTTCCACTTACGGGACTTAACGTGATCTGTTTAGGACGCTGCTACAAGAACCAGGGGACCCTCTCTTTCTCGGATGCATCCCGGGTACAGCGCAGCGACGGTCATGGTGACCCAGCCCATGATTCCTTAAACAGTACCTTGGGGAGACAACAGCCGGATTTGCAAGTTGCCCTGGGGTGCGCTCGCGTCAAAGATCTCCTAGGGGGGGGGGGGGGGGGGGGGGGGGGGGGTCGAAGACGCTTGGCCCTCAGGGCGAAATAGCTGCAGGCTCTCCGATTGGACGAAGGGGCAACTTCAATATGATCGCGGAATGAAGGAACTTTATGGGAAACTGCAAACTGCCCTTCAGGAATTACGGCAAGGCACGCCTCGGGAAGTGTAGCGCCGTCTTTCTTGAGGTGCAAACACATTATCTGCCTGGGGGAGCCAGTGGACTAAGGAACGCTAGCCCTCCCCGGACGAGATGGGAAGTATGGAAGGTAAAGTCAAAGGGGGGCGTGACCAGCCTCCGGAAAGAAAAATTACTCAGCATCTTCTTCCTGGAAGAAATCCTTTAAAAAGCCTGACCCATGGAGGAAGGGATCGTCCGTAGTGGTTGTTTGGATATCTCGGGCGGTGCTGGAGGGTGCCGTCCTGAGAAACGCAAGCGTTCGCAGCATAAGACCCCAGCGAAAGTGTTTGATCCGAACGCGACATTTGAAGAGAAGACACCCAGGAGCTATAAAAGTCGGCGCGGAGGTTGAGAAGTCGGCCCCAAACTTCCATTGAAGCCGACGGCCAAGGGGATCTCTAAAAAAAAACTGAAGTTATGAAAATAGAGAGAAAATCGGCGCTTCATGGATCGTCCTGGATGTCGAGAACTCGACGAGGGAAAGTTCAGGATCCGTTTGGCCTTAGGAGCACGTGCCACTGGTCTCTTCTAGGGACAGGAAAGAGGGATCTTTGTTGTCGCTTCTGCGCACGCTGGCAGTGTATCATGAAAAAACTCTTACAACTCGCCGACGAGTTCCCAGGGGGAAACCTAGCCGTCGACTGCCTCCAGGGGCTTGGTAAGAAGTGCGCGATGATGCGTTGGAGTAACTTACGCGTGCGTCACCGGTAAAACTTCCCAAGAAAGGACGGGTGATTGCGATCTCCAGTACTGGCAGCGGGGGAGAGCTATGCACTATGTGTGAAATGGTCTGTCACCGTCTCACTGCTAGTACTCTCCCCATCACGTTAAGGAGTCCTATGCCCGCCTAGCTAGCTTTGCCGTAACGAGGGAACGGATAAAAAAAAAAAAAAAAAAAAAAAAAACAAAAAAAAAAAAACATAAAGGACGCATCAAGTGCCCGCGGCGATCCCTTCTTGGGCGGTGGCAGGGTCCCATATTTTACCTTGCAGGCTCTAGAAGGGCGTCGTGATATGAAGTCCAGGGAAACGAAACAACCAAGGAAAAAGGTCAATTCCTTCGGGGGCCGTCTCACGAACGAATGGTAGCTTCCGTGGCTTGGAGAAAAGACGCGAGACGAACACTGCCATCTTATTCCACAGAGAGGGCAGGAGGGGGATTTCTGTAGCCCTGGTCCTCCCCGGAGCGCAAGGCCGAAAACGGCAAAAGAAGCGTAGTGTGGTATAACCTTGGGTGGGAGGGTTTTATGTCGGTGAGGCCATGGGAAGCCGCACTAATACCTAAATGTCAACCTTCCGTTTACTAAAAGGAACCTCCCCACAGCTGAGAGTCCTTGAACAGCGGCAGATATTGCACGTCGCATGTGACAGGAAAACATGCCGTCGGGGCCAGTGGGGAATTGGGGGGGAATTCAGAACTTGGGAAACGTCCCACAGCGTGGCGAGACGCCGGCCCGCCAGCGTCCTAATTGGGGAGAAGGCACCGAGAAAAACGCTTTTGGAAGCGCTCGTCAGAAGCCTCACCGGTAAGCAGCGGGTCCTTTTCATGAGGCATTCCCCGAAAAACACTTATCGTCGGGGAGCTTGGCCTGAGAAAAATTATGGCATCACTCCGTTTTGTCCTACCCGTAGCCACATCGGTGATGACGTTTCAACGCGGTTGAATAATGTGGAGGAGCAGCAGATAAAGAAAGTGTCCACGCGCAAGACGTTCGCAAAATGGCAGACTGGGCTCCGATGGGGAAACTGGGGTTCCAAGTCAGTTGCAGCGCCGCGGGATATCCAGGTTGAACAGCAATCGACCTCAGAAGGTCCTGCGGGGGGGGCCTGGCGGATCAGTGGCCGAGGGCGCGGATGGGAAACTGCTCGATCAAGGGCGGCAGAGGAGTTAGCCCCTGTATACGCCTGTCAACCTCGCACGACCTGCTTGGGGTTTGGGAATCAGATACTTCCTTCAGCATAAAGGAAGAATGCTTTTATTGGGAGGTTTACCTCAAAAATAATCAGTGCGTGCTTTCTCTTACTTCATCCTTGGGGTTCTCAGTTCTTGGAGTTATGTTCCTTGGTTTTAGAGTCACGTCTCCGCTCTCTGTCCCGCGGCGTGTCTGGCCTTGTCTCCCCACAATATTCACTCGTTTCAGAAAAAAATCACGACTGTTGAGTCTCCGGGGTGGGCATACAAACTTTCATCACTTAAAATAATCTTCTATAGCAACCACACCACCTCCTCTCCTTGAAAGTTGTCTACTTAACTACTGACTTGTTCTCTCCGCCTTAGAATGCAGAAATTCCTTGTCGCTTCTAGGTCGTCTTTGTCGCGAGGAGTTTTAACTCCTATCTTCGCGAATGCCGCTTCTTTGGACAATATTGATCACCGTTTGCTGTGAGCATAAGTTCGGGAGTTACTCACTATATTTGTTGTTGTCTCTTATCGTCTTCCCCATACGCCTCGAGCGGCTCTCTTGTTTCCTTTTATTTGCCGTTCTTTTGATTTGTGATACATTACTATCCCATCCCGTCTACGTTTCCATGAAAGCAGGGGGGGGGGTCAAACCCTTATGTTGGTTCGTGCCCTCCGGTTCCACCTTGTGACACTTCTCATGCGAACACATCTGATAGTTAGAATGGTAGTGGGGAAAGAGGGGGTAATTTGGTTTCCCGGTCCTCGACGCTTCTCCGATCCCTGAACTATGGCTTCTTGGCACATCCCCCGAGGAGAGGGGTCGTACCTCCTCGCATCCGGAATGTCTCTCTTTCAAAAACTTTCCTGAAGCAGCTAGAGGAACTAGAACCTCCGATCATCCCACCCCCCTGCTAGAGGGGATGAAAAATCTGATTCTGTGCCAAAAGAGCGGTCTGGCGCTCCTACTGCCTAAACCAACTCCGTCTCGGCGGGGCACTCGTGGGGTGGATGTTATACACACGTGGCTCGCCTACCTAGTGAAAGGGAGGGAATTCCGCCTGCACTAACCGGGAGGGGGAAAGGAATATAAATGTATCTCTATAGAAAACATGAAGGCGCTAAGTTAAGTATAGAGACAGACTTACAAGAGGGACCAGAGATAAAGAGGGGCCGCGGCCCTTGTCTTGGTACGCTTGATCCGCTCTCCGAGCGGCAGAATGAAGAAGGGGTTCCGATTGGGCCTTGGGGCAATGAAGTCAGCTGAGAAAAGAATCTCCCAGTCCTGGGGGGGGGGGCAAAGATGATCGGCTAATGGGCAGCATCTCGTCCAAAATGGGAGGGGTGAGAAGTATTTGCCGAACGGGGCCGGCAGGGGGGAAGGGGCAGATGCGAGACACAGCCCCCGTTCGTTTCTTAGGCCTCCCGGAACTGGGGGGGAGTAGGGGGGACGCCCCAACTCTCTGAGGGGGGAATGCCAAACATCACACTCTTTCCTTCCCAACTCTCGATAGATACTTTGCCTTACTTGCTTCCTACGTAGGACCGAGAAGTTGAAGCCGGATACAGGCTCTGGGTCAGAACAAAGTAGTGAAGGAGGGATACTACCCGCCGCCGCGGTGAGGGACACGATGCATGCAACCGAGTATGCCAGAACAGACGTTGCGGCGTGGTGCGGACAGACCTGTCTCTTTGTGTCAAAACAGAATCGATTGCCAGAAAAATCATAGCAGGGGGGGGGGGGGGGATGACGAGCGGTGGGTCGCGGATCTTGCGTTATGAAGGGGAAAGGGTAGAAATCGCCCATCCGGTCCTTGGGGAGGAAGAGGTGTCGGGCTTGCCTCCCTGGGAATGGAAAAGCCGTGCGGAATGCCGGCCATGTCCCGTGAAAAGGCGACTGCCCCAAACAGGGAGGAGCTGAACCCGCGAAACTGAGGAAAGGGTCGGGACTTCATACAAAAAAAAGGTAAGAGATCAAGATTCGTTAACGGGAGAAAAAAAACGGGGGGACGTCCGCAGTATACTACACTGATCCTGGGGTCCTGTGGCATAAGGGTGGAGCGTGCGATATGTCCTGCACTATGGCCCAATGTGCAGCCGATGTCGTTGTCCGCGGACTGGGAGCAAGGGAGGATCACGGGGGGGGCGCCCCGGATAAGAACGGGAAAAAGAACGCGGCTCGCCCGTAAACGCCACACACAAGGGAACAGTCTGATTTCCTCACAGCGAGTAGCCAAGGCGCCTAGAACAAAAAGGAGGGAAATGGGTAAGGACTGCACCGTCCCCGAAGTACGCTGTTAAGTGAATTGGGAATGGTAATTCAAAGTATGAAACCCCCAGACAGTTATCTTAGAGACGCGATCGGGTCCTCACTTGCCCGAGAAGAAAAGGGTCGAGTTCCATACGCCGAAAAACTCGCCACCTGCGAGCCGGGCGCCGATGGGTTCGATCCTTTCTGTTTGAGAGGGTACGCTTAAGGCCGTAATCATAAAAAGTTTCCAACACGGAGCGGGCGAGTTCTAACGTAGAAAGATGGCGGTGGCAATGATGAGAATAGATACATTTCCATCTTATGAAAAAGGGAAGGGCGAGAAAAGATGGGCTCGCGGCCCCCCTGTGGTCAAATCCTTGGGGTTAGCAAATGAAGGAAGTCAATGGATATCACCGGGCTTGACTGGGCCGCTGGGGGTTCTAAGTAGCGACACTGAAGAGTTTGCCGTTTCACGGGATGGTCTCTCTTCATAAAAAAACCATGCATTTGTGAGATTCGCCTTTCAACTCTAAACCCTACGAGAGGGAACATGGGGTTGATTGACCGTCTGGGGTCTCACTGCATGTGGGACGTTCCCCAAGTTCAGGGAGTTCCGGCAACTTCCGAAAGGGAGGGGGGTATCTCGTGAACCTTCTCGCCCTCGGCAAGAGAGAGGCAAGGTACTGACATACAGCTGTGGGGAGGTTGATGGAAGAGGCCGTCATTAGGGACGATATTCGGGCGTTTAGAAACCAGTAAACGGGTGAAATCTGCCTCCAATTGCCGACTATAAACCGCCTTGGACGGGGCCGGGATGCGCCGTCCGGGGAGGACAGAAAAGAAAAATCAAACCAAGGGATCGAGCTCTTAAGGGCAAGGCCCGGGCGAGGCTAGCGGGGCGTTCAATGGTGATCCATTGCCACTGATTACCATTACATCTTGTGTACTGCAATGGCATTGCGGGGTCACTGGGTGTGGCGAGACTTGGCATGACTTTCTATCCGCGGCAGAACCTTGGGGCCGCTGCTATAAGCGCGGTCACGAAAAGGGAAGAACACCGTCAAAAAGCGCGCTTGTATGAATGTGAACTAAAATCCTCTCTTCTCCAGGGCGGCAAAAAACTCTAAAGTGCGTCTGGTAGAGACGAAGGTTTGTCTTGTAGGGGAGACACACGCCATGCTTTGCCGGCGTCCCGACCTGGACGTGCCGGAGTGGAAAGAAGGGCGTACTGGCGGATGGATATGGGGGGAAGGAGTCGATTGGGGGTACGGTTAACGGAACCTGGAACAGTTACCTCCCCACTAAAGAAGGACGAGTGGACCTCTGGACGACCTGGACGCACTGCCGTAGGAGGTGGCCATCTGGAAAGTTCGGCGGGAGTGGAGTTTTCTGAGAAAACTATGAGGCAAGAGGACCCCAGCGCAACTTCCCGTGTGGAAGCCTCGACAATGCGTTGCGCGAGAATGCCAAGGGGGAAAAAGGTCGCGTCGGCAGTAGTATTGGGAGAAAGACATACGCTCCAAGCACT
>Ga0179593_1236277_pt1 | contig 10050 bp, 10 predicted proteins | sample CZODoug2_1_08_16_FD_185931 | JGI IMG/M metagenome (GOLD analysis project Ga0179593, IMG submission 185931) | Vadose zone soil fungal communities from Angelo Coast Range Reserve, California, USA - CZODoug2_1_08_16fungal (PacBio error correction) | ecosystem: Environmental > Terrestrial > Soil >...
CAAGGCAGAACATATGTTGGGCGGAGAACCGCGTCCGATAGCCAGGAAAACCTCATTGGGGAGAATGGCGGAAGTGCCAGTTTTCAAAAAATAAAAAGCGCGAACTGGTTATTAAGGCGTCCGTCACTAAATCGAAAGGCTGAAGAAACGGAGACTTTCCTAGTCAACCACAGAAGAGGAGGTCATTTCGAAGGAGATTTTTCGGGGGAATTGCCGAGGGAGAAGGGAATCGAAAGGAGTTCACGGATGGGGGAGGCCTACGAACACATGTTGGCATGAGGCGCCTCGTGAGAGAAGAATGAGGAAGAGAAGAGTTCAAAAAAGTCTGAAAAATGAAATAGTGTAGATGCAGGAAGGGATGAGGGGAAAACCTCTTTCAGTCACCGGGACAAAAAGGAGGGGTTGACCGGAACGAAGAAAGCGAGAGGGAAAGAAGACGCCGTGAGAACACATTGCGGTCTTCACAGACCTCAAGAAGGGGACCAATGGACGTGTCCGCAAGGGAAGGGACGGATGGAAGGGGGCGTGGGTATTATCCATGGAAAAAAAACGCAAGCTCAGGGAGAAAAAAAGGTTCGCTCACTCTTCAGAAGGTGTAGCAAAGAGTGAAGGAGAGAAGGAAGGAAAGCCTTCTGAGCAAAGCGCGCCTTTAAACAGAAATTATGGAAAATGCTGAAGGGATCTCACTCATCGGGGGGTAAAGTGTTGGAAAAACATTCAAAGAAATGCGCAGTGATAGAGATATAAATCAGAGAGAGAGAAGAAGGGGCCCGGCGACAACATTCTTACAAAATTCGCAGCAGAAGGGAATCGAAGGGCCTCGACCCAACAGACAAAAGAATGCAAAAAAGGTGGCAAAAAAAAAAAAGAGAAGGAAAAGAATAATTTTGAGCCAAACCTTCGGTCGCGGCGATCTTTGTCAGTAGGAGGAGAGGAAGGGAGATTTCCTCTTGGACAAGAATCCAGACTAAAAAAAGCAAGGTTTCCCGTTCCGCAAAAAGAGCGGCAAGGACCCACGCATTGGAAGGAAGAAGAGGGGCGGAGAGGAACGCCCATCTCTGAAAGGAGGAACATGAATCATTAGGGGGGCACATTTCCCAGGCATTGGGCTGGTAAAGCCCTTTCAATCAGGGCACATGGAAAACAAAAAAAACGACAGCACTCAGGCGTTGGGGGGTTGGCGGGACAAAGAGAATTCGCTCATCGTACCATCAGGGGGAAGTTGAAGGATCCTTGTATAGTGCAGGCAAGGATAAACACATCTACGCCACCCTCTTCCGAACGGCTCTAAAAAGAGCGTATCATGGGAGTAGAGAGAGCGCAAGGGGACCTTTCTCATTCAAGTAATGAATTGTATGCAGTGGAAGCATCCAGAGATGTAAGTCCCTCCACATCTCATCCCACTCCGCTCGGAAAAAAAATGTAAAACCGCGCGAACACGGAGAAACTTCCTGAGTCGAAGAAAGGTAACCTGAGAAGGAGAGTAAGATTTCCGTTATGTTTTAGGAGAAGCTCTCGTCGCCGCAGCAAAGACTTAGATTCTGTGAGGAAAAGCTCTAATGAATGGTCATGATGTTAAAGAGAATGAAGTTAAACTGGGGCTTCAAAAGGGGGAAGAAAGGGGAATATGCGCACGTGGACTCTCAGAACGGTATGGGACATAGCGAAGGGGGGGGAAAATCGAGTAGAACATCAGGGCATTTCTTAGTTGGCAATCTAGAGGAATAATAGGTTAGGGAAGGAAAAAAGGAAAGAAAGGTCAGAAGACCAGAATTCTCTCGAGGAAGGGGGCGTTAAGTTTTGGGACCATTATGCCTGAAAAACCGGGATCTGTGACGAAAAAGAAGGCTGGAATGGTATAGAGGCCATGCGGGAAATCAACAGGAGGGGGGAGAGGGGAGTTGGGGAGATGGCGCGAGATTAGTTGTTCTTATCGAAGCCTGGGTCTCTAGGGAACGAGTGCACAGATGGGAGAGATCTGAAGCAAAAAAAAGATACATAAGCGTTTAACGAGTGAGAATGGGGGGGGGAAGATGAAAATGAGTCATCCCTTCCATAAAAAAAGACGTGAATAGGGATACATGACCTATCTTTAAAGTCATACAGCCTCTCGTTGTAGGAGATTTCATTGAGTAGTCGTCGCCTCCGCCAAAATATGGGACCGACGAGAGAGAGATTATGGGGCAGGACAGAGGGAAGAAAAGACGAGGAGAAAAAGAAGGGATGTGGCACTAAACATGTGGGGAGTTACGACATATGGTACGATTTCATGCAAGAAGAGTGAGAGTCTCGGTGACATAGAGAACAAATGAAGTGGGGTTTTTGTGAGTAAGCCATGGTCTGGGGAGATTTCGAAGTGTTAAATCGGAAAAACTTGAAAAAGAATTTTGGAAATAAGGAAATACAAAACCAGGCGAGATACCGAAAAAGCGGGGGTGAGAGCGCAAAATGAGTTTGGGGACCGTCGCAGCACCATGAATAGAAGAGGGGACCCCTGAACGCAAAAAGGAGAAAAAAAACCACGCGGCAAATATTAGCAGCGGGCCATGGCTAGAAGAAGGGGAAGATGAAGGGATTGATAAAGATGCAGACATCTCGGTCTGAGATGGGTAATAGCCTCCTGTTAGGGAGGAAAAGGAGATGGGCGAAGACCGAACATTCTCAGACATGCTATTCTAAGGCAGATGCTTCACTCAGGGGAACAAAAAAAATGGTTACAAAGTGAAAAAAATAATCATCTAACAGGAAAATAATTACTTCTGGGCTGGTAGGGGAAATGGAAGAAAGGATTGTTTCGTCAGAAGAATCTCAAGTGAGGGGGCGATGCTCAGCGAAGGGGAAAAAATGAAAGCCATCAAAAATAGCAAAAGTTATTTACTCTAGTGGTGGTTTTAGGATGGGGAAGGGTCCTCAAAAATCGTTCCAACTCAAGGAAATTCAGGAACACGGTCAGGGGAGGGTTGGCCCAAGGAGAGGGTAGAAGCCATGAACATATTACGAAAACGTAAGATCCTACTGGACCGGAATCGCCAGTTTCATGGGAAGGGGCGGCGAACCATGTCATGGAAAAGTTTGCAGCGAGAAGGATAATGGGACAAATACTGGGACAGACCCTTATCCAGGACTGACACAATCAGAATTAACTGTGGGGAAGAGGCAAAAGGGGAGGGGCACTGGAGGCACGCATGAATCCGGAGGAGAGAAAGAAAGGGTACATGCTAGCTTCCTGTACATCATAGTCGCGCGAATAAAACGGGTTGGGGGAAAAAAAAAAAAATAAGGGGCTAGGTGAATAGGCTCCCCTGGCAAGAAGCGATGAATTATGGAAAGGTTGCGGTGAGGCTGTTCCGCGGGGGGGTGTGGGAGGGGGAAATGTTTGACCAAAAAAAAAAATAAAAGAGAGGCGAGCGGGACGTCACTAGACAAAAAAAAAAGGGTCTTAAAAGTAAAATCTATATCATCTCGAAACGAAATTGGGGGGGGGAGAAAGTGTCATAATTAAACCATAACCACCAAGCAAGGAAAGCTCATGCAATCTAGCAGCAGCAGCCGGAGTGGCCATCTGGGCGAAAAGAGAAGAAGCCCAGTTCTTTCAAAATCCGTGAATTTTAAAGACGCCGCGAGCAAACACTAGGTCAAAGAAAAGGAAGCGCCTCCGGCGACGTAATCCTACGGATCATGCCGGAAGTCTACTCCCCAGGGGGGAACTCGGCAATCCAGGGCAAGGAAAAGAGTGGGGAAGCTGGGATCATGTGATTTTACGCATTCTGGAGGGGCCCCTTTGATGGAGCAAATTGAAAGAAACAGAAAAAAGGGTAACTCGCCCATGCAAAAGGTATGAGTTCTGGAACACGTCGGAGGCCTGAAGAGGGACAGGGGGGAGGAGACTGCGTTTTTGGGCATTAACACTAGTGGGGGGATGGGGAAGGGCCTTATATTAGGGGGTGCGAAAAAAAAAGGAGTGGGGGGGGGAAAGTCAAAGCGAACAAAAACACACTAGATTCAATAGGAGGGGGGGGAGAAGGGTGACGTGGGAATCCAGTAAAGCCGGAAAAACCAAACAGGGAAATTTTCGGATGCAAAAAAAGGAAAGGGACCGAACAACCCCTCATAGGGGTCAATGAAAGATGGCTTCTGGGGACGGGGGGGGCGGTAAATGTCAGGGAAAGTGTTCCGAAACCTTCTGGAATGAATGGTCTGGGATCGGAAAAAAAAAAAAAAGTCGAAATGGAAGATTTTCTCAGACCGATCTCAGGAAAAGAGAAACACAAAACATGGAGATCGTAGCCACATCAAATAAGGGGGGAAAGGAAAGGGAAAAATGGAAAGAGCGTATTACCGCGGGGGGTTGAAAAGGGGTATCGAAAGTGGGGGAAAATCGGAGAAGGTCAGGGTGCTGACGTTTGAAACTTTTTCTCTTAGAAAAAAGAGGGGCGGTCTCGTAGCTAGGGGACGGCTGGAGGTTTTCCATGAAAAAACTCAAACAATGAGGGTTTAATCAGGGGAAGAATAAAAGTCGAACAGAACCGAAAGGGAAAACAAAAGAAAGAGGATAGGATTGCCTACTAGAATCGTCTTAATGCGACAGGGCTCATCCGAGGAGGGAGGGAAAACGCTACCATCCCGAAGTTTAATAAAAGTGAGGGGGTAGATTAGCGCCCTCGATAAGGGAGGAAGTGAGGGAGGCGACAATCTCCGAGGACCTACAAGAGGGAAGGGAAGGTGCCTTCCAAGCCGTCTCAGGGTCATTGTCCACGAAATACTCAGAGTTCTGGACGGCTGATAGACAGGGGAACCAGCAAGGCGCGAAGACCTTCGTAAAGGAAAACACATTCTGTCTCGGGCAGTTAATTCGCTCCCATCGGAGGAAAGAGGACCGGTTGCCGAGACAAAAGGGCGGCTCAGAAAAAACCGAAAAAAGAGAGAGCAATAATCAGACAGAAGATCAGCAAAGGATTTGGCCTTTTCTTTGTCCCGAAACACAGCGCAGAAAAAGAACAAATCCTTGGAGGCAAAAACGAGACAAAGAAGGGAAAAAAAGAGACGAAGGCTCAACTTCTGAGAAAAGGAAGAAGGTGGTAACGGGTCTACTTGAAGGAAGAAAGCCGCGTATTAAAAACTAAAAAAAATCGAACAGCAAACACACCTGACGGCGCTCTCGATGGGAAAGGAGGGACTAAGGAAAAAGCGGTCGTCAAAGATCACGGAAAAGAGTTCAAAGGGGGGCACCCTCAAGATTTGGAACAACTCGACACGTCAAGTACTGGAAACATTGCGCAATGCCGAAAATGAGATCGGCTCCATACTGACACCTAATTCTTCTGGACCGAGCCTAACGCTTCGCAGAGGAAAAAAACGCAAGAGGAAGAATGGGTCCCTTAACATTGAACGGGCCGTATATGGGGGGAGGAGAGGAAAAGGGCTCGAGCAGGCGGACTATGGGGTTGGAAATGAAATCAGGCGGTCAAACGGCGAAGGCCGAAAGAAAGGACGCGGAAGCAGCGATCGCTAACATTATCAAAGCTTTCGAGAAGTCAGAAGGGGAGAGGTGAAGTTCAGGCTGACGGGGAACGTCGGGGAAGGGGAATATAAACGCTCCAGATGTCTGGAACTCCTTTAAACGCGCGCAGGCGCGCTGCCGCAAAAACGAGGGGAGGTGAGTCGGTTGGGTTTGATTTTTCTTATTTCGGGTTATTTACCGCCCATGCCTAACTCAATCAAGGAAGTCCGGGTCCGGACTTGAGGAGGAGGGAGGGGCTCGCGTGCCGCTCTTTTTGTCTTAAAATACGGGGAGCGGGCCTGGCCGTGAGCAGAGGGGGAGGGAAAGAAAAAAAGAATGGAGGTTTGATGGAGATGGTGTTAACGTCAAATCAGGACTCTGAGACCCGGGCAAGACAAAGATCGAAATGAGGGAAAAAAAGAAAGGGATGTAAGCGAGTTTGGGACTTCTTTTGCATTTTGGCAGGAAGGCTTGGACGAAAAGGGGAGTATGGAAATGAAGAGTCCTCAGGCTAACTTCTGCATATGGGGGTTCGGCGCCTCGGAGATGCGAAATAGGGGAGATATATAATAGGTGCGAAATTAGCATTGGACACAGACAAGAAGAGGAGAGAGATTAACCAAGCACGCAGCTAGAAGACGCAGTCCTTAAAAGGAGAGCTTGGCCTCTCAAAGAAGATGAAGGTCAGGCAAAAGGGCCTTTGAAAGGGCCTTCGAAGTACCCACGATAACTGAACCTAGATAGAGGAGGGGAGCGGAGGGAGGAGTCTCAGCAAAAGACGAGAGGAGAAAAAAGGGAAGGACACGTTAACCGATTCGGCTGAGAAAAAAGTCATAAAGGCGATTCTGAAAGAGAGAGAGAGATTTCAGAAAAAAAGGGCAAATCATTTGGCGGAAGACAAGAAACGAACTCACCTCTCTAGTGCAGACCTAACGACCCGAAAGACAGAGGACGGAAAGAAGAAAGAAAAAGGCAGGACGAACTAAGCCACGAGGGGTTACAGGGCTTCCATCTCTACGTGAAGAAAGGAGAAAAGAGAGGAAGCGGCAGACATAACCTGCGTTCCATTAAAAGAACAAGAAAAAGGAAGGGCTTTGGTTTCGAGCCCGAAATTTCATTCAACCAAATCGAGTCGGGAGGACGACGGGTCAAGAGCGAATTTTCTCGTGTCGGAAATGGAAACGGCAGAATCATCTTCAACAGGAGGGCAATGGCTACGCGGTCAAAACCAAACGCACAAATATGTGTTTTGCCGGATAAGACGATAGAAAAGAAAAAGGAGGTAGTGGAAAAGCGATAAACTACAATCTGGGGTAGGGAAAGAACGCAGGAAAGAGAGAATTTGCCCAAAGGTTGGCTAGAGAATTAAAGGAGCCACGGAAAATTAGCGCCTGTGGGAGGAGGAAGAACGTCAAGGGCGGCCTGAGTACCGGATCTTCCCCCAAAACCTGGACGTTCTAACAGTTTTCGACCAGTTAGCGATAGGGGAGGGAGGAATCTGGCCGCGGAAAGAAGTCTTAAAGAATGGGTGGGAAGGGCCGTAGACACGAGTTCAGGTAATCATTTCGAGAGGGATGATGTACAAGAGGGAAAGTCGAGAGGAGGGCGTTTACACTTGGATATCTCATTCCTAAGGTTGTTCCGTGGATTGGTGGAAAGGGTTTACTTAACGAGCGCAAGAAGAAAGGTAGAAGGGGAGAAAAATAGAGGGCTTCACGCATCGTGTGCGTCCAAGGGATACGTGTTCAAACGGAAGCTCTTCTTACTCTCTTTAAAAAGGATGGTTAACCTGAGTAAAAAGCGAACATCGACCTCAAAATGCGCGCCCTGTGCGGAGAGGGCCGTCAGAAAGGGGATGTGAAATGTTCCATCGAGCAGCTGCGCGCAGGAAATAAAATCCTTCGGGGGGGCCAAGGACCATATTCGCGCAGGCTTCATTCCCATGTGCAGCATTTGGGAAAAAGAAGGGAGAGGTTGGTCAACTGTCCCAATTAAAACCGGATGTCAAACGTCAGCTCATTAGAAAATAGGGCTGACTCAGGACTCCGAATCCCCGTCGGCCAAACTTCGGGACGATGAAAGGCCTCTCGGTCCTCACCCCCCTTTCGTAGAACAACCTAACTTCAAATTCAAAAAAAATCTCAGTTCAAGATAGGGTTGAGAACCGCAATTCGCATAGGAAAGGAGGGCCGAATGAGAGAAGAGATTTCGATAATGGCTTAAAAGGGGAGACAGACGAAACCGCAGAAGTCCTGGAAGAAAGAAAAAGAAGAGGGGGGAGCCGAGCACTTATTTCAAATCAAAAGCCTTAACCAATCAAGAAGAGGAACAGGAATACTGATACAGTCAAAGATTGGCGGTAACTCCCGATCAATAAACACTTCAACAGAAAAAAAGAGAAGACTAGAGGGTTTGAAAGCGAGAAACTCCGACGGAAGGCATCGCCTTGAATTAAAGAATTGGATCGGAAAGGGACCATTCAGAAAAAAACTTAAAGAAAAGACAAATAGTAGAAGATACGAAAGCTCATCATGGGGAAGTCTCTATCAGGTCACGTCCTTTTCGTCTCGCGGCATTGGGAGTTGAAAACGGGACAGCTCTTCAGCGGAAAACCTGAAACCGGGATCCCTCAGCCCTGACAATGTCAGTCCATAAACCTCTCGAAGGGAAGGGTCATGGAAAGGGACGAGGCAGGACCAGACCGACGGAGCGTAAGCAAAGTAATGGGATTGTCCAATCGAAATCTTACTCCGTCCAACTATCCTTCTGTGCGGCAGGCTGGCGCAAAGGAAGGGAGCAGGGAGAAAATGTTGACTCGTCACTTTCGTGAAAGGATTCCAAATCGTATCAAATTGAGGAGAGAAATGGGAATTGAAAAGATAGAGGGGTCATACGCAAATAAAGTAAGACAGCTATATGAAAAAAAGGCAGGCTGATGTGGCTGGCAGATGGGGAAGACGTCTGTTCATGTAAAGCAAATTCTAAGGGGTACACAGAGTGCCTTGCCGACGGAGAAGGAGGTGAAGTGGTTTAAGGGATCAGGGGTGAGAAAGGCATTGGCGTGCAGTTTGATCCTTAGGGAAAATCACCAGGCAACCGCCTTGGGGAACATGCTTGGGGGCTATGGCGCGAGATGTTGAGGTTTTTCTAAAGAAGTCCTTGTCCTCGTCGAAGGGAGAGGACAGAAGAAGTGGGAATCAGAATCCCTCCGCCCGAGAGATGGTGGGGGAGCACTACACGATTGAACTACATCGGACATATATGAGGGGCACCCGTCCAGAACTCCGAAAGGGGGAAGTGGAACAGGAATGACCAGAAATCCTCGTAGGACTGAAGGCACCCAGTGAGGAAAATGTTGTGATAGTAGAGTTCTGATTTCGGATCGACTCCGCAACAGGGGGAAACAGGAAGTTGCTGTTGATGCTCATCTGAAAATCTTAAATAGGCTGGCCGCTCATCTTCTTTCGAAACCTAGCTAGGAGGATCAGACGACGAGACTTCATAAGGGTGAGAAGTCCTCGTATGGGAGAAAGAGAGCTGTCGGTTGGGGTTTTTTGCGTCTGGAAATGACGTTGAGATTAAAGAGTGTAGGGAGGGGGGGACCGACTGCCAGAATTTGTTAAACAGTTCAAACAGTACCGCAAGTCAGGAGGAAAGGGAAGTGGTGATCATCTCAACAAAATTGGAAAAAGGAAGAACCATGCCGAAATAAAAACAGAAAAAGCAAAAGAAGAAAAGGAAAAAAAAAACGAGGGAAAAGAGTATCAACGGTCCATTACTCGCGCCGGAAAATTTGGAGAATCGACATCGCGTGCGGGAGGAAGCGAAGGGATGTAACGCCATAGCGCGTGCGCGACCATAAAATGGAAAAGGACAAGAGACGGGGTCGAATGCTAAAACCGCCATTTACAGAAACCCCATGAAAAGGATGAAGTGGGGGAGGGATTGAAAATTTTTGAAAGGGGGGTCAAAGTTTTGGCGAGAATAAATAGAAAAGTTCTGGTGTGGTCGTGCTCCGGTCGCGTTGGGATGGAAAAAAAACTAGCTGGGTGAAGAGGAGGGTGTTTGTTCCAAAAAAAGGTGAGGGACTAAACGCGAAGGCCATCTGCTAAGGACATGTAAGATCAACCACACTAGCTTGAAGGGGAAGGAACCAAACGAGGTCGGTGGGGTAGCTCCATTACATACGTATCAGACTTGGAAAAGTACAAGAGGGAGGGTGAATGGGCGAGGCGATCAATATCCTTATCAGAGGTTTCTAGTGCGAAAAGCTGTCTCATCAAACTGGTTCAATACGTTGAAAATAAAAAACAAAGTTAAAACGATTGAAATTATACTCAAAGGGGTGAGTCCGAGAAGCAGCAGGATAATGATTAGGCGAAAGGCCTCTGTATAGCGGAAATTTTAAGGTCTAGAGGCGATCTAATCCAAAGGTTGACCTAGGATAGCGATGTGCGCCCAGCTTCCAAATGGGGGAGGGAGTTGCCACGGGCCGGTGCGGACGAGGGAGGGGTTTGTGTGGGTCAGAATTAGTGAAAATTCCAGCGCGG
>Ga0179593_1441914_pt1 | contig 10050 bp, 10 predicted proteins | sample CZODoug2_1_08_16_FD_185931 | JGI IMG/M metagenome (GOLD analysis project Ga0179593, IMG submission 185931) | Vadose zone soil fungal communities from Angelo Coast Range Reserve, California, USA - CZODoug2_1_08_16fungal (PacBio error correction) | ecosystem: Environmental > Terrestrial > Soil >...
AGTAAGGACGGTACTTGATTATAGTCCCGTGACCTCGGAGGCTTCCGCGTCGCCTCGCAAACCAGTAGAAAGGGAAAGAATCTTGCGATCATGTATGAAAGGTTACCAGATCAAAAAGTGCCTGCGAGCATTCTTCTGATCGGACGGGGACTATTAAGTTCCCAGACGAATTCGACGGTCGGAGGCGGTCAATACCCCTATCAAATCGTTCGTCGGGGGTGAGGGCGCAAATGACGTTGGTTTCAGGCAAAGCAAACAGAAGCGAGAGAGGCGCCCTGGAAAGTTTCCTGAACTCGGAATAATGTAAAGAATTGAACAGGAGAAATGTTGTTGAAATTGAGAAGAGGATCGTGTCTACAAAGGCAAGATTCTGTCCCGGGCGTGCGCGAAAGGAGGAGCAAAAGCGAGCCTAAAGGGAAAGAAGAAACAAGGGGGGGGGGGCAGAAGTGCAGGGACGGGAGAGTCTAAGAAAAAGGGGGGTTTGACGAGGGGCTAGCAAAAGGTTTAGGCATTCTACATGAGAGAAGGGGTTGGGACTAGCACTCCAGAACGAGCGCATCTACAAGCCACCTCGCATTGCCGGGGCAGGAGGAGTGAGGCTTGTTTCAGCGGGAGGGAAGAGACGTCCAATCACTTGAAGGGCGTGGAAGATCTCAGGAAGAGGGGGAGCAAGAAGTGTACAAGCGCGTCGTAATCCTGCTGCGGCAAAACGCAGTCGCTCGGGTTATCATGAGCGGGCGAGCCCAGAGGGCTTCCAAAGCTGGGTGGGCCTTACCATGTTCCGTTACCCTTACAATTTTCTGGACGAAAACGATGAAAAACGACGAAGGGAGGAAGGAGTTTTGAACGGAACACGCGGCCCTCCTCAGAAGGGGGGAGAACAACGGAAAAAAAGGACTTCGGCCGAAAACATCGGCAAAAGACGCACTTGAGGGGAGGAGGGAGTTTCAAAAAAAACTTGCACAGACGAGAATTCGGAAAGCTTCATAATAGAAAGTTCGATCAGCTCCTGCCTGGGGGAGGACAATGTCGAAAATTACTTACTGCCCTCCCGATTAGAGGGGGGGTAATGGGAAAGGCGCTGTGACCGGCCCGAAAAGTTGGAAAAGAGCCGATGATATTTCTTCGCCTAAAGGGAGGGGGGGGCGAAGTTCAATAGATAGCCAGCGCCAAAAAGTTGCCGTTGCCAGGTCAGGAAGAGAGGGAAGGGGGTCACGCAGGCGCGCTTCTCTACGAAATTTTGTGAATCATCCGCAAGAGTAGCGAAGATTTGAGGAAAAATCCGCCGACAAGTTTGGAAATTTTGACACAAATGAGAACAGAAAGTCTCCGATGAAGGAGGGAGGGGGGGGGGTTACGAACGATCACCTCCTTATTGCCGGCAGGCTCCTGGCGGGTTGTTGAGGATGCTGAAAGAGATAGTGGGGGGGGGGCACAAACTGAAAGCTAGTGGCGCATTCGCAATGACGAAGGCAACAAGCTACTTCATGGTGTGCAACGAGGCTTGGCGGCGAGATCGACGGGGGAGTCCGAGAAAACATGACGAGAAAAGTCCCCAGGGATAGCTCAAGTGCTGTTTTTTTGCAGCTTTCCTGATGAAGGAGAAGGGGGACGTTGGGCGCGCTATAATGAAGAGGGGGTCCGGAAGAAAAAACGAACGTCGAGCGCAGTTGTTTTCAATAGAGTGAGATGGCCCTGGGGGGGAAGGGGAAACGGGGAAGAGGGTTTGTGCGGCCATCAAGGGTGGTATAAACAGACTGCAGAGGTAGCGGAACCAAGGGAAGGCAATGACTTTTCGACGGCAGCGAGCGCGCTTAAGGAGGAAGGAAGGGGGGGGGGTCACGCTGGGGCCAACAAAAAGGAAGAGCCTAGGAGGAAGAGTCTTCAGACTTCCATGAAAGAGGGACCTGAACGATCGGGCCAGAAGACGAAAAGACGGCGCGAAGAGAATCGAACATCTAGGAAAAGACGCGATACCTGAGAAAAGGGAGGGGGGAAGAGGCCGCATTAGGTGTCTATATCCAGGTGGTAGTCGAACCCCACCAAAAAACCCCCAAACCCACCGCTGAATGCAGGGGCAGGAGTGAGATTTCTGGGGATGGAGGAAGTTTGGTGGGAGGGTATACTGAAGGAACGGTTCTTCATGAAAAAGCAAAATCGAGGGGGGGCGGCAAGAGGGGGAGATGGGGGGGTGAAGGGACGCATTAAATTCTTGGTACAGATAGGTGGGGCTGATGTTCCGGGGGGTTTTAGTGCGGAAAAACCCTGTTCCTAGGAAACCGCAAAAAATCTCCATAAGCTCCAAAGGAGAAATTAATTCATCCGCAAAGCAGAAACGTCACGCGGGATAAAGGGCGAAAAGGGGGAATCCATAAGTAGATACGCATCTGGATCAGAACCGCCGGACAAATGCCGAAGGATAACGGAGACAAAGGGGGGGGAATTCTATAAGTAAGCCAAGAGGGTGTGAGGACCTTCTCCGTGACAGGAAAGGGGGGGTGGCCATTCTTCCATAAGGAGTCGGGAAAACGCGTTGGAATCTTCCTCAGGGGGGAAAACTCAGAGTTTCAGTAGTAAAAAAAAGCTGGTTGGGACAATACAGACTTGGGTTGAAGGGGGAAAAATGGCGCAGATGCCGGGCCATGGGAAGAGGGAAAAAAGAGGGGGAAGTCGTCGGTACTCCGTATTATTAATTGAAGAATTCGTGTTGGGTGAGAAGGGAGAGGTCGCGGGGGGGAACTATGTGAGGAAAGAGACTGAGAGGGGAGATCGGTATCCTAGAAAGAAAAATCCTGCGAAAAAGGGGGAAGGAAAAACAAGGCAATTTCACAATTAGTGAATAAACAGTCCGGCAAGGAGGGGGCGGGAGTCGTCTTGAAAAGGGACGCCAAAAGGGGAGTCCAACAATAAAAACTTCAATGATGGAAAAAAACCTGAACAATTTGTGGCCGAGAAAGGGGAGTGAGGGTAGAAATGTTACCCAACTACGGAAGAACAAAATACGAAAAGTGTGAATCAGAGGGGGCAGAGAGAAAAAGAAACTGCCGAAACACGCAACCACCGCAAATTACTGGAATCGGAGATGAAAGAAAAAGGAAGGTGATAGCCCTTCCGGTAAGCTGGAGAATAAATGGGCGAATCATTTATAAGACTGATAGGAAATACAGCGGAGGGGGAAAAATTGCGTCTGGTACTCAATGCCAGATTGCATCAGAGGGATGGAGGGAAACCAATCTATTAAGGCCAAAAAGAAGGTCAATGATGCTTTTTGAGGAAAGAGGGCAAGGGGGAAATCTTGGACAGACGTTGAGTCAATCTGGGGGGACGTGGGGGAGTCGGGGGAAGGAGACTGGAAGGAAAAGAAGCCAGCCTGGATGGAAGGGAATCAAACTGGAGGGGGGGACTGGTAGAATCACCCGGTCCAGGGGATCTTTCTAAGGACCGTTCTGATCTCTAGAAAGGGGAGAAAACAAACCAACACACCGTAAAAATTCTGCTTAAAAGATGAAGGGGGACATCCTCACAAAGACGAGAGCGGAGAGGGAAAGGGGAAAGACGAACACTGCCGGGAAGGGGTGTCAGCGGTGGAAAGGGGTTATCGCATCTGCAGAGATCCAACAAATACAAAGGATTATTATTAAATAGATGTATGGATAGAGAAAAGGGGCACTCGCAAAGAATGCAGGATGGTAAGAGAACCTCCAATAAAACGCAAAAGGGTTGCATTTATTTAGGGAAAAAAAGATCATTCATGACAAGCAGAGAAGAAAACGCGTATCGAGAAAGGACCTTTTCCTGACGAAAGGAAAAACGGGTGATATACCATCTCGGGAGGAAAACTCCTTGCAGGGGGGGTCGGCGGGAGTAACTATGAAGAAAAGAAAGCTCAGAACTCCGTCCCGAAGGGTCTTCAAAATCTGAAGCAACCAGCATAAGGAAAAGATAAGGGTGGAGTAGTTGGGGTCACATACATCACAGAATTAAGAGGGATGGTCATATTGTAAAGGATAAAAGAGAAGAGGCTCTATCGTTTAGATAAAAGGGAGAAGTATAGAGAAGCCAGAGGAACCTGCAGGGAGACACCGGCATTTGGTATTGTAGCGGCGGAGGGCATGGGATTTGAATTCGGGTTTGACGGCGGGGAGGGTCGTCAGCGTGTCAATCATCGCGTATCCCGAAGGGGTCTTATGTGGAGTGGAAAGGTTGGTAGTAAAGGGAGAACGAAAAAGAACGTCTTCGGAACCAAAAAGGGGGTCCAGTGGGGAAGGAATGTCGTGGGACGGTGGGGGATTACCAGGGGGGGGGAACCGGCTGGAAGAGCCTGTAGTCCGGAAACAGAAGGTAAGGAAAAGGGTGGGCACGAAATTGGGGTGAATTTAAGTACTGGGGAAAAAAGGAGCAGGATAAAGGGGTCAGAGGATTACGTCTTGAAACGAGGAGGAACGCTGCGGAGAAGAGGACAGCGGGAAGGCCGAAAACTGGGGGCTCAAACCGAAAGGCCATCCGATCAGAAAGAAAGACGGCGAAACCGGACCTCTTGGACGAGAGTGGAAAAGACATGGCCGGCATCGGAGAAAGGAGTTGACGAAAAAGAAACAAAAAATCGGGAAGGGGACCAGCCCTTGACTAGGCAGGGGGGCAGAAAAGGAACGGACTTCGAAACTTCACTGAAGAGTTACAACGAGTTGGTTACAGACTACAAGATGTAAGGGAAGGTCAAAGGGGGCCTGTATCTCGGGAGAAATCTCGCCACCCTCTGGGAGAAGGGCACAGAAAACGACGCTGTATAAGGGACGTGGGTCAGGCAGGGAAGGGGAGGGCGAGAGCTTCGAGATACTAAAGAGGAGACGCTGTTCGAAGGGAGAACGATGGAAAGTGGCTATTTGGGATAGAACAGGGGATGAGAGGGCTGGCCTATGAGTGCGAGGTTAGGGGGGCGGAGGCCGACAGGGTCAGTTAATCCAGAAAAAACACAGCCGTACCATTCAGACTATTTCTGATAAGTTAGGGGCCGAAAAAAATACCTCTAGACCAAGGCGAATCGATCGGGGGGCATCTAAGAAGGTTTTGCGGGGGGAAAATCGGGCCTGAACCTAAAAGAAAGAGAAAAGACATGCTGCTATCACATTCAAAGAAAGAAGAGAGAACAATGAGTAGAGTAACTCTACACTAGAAACGACGGGGGACGGAATAGAAAAGCCTCTCCTGGTAAGAGAGCATGGGGAGAGGTCGATCTGGGAGCCAATTGGCGGGATCGGGTCGAAGGAAAGGAGGCTTAATGTAATTCGCGAATATGAGGCGAGGAAGCTGGGGCCAAGCTTGTGAAAAAAGTCAATACAGGAAGTAGAATAGAGGTAGCGCAAAAACCGCTTTGCCATCTGACTTGCAGGTCAGAGAAAAAAGCCAACTGATGCTACAACCATTGGTGAACTAAAACTCAAAACATCGAGGATGGGGCGAAACAGCAAATACTCAAGCAATGCAACAATGCGCAAGAGCTGCAGGGGAGGGACCTAACGCTAGACGGGGGCCAGGAAATCAGTCTATTCAAAAAGAAACTTTTCCTTCACAGGAAAGTAAAAAAAACAGGGAAGAAAAAACGTGTAGGAGGTAAGGAATTCGAAGGGCTCACAAAGCTAGATAGAGGGAAAAAAGAATGGGGCCACGAAAAAGGGGAAAAGTCGAGGCGCTGAGGTGGGGGCCATGTCGGAACCTGGAGGGGAAAAGAAGAGGCCACTCAAACTGCGGATCGGAAGCCTACGAAAAAACCCCAAGACCTGATAACAAAAACGGCAGCAGTCTTGGCTTAGAAAAGAAAAAAGGGGATCGACGATTCAAAGGGACTGTGCAGACAGGTGGAGGAAAAGGGGGGCTAGGGAGGGGAAAAAGAGGGGAAAAGGGGATCAATAGCTTTCGGAAGGAGAAGCACACCCCAGGAAGTCTAAAAGCGCTGGCGGCGGGGGATGTGCCCACTCCTCAAAGGGGGCGAAGTCACGGCAACGTTGAAAGCGGAGATACTGGTGAACAGGATCACCAAATACAAAGTCATAGAAATGAGAAGTCTATGGCAAGGTTCGTCAGGAAAAGAGACCTCAATAAAAGAAATCACGGAAAGAAAGCTTTAATTAGGAACTTCAGGAAGGAATCTTGTCGCAAAAGTGCAGGCGCAGAGGAAAAGACGGGGGGGGGCGGAGGGAATAACGAATTTCCGAAGACAGCAGGGGAAAAGGGGGGTTTTGCCAGATCGGCCATTAGGAACGTAAAGAGAAAAAAGTGGTGTAACAGGGCTGCTTGGTGTAAGGCTGGCCTTCTAGGAGTCTGGCCGTTGTTTGCAACAAGGGGAGTACGGAGATGAAGGGTCTAAAACAGGAGTTCTGGCCGAGAAAGGCGGGTAATACGTCGGGGGAGGAAGCACAATAAGGAAGCGGTACCGTTAAATTTAAAGGGGGAAGAGTTTAAGAACGGGAAAGAGAGAAATAATGAGCGCAGATGTCTTCTTGTGCAAGGGGGAAGGGGAGGAAACGCTTGTAACAATGCTGGCGCAGGGCTCTCTAAAAAAGTACACGTGATTTCAAAACGAAGCAAGGGGGGAATATGATGATCCACAATCTAAAGGAAACTGACCAAGAGGAGCGCTTATTATCAGGCAGAGTTGGAGGGAGAATGGGGGAGATTATTAAAATTATCGTATGTTCTCATACAAAATGGGGGACCAGAACCCAACTTGAGGAGACTATCGGGGGGGAAAAGCTTAAGGCAAACAAAATGCTTGTACCAGATGGAACTTTTAGGAGCAGAAAAAAAAAGCTCTGACGAAAATTACATCTGATTGGGGGGGTATAAGGGGTTAGGAAAGCCTACTCGCGGGGGAAGAAAAAAAGTCTATCTGTTGAGGAAAAAACGTGACCTGTGATAAGGGGAACGCCACGGTCCTCAATTCATAATAGCGGTTCTTTCCTTTGCTGAAACAAAAAGGGCAAGAAAGAAGAGTCAAGAAGGAGGTATACGAGGTGGTTCTGATGAAAGAAGACAAGTTAGAGAAACGGGGCTGAGATTTGAAGGAAAATGAATCTATAAAGAGAAACAGCTCTCAGGACAGCAGCCTTGATCTGGGGAACGGGGATAAAATTGCGACGCAGAAAGATTCTTACATCTGAGTTTTTGGGAGAGAAAGAGAAAAGGGATACGGATTATGGAAACGTACAAAGGGATAAAAGAAGATAGATCTAAACAAAAAACGGAGGATGTGAAAAGAGTATTCAGAAAAAAATTCTTACTTCTAGAAAAGGGGGAATCATCAGTAGCGAAAAACGAGAATAGAGAACCCACTTCGGAGGGGAAGATCGGGGGAAGGACCGGGAGAGCATTTTAAAGAAGAGGTTGAAAAGAGAAAGTGAATGCCTGAAGATCATGAGTACTGAGAGGGGGGGAGAAGCGCTTCCAGAGGTCCCCGAATATTAGAGAAGTCAAAAACGGGCATTCAGAACCAGGAAGAAGAGGGGGGAGGAGGGATTTTAGTGTCGAAAATAGGTTGGACATTCAATTCCCGCATCGATATCTCGAAGGGCCAGGGGACTGCCTCGGGGGGAAAATTCAAGAGGGAAGAGGGAATGAGGTGGGGATTAGTCAGAGAGAGGGAGGTGTAACCACAAATTATAAGTCAAGGTACGGACTGGCAGGACCGCACGCAGAGAAGGAAAAATTGAAGATTGGTCAACGAAGGGGGGAAGTAAAATTGTGCGGTCGACATCTCGAGGGACTTTTTCGATTTCAATGAAGGGGGGGAGGGCAAGCGACATAGAGAAGGGGGTATCAGGCACATAAAGAAACAAACGAAATTAACTACGAAGACACTCGGAGAGGGTGCCCTATCCGCGAAAAAAAGGGGGGAGCTTGTGGATCCAGCTCGTGGCTTAGATCAAAAAAGGGAAAGGGCTAGCGCCTAGGAGCCCGCAGTTAACAAATCGTAATCCTGCCGGAAACAACAAACTGGACTGAAGATGATGATATGATGGGAAGAGAGGACAGATGAGTCAACGAGGAAGGAAGGTCAATTGCCGAGAAATGGGCTTAAGAAATCTGATGAACCAGGAGGGGGGATTAAAGCAGCGTCCGGGAAAAAAGCAATGCCGTCAGTGACATCCTCATGGAAGGGGAAAAAAAAAAACTTCCCGATATCGACTTCGAAGAAGAAAATAGGTCCAAAAAAAAACGAGATTGTTCTTTAAGGGTGAGTTGCCGTCCTGGGGCCGAGGAGGAAAAGGATGCGAGGCAGTCTTACCTAGAAGAGCGAACGACGGGCACGATCCAGCAAAGGGCACTGGGGGGGTGTGGAGACACGTCAGACGGTACGCCTCCCAGGTGGATACCCAGTGAATGGGGGTATTACGCGGCGCAAACCGAACACCTGTGTCCAGGAGATCAGGGGGAGCCACGAAGGGGGTGGATGGGGGAGAGAGGGGGAACACCCCCCCCCAAGGCGTTCAGTCCAGAGGCCAAACAAGTTGCAGGAAAGGAAAGCGGAGCTTCTACACTCTCCGAAAATCGTAGTCTACGTACTTGGGGGGGTTGAAAACGAGCATAAATGAATCTCACTCATCGGGGGGAAAAGAGGGATCAGCCGCAAAACGTTTGAAAAGGGGAAAATTGACACATCTAAACGCGCAGGAGGCGATCGGCTTGTGGGGGGTAACGCCGATAAAACCGCCAGCAGGTGCAAGTCGATCCGAAGGGGGGGGGGGTTTGCAGGGGAGGATTCACTCTAATCCGCAGTTGGACGCCTGGAGTAGATCGCTGGCGAAATGAAAACTATCTGAAGAGAAATAAGGTTTGGACGCTTGTTGCCGAAGATAGGGCTGGGTGGGGACTCACGAAAAAGAATAAAGGCCAAGGATCGATAATAATTGGGAAGGGGGGGGCTTGACCGGCTTGACAAGGCAGGGAAACTGTGTAAGCAGGGAGATCCTTGCCGGGGAAGGAGGGAGACAGCGCCAAGGCCACCGTCGAATCTCAAGTGGTGTGCAGTCGAGGGAGGGGACCTGGGTTTCCAAGAGAATCTGGGATTGGTTTGTTCGCAAGGGGTAAATCCTGCGCGGTGAGAAACCAACAAGAAGGATGGCAGGCAGGGGGGGGAGGGGAAGAGAAGCAGAGCGCGCGTCCTTCGGATGAAGTGGTTTCAAACAGCTTGGCAAAAACAGAAGAGACAGAACTCTTCTCGACTTAACCGGAAGAAGTGAGGCCGAGAAAAAGAAACACAGCCTAGGGAAATATATCGCCCATCGGGTCCCAAGGAGAAAAGGGTAGCTTAGGTCGATTCCGAGGGAACGGCTTGTCTAGAATACTGGTCGGGAGAAGAAGGACTGCCATGTGATAAGTCCTGATGATGTTTTGGTGTAGGATCATTGGTTTTGCTAGGGAGACGGCAGAAGGGAGAAGAGAGAGAGGGGCGCATGACGAGGGAGATGGAGGTTTCTTACCATGAAAGCTGGAGATTAGATGGTTTCCGGAGAGGTGTTCTTGGAAAGCCCTGTTAAGACGGAAGAAGAACGAAAAAAAAAAATGCAGACAAACGGGGGGGCGAAATTCAGGGTCTAGAAAAAGAAAAGATCAGATGGAGACCTCGAACAGCGTGAAAACGCATCATCGAATCGATCGAAAAAAAAAAGGAAGTCGCCGATACCCGAGGGTTAAATTAAGAGGAACCGATGGTGGGGGCGAATCTAACGCGACACAAAAACCGGTGGACTTAGGCAAAAAGGATTATGTAAACCTTGGAAAGACTTCACCGGGAGAAAGCCGGCAGGAGATCAGTCCAGCTGGGGGGAAGACAAAGAGGGGGAACCTCAAATAGGGAATGGATGGAAGGGCCGTACTTCCATAGAAAGGAAGAATCGGGGAAAGGAACTACAGGGTCTTAAGGTTACTAGTAGGACTGAGGGGGAAAATTTTAGGCGGAGAGACAGATGTCGCCGCCTAGAAAGACTCGAACGAGATATACAAATCGGAAACTCCTGCGGAAAGGGGAAAAAAGTAATCCTTACTGAATTTCAC
>Ga0179593_1446886_pt1 | contig 10050 bp, 12 predicted proteins | sample CZODoug2_1_08_16_FD_185931 | JGI IMG/M metagenome (GOLD analysis project Ga0179593, IMG submission 185931) | Vadose zone soil fungal communities from Angelo Coast Range Reserve, California, USA - CZODoug2_1_08_16fungal (PacBio error correction) | ecosystem: Environmental > Terrestrial > Soil >...
GAACGCAGTAACGGGGGAAAAAGTACGGAACAAAGACAAAAGCGGGTAAGCGGAAAGGTACTTGCGGTGTACAAGGGTCCTGTCCCGTGTACGGCCGCCTCGAAAAAAGTCGAGGACGGCCAAAATAAAGATTAAAGAACACATAGCAGAAATGGATTCTCGCGGGGGTAGGCTTGTGGGGGAGCGTGGTGCAGCTTACTTTAGGGAGTGTCACACGGACCGGCGGCGAGAAAAAAAAAAACGCTAAAAACTACGGGAAAAGTTTCCCAATACAAAAAGGGAAAAGAGATCCGGCATGGTAGGTACAGATTGTGGTGAAAACAATGGCATGCCGGGGGTGGATGAAAGCGGTGATGGGGGAAAATAAAAATCCGACGGGTAAACCATAAATAAAAATAAAATCCGAACACCATTTTGACTAGCGGAACTCATGGATTGCGTCAAAAGCATTATTTAAATCCCACTAAAAAAAAAGAAGGGAGGAATGTCGAAAACGACAACAAGTTGAAGAAGAGAAAAAAAAGTCGACAAAAATTGTGTATAAGAAGGAAGGAGAATTATCCAGTACCCTATCAAAAGCAGCTGAAGCAAAGGAGGAACGGAAGAAAGAAGGGGGAGAGCAAGATCGGTGTAAGGCGCAGGGCGCGAAATGTGTTTCCATGTCAGTTGAAACCAAGCCGGAGATAAGGGGGACAATTACTCTTCCTAAGAAGAGCGGGACTAGAAAAAACCGCTGGTATAATCCGAAGAAGACCGTCGCGAAACAGAAGCAGCAGCCGAGAAAGAGAGAATGCGCCGGAAGCATCTAAGACTGTCCGAGACCTACATCGTCGCAAGAGGGGGAGGGGTGCGGAACACAGCGACTGACAGAACTTCGCCGCAAACTACAGGAAACAATACCGTGGCTCGCTTTCCACGATGCGCGACGGCGATGTGAAAGAAAGGGTTCGGGGTAACAGGGAAAAATTACTGTAAGGGGAGCAAGCCATGCTAAAAAAACGCAGGAAGATGAATTGGGGAGGAGAGGAGCACGAATCGATAGAGGGGGCCAACTATGAGAGATACGTGGGAGTCCGCTCTTAATTCCAATTGTAAATCGTCGGGACGGGACGGGTTCATGAATAGCTCGGTTGAGGGGGCATTAAAGTCAAGAGGGACGCAAAAACCCGCGGAGTGGGAGGGGGAAAGAAGTACTACACGTGAAGGAGAGCGACTAAACGTATGGTGGTGGGGGCAAGGCCAAGACAAAAATTTTAGAACCCCATCGCCTCAGGGGGGGGTTCAGAAGGGGAGGGGGATTGACCGCGTGAAAGGATGCAGAAAGAACGTAGTGGGGCGTTATCGCGACGCGCAGGAGGGAGGGCAAAGGAGGGAGAGGAGAATTGTCGTTCCCAAGGAAGCTGAAAAGAAAAGGCAACTCAAAAAAAAATCCTATAACAATGGGAGGGGGGGGGAGAAATGTTCGCAGGAAAGAGATCTAGCCGTGGAGGACAGCAAGAGCGCGCCCCCAGGGAAAAAGAATGGGCGGCGCGTGTTGAAAGGTTTGCAAAAAATCTTGAAGAAACGAATGGTTAAACACAGGAAAGGAGGAGAAAAGAAAATCATGCCATGATGGGTGACTAGATCGTCGGGAGTAAGGGGTCGACCGTAATCCGAAGGAGGGCAGACGACAGGCAGGCTTACGAGCTGAGTGCTTCATTAAGAAGCTGTCAGGGAGGAAAAAGGATGAGAGAACCACCAAACGGAAAGGGAGGACACGGTAATGATGTCTAAAACTGCAATAAGAGGCCAGACAAGACTAACTCGTCCGGTTGAAAAAAAGGGAGAAACCTCCGAGGGAGACACTCCAAATCGGCACTCACCACTCAATCTTAAAAAAAAACAAGGGATTCGTCTCCTAGGACGGAGAACCATCGCTTCGGGACCTAGGGGGTGCCAATAAACCGAAAACACCGCAGAAATTGGAGGCGCGGAGAAGGTTGTGAACGGAAAATCAACATTCTATCAGGGGATGTCCTTGACGAAGAAGCAAAATTCGTAGAGGAAAGGATAATTTTTGGCGAGCGCGCGGGGGAGGGCAGGTAGTGCCGATAACGGGACGAAAAAAAAGCTCGCTAAAAAGGGAAAACGACGTCACCGAAGTAGTAAGCCAAAACTCAACGAAAGGATTTGCGAGAAGAGGCCCCAAATCTTTACAACCTGGAATCTATGTTGACACCCCTTGTCTTGCGAACGCAGTAAACCCCCAATCCAACGCGCATAAGTCGCTAGGGGAAACGGGGGTGGAATCTTTAACTAAGAAAAAAAAACAAAGCGGGTTGTCTGTCCCTGCATTCAGGGACCAACGACCCAATTGGAAACGCGAAAAGACAACCCGTCTCAGAGAAGGAACTAGCGCTTCAGTAAGCAGAAAGAGTCTCCACAGGCGAGGATTTGGAGTAAAGACAAATGGGAAAGGTCGAACACGCGATGGTTGCCGTGGAGGAGAAATAGTCCCCTGGGGGTTGTTTCCTGAAAGTGTAAAAAACAAAAACAACCGTAAAATCTGCCAGAGGGACATCCCTATTGTCCAAAGATTGGTCACAATTTCCGGGGGAAGCGTAGCGTCAAGGCAAGGGAAATCAAACCAGGAAGATGTTAATATATTTGCCGTAAAAAAGAGTATACTCGTACCGGAAGGAAAGGTAAACTTTGACTTCTGAGGTGCTTGTTCTCGCTCTGCGAGTGCAGTTAAGAATAAAAATGGGTGTCAAGGGACCTCGAATCGGGATAGACATAGGCCCAGGCAGGAATCGTCAGGCGGGCTAAGACAAAAATGGAAGGCACAGGGGGAGGAAACATGACGCGCAAACATACTCGTTCTGGACGGGCCATAGAAAGGGGGAGAAAAAACATTTGTAAGCTTGGGGGTTTAGAGTAGGGGTAAGGAGGAAGAGTCAAAGAGTCCTTGTCGCACCATTAGAGGGTGAACAGACATGGTTGTCGACAGAAGGAAGAAAAAAGAGTGGGGACAGGGTTCTGTGGGAAACTTAGTAGCGTTTGAGGTGATTCGAATTCATAACAGTCGCGGGAAGGAACATCAGATATAAAATAGTTGTGTTCGAAGGGGAAGGGATGTGAGAGGGGAGAAGGGCGGCATTTCCAAGAACGATGGCCGTCAAAATTTTGAAAAAAGAGGCCTGAAAAGAAAGTGCATGGCGGGGGAAGCCGAGCTGGGGTGAGAGCAGTGTTGGGGTGGTGGGTGGGCCAAACAAAAAACCAAAGCGAGGAAGAAGAGGACAGAGAGAGGCACTTCACGAACAAAAACGAAAAAATGACCGCGAAATCAAGGTTCAATTCACCTGATTCGGCGGGGGTGTGATTCATCCGATAAGGGAGAAGACTTGGGAAGAAATGTGGGGAGAGGGAAACCCAATAAAACTTAGAGTCCTAGACCGTCAGGAGGGGTTTTATTCACCGTGGTCCCCAGGAAAAACTTCAGCCACCTGTCAGCGACCAACGTATTTCACAGGGACCAAGCTGCCAAAACCCAGACTGGGCTGCCCAGAAGATATCCTCCTCAGTATCACCAAGAACGGAGTAGACTCAGGAGATGACCCACAAATGCAAGAGACTATTGGGAAGGAGGGAATCTGTCAAGCGAAAACAGGGAGTGCTATGCCCATACCCACGGGAAAGTCCGTCCGGGAAAGGCGAAATACGGCCGTTTGAATAAGATCACAAGATGGGGGAGAAAAAGAAGATCACCAAAGAATGTCCTCTAGGTGGTCAAAAAAACAGAGGCCAATAGGGCTGTTCGCCCGACAATCTTCAAAATCTCTCTCAATGGGAGGGGCCGCCAGTATGTCTCAAACTTCACTAGTGACGACGCGGTACTGAGGGGGGGTCGCTCGAGAAAGAAGGGAAAGCCTTAGAGCGCCGCAGAGTTCCGGGAAAATCAATAGGGACGATGAACCTATCAGCCGACCCGATACCCGGAATAGACGAGAAAGAGTCGAGCAGTGGAAGGACACGGAAAGACCGAGGCGGACAAAGACATGAAGCCTCAGCGGAAAAACCCCCGCGTTGCGACCAAGTCTTAGAGACAGGAAGAGGGAACTGGAGTGGAGAAAAAGAAATCAGAGATTGCGCATTGTGGCAAAGAATTGTGGGGGGCAGCACCTCCGAGTAAAAGTGGGTAGACGACGTCTGAAACGAATGGGCGCAACGAGTCAAGAAGAAGAAAAGGGCACGTCAACGATCATATCAAACATAAAAACGTCCGAAGGAGGGAGGTCGGAAAAAAAAGGTAGAAGGAACACCAAAAAGAGGACATGCTGTCGAACCAGAAAGAGGAAGACAAAAAGGAGAGTCCTGTATGAAGATGGCAAGCAAGAAAACGAGGAAACTCATTCCTTAAAGGGGAGGGTTAGTGTTCGCGCTTACGCAAAAAGAGCCGGCGAGAGTGCAACGAAACATTAGAAATAGGCTGATTCTGAACACCAGGCGGAAAAATTGTAACCTCGGGAACCTCCCCAACGAGACACCGGAAAAGGAAGCGATGAGGAAAAAAGAGAGCTCAAAGCGGCCAAGAAGAAGAGACCAGTGCACAAATAAGACTAAAAAAACACCGGAGTACGTGAAAAAATGAGAGATGGGGGAAACCGCAAGAGCGAAAGCGGAGTCGGGGGAAAAAAAAATAAAGCAAAGTGGTTTTGGGGGTCCTCAAGCGATTCAGGAAAAGAAGACAGAGCGGGGTCATGGGAGGAATAGGTAAAGGGCGGGAGGCAAAAGGGGAGAAAAACCCAGCCGGGGCACCAACAGCGTAGAGAAGGGAGGCAAAATGAGGGCCATGCGAAAACAAAAGACGAGGGCCAACGTGAGGTTACTCTGCCATCATCATAAGATCGGTGTCGAAGGGGGCAAGTGGGTCCAACTCAAAAAAAAATGCGTGGGTCATGGAGAAAAAAACAAAACTTGTTTCAAGAACCGGTCTTCGAAAGAAATGGGCCCGTACCAGGGATCGGGAGACTCTACGGAGAAATAAAATACTAGGACGGGGGCTGAAAGGAAACGCACGCAAGACGGGAAAGGAAGCGCTGGAAAGGAGAACCATGCAACCGAAGGAACAAAGGAGAAAAAAGACGGCGCAAAAAATTTATCTAGTTAAAACCGAAGGACAGATAACTGCGACAGAAAGGAAAGGAAAAAGCGTGAACTTGCTGGGGCGTAGGGAGAGAGGACAGAGGTACGAGTCCGGAAAAGGAGACGAACCGGGCAAGATAGACCTTGATAGGAGGAGAGCGAGATAGATTTAAGGCAAAAGAGGGAAATGGACCAGAAGAGCGAAGCCCGGTGAGGGATTCAGTCAGCGAATAGAGAAGACCACCCGCGCTAAGAAATATCAAAAGGACAAAAAAAATCAAAGCGTACGAGGAAGAGAAGCGTGCCTTGAGAAACACCAAAGAATTGACTCGTGAAAGACGATTACTGGAGAGACGGGGGGAAAAGCGGGACAAGAAAGTTCATGTCAGCGGAAATGGACTCTGGACCGCAACTGGGTATCTGCAAAGAGGAGGGAAGGGTCTTTGCAGGGGGGATCAGCGGGAAAAAAAAAAACCGGAAGTGGGTGAAGCGAATTAAAAGAGGAGGGGGAGGACGGACGTGCAAAAAGTGGGGGGGGAGGGAAGGGAAGGGATAAGGGCCCGGCTAAGAAGGTTCGCTGAAAAGGGGGGAAAACGCGCGAAGACTAAGGGGAGGCCCAGCGAGCCATAAATCCAAGGGTTCCATGCTCATGGACCTCCCGGGGCGTGACTTCCTAAAAGCAGACCAATTCGAGAAAGAAGTGGAAGCATCCTAAGAACGAAAAAAACACAAAGAATTGGATCTTTAGACGCTGGGGGAGGAAAAAGGTACGTTGTGCTTGCGGCACCTTTGGGAAGGCGGACCCACTGGTGAAAAACACCAGGAAGGGGTAACCGCGCGAAGATTTTCAAACCGCAGAGGGCATCGGCAAGAGTTTCTGACAGTGTGATTACAGAAAGTGCTTGCCAATAAGAGAGGAGATTAAAAAAAAAGACGAATCAAGAAAAAAGAGACCGTGAAACAACCAATGGGAAGAAAAAAGCTCCCTTAAAAAGAGAAAAGGGCCGTTGAAAAAGAAAGAAAAGATTTCAAATCGAACGACAAACAAATTTGACCCGTCACAATCAAAGACAAAGGTCAAGAAGTGACATGATGGTTGCAGGCACAAGCCAAAACCCCAATCTCAAGGAGGAACACTAGGCCAGGAAAAAGCGAAATCGTGAAAAAAAAAAGGGAGATACAAACCGTTGAATTCATGACTGGACAGGAGCAGACAAGCAGGGAGAAAAGAAGCGCCATTGAGAAGAACTAGACGTGGAAGCAGATCTCTGTGGGGGAGGGAATAAGGGAGTCTAAGTCCCTGGTCGCGACAAAGATAAAGATATTCGAAGGAACTTGCCAAAGAGAAGGGACCCTATCAGGGGGAAAAACAAACTCCTAATGGGGGAGTGAAGGCTAGAAGGGGGGCAAGCTAAACGTGTCGTACAAGTAAAGATCACGGCGGGAATAGCATACGGAACGGTAAGACATACGGTGGCCTTGGTTATACTTGGAAGGAGATAAAGGGAGAGTCCAAAGGCAAAGGTAATACAGCTGAAAATTTGTGGGGGTCGAAGCCAAATCTAAGACGCCCGATGGAGACTCATGAGATAGAAGACTAAGAGGAGAAGCCTAAGGAAGGAAAATAAGGTTTCCGACCGGGAAAAAAAAAGTCGAAAAATTTGAAATGGAAGGCATCATGAGGACACACTGACACAGAACACAAACTAAGATGTGGTGGAACCGAGAGCTATATAACAGCCTTAAGGGAAAGAAACAAGCAAGGGGGTTTTCAACTCGGGAGGAAGAGAGACGGCTTACAACAGAAGACACAATCGATTTTTGTCAGAACTCATTAGTAAGGCAGTCTTCAAAAATAGGGAGAAGTGATGGGTGAGGAAGATGAGAGAGGCCGTCCGGGGAGATGAAAGGGAGCGTCCGTGGGTCAGTTATAAGGAAGCTTGCCATACAATGGTACTGCACAAAAGATAACCGCGAATGTTCTCGATCAAAAGTTTCTGAGGCGAGGGCGGAAAAAGAAAGAGGGATAGCCTTGGATTTCAAGGTCAAAAAAATGAAACAAAAATTTACCAAGGCGGCGCAGTAAAGATGATTTGGGAACAATACTCACAGATTTGCAAAAAAAAGGAGACGGCAGAACTATGTGTGACGAAATAGGAACGACGATGGTGGAAGGGAAAAAGTCGCGAAGATGGAGTGAAAAAACGGCAGTCCGGGAGATAAAGGGGCAAGAACGGAAATGCGGGTGAAAAAAAAGGCAACCAAAGACTCAAAAACGAAAAAAATGAGTAAAAGGAAGAGGTCGCACCCTGCACGAAAAAGCAAGTCAAGGAAAGAGAACGTAGTCGAGTAACCCGGCGGCGAGGGGGACTCCACACAGAAACCGACGAGAGAGGAAAAAACAATGGGGGCGAGCAAACCTGCTGATGACACCATCACCAAAAAGAAAAAGCGATCGTCACGATTGGGAAAACGACACGAGCACGAAGCTGGTAACATGGAAAAATTGTGTTGCGGAAATCACTTCTATCTGCCTGCACGCAAATAGCAGAAGATGCGAAAAAGAAAGTGGTCTAAGGAAGGCTGCAGCCGTGAGGGAACAGATCCGGAAAAGAAGCGGAAGAAAAGCCGCTCACCGGCCCAAGCGCCTCTAAACGCTGAAAAGAAAAGAACAAATCTAAGGAGTTGCAAAAAAGCAAAAAAAAGGCGGGGAAACGATGCGATGGTGGTGACGCAAGGAATCGCCCATCCTGAACCAACCATCACAATGTCGTCTGAGGAGGGGGAAAAGGGAAGCGTTATTCTGATAAAAAAAACACTCAGAGGGTGGATAAGAATGAGGAGGGCAGGGGGGAACCAAGCAACTGGGAACAAGCTCGGACAGTAAAACGAGTACGAGGATGAGAAGCAACGGACCGCGTAAGCGATAGCCGCAAATCTGCCGAAGAGGGAGATGGGGGGCTTAAGAACAATTCCAGAAAGCTCAGCGGTGGGGGCAGTGGGGTCAACTTCACGTAATATTCCGGAACTCTCCAAACGCCACCGGAGGGAGGCGCAGAGGAGAAATAAATTCCCGCGAAAGGATGTTTTGACAGGGAAGCGAAAAGTGACAAAACGCAGGCAAATAGGAGGGTCATATGTGAAGCCATTATCGTATTACAGGGGGAAAGAAAAAAAATAGAGAGGGAGCTCGCTGCTTGCTGATGTCACAACGAGGGAAGAGGAGCATTAAGGAAGAATACTCCTGGGGTGGATTCCCATCTAATAGGGGTAGAAAGGAACGTCAAGTCGCGTTCATCTCCAGATTTTAAGGAATAAAACCAGACAGGAATAAACACCGGTAGAGCATGCTGCGCAATCAGGGGGATTTTCGGACCTGGCAGAGAAGGAAAGGCGGAAAATTTGGGTTATCGGGTCAAGGGAAAAACATACAAGCGGACGTCGATTGGTCAAGGGTTTGAAAATTGTTGTCGAAAAAAACGAAGGGGCCGAAGGAGGTGGGAGTTTCGGGACGCATTCCATCGAACAGAAGAATAGGAAAAGGTTTTAGGTGAGAAAACGGAAATTGTTTCGGAGGAAGAGGTTCCAGACAGCAAAAAAAAGAACCGTTGTGGTAAAAGACAAAATTGCCTATGAGAGTGAGGTCTTTTGAATCCGACCGGAGTTGGAAAAAAATTTTTGTTTGGTGAAAAAAAAGGGTCCTGCTGGAAAGAGAAGAAACACCAGACAGGACCAGCACAAGAAACAAGGGAAAGCAAAACGAAAAAAAAATCAAGTACAGCTTCGGCGGTTGGTTCAGGCAGCCGAAAGCGGCTACAGGGGGCTAGCAGGGGGGAAAAAAGAAGAGGCCACCTGGAAAACAGGGAAGGGAATATCCAGTCAGGGACGGGGGAAATGAATATAAGGTAACCGATGTAGGAAGAACAGGGCAGCGACCGGAGGAAGAAGTAGTCAGGTAAAAGGTCGACGCATTGGGGGATGGTAAACAAACTAAGGACAAACCCAAGACGCACGGTAAAAACATTCCGAACGAGGGAGAAGAGATCTGAAGACACTCGAGTGCTCCGTCCCGATCCAAAGGAGGCCACTCAGGCCCGAAATACGGAAGGGGGAGAATCGAGTCACATCTGGGAGAGAAAATCCTCGTCGAGACGCCCTACCAATTAAGCGGGGCGTGAGACGCAGCAAGCTGGAGAAGCCACGAGAACGAGGGCAGAGAAAGAGTAGGGAGCATGCTCAGTGAACGAGGGCTGATGGAAGTCGATTTTCATGATACAGCACACAAACAGATAGTGAGTGAAGCAAAGAGGGTGCAGGGGCGGATTAAAGACTCGTCCAAAGAAATCATATAGGGAGAACCGAAAAGGGGAAAGTCACAATCATGGAGAAGCTGCTACTATACCAAAAAGGAAACACTCACTCGACTCGGGAAGAACCTCTTGGATCAGGCGAAGGGGATGAGGAGAAAGTCGAAGAGAAAAAGAACGAGAAGCAGGCAGGTGGTAGGATGGTGGGAAGGGAGAGAAACTAGGGACCGCACCATGAAAAAAAAAACAGAAACCAAACAGAAAGGCGAGAGGATCAAGTGGTCAAAAAAAAGCTTTAGGGCCTGGAAAGAATATAGAACGAGCCGACACAAAAGCAAGTCGAGACACTGGGTCAATGCATCTTTGCCATAAACCAAAAGAAGGAGACGGGGCAGGAAACAGACTCTAAACACATGACCGAGAGAAAGAGAAAATAACCATGAAAGAATCGACTCGTTCTGGTCGCCTGCAGCGCCAATCAGAGTGGAAACGAAAAACAAAAACGGGAAAAAGGTGACGAAGCTGGGCGTGTTAAAACCGGGACTACCGCATTCTGAAAAAATAGAGAAAGGCCTTCAAAAGGAAAGGGAAAGCGATACGGAAAAAACGCCGGCCCTCA
>Ga0179593_1493338_pt1 | contig 10050 bp, 5 predicted proteins | sample CZODoug2_1_08_16_FD_185931 | JGI IMG/M metagenome (GOLD analysis project Ga0179593, IMG submission 185931) | Vadose zone soil fungal communities from Angelo Coast Range Reserve, California, USA - CZODoug2_1_08_16fungal (PacBio error correction) | ecosystem: Environmental > Terrestrial > Soil >...
GTAATCATCATGGCTTTCTTCAGGAAAGTATCGTCTTGTACCACTCAGCAACGAAGGCCCATTAGAAGAATTTTGCATGCTCATGGTTTTTTGGAGGAAAATTGGTGCGTTTGGTTCAAAAAAGAATGAAACGTTGTGAAAGCCGCCTACCCTGAGTATCAAGCTTGAAAGTGCTGGTTGTCTAGCCAAAGGGAATTACAGACTCAGCTTCGAGTCGGGACCGCGAAGGCTGGCTTGAGGGCCTCTATCCTGGCACGATCTGGGGGAACGAGCCCTGAACCGACTATAAGGGGCAACTAATCCAAAGAGGCGGTCGAGTCGACCAATCGACGGTGATTCGCTCGTGGGACACTTACGTCTGAAAAAAGATTGCTATCAGCCCTTCAACCCGGGAAAAGTAGGGGGGGGAAGAAATCCGGGAAAAGGTTGCCTTTGGTTCACAGTGTAATACTCAACTTAAGAGAGAAAAGATTTGCTTTCGTACCTCGCAACGAAAAGAGTGCAATCGGAAGAAATTAATACTTCCATGCGAATATTGCGATCCGGCAGGGATCGGAAGAAGCCAATTGAGCTCCGGCAAAAAAAGGAATAAACCTGCATGGGGGTATGAAGAAAAAGAAAAGTTTTAAAAAGTAGAGGACAATGTTGACTTGAGGCGGCTGCTTTCAAAAGCTGAGTCGATGACCGGCTACCCAATTATTATGACCACAAAAGGGCATCGGTGGATTTGATCCACGCGACATGGGTACCCTTACCAGAAAAGATGCGTTCACCCAATGAAGTGATTATAGAATACTCCAGCAACGCAAACCTGAGTAATTCAAAAGAGACTTCGATCGCCGGCGTCGGGAAACCGATAAACCCAGGATTTGGAGAAGGGAGGAAGGTGACCGAGGGTTCCTCGCGGAGGAACAAAAAAGGGTGAATTGGGGGTCATGGAGGCGCGTGTCGAAGCTGTAATAATCACACCCAGAGAAGAAAGCAAGCCCGGACGGCCACTGCTGGGTTTCGCCAAAAGAGTTGACGAAGAAACTCGAAATGAATAACGCGAGGCGAAGCGCCCTAGGGGAGGAAAGCGCTGGCGGCAGGTGGATGAGGAAACGAATTGCAAAAGGTGCAGGGGGTTAATTGCCGCGAATTCGAAGGAGTGTCCTAATGAAAGGGGCCAGGATTCGGGCCCGAGATGCTAGGGGGACTGAAAAAAAAATTGAAGGGGGGCTCCCGGGGGGGCTCACCGCCACCCGCAGTGCCCAACCGGAGGGAAGGAAAAACAAAGGGTCAGGAGCGAAGGAGGGTAGCGGAATCAGGGGTTCTTTCTCCCTAGTAAGAGGAGCGCCGCCTCGAAGGGGGGAACATGTAAGAAGGGGAGGGTATAATAATTGTCTTTTACCAAGGAAAACAGAACAGAGGCGTGATTTTTCAACCGGGGAAGGATGGGGAAGAAGGTTATCAGTCCTTACCGTCCAAAAATTCAAAAAGGAAAGGACGCTCAACGAGCCGGGCCGATACCTTCTATGGGTCGGCCTCTCTGGAAAAAAAAAAGGAAAGGGCCCGAATGAGGAAGAGTCAAGCAGAGGGGGGGGGGAAAAACGACATCTTTGAAGAACCAAACGCGGCGGGCGCGAAAGAAGGCATAGATAAAAAATACACAACACGAGGGGAGAGATAAGGGGAGAGGTCCTTCCCCAGAAAGAAAAAGGGGGAGGAGTTGGGGTGATTCAAGAAGACACTAAAAGACGACCCAAACATCAAACGCTGCATCTTCATCGGGTATAATCCGTTGTAACGCTCAATGGCCCTACCATAAGCTCGTTCGGCGCATTGACTGAAACGGAGTGAAACAATGGGGTTTCGATAAAAAATTCGCCATATTCGGCGGGGGCTGGCTTGAAAAAGGTATTAGCGGTCTGGGGGAAAAAAAACAGTTAGCTAGGGGACCGACCGCTTTCGGGTCCCCCCTCCTCAAGAGATTCGGCAATACCAGCACTTCGCGCTCCTGAAACTAATGGGATTTTTTTTAGTCCCCTTAAAGGGCTTAAGGCGGGCTTGGCTAAACCCTTTACAGCTAAAGGGGCCTTACCGTCTTCCACCGATTCTATCAGGGTCAAAAGGTAGACCAAACATATTCACCGTCGAGAATGAATAGACAAACCGTGATTTATCGGAAAAAGGATTCGCACCGGAATTCGACCCATCAACGGGCAAGCGCAATTTTCAGCCTGCGGAGTCTGACGCGCAATTGTTACATGGGAAAAAAAAAAAGGGCGCGAGGCACAAACGATTTATTGCTGACGAAAAAGACTACGTGGCCTGCGCGCTATTGGGCGCTCAACGGACGCTGGAAACCCACACGCGGACGTGAACCTGCAAGGTGCTTCCTCCCTCATGGGAAAAAAAACACCCGTTTCAAAAGAAACTCCAGGGTGGCGACAAAATGGGGAATCCTTCTACCTAAATCGGGAGATCGAAGTCGCTTGAAACTAATAAGACCGCTAGGGGGAGGGGTGAGGATTCAGGAAAGTTCATGGGGGGGAGTCCATCGATCGCGGGCGGGATGTAATTGGTACTAGTGGGAAGTCTCAAACCTATGGAGAGGGGGTGCAGGAACAAATAAAGGGGGGGGTTACGATAAGCGAAATCGCAAGTTCGTGTGGGAAAAAGAAAGCAGACCAGCCGGCAACCAAGAGTTCGAATCAGGGGGAGAGAGAGGTTTCATCCCGATAAGGTTTAAGAAAAGCTATGGAAAAACTTGACCGTGACAAGGCTCTTTCAGATCCAGAATAAGAGAAGAGCTCGAGTGAAGTCCAAGAAAATGCGGCACTAGTTGCAGTTTACTGAGAGGCATCATTTCGATGTCGCAGCCTTATCTCATCGAGGTGCCTGTCGAAAGATAAGCGGAGTGGACAAGCCTAAGCAAAACCGGCGAGGCGATAGCACGGATAATGGAGGTTTTCAAACTAAAGGCATCAAAAGTGAGTTGCTAGGATAAGACCTCCTTGCTTTCGAGGACTGTTGGGAATGTAAGGAGTCAGCTATATCTTTCTGTCGAAGGCAAGTAGAGAGAAGACCCCTCAAAGGATGGAAACTGTCAAGGAATCAGATGGCATGGAATAAATATAATATAATCGGATGGAAAGTAACTCAAAGAAACATGGGGGAGGGGCTAGCATCATGTATGAGGCTTGCAAACGCTTTAAAGTAAACAAGGGGGGGAAAAACGCAACAAAGATGACCTTCAAAAAAAAACCTTCATAGGAATCCGCATAGAACATTCTGATGAGGGGAATTGGTCACAAAACGATACCACTCAATATCAAAGAGGGGAAAAAAATTCCTCATCCCTTCGGAAAACAACTGAGGATTAAGGATAGAGAATGAGTAAATCATAAGTGCTGTCAAAACGCGGGTTGCTCTTCATGACTGGTCGACGCACAGAAACGAAGGCCCGAAGAGGGTAAAATTTAGCTCGATGCTCTCGGGTTTTTTTGGAAAAGAGCCTGTGTGGCTTTTTGCCCCAAGGGAGGCCGAGTAACGCGTTTGGGAAGCCTCCTAAGCGTGTTTACGCAGAAAATAGCGGTAACACAGGGGGGAAGGGTGCGACTTCAGGCGCTTCAATATAAAAGGATAAAGGATCGATTGGTTCCTAAAGGAAAGAAGTGGCGGGTAGTTCGGCTCATTACCGGGGGGGAATAGAAGAATCATCAGAAAGCCGGGTTAGACGAGTAAACCGAAAGAGGGGAAATCGGTTCGATACAGATAAGAATAAAAGGGGGGGGGAGTTGTCTCGGTGCAGTAAACGTGAGTGCTTATCGCCAGATTGGATACGCCCAACCTGTAACCTTGTCCAACTCCGCTGAAAAACCCGGAAAAGGCTGGTATGAAGAAAAAACATCCATCTCGAGTAGATAAAAGAAGGATGCTCTACCTTCATAGGGGGGGAGAAGGGAAAAGATAGATCGGTTGCTTCGACACACTCAACGCTTTGCAAATTCGTCGGGGGGGGCGATGAATGGAAAAATCCGGCATGGATCGGTAAAGAGGTATTCGAATGCCTGAGCTGTGCAGTATTAAAAGGAAGAAAAAAATATGGAGCATCCAGACAGTAGTGACAATGAATCGAAGGGTGTTGCTGGGCAGGAGAGAGTGGGAAAATCGTTGGCGACGTTTGAAAGCCGCTAACAGCTTCAAGACAAGATGAACTAGGGGGGGGGGTTCCCATCGCGTAATCATCACCAGGAAGAAAGAGCGTTTGGGAAGAGCGCTGACGGGGAATACTCCCAGAAAAGCGCAGAGGTCGGAGGGAAGGGGACGAAGAGCTTCGATCTCTCCGACGGACTCGGGTATCCGATACCAGGGATCGGGCGAAAGAACGGTGCTGTCTTCAACCGGGAAAACAGCGCGGGAGAAGAAATATGCTGCAGTTCGGAGTCGAGGAAACTGGATCTTAACAAAAACGCCAGTTCCCGACGCGCGCGCCGAAAGGCCCGAGCGTAAGGTCAAGAAGAATCGTTTGTGTACCCGAAAGCGGAATCTCAACGCGATGGGCGAAGAAGAAAAAGGGGCCTTAAGATTGCCACCTTTTGAGGGAGGGGAGTGGTCCTGAGATTCTAAGAACTTCATGAGATATCATCGGACGAAAAGGGAATTGGGGATAAAAGCTTGAGACTTATCAGGGGAGTACGAAGCGAAAATTTCAGTTGGTGGGGGGGGCATGGTAAGTACAGACCAGCTTTCCGAATGGGGGGCTCCCAAAAGGAAGGACTAGGAGGGGAGTCTCATTCCGGATTTTCTACAAAAAAATTCGGCCCGCGAAGCTTTCATAGTAGCTCTCCGAGGAAACTGAACGGGTCGGTCCTTGTAATAGCATAGTGTACCGAAAAGTCGACAAGATAAAGGGGTTTCGACGCACCGTCGTATGGCCGAATGTATCGGGATAAAAATCGACGCTTCTCTTTGGGGGTGGGAAAAAAGCTAATGCTTTTGCTAAGGAGGGCCCAGCGGGTCACGATCCTTACCTCGACTGTGATAAGAGTGAGGGGGGCGAACGGAGCAAGTACGGGAGAAACCAAAAAAGAAGAAAAAGGAATACCGGCGCTCTCGGGGAAGGAAATACTGATCTCTAAAAAAAGGGGGAGGAGAGAGAGATCGAGTCGGCACCAATCGAATACGGGGGGAGGGAGGGGGGGTTTCGAACGATGTCTTCAATTTCGAAACAAACCAAGCACTCGATTGGGCTGCCAGCTTCGAGAATGTAAAAGAGGCCCGACCAAAAGAAAGGGGACGTTGAAATCTTCAATGCGTAGAAGAGGAAGAATGGGAAAATAGGAAGAGGCTTCACACTTGGGCCGATTGGACGGTGTCTGGTGGGTAAAAAAACTCATTCGCATAAGGACAGGACCAAACGCGGAGTCTAAGGAAAGGGGGGACAGGCGGCAACTCTAAAATATACGAGGGGGAAAAGAAACTGTAGGGAACACGCTTAAAGACTTTCAGGGGGGATATCCTAGTACAGGCTTTTTGGTAGATTCTCACAGAAATAGGACGGGCCAGGTTTGGCAGAAAGACCCGCATCCCAAACAATGAAAATTAGCATGAGGGAGCTGAACGTCAGTCGGAACGAATTTTGGCAATCGGGTAAGACAATATCCAATTCAAAAAATCAAGGGGAAGGAGGATAGACAAAAAATGAAGGCATTAATAAATTCAACCGGAATTCGCCCTAAAAATGGGAAAAAGACATGCAGTATCTCGGGGAGGAGGTCGGAAATCGACAATCGCGGAAATTTCATCGAGCCGACGAGCCAGAAGGGACACCGCTGTCTTTTCAGGGAAGAAGCAACCTTGGGGCAAAAGGGGGGAGGCGAGGAGCGCACGGGACGCGCCGGTTAATCACGAAAGGGGACCTCCACAAGCAGACATTATTCGAACCGTTTCATCAACAAGTAACAGCCCTCCCAACTGGCGGGAGAAAATTCGTAGAAAAAAACGCCCGGAACGGTAGGCGAAGAAACTGCGCGTCTTCATTAAGAAAAAAGCGGCTGAGCGGGGCCTGGGTTAAACATGCGTGTACGCGTCATCGGAAGCTATCGGTCCATGTGAAAGGGAAAAGGGGGGGGGTTCCATCAAACGGGTAAACGGGGTGTCATCATAATGAGAAGGGAGAAAAGGCCACGCATTAAAAAGGGGGTGTAAAAAAGGCATCACAAACAATAGTTCAATCATTGTACTATCGCAAATGGGATGGTCTTCATGCCCCGAAGCAAGACTTACGCTCGGAAGAAAACTACTCTACCTTGATCTTTCCGAAAGCCGGATCGCCAGGTCGCGATCAGAATTGATACAAAGATTCTGCACAAGATTGGCTGAAATAAATCATTCAAAGATGAATGCGCGAAGGCCGGTATAAGGACAGAGGGTAGGGAACCGTGCAATGACATCAGGACATTAGCAACAGTTTTCCCATTTTGACAGGGGGGCTAGAAGGCCGTCAACGAGTTGAATCCGCAAGAAAAAGTGTTTCGGTCGAACAAAGGTCAACGTATACTTAAGAGTAAAGGTTCCTGATTGAATGCTGAGGAGTTTCTTGGAAAAAGAAACATGAGCTAAGTTAAAGTACCCAGCGCCCAACGGTACCAGCGGTCCGCGTTATCTTGAAAAAAACTCCTGTGACGAAAACCAGTAGGAGAAAAACCAACAAAGAAAGGGTTAAATCTCAAATGAGGCAGGTATGCTTTGTCAAACTCGTTGGACCAAAGACTTGGCACAGAAAGAAACAGAAATTGCGTACAAGAAACCGTAGTAAAAAACGAGTCTACATTCGTTCCTGGAACATGAAGTGTCAACCATACCTCGAGCCGCGCCGCAGACGAACCTTGAGGACCTCATCTCTCTCAACACACAGAGACCCACGATGAGTAAAGTTAAATCTGTGAGCGCAGCGGGGAGGCTGAACAACGGAGGGAAAGAAGACTGGCAGATTTTAGAATGCGGAGAACGGTTTTTTGAGGCAATCCGACCGGGGGGGATAGAGTCACTAATGGGTTGAACGCTGGGGAAAAATCCTACGTACGACCCAAAACGGGGGGCCGCGTTGGGGAGGTAAGACCGCGATCCAGAGAATCCACTGGACCCGGAATTCCAGGTCGTGACCACGTGGAAATCGGAGCACGAGACTTCGGCCTTAACCTGCCGATACTTGGGGCAGAGGGACATCACCGGAGACCAGTACGCCGAGGAAAGGAAAAAAATGAGGGTCGGCCTATAAGAAAATGAGCCGAGAAGTGTATTAGGAAAGGGGTTACTGTCAAGTTCCTAGCAAGAAACCAAACGCAGTGTAAGACACGAGCAATTGTAAATGGTTTCCGAGGGAATATCAGACGGAAAAACAAAATTCGAATGAATTGAAAATCGAGTGGGAAAAGACACCAACCGAAAGAGAAAGGTAAAGACGAAAACTGGACGCCGTCCTCCAGCTAATAAAAAGAAGTGGGAAATATCCGAGGAACTTTTCTCTTCGAAAAAGAAATTCTTAAAATAAAAATGAATAGGGGAGGACGAACCGGACCAGGTTGGATAGAGAAAACCATTTTTGTTACTTGCGGCTGGCGGCTCGATCAAAAAGAACTCAAGGAGGTCAATACCACATTATAGACACGGAAGAGTGAATCGGTTGAGGCTTCAACCAAGCGCGTCAGGCCGGAACAGCACAGCGAGCGTGGAAAAATGAAGAAAATACCATCAATCGCCATTCCGTCCGATGGGTTAACGATGACTCCGCACCAAACAACAAGAAAACGCCCCCCCCCAAACCTCTCCGACCGGGTCGTCTTGGTAAATAGAGGGAGAAAGCAACATGTCGCGACTGTGGAGTCCTGAGGGAGTCAATAGGGGACCAACATTTTAATGGTTCGGTCGGTGCGGATCCACGCGGAGTAAAAAAAGAAGAGCGCGAAAGGGGCCGTACGGCCCGTGGCCTGGTTACATAACAAATCGTGTGTAAAACCGCTCCAAAGGCATCGATGATTCCAGCGGTTTAAAAAAGGAGGGGGCTTAAATGTGCTTGCGACCCGAAGGGGATGAAGAATTTGCAAGGTGACGGATCATGACAGGATGTGAAAGTAAGCCAAGTGAATGAAAGTGCCCTACTGCAGCTCAAGACGCAAGTTCAGGGCAGGGTGTCGAGGGCGGGGCCAGAAGCTGTCTTGTGAGAAAAAGGTCGCTGGGGGGGGATGATGGCGATCAAAAAAGACCAACGCCGCTTGGATGAGGGGGGTCGTAAAAGACCGTGGAGAGCGTGTTTACGCAAGTTCGAGCCTCGAACCGTGGAACACTGAAGGGGGGGGCCTGAAATAAAGATGGTTCCAAAGAACCGGCCCGAACCAGATGTCCATGGAAAGAAACGGCCGAATTTGGGTGCGGCCTTAGAGGAACGGATTCTGCTTTGAAAAAGAGCCGCCGATACGTCGATGGTACGGCGGGAAAATGTATCCAGCCCGAAAGCCGCGTGGGGTGAGAACGGAAGTATGGAGAGGAAAAAAAAGCCGATCCCCAGAAAAATGTAGATTCATCTATTGCCTCCACACAAAACAGTATGAGGAGAAAAAGACCCGTCGCAAAGCCGCTATAGTATGAAAGGGGTTTCCAAATCCGATTGAAGTTCGCACCAACCTCAAGCTTGCAAAGACGAGATACTCGTGCTCGCGGTGGTGCACATCAACCCCAGAAAGAGCAACCTGGCTCGTTTGAAAATAAAATCCGAACAAGAGGTACCGGGCGATAAAAATTCGGAAATCAGCAAGAAAAGAATGGTCCTAGCGGTTCTCAGGGTTTTCTTGTAAAACACGAACTACAGCCGTCAAAAGAAATGAAAGGGACGAGGCGCGGGCTCACACGTCAGAAGAGATGGAAACAAACTAAAATTGCCACTCTTACCTACCTTCGGGGGGCGAGCACCAATCCGAAGGTAATGATGTTTGAGGCAAAGAAGCACTGCACGCGGGGGGAGGGTTTAGACAAACTGTGCAGAATGAAAGGATTGCACAGTACGAGTCTTCTGGAGCACAAGGCATGAGGAAACGATTTTCAAAGGGTCCAACAACAAAAACCGTCCGAGTCTCACATATGAAGGAGTGGGCAAAAAATGAAACACCGGTAAAAGAAAAAGAAGGCGGCAAGCGCATTAAAAAAAGAAAAAACGGATCGACAATCGGGGAAATTTCATCGAAGCTACGGAAGGCCGTACACAACGCTGGAGGAACAGCTCCCGTGTCGACCGGCTTAAACAAAAGGAATGGACCGTTAAGATAAAGCGGAAAAAGACACAGACCGAGATCATTGGAAATCTCTCAACGATGGGGAAGAGGTAACCGACCAATAAAGCGACATGAGTAACGACATTCAATGGTATAAAGCCCTAAGTAATAATTCGAATAACTATAAAAATACACAGGCGCTGGCGCGGTGAGGTCATTGGCAAGGGAGGGAGCGTGTCAATCGCTAGCTGCATCGAAGAGAGCGGGGGGGGAAAGGGTCTCAATCACGATTAGTGTGTGTCATAAATCGGAACAGAATTCAATCCGTCCAAAGTGGGCAGGGGGGAGTTTAAATCAAGCAGCAAGCCAAACCATAGTTCGGAAGTGATACCTCTAAAAACAGGGGGTCATAACCTATGAGGGGGGAAAGACCTTCGCTAAAAAGGATCAAAGTGCGGTGCTAAGGCCGATCAGCCAGATCGCACCAGAATAACCGCATTAAAGACAAAAGGAAAGCAACGAATTGGGGGGAGGTGGGCTAGAAAAAGAGCGATGTCTTGGCGCGATGAAGGAGGGCACGAGGGGGAGAAAAAACACAGCTGCGCGGGGTTGAGGGTTCATTAATTGCGGGACTCGCATCGACGGCGCTAATAACAGGGTTTTCCGCTTAAGGGGGGGCGAAAGACACAAGTCGGTTGCGGAAAGTCAAAACCAGAGAACAGGATTCGTCGAACGCGTACTCTTTCAAGCTAGTCGGACTGCTACTAGAGGGGAGCAGGGCGGACCAGAAGAAGAAAGA
>Ga0179593_1553201_pt1 | contig 10050 bp, 11 predicted proteins | sample CZODoug2_1_08_16_FD_185931 | JGI IMG/M metagenome (GOLD analysis project Ga0179593, IMG submission 185931) | Vadose zone soil fungal communities from Angelo Coast Range Reserve, California, USA - CZODoug2_1_08_16fungal (PacBio error correction) | ecosystem: Environmental > Terrestrial > Soil >...
CTACTCGTTTGTCGAGTCCTAGGAACAGCTCGGGGATCAAATGAACGGCGGGCAGGGAATGGCTGGTCTGCGTCAATTTCTAAGGGGAGAATCCTCATATTCCGATACGAAAGAAAAACGACGCGGGGGAAAAAAAAAAAAGATCCTATTGGGAATGGGAGAAAACCAATTGGTATGCTTCTGAGGGAAAGAAGGGGGCGACGTGCCCGACGGGTTCGTCAGAAGGCGGGTGACGCGTGGATTGGGGGGAAGCGCTCTACGGGGCGACCAAGAGAAAAGAAAAAGCATCTCGACCAAGAAGGAGCCGGTACCATGTCACGGGGGAAAAGAAAAAACAGCGACCTGGATATCCTAGAGGACATAACCAGCTCGTGGGAGAACATGTTCGTAAGGAAGCTTCTTGATGTTTGGGAAGAAAAGACTTTATGCCACGGATTGCATAGTCAACGTTCGAAAAACGCGACATTCAACAAGGAGGGAACCCACTCAAGCGATATACAAAGGCTTCGGTTCACCTGGAAAAAGGGCAGAATTGAGAACGACCAGGGGGTGGGGGGGGGGGGGAAACGTTATCCATCGGGCAGCAGACGATCACGGGAAGAAACGGCCAGTCCTGTCAACGAAGGGAGGGACACGAAGAAGAAAAGAACAGACCAGCCTGCGTCATCACCTAAAGACTTCGCTTGGAAGGTCTATTCACATCAGAGTCAGGGACGTTTACCTGCGGGGACGAAAAGGGGGGGCACGAGTATGTCAAAGGGGGACTTCGGAGTTGGGGGGGGGCCACTTACTGCCAACCTTAACTGGCAGAATTCTGACAGGGGCAGGCCATCTCATTCGCCGAGGGACGCGGGCGCTCGAATACCGTCCGACAAGGGAACGGGAACGACTTTTTCAAGGAGCTGAAACACGTTGGATGATACAGAGGGGACGTTGCGCATTCTTGCATGTCCTCAAAAAAAAAGCAACCCTGGGGGGGGGGAAAAAAGGTCGGTCTATGGCTCAAGGCCGGGGCCGCAAGAAAGGGCGGGGAAAGGAAGCGGTAGCCTGTGCGTCAAGGAAAAAAGCCAAGATCTGGGGAAAAATGAAAGGACGCGGATCTGATCGAGACAGAGCAAAGGAGCTATCAGGAAAAGAAACTCGTGAAGGTGTCCTCGGCCCCGGCAAAAGGAGCCAGCGAATCTGAAAAAAAAAACCCCAAAAAAAACCCAGCCACCCAACCAACGGCGTGGGGGGGGAAAAAAAATTCAATTCGATGATCCTAAGCCGGGAGAAAAAAAGGCAGAAAGTTTTCGGACAAAGAGAAATAATCTATTCACGCCAACGTTTAAAAGTTTTGCAGGGAAAGTTTTGAACCGGGGGGGGAGATGCATCGCCTCCCCCCGCAAGAAAACTGAATAACTCGCAGAGGAAAGGCTCTGCTAAAGGAAGGGGAAGCCCTCCGATAACTTAAAAAGCTACGCTAACGACGATGGGCCGTCCCAACGGAAAATGGTCCGATCAGTCATAAATAAACGGCGATTAACTTTCACGGAAAGGTAAGGGAAGTTGTTGCGGGAAGCACTCGCAGAGGGAAGGACGACAGCGTATGCCTCTTTTCTCACAAACGCAAACGATTTCAAGCTCGAGAAATAGTGGCGACAACCGAAGTCGGCGCAAAAGGAGGAAAAAAAATGCTAGAGAATATCAACTTACGGAAAAGTATTGGGATGGACAAAAAGTCCTCACTACCAGCGAAACAGGAAGGGAAGAGAAAAAGACAATAGAGTGGTGGGAATTACCTACTCCGAACTCCGGGATAAGAAATTCATTGCAAAAGCAAAGGGAGGAAGAGGGCGTACCACCAGAAACCTCTTTTCCGAAGGAGATGAAGGGGCGCGGGGGGAGAAGGTTTACTCCTGTAAAGACCGCTCTGGGCAAGGGGGAAACCAGGAACCTGCGGCTGGCGTTGGAGGGAAGAGGACAGGTCGGGCGAGCATTTCGCTTTGAAGAGCGAGGGGTTCCACGGCTTTGTGGGGTGGGCGGTCAAGAGAGAGACCTAGAGACTGGTAAAGAGCAAAACACGAAAAACAGAAGAGGACCGAGACCTCGCCGAAAAAGGAGAAAGAAATCCGTCTCCAAAGTCTGGCGCCCTTTCTCATCCTAGAGATTCAACCTCGTAAAAAGAGAGAAATGAAACTGCCCGAAGGTTGAAAACATCCGAGAAATCCGTCTTTAAACTTTACATCACACAGCGGTGAATCTACAACAAAAAAGAAGGACCTGTATCGTCATTTAGGGGAACAAATCCGAACCATCACTCTAAATAAATGGAAAAAAAAATGGGACCGTGCTTTAATCCATGATGCGGAATAAGTTTGCTCAGCATCGTAAGACAAGGGCCCTCGAGTCCGCTGTAGGAAAACCTAAAGACCAAGAACGACGATAAAAAAAAAAAGGGGGAAAGCTTCCTGCTCTTGGGTTGGGAGGGACCAGATCCCCAAGGATCTCTCTCATACCAAAAAAAAAAGGGGCCCACCTGTACGTCGCTGACGAGCGGAAAAGATCGGCACGGATCTCGAAAAAAACAGGGAGGAGGATGGAAAAAGACTCTAGGGGCGGGGGAAAGGCTTTTGGGTCACAGAAATGACGTGGTGCCACTAAGGTGTGCGTGCGGAGATGAATAGGAAGGTCTGTGCGAGGGAGGAAAAAAAGGAGCACGGAGAGAAAAACTTATAGGAGAGAAGGAAAGTAGATTGTTGGAACAAGTCATTAGCGAGTGGCAAGTCCGGCCAGAATCCTGGGGATAAAGAAAAGCGTACGCAGATTGAGCTGGGGGTAAGGACGAAGCATGCGATCAGGAGGGAGGAGGGTTGTTGTCGATCACCCGAGTTGGTGGGGAAAGTTTCAACGACTGAAGGGATGAGGAAAGTGGACCCGTCCAAAAAATAGCGTGTGGAAGAAGGGACTTTGCCTGGATGAGAACTGAGTCTTGGGGGGCCCGGAAGCGGCGTATGGGGGAGAGGCGTGCTATTCCGTAGGGTGAGTGCAGCTGCCGAGAGGGGAAGCCAACGACCAACAGCAACACCAGCTCCATCGCTATTCCAAGAACAGAGCCCTGAAAAGTCATTCCAAAGGAAGAGGGATGGCAACTCGATGCCCGCAAAAAGGGGAAGCCAGGAGCAGACAAAAAACGTCGTTCAAAACTTTTGGCGGGGACTTCCAGAGCAGACATGCTGGGGAGGGGAAAGTTCTGCGTCGTCACCGCAGGGGGAGAGTCAAAGGGGGCAAAAGGGGGGTGGGGGGGGGGGGGGGGGGGGGGGGGGGGGGGGGGCGGCCTGTTGAAGCGGAGTATGGCGGTAAGGGGGAGACTTAAAAAGCATCGCAGGACGAAACTCAGAAGGAGCGCCTGCCTTCGGTGGTAAGCCATTTGCTTGCGAAGAAAAAAAAAGCGAACGTTGCAAGAAGGGAGACACAGATTCCTTCGCTGGCAAAAAGGCAGGAAGGGGGGCTCCAAAAAAAGGAGCGGAACATATGTTCGCATTGAACAGCTCGTGAGGCATCCCGCGTCGTACTGTTTCGGCGAGTAGCAAACCACCCACACGTTGGGGCCAATCAGTAGCTTTTTCAGTTCTTTGGTGGTCTTGAGCCTTACTTGTAAGGAAAAAAGGAAAAGGGGACCAAGCAGAAGGGGGGGGGGGGTGTACGGCAGAGAAGGAGGATGCCTAGCCATACAAGTCAAGCGCATCGTAAAGTCGAAACGACCTTTAGCATCTGAGGGGGCGATTGGGAGAGGTGGCTGAGTGCGGGGAGAGGTATCCCGGCAACGGGGATCCTCGCCTTGAATGTGGAAAAAAATGGCTTCGATGCGCTGCTGGGGGACGGGCCGAGACAAAGGGAGGGGGGAAAGGAGGGAAGCTCGGGGGCAAAAAAAAGTGATGGAGGAAAATCCAGAGGGGATCGTCCGTGTGGGCAGAAGAGCGTTGTCCGTTGAACGAAGCGGAATGTTCCCGCGGGAAAAAGGCAATTCGAGCCCCGTAGGGAACAGAGCCCGAACTCGGAGTTGCGGGGGGAAAGGTTTCTTCCTTTGACATGCCCCGCGAGGAATTTCGAAGAGAAGGGACAGCTCCTGCCAAAGTCGGTGGGGGAAGGAGGGGGGTGCGCGGAAAGAAGGGGAAGGTCGGCTCCAGAAAATTACGCTGTGACAGATGAACATGGCCTTATTTCTTCGGCACGCCGTGAAGTTGGAAGAAGGTTGGGTCCAGAAGGCAAGGGGGATCAAAAGGGGCCCACCCAAGGAAAGGAAGGAAACTGCGACGCCGCTGCTGGAAAACGTTGGGCATCTCGCCGCGTGTTGGGAATGACCGCCGGACTTGCTCCAGTGACTGCTGGGGATCGTTCGGAAGAAATAAGGCCAGGACGGGGGGGAAGGAGAAAAGTGATCGAAAACAGGAACTGCTAAAGATATACGCTCCTGGTCGTGGGATTCCAGGGAACGCAGCGGGGGATATCGCTTGGGTAAAAAAGAAACTTCGGGGAGGTGGTACGAACTTGGAAGGAGAGGTGCCTCCCTTCGCCTCGCATACAGATTAACCGGTCGGATCGCAACATCCAGAGGAAGGAAGAAAGAAAAGCACAACGAGAGCTGGGACGCGCGGATAGGCCTAATCTCAAAAAAAGGGGGAGCAGGAAGAAAAAAAACTGGTCTCAACTGGACGTGGAGGAGGGGCATTTTTTCGTTCTTCAAACAATTTGCAGCACCCGTCGAAGGAGAAAAGTCGTCAACCCAGAAACACGTGGAGAGGTTTTTGGATCGACGAAAAGAAAACGTCGAAAAGAATTCCGAAAAAAAAGGGATGAAGAAAAAAGAAAGACAGAATACCACATCCTGCTCATGCTGCCTCTCATTAAACAAGAGGGTTCACTTCGGAGATTAAAGGGACGCCAACCATACACTGGCTGGGAAGAGCCCTCCCACGTGACGCGCCGGAAGGAGAAAAACTCGGGGAAAGAAGTTTCTTAGCACTCAGAGAAGAAAAAAAAAGGAAGTATTAGTAAAAGAGAGAGCTGAGGTGGATCCAATCTACTCGGTTGTGTCGAGGCCGAAATCACATGACGGGCGCACAGGAACAAGGGGAGGGCGTAGACAAAAGCCAGTGGAGAGAAAACGGAGAAATGTGCGAACCGCAAAAAGAACGGTGTTCAGAAAAACGGGAAGAAAAAAATACTGCTTGCCGTATTTCGCAAATCTAACTCAGATGCTTCGTCGGAGCATGGAGAAGGGGCGTCGGATCCAAAAAAAGGAAGCAAAGGGGGGACTACGTGGATTGTTGGGAAAGGGCGAACAAGTGGTGTGGAAAAAAAGAAAAAACAGTTCTCCAACGGAAGTCAGAATCCTATCCGTAACATGGAACCGAGGACCTGCGGACCAAAAGGGCCCTATCCGAGCCGGCATAAGAACAAGAGACGTGGTGGATAACATGGAAAAGAGCTGGAGGAAAAACGAAGGGAGGGGGAGGAGGGACTCCATTTAGGCATTCATCTTGAAGTCAGGCGTACCCACTAAAGACCGAAGCTCGGCGGCCGGACAAGCGATATACCAAGCTCTTTTCAACGGGGCCCCGATTGGCGCGGAGAAACGCTAAGTATACAGAGGGAATGTTTCGATCACGGGATCAAGACGGCAACGAAATTTCACGGACTGAAGACCCAGAACAAAACAGAGCAGTCCGGAAAAAAGAAAAACCTCGGAGAAAGGGAGTCCTAGCGGACCGTTGACGTCGGGACTCAAGAAAGGTGGCACAGGAAGGATGGCAAAGAGACGGCGGGAGCAGGGCAACACTGACTTGAAAAGACCAGGAACGGAGAACTTTGTCAACAGGGGGGGTGGATGGATCCAGATCTCCTCGGACTAATCTGGCTCGACAGGGAGGCATAAAGAGGAAAGGGTCTCCCTACCTGGTAAAAAAAGACTGGCATTATCTGTACCAACGGTCGAATTATACGAGAGGCTTGAGGATGTGCCATGTCATCAAAAAAAGGGGCCCCAAGGGGGCCCCTAGTGAGAGGGGAAGTCCAGAACCTTTTCTCTCAGGGTCGAGGAGTTCTGTGCAGATGGCGGGACAAGTGCATGAAACCGGGTACAACGATATGAAGGCAAACACACTTACAAAGAGCGTGTGACTACAATCAGCAAAGGAGCTAGGAAAAGCTCACTGCTGCAGAAGCCGCGTGGGCTCTGTCCGTCCCCCACAGACTCAGGGGAAAAAACTGGGGAACCAAAAGAAAGCCTCCTGGTCGCGTGGCAAAGTCAGGCCCGCCACACTTTAAAGAAAAGACTCGATGCGAAGGCAACGTGTTGTCGCGATTTGCCAAAAAAAAAGTGAACCGTGGGGGGGGGGGGGGAGATGCATCTGCGCCAACAACGTTCCTCCGAGAAGGGGACCAGGGAAGCGGGCGCTTTCGGGCAAAAAGGAAAAAGAAGGAAAAAGAAGACAGTGTGCCTGGACAAAAGGGGGCTGGCCTATAAGAAAATAGAAGGGGCGATGAAAGTTCACGGAAGTCCATATTGTTCGAAGGAGAGGGTTGCGTGAGCAACTCGGAAAGAGGGACCGTCCAGCGAGGCCCCGGAACTTGGAAGAAAGCTCTATGGGCTTCGCAAAAGCACATAGGGGGCCACGAAACAAGCGATCACCGAGAGTAGCGAAAAGTCACACCTATCAACTGGAAAAAAAGAAAGAGGGGAATGGAACCAGAAAAACTCTAAACAAGGGAAAAGCGCAACCAGTTTTACTGAGAGAAATAGGTGGCGATTCCCTACGCATAAAGGAGAACAAAAAAAAAGCAAATGTGGCAGGAGGAGGGCAAACCGCCAACAGAAACGACGATAAAACAGGCCGGGTTTCCGCCTGGGGATCAAAGGGGGGATGGGCTCGAGTTGCCAGGAAGCGGATTTGTAACTTACTGGGGGGGGAGAGCTTCGGTCGAGAGGGGGGGTGGCAGAAGCTCTGACGCTGGGGGGGGGAGGTGTTTGCACGGGGGAAGATATTCGACCAGAGCGCTACGGCATCGGAACCCGACTAATGACTAGAAGCCCGGCCGTCGTCTCAAAGGAAAAAAAAAGAAGGCTGAAAGAGCACGAACTGGCTAGGAAAACCTCTAAACACTCGTACCGTGAAGCCCTGTTTGAACACCATTAAACGAAGAAGACTCCGAAAGGGAAAGGACAACAAAGCGAAGGAAACAGCGCGAGGGAAAAGGGAGGGAAATGATCGTCCTTGGAGGAGGAACGAATCAGACACAGCTCATCTGAGGAGGACGGGAAAAAAAATTGTGCTAGGAGGAAAGCTTCCCCTCGAGTCTATCGTTTCAACCATCGACGAAAATCATAACTAGGGAGAGAACGATCATCTCCATCATGAAAAAAAAAAACGAAAAAGGCCACGGGGAGAAACCCATTCCCGCAATGGAGGGAAGAGACGGGAGGGAAACGCCCAACGAGTGGTCAACCAAAGAGCAGGTTCTTCGGCAAAATCATGGGAGAGAGGGTACCCACTCTCTGCACGGAACGACTAAACAACAACACCTGATGGGGGGGAGAGGGTCCGTGAAAGATTTAAGCTCGAAGGCTGTTTGGATCAAGGAGGGAAAAAGAAATTGGCTGGCAAGGGACGCGAGAAGAAGGGAAGGACTTGGGCTCCTGGCCCATACAAAGACGGAGAGGCGCGATCATCGGAGGGGAATGGGGACCGGCAGGTAGTAGAGGGGAAACCCGAGAGGAATCACTAAAAAAGGTCCTTCATAGAAGGGAATCCTTGGTATTTCCTAGGACGGCGAGATTGACTGGGTAGTTGCTACCGCAAGAGGAGAAATCCCGGGCAGGAGAAGAACAAACTTGGGTTGTGGAAGTCGGCAGGGGGGGAGACGGAGGTCTTCTTCGTGACGTATGGGGCCCGGCAACATCGGACAGAGGACTTGTTTCGCGGGGTTGAAAAGGGCATGTGCCTGGATTAAAAAGGGGAAACCTGAGAGGTGATCCGCCGAGGGGGCGAATCATCGTCCGGTGCTGCGAAGCTGCCAGCGGGAGCAGAAAGGCGAGTACCGCCAAAAAGAACAAAGTGGCACCCAGCGGAAAAGGGGAAAAAAGCGAAAATGAAAGCGAGCAGCGGATCCACCCAGTCATTTAAACAATCCTTGGCAACTAGGGAGAAAAAAGCGTCTGGATCAAGGCGTCCAAGAGACACGCCGCCCGCGCCAAGAGAGGAGTCAAAGCTTCGGGCATGCTCACATGGGGAGGGGGGGGGAGGGGTGATTTCAGTCATTCTGGCGTCGTTCAATCCGAGAAAGAACTAGGAGGAAAACTGGTTGCGCAAGGGAACGGGGGGTCGAGCTGGTAGAGAAGGGAAAAAGGAGGGGAGGCGAAAGGGATCGGTGGGGGGAAATCTGCAGTCGCCTCCTCTGGGCGAACCGCCTTCTGTGGTCGCCAAGGGGGTTGAGAAGGAAGCAGAGCTGCCATCGAACGTGAAAGGGTGCGCCCAGAGGCCGGAAAGAGTTCGACGGGAGGAAAAGGAACTATCCCAGATAATTGCGAACAAGAGAAGAAGCTCGTGAACGTTAAAAAAAAAGGCTGCTATCGGACCAAGGAGAAAAAGACTTTGTCCAGTCCCACGGGTAGTCTGGAGGAGGAGCTTTTTAAAAAGGTCATTGGCGAAGGGAACGCTGTCCCATGGAGAGGTACTGCAGGAGGAACTTCGGGCCGCGATGCATCTTCAAACGGGGGGGAAACCCGCGCCTCGTGAAAATGCCTTAAGCGGGGGAAGGGAAAAGGCGGGGGACGACATTTTCTTTTATTTCTGATAAGGAGAGATCGAGCCGTCTCATGATCATCAGGGAGTGGGGGGAAACCCTCCGTTGGCTGAGGAAAAAAAAGAGGGAAATGGGGCCCCTTTCCTATAACAAATCGTATTCGAGGACAGCTCGGAGTCAGATAGGGATTTCGTCAACACGATGAATTCCGACGTGTGTGGCAAAAATCTCAATGTGGAAAATGTCCCGCACTTCTCCTCGTAATGGGCCCTCCCCTTGAAAGAAAGGCACCAAGGTCGAGATCCATATCCAGAAAGGGACCCAAAAAAGTTCCACGTGAATGATGCCATTCAAAAAGGCGAACTCCTCTCGTATCGCAACGGGACATAAAAAGGAGGTGGTTAACGTACATGTAGTAGGGAAAAAGGAAGGAGGCCTGCGAAAGCACCCTCTGCGATGAGACTGGAGGGAAGGACCCATGCTCTCTTCGCACAGAAGTTGCAAAATGTTGGGGTTCCAATGAAAAAAAAAAGCTGGCACTTTGCCAGCATCGGTGAACAAAAAAAAGAACGTCACGGCGACTCGCTGATTGAAATAGGCCATATCTGCAAATCACGGTTAAGAGGAAGACGGACTTCTCCTGTTATCAGTTGGAGTTCTTCGTCATGGAGGTGCCATGACTGGCCGGGGAGACAGGTCAGAACAGGAACTGCGCACCGGATAAAAAAACAAAAAAGAGTGCGGCGAAAAGTTTAACCGCCGGGGGGAGACGCTTAGTTCCCCGTCCGAAGTAGAGTGTTGAATGTCGGAAGCGTTGAAGGGGGGAAAATCGGCCGATAATGCATCCCTGCGCCCGAAGAATAATCCCTGTCCGTTGGATCGGAAAAAAAAAGCCGAACTGGGGGGGACCCGGATAGGACGAAGACTAAAAAGGGGAAAGCATTTTGTCCTGCAGCCCCCGTAGACAGAGGAGCGGGGGAACGGGTTCGAGACTGACGTGTAGAAAGGGGTCGTTCTGTAACAACGCCCCTTCGAAGGAGATCAAAAAGGCGAACCAAAAACACGTGCTGCGGGGCGGAAACTTCGACAAGGAAGGAAAAGGACATGAGCGGAAGCTCTTGCCGCCACCGACAAAGGGATGCCTTCGGTCATTGAACACCGAGAAAAGGGGAAAAGGTTCCGCAATAGAAAGGACAAAAACCAAAGGGCGGTTTGTCTCCGCCCCCTCAAAATGAGGAATAACTATCTGCGACCGAAAGGGGTCGG
>Ga0179593_1612211_pt1 | contig 10050 bp, 16 predicted proteins | sample CZODoug2_1_08_16_FD_185931 | JGI IMG/M metagenome (GOLD analysis project Ga0179593, IMG submission 185931) | Vadose zone soil fungal communities from Angelo Coast Range Reserve, California, USA - CZODoug2_1_08_16fungal (PacBio error correction) | ecosystem: Environmental > Terrestrial > Soil >...
TACAGCCGAAAAAAAAAAGACGTAACAGGCTGGTCGCGGAGAAAGAGAAGCGCGAAGAGAGCCACAGTGGACCGACGAGGGGGAGGGGGGGAAAAGAGGCCGACTGTGGTTTCTCCTTCTAATCACAAAAAAGACCGAAATACGTATTTTCCTATATCAGGGGGAAAGTGAGAGTCCAAAAGAAAAGGGGAACGCTGTCGTTTTTGGGGAAGAAAATTTGAACGTCGGGGAAGGGGGGGGGATAACTTCTACCTCTGCACGGGAAGGAAAGAAAAAGGCACTTGTCGAGGTAGAACAAGGGGAGGCGGCTCCATAATGCTGAAAGGGGGGAAAAATTTTCGCGATCGAGAAAAAAGGGGGGGGGAATGACGTAGGGGCCGGGGATAGTAAGGGACGAAATGTTGCGAGGAGGAAAGGGATCGGTCGCAGTCTATCCGGGAAAAACAGCCTGCACCGAGCATGTCGAAAAAAGACATTCGATCACGTTAAAAAAGGGGAGGCGGTAATTTCCAAAAGAAGGGAAAAGGAGGCAGACTACTCCCGGGGGGGAAGGGAGAAAACGACGGTCGTTCAAAAGGAAAGAAAATCTTTGGCCTTCCTAAACTAGGGGGAGAGTTCTGCCCGAGAAGCCCGGAGGAAGAAAAGGGGGCCAGAGCCATCGGAGAAACTTCAAAAGGGGGGGGGATGGCTCTCTTTTTAGAGGAAACTGTAGCTCTATTGCCGAGTTTGGGGGGGGGGAAACCTTCGTTGCGGGCGCATTACGAGGGGCGGGAGTTTTGCGTGATCATAAAGAAAGGTCGAGTCTCCGGCGCATGAAGAATCTTTGAGCTGAATCTTTTAGCTAAGTGGGAAGGGGGGCGGGGGACTTCTTGGAAAGAAGGGGAAGGTTGCGGAAGCTGTCGGGAAGGAGATAAAAGGGAGTCTTTCTTTTCGCCGATGCTACCATGGGTAAGGAGGAGGGGGCGGTTACCGAAGAAAGGAGCAGTTCGTTTCTGCAAGAGAGGAAGTGCTTACCTGATCGGGGAAAAGTTCATTTACAAACGGAACCATTATTCAAATAGCGAGAGAAAGAGAAAAGAGTTAATTCCAGCACTTGCGATAAACGATAAATTGCCCGAGGAAAAAAATGCACCTCTAGACGCTATTCGCAAAAAGAAAACGGACCGGGAAGGGTTAGTTTCCAAAAGGGGGTCAATTGGTGGTAAATCAAAAAAAAGAGACGAGAAAGAGGCGCTACAGCCATAGGGGAACGGAGTGAAACGGATTGGCCGTTGTTTCGAAAAAGGGAAGGAACGTCCCATAGAGCCGCTCGGCAAGAGGGGACGGTCCATCGTTTGAGGGGAGAGGGCCGAGTAATAAAAAGATCCACAGGAGGGAAGGAGGGGAATTAACACAAAGGTAATACCGGAAGGGGAAGAAAGAGGATGCCTAATCTTCAGAAAATCCTTTAAAGGATTGTGTGGGTAGAAAAAATCTGCTTAATTCAATCGGAAAGGGGGGAAGGGAAAAGAGTTATCTAATTAAAGAGGGAAGGGGCTGTATCTTTTATCAGGGGTCAAAAAAAAAGAGTACGACTTTGCCGGGGGGAAAAAAAAGGGAACAGCGTCAATTCCCAAAAGGTTTCTTCCATAAACTATAGATCTGGGAGGTAGGAAATCAGAAAAAAAAAATTCTCCCTCGACGGAAAAAATAAATTGCCGCGACGAGGAAGGGGTAAAAACCTGCCTCTTTTGTCATCCACAAAAGGGGCTCCTAAAAGGAGATCAAAACCGCCACCGGCGATTTTCGTTCCTGCTCGCGGAGAGGAGGCAAAATATTACCATTCTTATGTTCTCTACCAGGGAAGAGGTTATGTACTGGGGGGAGAAGGAAATCGCTTCGGTTTGAGGAAAGAGAGAACGGATTGCTTTATGAGAAACCTACTTTTGGGCATCCAAGAGGTCAGAGCTTTAACGCGCCGGGAGAAGCAGCGTCTTGGAGAGGAGGTGCTTGGAGTTTCGTGGTAGGGGACCAGGTATCTGGTCTTGGGAGGTGACGTGGCGAAATGCATCATCAACGTCAAAGGAGAAGCTGTCGTATTTTTTTGGGGAGGAGGGGTACAGACGTGCAAAAATGGGGAAAAACTTTTTCCAGCAACGGATACGCTTCGTCTATGCGTTGCTTTTATTAGGAAAAAAACGATTGAAAAAAAAAGAGCCTAACGAAGGGAGAAGGGAGGGTCCGACGAACGCCTCAACGAGGGGGGAGACTTCTTATCTCTCACGAAAAAAAAAAAGGAGGGAGGGGGGGAAAAAAAAAAATAAGCAGCTCTTTACAGAGGGGGAAGCGGCAGCAAAGATCTCGTGGGAAAACAAGGCAATCGCTATTGGAAGGAAGAAAAATGTCAAACTCATCTACTAAAGGAAAGCTTCCAAGTCCAATAAAGGAGGTTACCTCAGAAAAACGCTCCGAAGGGAGAGCGAAGTTTATGCATTTCGAAAAAGGGAAAGGGATCCTAACTAGGGGAGAGGTCCTTAAACCTAAGGGACCAAGAAAATCCAATCGGGGGAAAAGAAAGGGGAGACGCGTAAAGCTAGACAAAGAGAAAAAGGAACGCCCAGTTCGTACGGGAAAAGGAAACAGCAATCCTTGCCAGCGTTCCAAAAAGGGAAGAGGACATTACATAACGAAAGGGGCGCGCCCATAAACAAAAGAAAGAGAAAACATGGAAAGTATTCCAGAGGAGAGAAGAAAAAAGTGTGTACGGTCCGATTAAGGGGAAGGGACCAAAAGGGCATGGGGGGAAAAGAAGACGTCCGCAGTCAAGAAAGGATTTCTCTGAGGGGGGGATAGATTACGACTCAATATTAAGATCGAGTGGCCTAACAACGAGCGGGGGGGAAAGGGAAGTACCCAATGTGGGGGGAGGGGACAGCAATTCTTTCCTGCAAAAAGAAGGGGGACGTGTAGGAAAACGACTTCCTCATAGGGAAAAAAAAAAGGGGGTTGTTTTTGGCACCGTGGGGGGGGGGAAGAAAGGGGGAAGGCTCCTCCACAATCAAAAAGACGAAGTGAGGACGGAATCTTCTTCCTAATGGAAAGAAAAGGGGGAAGGCAGGGGGTGATTACGAACAAGAGGAAAGGGGGTGTACTCGGACGCTTCAGAAATCTCCCGAAAAGGAAGAAGGGGAAAATCGCCTTTCCTATTCGTCTTGGGAGAAAAAAGGTTGGCGCACAAGGAATGTTACAGAAGAAAGGGATGGCGGACTCTATTCTGACCCGAGAGTAAGAAGGGACACAACCTGACCAAAGCGGGGGGGGTGTAATAAGAAAAGGTCCGGAGGGGGGTGGCTAATCCCTCGCGAAAGAGACCTGGTGGTGGGGGGGGAGGGAGGGGACATGGGGTAAGCAGGGAGGTAATCACGACTGTTGATGGGATGCTCAGGAGGAGGAAAGCCCACTGCGTACAGGGGGGGCGATCAATGGCCGGAAAGGAAAGACGGAACTGGGTCCAAGTCAGGCGTAACCTCCAGAGAAAAGAAAAGAGGAAAGGGGTCATAAGAGGAAGGAGAAACGAAAGACTGCAGTAAATTGAAAGAGAAAAAAAAGAAGGATGCAAAAAACTTCACCGGGGGCAGAAAAAAAAAGACAATATTCACTCAAATAGCAGGGAGAAAGAGAGGGGGGGGAGACTCTACAACTACTTCGCCGGGGGAGGAGAAAAAATCAACGGTCCCCTTCGTCTGAAACTCAAGAAAAAATAGATGAGACTAGCGCTCATGTGATGTGGAAAAAAAGACGCCATCGCACCAATGTTAGGGAAAAAGAGGACTGCTTCAGAATGGGGAAAGGAATCCTCTATCTAAAGAAAGGAAAGAGGGATAGGGCAAAGGAAAACTAATTCCGATGTTCGGGAAGCGGAAGCCCCGGAGGGAAGGAGGGAGTCAACCTCACTAATCGTCAGGGGGAGAGGGGAAGCCTCGTTCTGTGATTGAAAGGAGGGAAGAAAGGGTCATTTAAGTCGGAGGGGAAAGAAAGGTGCAGGGCTTTTAGGAAAAAAAAAAGAAAGATACAATTTCTATCTCAAAGAGGAAAAACGCTATCCCTCTCCTCTAAGAAAAAGAAAGAAAAGGAGCCCTCTAAAAAGATGGAAAAAGGCAAAGTAATGGCCGCTCGAATAATCTGTCTAAAAAGAAAGAGGGCTCGCCGTCTATCATAAGGGACGAAAGGTTCGCCAGCAATCTCCTTACTCGCAGGGGCAAAACAACAACTACACGCGTCCGAGACGAAAGAGCGACATGGCAAAAAGGGAGAAGATTTGTCTCTCCCAGAGGGAAAAAAAGGTGTCTTCCTTTGGATGAAGAAAACGAGGGGAAAGTGATCTAGGCGAGTCCCTATCGCGGGCGGTACACTGGGGGCGAATGATGCTGGAGAGATCGAAGAGGGAGAAAAGAGGAATGTACGCCCTCGGATCCAATCCCAAAGAAGGAGGGGCGTCTCTCTCACACACAAAGTAGGAGAGGGGCCGCATGTGCTCTTTATCCTCGGAGGTAAAGGGGAGAAAAGAGGATAAAGATTCTAGTCAGAGAAAGGAGGGAGCCCACAGGGGGGGAAGAGGGCTCTCCTATATCAATTCATACTGTGGTTAAGAGAAAAGAAACGTAAGCAGTTGACTTCTCCGAAATAAAGATGGAAAAAAATCATAAGCACTTTTGGGGGAAATCACCACGCACCTTCAGTCGGAAAGGTGTTTGCTGACCCACCTTTAAAAAGGGAAGGCGGTTGCTGTGCTACCTATGCGGGGGAAGTATACATCCGCTTGATATAAAGGGAGAAAGGGGTGATCGAGTTAGACCGGTCGGAGAATAGGAATCTTATTTGAAACATCTGGGGAAGCGAGGGCGACCGGGATGGATGAGGTGGAAAGGGGATATTTGGCGGACAAAAAGGGACTATTTTCGAGAAAAAAGGTGAAATCTGTCGGAAAAAGGAAGAAGAAGGCCTGAAAAGAGACATGGCGCCCGACTACTTATATTCGGGGGAAAAAGGGGAGCGTTTGGACACTACCTGCCGAAAAAACATCATGACGCTTATTTTGAGAAGAAAAGAAAAAGCCGGGAGCACAGCATGCGGAAGAAAAATAGGGGTGGGGAATGGGCCGAGACCAGGTGCATAGTAGGGCGAGTTCTTCCGAGAAAACTTCAAACTTCTGCCGATCCAGAAGGAGAAAAAGTGAAAAAGATGTAGCTCTTGTTAGCGGGAAGACCCCTTAGCGCTAGTCGCAGAGGGGGGAAAAAGGGAATTCGTGTTCTTAGCAGGGGGAAAGGTGATTTTGCTTGCTCAATAGACGGCGGAGGATCGGATATGAGGCGCTCGCGAGGAAAGGAGTAAAGGTGACGGCGGTTACGTCTTGAAGACAAGAAGGCGGAAGATTCGTACTTCTCCAGAAAGGAGGGAGGGGTTTTCGCCGACGGAAGAGAAGGGGGCGTTGTCGGGGAAGGAAAGAAGGCGCGGTAACCCAGGGGAGGGGGGGAAAAAGGAACTTTTTCGAATTGCTTACCGGAGAAGCCAGATTGCTAGGCAGGAAGGGGGGGAGACAAAACCCATTCTTAAGGAAGGAAGAAAAATCGGATTAAATTCGCAGCATAGGCCCATTGTCAGACCGAAAAAGGCCAACGTCCATGTTAGAAAACGGGGAAAGGAAGAGGAAAAAAAATCGACTTACCTTTTATGGGGGAATTGCGGAGGTCATGGGGAGGAAGAAAGGAAATGACGCTTCACGGGAAAGAGGAAGACAGCCTCTTAACTTCTGGTAGGAAAGTTGTTTCCGAAAGAAAAAGGGGGGGATTCCAAGCCGCTCGGACAAGGGGGGGCAAGGTCGGGAGGGGGATGATGATCTTCTATTAATAATCGCCGTCGTGTCGAAAAAAAGAAAGTTTCGCCAAGAAAAGGGGAGAAAGTCGTCAGTCAACATCACGGGGAGGGGGAAGGGGTTCGTTTGTGGAGGAGCCGGAAAAAGGGGAAATCGCAAGGTCCGCTGCGCTCGGGGAAAAGGAGGGGGGGAAGCTAATCGCGGGGGGAGGGGAGGGAAAGAACTTGCTGGTCACATCGTCAAGGGAAATCACCCATTTTGTACAAAGGACAACCGCGCCTTTGAAAAAGGAAGATATTTGCTTCCCAGGAAGGAAGGCGTAATCTATAAACCAGGCGGAAAAGAGAACCAGGTCTTGCCTGCTGAGAACTTTGGAAAAACGCTTTTGTGGGGAAAGAAAAACCGCACCGTAATCTCCGTCAAAAAGGGAAAAAAAGAAACCGGCTATTCTTCCGAGGGACGCCATAGGCCGGTAGGGGGCGAGAGGAGGTCGTGGAATGACTGTAATTTCGGAGAAGGAAGGGGGAGGAATACGGCTTTGCAAAATGGCTGGTATTAAAAGAAAATGTGCTTTATGCGAGAGACATTTAAACTCTCGAGAGAAAGGAGAGGGGGGGCTTCACTGGAACGGCTTGAGGAGGGGAAGGGAAACCCAGGAAATACCAGCGTCTTGGGTACAAGGAGAGGGGGGGAGAAATGCAAATTGGAAGAAAGGGGAAAAGCCCGCAAAAGGAGGGGGGGGGAATAGAGAACGGGGGAAAAAGAACGTTTCATCTTGGGGGGGAAAAAGGGGCTTTTCCATCAAGTTCTCTTCAGGGTTGCCAGGTTTGAAAAGAAATTAAAGAAGAAACGAATTGACTGTCGCCAATTCTGACTACTGAGAAAAGGGGGGGGGGAAGCTTCTTCTCTTCAAGGGGGGACGAATGATCTGATGATGAGAGAAAAATACAACGGAGGATGGGAAAAAGTCACATCTCTTCTAAAGGGCCTTTCAAATCTGAAAAAACAAAGACGTCTTAGAAAGGAGAAAAGAGCGGAGTGTCCTTACTCAAAAGAAAAAAAAAAAAGGAGCGAAGGCGTTTCTGGGAAAAGGAAAGCCCAGATTCAACTAAGGGGAAGAGGGGCTCTATTACAAAAACGAAGAGGGAGAGGGGGAAGGGTTGATGCAATTTCGGGACAAAAGGGATCCTCACTACTCGATGAAAGGGGGGTGTTCAACATAAAAAAAAGAACAGAAAGCACTCGAGGAAGGAAAAAGAGTTAAAGCTCGACCCGAGGGGAAAAGTTCGGACTTTCTCTATGAAAAAAGAACTATTCCTCCCACGTAACCAGAAGAAAAAGAAAAGCAGAAACAACCTTTGCGAGGACAAGAAGAACGGATTGGCTAACGGATTAGAGAAAAAGAGAGGGGAGAACGGAGGTTGTCTTTTATAAGGGGAAAGGGGAGTTTGTTGATTTTACAATATGGAAATTGAAAAAAAGAACGACTTCCGAAGGAAAGGGGTTCGTTTTAAAAGAAGGGCGCCTTTTCTCTAGGAAAAAAGAAAAAGAGATATATTTCTTGCCTCCATGCGTGGAAGGGGGAAGGGGGGGTGCGGCAAGTGGCGAAGATGTGACCGCAAAGGGGAGCAAAAGGAGAAAAAAAAGGAGCTGCACAGCAGGGGACTTCGAGAAGGGGAGAGAGAGGGCCTTAAGCGATGGTGTCAAAGGAAAAAAGGGAAGGATGTGCCGTGAGCTCGACTCAAGAGGGAGATGGGTGATTGAGAAAAACTACGGTCGACCTAGAAGGGGGAAAGAAAAATGCTCCCTCACCCCGACCTTACCACCAGCAGGGAGAAAAAGAGGGAAACCCGGCAACGTTATTTGTCTCAAACAGGGGGAGAAAGTTACGATTGGCTTAGGAAGAGAGAAGGGGGAGGGTCGGCGGGATCGGACTACAACATGAACCGGAGCAAAGGAAAGGGGGAAGCTAACATAAAGGTCCTTCGATTTGGGAAAAAGTTTCTACCTGGACGTTGACCTTGCATTTTTAAAAAGGGGGGGTCGCAGTCTTGACTTTAAAGGAAAAAAAGGTTTGATTGAGAGAGGAGAGGAAGGTGACTCCCCAACTTCGTAAAGAAAAAAGGGTAGACTTCGAAAAAGTTCCTTGTGGACCCATGAGAAAACGGAGAATGCAGGCTGAAAAAAGAAGGAATACTACAACGACTTCTGGGGGGAAAGGGGAGAAGTCGGCGATAACTAAATACGGAAAGCCCGTCCTCTTCCGCATCGCGGAAAAAAAAGCACCGCCTAACGGAACAGAAAAAGCAGAGCCGCGCGCATCAGGAACGGAAAAAGAAAACACGTTGATCTTCGGAAAAAAGAATCCCGCAACGTAAGTGTAAAAAAAAAAGCGGATTTTCTACGAGAGCGAAGGGGGATTGAACGATAAAAGAAGAAAGAGGAGGGTGAGTTTTCTCCGCTGTCCTGAGAATCTCCGTCCTATCAGGGCGAGGGAACAAGCGTGCGCGGCCAGGCCAAAGAATCAGGGAATGGAGGGAAGCAGAAGTGGCCTACCTTCGTGAGGGGAAGAGAGGTCGCCCTCCACTAGCTTCATTATTGTCAGGGGGAAGAGGTTCCAACGCTTTTCGCTTTATGACAAAGAAGAAGAAGACATGCGAGGTGCATTCTTTGTAGGAAAAGGGGGAGAAAGATAACAAGGTCCTAGAAGAAAAAATAGTGTTCCGCAATATCCCTCTCCCTAACAGGAAATGAAATAAGCTAAAAAGATGTCAACTAATCTCCGAAAATCAAGGAGAAAGGCTACTCATCAATTGAAATGCAGAGGAAGGGGAAAAGGGGAGGAACGTTTATTCCCCAGCATATGGGGGAGAAAAAAAGCAAGGTTGTGTTCAAGCCGAACTGCCGTGCGTTTGACAATTGAAAGGGGGGGAGAGAACCAATCGTTATGTTCGCGAATTGAAAAAAAAAAGGGGGAAAGTATTGGGATTCGCCTACCCCAAAGGGAAGGCGGAGCACTATCGCGGCGGTCCACTGTTTCTCAGGAGGGGGGATGAACGCGACCAGCATTTACGCTCGGTAAATCTGCCCTGAAAAAAGGGAAAAAAAGACGGAAGGAGAGGAAAGATATATGATACGTCGAAGTGAGCTGGGCAAGGAGAGTACAATCTGGTCGCGGATAAATATTCAGAGTAGAGAAGGAGAAGGGAAGGTGGACCTCCGCGGAGGGAGAAAAGTGGAACTCGGCGAATCCCAAGAACTCGCACTTTAAGTCGGGGAGACGAAGAAAAATAAAGAAGAACTTTTGTTCCATGCGGAAAGGAAGAGGACGCGTGTCGTTTTTGGGGTGAGGAAAATTGAAACGGCGGTACGTCTTATGGGGGGGGGGAAAGAAGTCGACATCCGCGGATGATCAGGGGACGCGAGAAGAAGAACTGGGGACGAGATTCTTCTAGCGGAGAATGAGAGAAAGGGGGACATCTTTTTTCTCGATCAAAGGAGGGAAGGGAAACGTGGAGGGGGGGGCGTGACAAAGAAAGAGGGGAAAAAGGGTGGCGGGTCAGAAGGAAAGACCAGTGTCCGACAACTCCTGAAAAGAGGTAAAAGAATGATATTCTTTGCCCTCCCCTTCGACACAAGGGCGGCAGTGACCATGAAGGAGGTGGCGGCGACTCGATTTATCGGAAAAAAGAAAAAAAACATCATGTCGACTACTCGGGGGGAGGAGGGGGAAGGAAGGCCAGGTAGGTACAGAGTTCCTGCCCGAAAAAGAAGGAACACTTCTGCCTCGTCATCTATGAACAACCTTAGAAAGGGAAGGTTAAGAACCCTGAGCGAGGGGGAAAAAGAGTTGTTATTGAAAAGTGTTTCTGGCATGGAAAGAAGGAAGAAGGGAGAAGGAATCATAATATCAACGTCTCCTTCGTTGGAACAGAGCTCTTTGATCTGCATCTTGTAGAAAGGTGAAAAGGGGGGGGGAAGACTAGGGTCCGATATTGAGGGAAAAAGAGGGGGAAACAGGGACGTTCGTTTCCCGACTACGGCGAAAGAAAAAAAGAAAAGTCCGTTTGTCGTAGTCGAATGTCTTTTACGGAAGGGGGGAGGGGTGGGGGTCTTTACTGGGGGGAGGAAAGTGCTGACAGGACAAGGACGCCAGAGTGCGATTCATTGCAAGGGGGGGGGGGGAAAAGAACCTTAGT
>Ga0179593_1733490_pt1 | contig 10050 bp, 12 predicted proteins | sample CZODoug2_1_08_16_FD_185931 | JGI IMG/M metagenome (GOLD analysis project Ga0179593, IMG submission 185931) | Vadose zone soil fungal communities from Angelo Coast Range Reserve, California, USA - CZODoug2_1_08_16fungal (PacBio error correction) | ecosystem: Environmental > Terrestrial > Soil >...
GCCACCTTGAGGTTGCTCGCGAGAATCGCAAAGGAGAAAATTGATCCCTTCTAGGCAGGAGGAAGAAAAAAAAAAAACTGCGCACCTCCTCCACCAGCAGTAGAGCCCTATCATATTACGAAAAACAAAGAAGAGGAGACCTGGTGGGAGTCCATCATCGCATCCCGACCACGCCCCAAAAGGAAAGGGGAAATCAGGCAAAGGAGAGGGTAAAAAAAAACGGACAACAGAGAAAACGAGGTTCAAACACCCGACTCATCGCGCCTAGTGTCACTGGGGAAGAGAGGGACGGGGAAGGGACGGCATGTCTTCTCGCATCCTCGTCAGGATTTGAAAAAGGAGACACCTTCGAAGAAGGGAAAAGAAGCCCGGTTTTATCGGAAGCGGTGATTGATGCTTCTTTTCGCAAGGGACCGAGAGGGGGGAGAAGGCACAGAGAAAAAACCCGGCCGGGCGTTATCAGCGGCGAAAGAAAGGGGGGGTCTGTCTGACATCTCGATCGCTTATTAATCAGGAAAAACGTGCCGTCGAATTACTCGCCCCAGCCAGCCGGCAGCAAAACCGTACCCATAGTCGAAAAGAAGAAAACGAGGCGATGAAGGAGAAAGCGTCAACTCCAGTGAGGCTCTGCAACGTCGGCGCTGAAGAAAAAGGGAGGGAAACAGAGAAAAGTGCCTTCATTGTCGAAGAGGGAAAGGCATCAGGTTAATTCCCAACGAAGGGCCGATACCTGCCTAACAGTCCCTCAAAAGAACCCAGAAAACGATCTTGGTCGCGCACAAGCCCGCGAAAAAAGGAGGGGATAGCATCCCGACCAGGAGGAGGGGGGGGAGAAAAGAGCCCGTGCCCAGGTGAGGATGGAAAACTCCCGTCGACCCTCCATGTAGCGGGTAAGGAAGTTCGAGAAAAGATTTACCGTCCTCGGGGAAAAGAGAAAAAGGGAGACTCCGAGGGCAGCAGAGGAGGGCGGCATTAATCATCTGAAGAAAACGTTATTCAGCATCGGAGGGAAAAGCGAAAAAAAGATCCAAAAAAGTGTCCGTCCCCCGCCAGCACCCAAAAGAAAGAAAAAGAAACATCGGAAGCGGACAGCGGTCGGTTGAAGAGAAAAGGCGTCCACGTGCATCAGCTCAACGCATTCAAGGAGGCGCCACCCTCGATAGTATGGGGGGGGAGGGGAAACCCAGCTGCCCCAAAAGTCCTTTCAAAATTCACTAACACCGAAGGGGGCCGTTTGATTCTATCCTAAGGAAAAGGAGGGGAAACGCCCCTGAAGAGCAGAAGAGGAGGAAGACCTCCCTCTGAGAAGACAAACGTTTCCGAGACCACGATGAGGAACCATGCCCACCAGAAAAGAGGAGGAGATGAAGTGGAGGGTTCTTGAAAACGAGCTCTTGCAATTAAAGTGGGAGGAACGAAGGGGGGGGGGGCCGAAAAGGAAAAGCGTGACGCGCCATTCTCGAACAGCACGCGTCAAGCTCCTACGAAAGGTGCGGGAAGACATCCGAAAGAAGAAAGACTGCTCGATGTCCGAGCCCAAGGGGGGGGGCTCCCGACGAGAAAAAAGAACCGCGGCGGAAAGGCGCCATCACGTTTTCGCAGGAAACGATTGCCGTGGGGGGGGAGGGGGGGGCCGAAGGAATGATAGGGAACATCATTGGATCCACGGCCTGGCCTGCGCGGAGAAAAAAAAAAAGGGGGAGCTCTCTGTCTATAATATCCGTTGAAGAAGGGGATTTACGACAGGGAAAGAAAAGAGGAGAAACCGTACACTTTTTTGAATTGTTTGGCCCGCTTGGAAAAGATGGAAAGGAGGTAAGGGGAGGAGCGTTATGCCGCACTCTTCAGGGGAGGGAAAATTGACCGAGCGCCGTTAATCTACTCGGCCTAGGCAAGGAAATCCAGATCTCGATCGGACCGGGTAGAAAGGGGGAAAAGAAAGGGAACAAGGTCCTCGTTTGTAAAGGGTTCCCGGGAAGACACGCTGGGGGGGGAGGAAAGGCATCCCGGCAAGCGGGGAAATCACCTCCACGAGGTGCGTTCTTCATTTCCGGGGAAGGAGCTTGCCCGGCGAAGGAAAAAAAAAAAAGGAGAGGAAAGAGGGACTCCCGCCATAAAGGAAGGAGGGTAGACTCGTAGTATCTCCGCCTCTACTTAATAGCAGGGTCGGATGGACAGTTTCCGGCACGGGGATGTCCGAGAGAAAGCGGCAAGAACCCAGGAACACCCGCGATGACACACCAAAGGGAGCGCCCGACAAGTTCAGGAGGGAAAGGAATGTCAGCCCCCTCGCTGATGGTCCCACAAAGGAGGACTCAACAACAACACTTATGTAGTAGTAAAATAGAAAGGAAAATCCAATCGGAAAAAAGGGGGGGGGGGGAATGAGACGGGCGTGGTCCTTAATCCAGGAAGGGGCCTCATCCCGATCGGGGTGATTGCCATAATGGTGGTCTCCTCGGGCTTTCTGAGAAAAGACAAGAGGAAGACCCTGACATCACAGGGCCAGGAAATGGTAAGAAGAGGCGCACGGCTCTCCAGGAAGGGGACTGGAAAACGTCATTCGTTTTCAGGGGCGAGAAAAAAAAGGGGCAGGTGAACTCGTTCACGCTCGAAAGAAGAAAAAGAAAAACCTCGGGGGGGAGAAGAAATCGTCTTCCGGAAACTTGATGCCGATATCCAAAACGGGGGAGGGAGAGGGGGGAAGGCTTTGACTGTTAAGGGGACAACTGCTTCTCTGGAAAAAGACGGAATCGATACGTCATCGAAGGTTCTTACTCGTACTAGAAAGGGGAGGACATTCAACGCGTTTCCTAAGAGAATAAAACGCTCAGGAAATGGAAGAAAGGGAAAAAGAATCATTTTTCCCGAAAAAGCTCCCACAGCGCCAAGAAGGTGCGGGCTTCGTCATACAAGGGAAACAGAAGCTTCTCGGAAAGAGAAGGAAGCTGGTGTTGCGTGGAAACCTTGCGGAACTTCGCAAACAAAAAATCGGGGACGCTATCGGCAGCCAGAACGGCAACCAAAAAGAGGGCAGGCAAGGTTTTGCAGGGAAAAAGGAGAAAAAGGATGCGACGCCCTATTCTTTGAAAAAAAGCTTCGGCGGGAGAACACCCACAAGAGAGAGCGTCGCTGTTCATTCGCCGCTGCCGTGAGGAAGGGGGGGGCGTCCGGGAGACTTGCTCCGAGGGAAGAGGGAGGGGGGGGAAAATGGCTCGTCACGAAGGCCGGTGTTTTTCCGGCGCCACTGAAGGGAGGAGAGGGGAAAAGAAGAAAAAAAAAAAAAAAAGAAAAAAAAAAAGAGAAAAAACCAAAAAAAAACGCATGAGAAAAGGGATCCTCTCCTGGCTCGGCGTGGGGGGGTGTGTCTATGTGCGCAAATCTTGGCGAGAAAAAAAAAAGGAGGGTCGTTTATGGAAGAGGGCAGAGCGGCAAGTGAAGAGGAGACGCCGTATCTCTTCTCAGAAAGGCGCTGTTTTCTGTGCCGGTTGGTTAAAGGGAAAGGGCATCTGTTCGTGTGAAAGGGACCATCTCTATGCGGGAGGGGAGGTCGTGACTTCCTTTGGAAGGGGGGGCGCTTTTCTTCTGCGCTAACCCCCGAGGGAAAAACGGGGAAAACGTTCCTCACCTATTTGGGGGGGGAAAGCCGCTCCCCAAAAAGGAGGGGAGGGGGGAAGGGGGCTGCTTTCTCCCCTGGGGGGATGCTGCCGCCGCTTGATTACTACCCAGGAAGGCGCAAAATCGATTTTCCCGCAAAGAAAGAACAGAGGGGTCACGGGGAGCTGGTCCCGACAAGACCGTACATGTAGGGGGTCCGATGTAGAAGGTAAAAAGACCCGTTTGGCTTCACCAGACGCAAAGGGGGGAGAAAAAGAAAGATGTGAGCGGAGAGAGGGAGTGGGGAAGACAAGATCGTTTTTGTCCTGCAAAAGGGGAGGCCCCTCGAGGTTGTAATTCAAAAAAAGGCACGGGGACACTTAACCCTTGGATAGGGGGGGGGGGAAAAATGCTCGAAAATTTCTTTTCAGGAACAACCCCCTATTACTGGGGAATGGGAGGAATCGCCTGATCTCCTATTTGGATGAGGACTAGGGGGGGGAAACAGGGAGGGGAGAAAAAGATTTGGGAGGGGACTTCCTATCATCTTCGCCGGGCGGAAAAGAGGGAAACTGGAGAACTCTTGCCTCATCTTGGGTGGGGGGGGGGAGATTTTGACAAGAAAAAGAGAAGGAAAAGATACTCCGCTCCATCCCTCAGAAAGGTGATCCCCGCCGGCTCCCGTCAGGGGGGAAAGGAGTTCTGGGACCCCCCTCGGGGGAAAGGAAGAGGCTGGACGCGCAGGGAAAGAAAATATGCGTCTCGCCGTCAGCAAGCGCCGCGATTAGTCTGTGTGTTTGGCTAGGGAGAAAAGAGGAAATGGTTGGGAGGGGAAGGGTCGCTTCGCTACAGCGCATCGAAGAAAAGGCCTCTGGCAATGGGAGGGGAGGGGGAGGGCGCGCTTGCTTGATGGAGAAGGCGCTCGATCTGCTCTCCATACGGTCGTGGGGGAGGGGGGTCAGGGTTGCGGCGGTGCGCATCTTGGAAGAAAAAAGCGCGAGCAGGACCTTTGGACGAGGGGGAAAAGACGGAGGCTCGCGATCACCCTCACTTGCAAGAAAAACTGAGGTAGTATGAAAAGAGATATATTCAGGGTCCCAGACGGGGGAAGAAGAGGCGCTTTTCAGTCATGCACGGATTCCCAGGGGAGCTTCCGCTTCCCCGCTGAGAAAGGAAAAAAGAGAGGGGCGTGGTTTATGATGAACAAACAGATCTAGCGCCTAGTTTCACCCCCAGCAAGCAAGAAACGGACAACCTTCAGCAGCAACGTGACGCTGTCAAAGAAGAAAAAGGAAACAACACGGTCATAGGAGGAAAGAAGAGTGAAGTGCAACAACCAAAAATGTCTTACTGATTCTTCATCGTGCCTGCAAGAAGAGACAATGTCTTCCGCGCAGCCGAGGGAGGAGGGGGTGCTCAGCAAAAGGGACAAAGGGAGCCTGGATCGACGGTTAAAGGGCGGCGTATCGTCTGTGGTTCCTAGACGTGATAGCAAAAAGGAAAAAGCAAGAGAGGGGCGTTATCAGCGGCTCGTTAGGGGGAAAAGGGGGGCCCTCGGGATAGGGGAAGGAAAGCTCATGAATTTGAAGAGGTCGAAATGACTTCTCCCACCAATCCTTGAGAAAGCACCGTACCCAGAACAGGGGAAATCAAAGAGAGAGGGCACCAGAAAAGACCAGGGAGGGGGGGGAAGCTCTTCACGGCGGCTCCGGGGAGGAGACGAGGGGAAGTCCCTCAAAAAAGAAGAGTTAAGTGCAAGCAGTGTCCTCGCTAAGATCGGCCGATCCGCCGAGACCCCTCGACGGTGAAGTACAAAAAAGGCCCAACACTATCTTGCGGGGGGGGAGAAGAACAGCTCCCTATTCGGCCTCTCATCAAGGAAAGGGAATGGAAGTTCATTTTATGATGTCGGCGAGGAAGTCAGAGGGGAGAATGGGACCCTCCATGTCCTGGAGGAGGGTTCTGTACCAGACGCGGACGCCACTGCCTGTCGGAACATCGAAGAAAAGGAAGAACCTTCACGGGGGGGAGGAAAGGGAAGAGGCGGCAGCATCCACCACTTGAAGCAGAAGAAAGCGTCCAACGCCAGCTTTTGTGGGGAGAGGGTCAACGCAGCACCCACTCGGGAGGGAAAAAAAGAAAATAGAAAAGGAGGGACGCAGGCTGGCGGGGGACGCCACGGTCACAGCGTCCACGGACAACGAAAATCAGGCGATATATAATGGTGAGGGAAAAGAGGGGGGACGCGGAAAAAGAGATCCTCTTTGATAAAACATCAAAAAAGTGTGTTGCGGTTTGGCAAAAGGAGAGGCCGACCCTGCCAAGAAGAAGCTTCGAGGGAAGAAGGAGCTCAGCGAAGAAACGATGGCGCCCTCGACCACAATCCAAAAAAAAACGAGAGGGATATGACGTTGAGGAAAGAGGAGAAAACAGAGCGAGGGGGAAAAAGGAGAACAGCTCACAGAAGGTTGCCCGATAGAAAGGAATTCTCTCAATGAAAAAAAAAGGGAAAGAGAAATGCTCCGACGAAAGAATCCTCCCCGAAGGTAACACGTACTCATCTAGGGAGAGGGGCCGAGAAAGGGGGGGGAAGGTCTCCCTCGGGGCTAACCGTCTTCTGTTCGCACAGACACAGGCATCACTTTTGTCTCTTAGAAGGGAGAAACACAGAAAGGGAAGGTCCTTTGAGGAATAATAACTTTTCTTTCTGTAAGAAAATCGAGGAGAAAAGGTCCTCAGGAGAAAGTTGAGGGCGCCAAAAAAAAAAAAAAAAGGGGGGGCTATATCTTGCCTTTTAACTAAGGGGAGAGGCAAAAGAAAGAGGAAGTCAGCTTACCACCGGACACTTTGAATTTTTTTCCACGTCGGAACACTGTATCGGGGACTAGTGGAGGGAGGAGCGAGGGCTCCACGTCGTCCGAAAACGCTTTGACAGGGCCGCGACGCCTTATCTACTAGAGACTCCGTATCGCCTATGAAAGCGGAGAGGCGAAAGGGGTTCCCCGTTAAGCATTTTCAAAAAAAAAGGATAAATTCTCGTGGGAGGGGAAGGACAGCGGCAAACAGAAAAACTGGGACTTCATCGGGCGGAGAGATGTTATACCCTATCAAAGAATGTCCGTTCCGAACTTCAAGGGAAAAAGGAGCCTTGAAGGCTTTGCCTTTCGGAAAGAGAACCCTTCATGGAGGGGGAAAAGAGAGGAAGGCGCTTCCTTCTGCTAGGCCAGGACATTCCTTCCGGTTTAATGTCGATCTGAAGGAGTCAGGGGGAAGAACGCGATTAAGATCACCCCGAGGGAAAAGTGAAGGGGCTTGCCCTAGGAAAAAAAGCGCTAGCAGGTACAAAAATTGACCTGCCGTCATATCTCAAAAAAAAAACAGACCGGCGGTACACCAAGCTTACCAGGGGAAAGGAAGCAGGGCAGGAAGAAATGGAAGAAGGGGAAAGGTCGGCCTCCTCCCGATCGTCGCGGTGTTCCGGTAAGGAGGGAGGAAAACGTTCCCGTACATCAACCGGCGGAAAAGGAAGGGGGTTTCGCAGAAAGAAAAAGAGAAGTCGGAAAAAACGTCATTCAGTTTATGGCGGCGGGAATCGAGGGGGAAAGTCGAAAAAGGAGAGTAACTGACATGAAGAAAGAGGGGAGTGAGTATGGGCCAATCGTCAGGAGAGGGGATTCCTATCGGCCCCACGTTTCGAAAGGGACGGAAAGGGGGTCATTTTTCTTCGTGCACTGCGGAAAGAAGGGCCAAGAAAAAAAGGACGCAGCGACGCTTCATCAGGGAGGGACAATAACCGGGCGTCGCGGACGTAAGGGAGAGGGAAGAAGCAAGCTCGACCTTGTCTCTCTCCGACGAAGGGGGAAAGAAGTTTCAACAGGAAAAAAACCACCAACTTCCCTTGGGGAAGGCGTCAATACACGCTGCTTTTCCCGGAAAGAGAACTGGCGGCGCTGGTGCTAAAGAAAAGCCCCGGAGAAAGGGGACTCTCCACCATAGGAGCTCCGCCCACAGGAGGTTAAAAGACGGCAACCCGGGAAAGAGGAAAAGGTGTGGAAAAGACCAACTTTCTGGAGGAGAGAAGGAAGACTTATCTGCTGCTCTGGGGGAAAAGAGGTCTCGGCATCGAGAGGAAGAGATGCTTCTCTTTCAGAAAAGTTATTCGCTAACAAGGGGGATCCGTTTCCTCGCGGAGGGGGAGTTGGGAGGAGCAATGTTCTTATCGCTTCCACCATTCCTGGGGAATTTCCTCCGATCTGGAAGGGAAAGGACTCAAGGAATGAAAAGAGAAAAAGAGGAACGTTTGCGGTTTGGGAACTCCTCGTGGTCCTTTAAACTTGGGGAAGGCGAAGTCCCTTCTGAAGGGGAGGAAGGGGTCGGATAGGGGGAGAGGCCTTAGAGAAAGCCACCAAACGTCGCGGTGTGGAAGGTGAGGACGCGAGTTTGCAGCTGTAAAGGGACAAAACTTCACCTCTCTATCGTCTTTTTCGAGAATTGACGCTGCTGCCCTGGGCTGGGAGTAGATCCCATCGGCTATTTTGGGGTGGGGAACCTCACTAGTGGGTGAGGAGGGGGGGAAAAGGCCCCAAACATCTTTTCAGGAATCCCTCTTCTGCTCACGGTGGGGTCTTCAAGGGAGGGGGGAGGAAGAACTTGTAAGAGGAGAGGAGCGACTCGTTCTTCGATTGGGGGGGGACCCGAGTGCTTTCAATGCGAAGCAGTAGGCCTCTAACGGATTGCGACGGAGAGGTATCCTAGAAAAGGGGGGAAGGAGTAATCCTCACCTGTCCCGGGGCGGCGCCCTTTCGTGGATTACCACGGGGCTTTTTCGCTTCAATAGGGGGGGGGGAATGCGGGGAAGAAAGGATTCACCGTCAGGGTTCGGCTTATCGGGCGGTAAACTCCGGGGGGGAAGCGAGTACACTTCTGCAAAGAGGGGGAACTTGAGGGAAGGAAAAGCGAAATTTCTGTTCCGGAGAAACAACCCGAGGACTCGCCATTGGTTAAGGGAGAGATCGCCGAATGTGGGAGGGCGACTCTGTGTAACGTGGAGGGGAAGGAGCGTGCTGGGCGAGTACTAGGAGGAAGAAGGGGCTACTTCGGACTACGCCGGAAAGAAAGGTATAACTCCAACGGGGAGAGGGGGAGGCCTGGGGGATCTTGTGAAGGTAGAAAGGCGAACGCCTCCTCAATCACGGCCGCAAAAAAGAAAGGGGAGATGGTGCTGATTCACCAACCCAGAAAAGAGACTGCAGAGGAGGAGGGAGAGATGCAACGCCCTATGGAAGGAAGCATCTCTGACAGCCTCATAATACAAGAGAAGAGAGGAAGCTGGCGCTCATCGTCCTGTTGCGGGAAAGGGGGTTTCAGGGAGAGGAGAAAAAGCGTCATCGTCTGAGGGAACACTGGTCGGGGGCTTGGTCGGGAGTGTCTTCTGTATGGGAAAAAAAAAGCAGGAAAAAAAATGATGATCGGTCATCATCAACCAGAGAAAAGAAACTGCAGAGGAAGGAAGCGAAGGAGCAAAGAGAGGAGAAGGCGTGTGCAACACTCCTCCTTTTCTATGAGAGGGGGCACTGCCTCTATCTCACAACAACAATAGAAGTTGAAGAGGAAGGATCAAGACGCGATAATCTCCGCATGCGCTGGGGGGGGGAGAAGGCAACTGATCCAAAGGAGAGGAGGAGGAGGGAACGATTCAAAAAAAAAAAAAAAAAAAAAAACAGCATTTCTCGTGTTGATGACCACGAGAAGACATTAAAACGCCTGGAATTTCACCACAGCCAGCAAGCGAAAAAAAAAAAAGAAACATTGCCACGGAAGGGGGAAAATAGGAATTACCTGTCGCGCACGATAAAAACCCGGTCATCGCAGCCCCAGACGAGAGCAGAAAAAACGACTAAACTGCGGGCTGTCAGCTGCTGAAAAAACCGGGGAGGAGAAGAAAAAACATCGGGGTCATTTCTTCGCTCAGCTAAAGAGGGGGTCTCATTCACCTCTCCATCGAAAAGTAGACAGAAAGAGGACTGGGGGAGGCTCTTCTCGCCTGGGGCCCAGGGGGGGGAAGAACAGATCCCCACCGAACGGAGACCGGAAGGAGCAGCGGCGCTTCGACAAGGGAGGGGGCGTCTTTTCCTCCCCTATAAGGATAGAAGGGAGAAACTCCCCCATCCACTCTCCAGAAGAAAAGGGGAGCTCAAGAAGGGAAAAGGAAAAGGCCCATCCACTTCTTCGATCCTTCTAAATCACCCCTAAAAGGGGTTTTGGAAGCTCTGCAGGAAAAAGGAAAGAAATGTTTCGAGCAAAGGAAGGGGGAAGGAAACACGCTTTTCCACAGGGAAGGCAGTGTCCTTCTCTTCGGGATAATTCAAAGAAAAGGGAAGGGAGAAAGCCTAAAAAGAAGAAAAAGGAGACCCCGCGTGTCCGGCAGTTGCAAAAAAAGACCTCCAGCTCCCG
>Ga0179593_1759940_pt1 | contig 10050 bp, 19 predicted proteins | sample CZODoug2_1_08_16_FD_185931 | JGI IMG/M metagenome (GOLD analysis project Ga0179593, IMG submission 185931) | Vadose zone soil fungal communities from Angelo Coast Range Reserve, California, USA - CZODoug2_1_08_16fungal (PacBio error correction) | ecosystem: Environmental > Terrestrial > Soil >...
GGGAAAAAGGGTTGGGGTCCCTCCCACCGGAAGTCGAAGGGGGGAAAAAAAGGGAGGGGAGGCTGATGGCAGGCGCTGCTCTCCCCAGCGGCTTTTATAATCAAGGGGGGGGGAAAAAAAAAAAAAAAAGAAAAAAATTCGACATGCGCGGCCAAGCAGATTTTTAAAGGAAGGGGGGGAAGGGGGGGTATGGGTGTTCTACACCGATCTGCAGCGCCAGGGAGAAGGAAGGTCGTCACTTTCTAAGGGAAAAAAAAAGGGGAAAGAAGGAATGCGGCGCCCTCGCCGAACCTTCCCCGGCCAAAACAAAGAAAAAAAAAAAGTAGAAGACATTTCTTCTTTCCCGTCAAGTGACTTAAAAAAAAAAAAAAGTCCCGATAACCCCAACTCCCTGGGAAAAAGGGGAGGGAAAAAATAGTTCGTCTGTTGTTACCCGGCGCCGGGCGGGATCACGCGAATGCATAACCGGGGGAAAAAAAGAAAGGAGAGGAAACCGGGTCACAATTTGAGAGATGGGAAGGAAAATAATGGCCAGCCACAATGTGATCTAAAAGAAAAGAAGAAAAAAAAAAAAAAAAAAAAAATACGCGCGGCCCGCCTCCTAAAGGGGGAAAGAAGGGGGGTTTGCAAAAAAGGATTCTTCATCAAAAAGAAAAAAAGGGGGGGAGAGGGGGGAAAGCGATCGGGTCGGGACAAAACTCGGGTCAGAGGAGAAAAAAAGGGGCAAAATGAAGCCCTTTGAAAACGAAAAAAACGTATCCCCCAAGAGATACTCGTCTCTCCTCGGAAGCTTCAAATCCACACCTCTGGTACTTCCTAAGTTCCGGTGTTTATCAGCCATCGAGATAACTAGAAGATCTTGTGATGGTGAAGGGTTTTTCTTTCTCGCCTGCGGGACAAGCCCTTGCCCCTAGGGGGGTGATTAGGAGATCTTCAGTTCCCGGAGAAGGGGGGGGGGGATCGTAAAACCCATTTTAACATGTTCCCATGAGGGGGGGGAAAAAAAGAAGGGGAGAAAAAAAAAAGAAAAAAAGGTCCATCCACCCTTCATCAAGGGGGGAAAGGTGGTGCAATCCTCTCCATTTTATTTGCCCGTCAGAGGGGAAAAAAAAAAAAAAAGAGTTCGCTCTTCTTATTTGAAAATAACGAAGGAGAAGAGGAAGGACGAGATCCTCATTCAAATTTGCGAATGGGCCAAAAGGAAAAGAAGAGAAAAAAAAAAAGACAAATCAAGACAAGCAGCCATTCTAGGAAATTTAAAAGGGGAAAAAAAGGACACTTCCCATTGCACTGTCCTACCTGTCTTTCACCAAAAAAAGGAGGAAGGAAAGATTGGAAAGGGTTCAACACGCATCAAGCCCTTCATTGGTGAAAAAAGGAAGGGAAGTTTTCCTGCCACAATCGATCCCAGGAAAAAGGAGGCTTGGTTCATCACCGCCTATTACCCCAAGAAAAAAAGGAAAAAAAACTCAGGTTTTATTAGGCTGAAGGGGGGGGGAGGGGGGAAAAAAGTCTCTTCCGCGGAAAAAAAAGAAAGAGGCCTACTTACCAAGGAAAGCCGCGAAATAGTCCCGCAGGAAAAAATGCGTTTTTTGTGACAAGAAAAAGAAAAAAGGGGAGGTGGGGAGGGCACGATCAGGTATATCCGGAAAGAGGGAGAAAAGCAAACCACTTCCCCTTAAATTCCTCAGCAAAAAAATGGGTAAAACCCCAACCAAAAAGAAAAAGGGAAAAAATTTTTTCGAACGGAACTGGGGAAAAAAAAAAAAAGGGGAAAAACCGCCCCTTCGGCCCCCCAGGGGGAGTTGAGGGGGAGAGGCCAGTGGGTGCGGCCTGCCATAATGGGAAGGAAAAAAAAAATGTGACGAAGGAGAAGGACAGGAGCAAAACAGGTAAGCCTCCTTCGATTTGCGAAAAGGGGAAAGAGGGAGAAAAGGCGTGTGGAAATGTCCATCCCGGGAGGAAAAGAGAAAAGGAAACAGAGGTAATTATCGTGATGGAACAGCAGGAAAAGGGGGGGGGGAAAAGGAACGACCGCTCAAACGCCCAGGTTATTTGTGCTAAGAGAGAAAAAAAAAAAAAAGAAGAGAGATAGCAAACCAATACCGAAAAGAAGGGAGGAGAGACCCAAACTGCGCGCGGCGGCTTTGTTCATCACCTTAAAACAGGGGGGGGGGGGAAAAAAAAAAAAAGAGGGGCAGCTCCCTATTGACAGGCACACAAAAAGGGAGAAAACCGGCTCGTTTACGCATCTAAGGAGCGGGAAAAACAGGGTTTTTTGATGAAAAAGGACCACCGCTGAGAAGGCAGTTTTTCCCAGGAAGGAAGGGAAAGGGCACCCTCACCCACGAAAAGAAGAAAGACCCACGAAACTCCATCCCCTTGGAAATAGGGGGATTGGACAGTTCCTATCGAAATGGGGGGGGGGGAAGGGGGTTTTTCCATCCTATTTTGAGAACCGTGTTTGCGTGAGCCTTGCTAGGAGACCTGATCGTGCATCCACGCCAAGAAAGAAAAACGCAGCGAATGGCAAAGAGGAACCCCCGCGGACTATCGCGGGAAAAAAGAAAAAGGGCACGCGGTAATGCTGACCAGCGAAGAAAATTTTGGAACTCCAAAAAAGAAAAAAAAAAAAAAGAAGGAGGTGTTGACAGCAACACAAACAAAATCAGAAAAGGGGGGGGGTACTCTTCGTTGATGACCCCAAGAAGAAGGAGGGAAAGAAAGAAAGAAAAGGAAAGGACCGCAACATACATGTAAGACATGGGGGGGAAAAGGAAATCGTGGGGGCGGCAATGTTGTTCGTGGCGCAGAAAGGTAAAAGGGGGGAAAGGGAAGGGGTAACTGAAAGATTTAGGGTCAAACCTAAATCCTGGGAAGGGGTTTTCGTAGATTAAAAGTGTTTTTTTTTTTTTTGGGGGGGGGGGGAAAGGCGGGCCTGGGGGTGCCCCAAAAAAAAAGGGGAGGAGGGGGGCGCTCCCCTCGGGAGCATCATCCAAAAAAAGGAGGGAAAAAAAAAAAAGGAGAGGTGGACAATGCTGCCTTCAGGTGGGACGGGAGTCAATCCCATGAGCGATGCGAAAGGGGAAAGGGGGGGTTTTTCCTGGCCGGAACGAGAAAGGGGGGGAGGACCCGAAAAGGGGGGGGGAAGGTGTAACCTTTGTCGCCGCAATCCGGAATCGAGACGAAGCTCGGCCGAATAAAACTGCCAAGAGGGGGGGGAAAAAAAAGGGGGGAAAGGGAGGGAAGGACAAGAGTGCGTTATACGGAATGGTGAAAGAGGGGGAACCCCGGCGTTGGTGGGGCCAATCGGACGAGAAGAAGAGGGAAAGGGGGGGGGGGGGGTGCAGGGACGGGTTTCAAACGTCTTCAGTTGCCAAAAAAAAGAAGAAAAACCCCGGCCCTTTTTTTTTGGGGAAAGAACCACACAAAGAGAAAGAAACGCCTGTAGAGAAGATCCAGTTCGCGAGGGAAAAAGGGGGGGGGGAAGGAATTGACCCGGTAGGAGGCGGGCCGCGCCGTATGGGGGGGAGAAAAAAAAAAGGAGGGAGAGATGGAGAATTCAATTGCTGCCTGCTGGCCATAGGAGAAAGGAAAAAAAAAAGAGGGAAGATAATGGGACTCTTCCGCATCTGTTTGGGGGGAGGGAAAAAAGAGGGGGAAGGAGCAGTGATTCCAGGGGGAAAAAAAAAAAAAAAAAGGAAAGCAGCTTGAGCGGTTAAATGGAAAAGGGGGAAGCGCCGATAAGTCTGAGAGTCACTTGCAGAAAAAAAAAAGGAAAAGGACAAAAAGACAAGGAAAAAAAGGGGGGAGGCGAGGCAGCCCCGCATAAAGTTAGGGGACCAGTCAACGGAAGAAAGGGGAGCGATAGCCATCCTTTGACGAGGCCGGGGAAGGAAGAAAGAAAAAAGAAAAGAAAAAGAGGAAAACTCTAAAAATCGTCCAGGGGGAATAAAAAAAAAAAGGCATGGGCGAAATGGTCCCGCCGCGATCTATGAGAGGGGAAAGGGAAAATGAAAAAAGCCTTCTTTATAAATCGAAAAAGGAGGGGGGGGGCAATCCCACGACTTTTTTCCTTGTAAAAGCGACCAAGGGGGGAGGAAAGGGGGGAAGGAGGAAAGGAAAAGATAGAGAGGTAAGGAAGAAAGGGACAGAAAGTTCCTATGTGGAATGAAAAAAAAAAAAAAAGATGATGGAAGTCCCCCTTGCTCTCACATCGGAAAGATTCCACTCACAGAAAAAAAAAGGAGACACATTTTCTCCCTTCCTGCGGCCAAGGAGAGGGGGGAAAAAAAGGGGGGACAGAAATGTTTTTGTAATGTGGTGCCACACGAAAAAAGGAAAGGGGGCCGGCCTCGTCCGGATGGCTAAGAAGGAAAAAGGGAAGAAGGAGGGGGCACCCTACCTTTAGCGGCGCCTGAAAAAAAAAAAAAGGAAAAACACGGCTTCATATTTCCCCTTCTCGCATTTCGGGGAGGGAAAGGGGGGAAGGGAGGCGGCGCGCCTCCGATAACAGACTAAAAAGGAAGGACGGGTGGCACGGATTGCCGGCACTCTTTCGGAGGGGGGGAAAAAGAAAAAAAAAAAAAGGAAGCATACTTGGTCCCGCAGCGTAACGTGCGAAGAGGAAAAAAGGGGAAAAATTTTTTCAGATGGAATCTCTTCGAGGCGGAAGAGGGGGAAAAAAAGAAAAAAAGGAAAGAGAGGAAAGGAAGCGCCAACAGAAAGGAGGAGCGCGGCCCGCCGTCCGAAGGGAAAAGAAGAAAAAAAAAAAGGGGAAAAGGGGGGATAGTCTCCTTCCAGCGTCGGAAGAAGAGAAAAATAGGTCGGGAAAAAAAGCTCTGGTCCGCCGCACAAAAAAGGAGGGGAAAAAGGAAAAAGACGTTTTTGAAAAAACAAAAAAGAATCCCCCAAAAAAAAAAAATTCCTCGATGGCCTCCGACCGTCCAGAGGAAAAAAAAAAAAAAACCGCGGGGTTACAGCCGCAGCGGGAGGGGAAGGGGGGGGGGATGGCTCCCTTTCTCATAAAGCACTCGTGGAAAGGGGGGAAGGGGGTCGTCACTCTTCGACCCCTTACCTCCTGGAGGGGGAGAGGCGGGACATCGATCATCTCCGAGAGGGGGAAGAGGGAAAAGAAGGAAGAGCGCAATGTCCGTAGCCGAAGAAAGAAAAAAGGGTCATCACCTCAATCGGAGGAAAAAAGGGGGGAGAGTAAGCGGTCCCTCACCTGAAGCATGGAAAAAAAAGAGGAGGGGAGCGGCTGAATTGGAAGGAACGCCGCTTGAAAGGGGGGGGGAAAGGTCAAATTGGACGGAAATTTCCCCCCCAAAAAGGGGGGAAAAAGGGGAAAAAAAAAACAGTTATCCTAAAAGAAAGAAAAGGGCTATCGTTGACCATAAAAATCGGGAAGAAATTCCATGGAAGGAAAAAAGAAAGGAGGGGGCGCCGAACAAAAAAAAGGGAGGAAAAACGATTTTTCCCAGGTTCCACACCGCATCCAAGGAAAAGGAGGGGGGGGGGGAAGAAGGGGCAGGCCACGAAAATCGAGCATGAAAGGGGGGGGGGGGAAAGAACCGCCGACGTTACCCAGAATTTTTTGGCAGGGGGGGTGTATTATTCTGCCCAGGGGCAAAAAGTTGGCCGCTTCCAAAGTCGCCGGGGGAGAGAAGAGGCACGATGACGCCAACGGGGAAAAAAAAGGAAAAAAAAAAAGAAGGTCCCGCGACTTGGTAAATTTCGCTGGGAGGGGGGGGGGAAACAGTCTCGATGAGGCGTGGGAAAAAAGAAGAAGTATTACCGGCACATTATGCCAGGCGAAAAAAAAAAAGGGAAAATCCCCCGTTATTCCTCAGCACAAGAGAGGGGGAAAAGTGAGCGGCCCCCCAATTTCGATCCACTGCAAAAAAAAAGGAAAAAAGGGCCGGCCCAGGGGGGAGTTCGTGGGAGAGAGGGGGGGGAAAAAAAAAAGGAAGGGGGCTCAGGCCTTCCGTCCAAAAGGTGAAGGGCCGGGAGAAAAGGAAAAAAGGGGGGGGAAAGCCTCCTTTCTATTCGGTAAAACGACCGGTGGGGAAAGAGGGGGAATGTCATCCGGTGGTGCTTGCCGCAACCTGTGAAAAAGAAAAGGGGGATTCCCTCCCGACACAACAATATTAAAAGGAGAAGCCCTCCTCCTTCCCGCATTTTGGGGGGAAGAGGAGAGGGTCTCACCTCCGGGGGAAAAGGGGGGGGAGAAATCCAGCTCAGACCTCTTGACCCAAAGAAAGGGGGGGGGGGGGGGGAAAAGAGAAATATATATCACATACCCTTCCGGAGTGAGGGAGGAGAAGGGGGGGAGCGCGGGGGCTTGTTTCATCACCTAAAATGAAGGGGGGGGGAAGGAAAAGGGGCCCTTTCCGCTGGACATCGGTCGCAAAGAAAGAAGGAAAAAAAACGGATCGGTTACTCCATCGAAAAAAAAAAAAAAAAAAAAGGGGGGGGGATACCGCTGATATACTTCCGTCACAGTTGGAAGGAAAAAAAAAAAATTCAGGGATCCTCACCCCACGAAAGCAGGAAGAAAGAAACCCCTTTTCCCTGAAGGGGGGGGAGGGGTTACAGTTGCTATCTAAAAATTGGAAAAGGGGGGAAGGGGGGGGGGGTTTTACCACTATGTTGCTTAGGAGAAGGAGGGGAAAGGGCGCAGGGACCTTTATACCTGATTCGGTAAGGGGAAAGCCGAGACTGTGCCTTGTTCAAAAAAAAAAAAAAAAAAAAAAAGAAAAAAAAAAGCACGCGACATCTCTCCTGGCAAAAGAAAAAAAAAAAAGCCCGGCGCGGTAAAAATTGAGGGGAAAAAAGAAAAGGGGGGGAAGACGCCATACGGCGCAGCGGTCTCAAAAAATGCGTTTTTTCACCAGAAGAAAAAGGGAGAAGGAAAATGGAACAAAAGCCGAAGCCGGCCATGCCCTCGAATGAGTGGAAAAAAGGAAAAAGAAAAAAAAAGTGAATGCTTGTGACCCTGGAACTCGGTGTCGCAATTTTTGTTCAGGGAGAAAAGGGGGGAAGGTCCTGCATGAACATGGAAGGGGGGGGGGGGGGAAGGGATTAGCCTGGCGATGCTTGTTTTCGTGGGAGAGGAAAGGGGGGGGGGGGAGGGCAGCAGGGAAAAGTGTTTTCCATCTCAAATAAAATGAGAGAGGAAAAAGAGGGAAGTCACAATCATCCGCGCGAATATCTTTTGGACAGCTGCTGAAGAGGGAAAAGGGAAAAGGTGCCGAAAAGAGGAGGTTATTACCCCTTTTTCTGGGGGGGGGAAAAAGATCCTGGCCATGTTTACCTGTCGCGCAAAAAGAAAAAAAAGGGAAGAGAAGGGAAAAAGAAAAAGGGGCAAGTCGTTCCCTTTGTGGCCAGTGCCCGAAAAGGGGGGGGAAGGGAGGAAGAGATTGTATCAGGAAGCGTATCGGCTGTTACCCTCGGGGGGGGGGGGGGGGGGAAAGAAAAAGAAGGGGGAGAGCTTGTGGAAGAAAAAAGGGGGGGGAAAACGTCCTTCCATTTTGCAGTGGCGGGGAGAAGGGAAAAAAAGGGGAGGGGGGGGTTTTTTTCCCGCACCAAAAAAGAAGAGGGAAGAAAAAATCCCGAACGCTGGTAGAGGAAAAGAAGAAAAAAAAAAAGGGGGAAAAAGCCACCGTTTGCGTTATTTATTACCCGGGAAAAAGGGGGAAAAAAGAGCGTATGTGGTTTGGCCGCTTCCCTTCGCGATGATGGGGAAGAAAAGGGGGAGGGAAGAAAAAGGGGGACGGGAAAGCAGTGAACTCTTCGCATCGTGACGCTGAAAGGGGAAAAAAAAAAAAGCACGCCCGGGCAACAGACGAAATATTGGCCGCTCCGTGCCACGCAGAAGGGAAAAGGGGGAAAAAGGAAAAGGTGCGAAGAAATGGCTGTATAATGAATCCTGGTTTTGAAAAAGGGGAGGGGGAAAGAAAGAAAAGTATGGGACCAGTCCTTTTCCGTAGTGAATATAGATACGGAAGAAGAGAAAAGAAGGGGGGAGGAGAAACCCCATACAACTCTGAAACTAAAAAATCGTCAAGGGGGGGGGGGGGGGAAGGGCATGTCTAATGTTCCGCCGCGATCATGCGCGGGGAGAGGGGGGAGGGGGGGAAAGGGAAAAAAGAAGGCGACTGCATCAGACTACGAAAGTGGCAGCAGAGGGAAACCCATCTCTCTCACAACAACAAAAAAAAAAAAGGGGGGGGGGGAAGAATTTTCCACGGCAAGTCTATGTTGGGTTCGTTCGTCTGATGCAGGAAGGGGGGAAGAAAAAAAAAAAAAGGGGAAAAAAAGAAATCCGCCCTCAATGAAAAAAAGGTCGCCATGTCCGCGGCCAGAAGGAAGGGGGAAAAGGGAGAGGGGGTATGGGGTTCCTCCACCGCTTCAAAAAAGAGGAAACGCGTCCGTATCTTCATATAGGAAGAAAAAAAGGGATTATTTATTCTGCGCCCTCCACGGAGAAAGGGGAAAAAAGTGCTCCGCAATTTCTTCCAAGAAGGCCGACGCACCTCCCATAACCTCCATGGGGGGGGGAAAAGATCTGCGGTGGCACGGATCGGCACTCATGGAGGGGGGGAAAAAACGAAAAAAAAAAAAAAGGAGGGGGGGGGGAGCAGCGTAAACCGATTCTAAGAGGGGAAAAGGAGGGGGGGAGAGATGGAATCTCTGCTTAAATCAGCCAGCAGCAGGGGAAGGAAGGGAAAGGAAGCGCCAACACATCTCGCCGGAAAGGAAAGAAAAAAGGGGGAAGTGTTTCCAGAGTCTTCTCTTCCAGCGTTGGGAGGAGAGAGGGTTCTGTACAAAGGGAAAAAGGGGGGAGCCACTGCAAAATTAAGACGTTTTGAACAAAGGAAGGGGGAAAGGAGAAATAAGAGGGGCTCTCCTTCCGATTCCAACAAAAAAAAAGAGACGCTTCCTTGATCACCATCGAAGGGAGAAAGGAAAAAAGCCGGCCACCAATTACCTCTTGAAGTGAAGACGGGAAAAGGAGGGGGAAAAAAGACTCCTTATTTTTGCGCCTGAAAGGGGGGGAAGAAAGGAAAAGTGTGATCGTGGCCGCCAAGAAGGAATCGCAATTGGTTGCACTCGCGAAAGGGGGGGAGGGGAACAGCAAAAAGGAAGCAAGCACTTTCCAAAATATCTTGAGAAAAACCGGCTTGAAATTGGAAGAACGCCCGCTTTCGGGGAGGAGGGAGAGTGCACTTTTCGTCAATTGAACCCCCAAAAAGAAAAGGGGGGAGAAAAAAACAGGTATCTCGGAAACGAAAACAAGAGAAGCAAGGGGGAAAAAGAAGGACAGGGTATTAACCACTTCAAGGGGGGGAAAAAGGGGAAAAGGACAGGCGCCAACACAACAATTGCGAAAAAGGGGGAAAGACATCAAGGGGGGGGTGCGGGTCTCCTGGGGGAAAAAGGAAGAAGGCGGCTTGGTTCCCATCAAAAAAAAAAGAGGGTTTTGGCGATGAACGAAAGGGGGGGGGGGGGGGGAGGGGAGAGTCCAAAAATTCGCTGGTTCAGCAAAAAAAAGAAAAAGGGAGGCATCCCCAAGGAGAGAAAGAAAAAAGGAACTTGGTGAAATTAGGAAGGTGGTTTACCCAGTAGAGAAAAAAGGGGGGGTCTGCGTGTTATGCACTACTTACAAGGGGGGGGAATAAAAGAAATTCCTCACGAGAAAAAAAATTATTCCTCATAAGTCAAGGGAAGAAACCAGCCAGTCTCTCCCAAATGGAGAAAGGGAAAAATGCAATCATTTAACCTCAAAGGGGGGGGGGGAGTTCGTGGGAGATCTTGGTAGGGCGTTTTTTTCACCCAGGGGAGGGGGTGGCTCAGTCCCCTTCCCGGCAAAACTGTGACGAAGGGGAGAGAAAAAAAAGAAAGGAATGGGCACGTAAACGATCCTTTTGAAATTCCTTAAAGGGAAACTGGGAAGGAAAAAAGCCGCTGTCCTCGCCGCCCTGGGGAAAAGAGGCAGAACGAGCCGCAGTTTTTTGAGCCTCGACGAGACCAAAGAAGGGGAAGAGA
>Ga0179593_1435985_pt1 | contig 10049 bp, 8 predicted proteins | sample CZODoug2_1_08_16_FD_185931 | JGI IMG/M metagenome (GOLD analysis project Ga0179593, IMG submission 185931) | Vadose zone soil fungal communities from Angelo Coast Range Reserve, California, USA - CZODoug2_1_08_16fungal (PacBio error correction) | ecosystem: Environmental > Terrestrial > Soil >...
GGCGAAATACGTGATCCTCCCGTTCCAATTACTGTACTGGACGTTCAAACACAGCCCGGGGTAAACGTTCTTTCGCACACTTAAAAAAAAGTAAAATGCCCAACGGGGTAGTCACCCAAACCGAGCTTTTGTTATAAAAGAAACCTATCAGCCAGACACTGAGAACAGGAACAACGGGCCGGTATACGTTAAAGAGAGCCCCAGGGAATCCAGCCCGCCGTCCGGACACCAGGGTGGGGGGGTGTGTCGTCAGTAACGAAGGAAAACAGAAACGTCAAGGAATCAGCGAAAAAATTAACGTGAAGACCGAGTGTCGCAAGGGAGAAAATCGGCCTAGGTCGGGGAGGGTCTAATTTCTCAAGGGGGTCTTAAAGAGGTGGCCAAGGGTAGGAGTGCACCCCCGGGGTTCAACAGATGAAGAAGGGTTGAGAAGCGGGGAGTGGGTCAGCCGAAAAAGACGGTGGGATGCCCCGGAATCCTCACCGAAAAGTTTCTTGGGAGACGAGTGGTCAAAAAAACAAGGGGTCCGGAAGGTGGTGCCTGAAGCAACAAAACAAACGCGCTCATCGATAAGGGAACACCAGATAAAAAAGAACCTTATCAAGGTTTAAGCCAGGGCACAGCCCCTCGGTTGCAAACAATCATGGGGTGTGCAAGCAAAAGCCGACAAGCTGTGTGGGGGCCGGAAAATCAAATTAATGTACCTCAACCCCGGCATCACCGTGACCCAAAGGCGAAGGAAATTACGTAGGTGGCGAGCGGGGGGTTCCGAACCGGAGACAGGCTTCCTGGTTCAATTCTGTTAAAATTACGAGGACGACGAAGCCCGCTCGGGGTAATTCCAAAAGAAGAATCGATGCGAAAAACAGACACGATTTCAAACTCGCCAGGGGCACAGGGGGGGTAACTGAACTGAAGGGGGACAAAGCCGAAGTGACGTCAAGCATGTCGGCCCAAAAACCTCACTGAAAAAGGGCAAGCCCAAAAAGTAAATCCGCAGCAAAACAAAAACCACACGATCACGGGGGGAACCGCGAGAACGTTGGTAGCCACTTTCCGATAGCGGAAAGACAAGAAGATAATCACGACTTTTTCAGGAACCCTGAGATCCGCAGAAAATCAAGCCTTCGATAACATCCGCAAAACAGCCTGATAAAAAAGAACGATGAAACTCTGAGCAACCCCTACACGTACCCATCTCCACGAAACCCAAGGGGACCCTTGACCGCCGAAAGAGAACAAAGCTTAAAAGTTAGCACTATGGCACGTTGGCGAAACAAAGAAAAACCCGAAGGGCAAAGGGGAAAATAAAAAGGAAAAATTCCGGGAGGGGGATCATTGACCGAAGAAAACTGAACGAAGAGGAAACGAGGTGTCACGAAAAGATGAGAAAAGACTTAACGCATTCATCAGAAGCGTTGATGAAGAAAAGACCAAGGGGGACCGGGGGGGTGGGACTGGAGCAGAAAAGGGGCCTTGAAGGCAGGGGGAGTCCCCACCTCAAGCTACGCCCCTTAAAAAAAAGTTTCAGGAATACAGATAGCGGGTCCCGGGGGTTCAAAGGTCCAGCCGGAAAAAAAACAACGGGACTCCTCAGGTATTCGTAGGGCGGGAGGAGGGCAGAAAGGGGGGGGGGGGGGGGGGAATCCCTCACTAAGGGCAAGCTGGGCCTGAGGTTGAAAAGAGAAGCCCCCCGTGATCAAAGGATCTAAAAGTAAATTCTATGAGTACCAGCGCGGGGGGGAGGGTAAAAGGGGGTGGGAACTGGGAGGCGGTGCAAGGAATCAAAGACGAGAGACTGCGTCCCTAAGGTACATCACACGGCAGCGTAACCACGCGAGCAAACCGAAAGTCCGTGCGGGGACGAAAAACAACCGTCGGTCTGCAGATCCCAAGGTTTTGGGAAAAAAAGCGGCCCCAGGCGGAAAACGACAAACGGTTGGGTAATCAGAAACAGGACAAAGCAAACCCGGGGAACAAGGGGGGCGGCCAGCTACAAACGGCTGGGGCCCTGAAAAAAGGGGGGGAGCCTGGACCGGCAAAGTGAATTGAAATGAAAATTCCGGGGGGAAAAGTGTGAAAAATCCAAAGCCGCCAAAAAAGCGCCGGTAGAGGGAATGGGAAGGACGCCCATTAGGCCAAGCGAGGGGACTCAACGCACAAACGACAACCAAAGGGAACAGGGGCCAAGACGATGAGCCCCTGCAGGAAATACATCGTCTTGCCGGACGTGAAAGGCCAGAGTCGATGGAAGAAAGGGGGGGGATGCTCACGCGAGGTAAAACAGCAGCTGGGCTTTAACCGAGAAAGCTCAGCAGGTGGGCCTACCGAAAAAAACACTCAACGTGGGCAACTGAACGAATAAATTCGCTCAGCGTTGAATGTTAAAAAAAGAGGGAAAACCGACAGCCCACCCAATTTTGCTCGGGATGATCCGCCCAAGAGAAGAACTCGTTGTGGGACGTCGGGGGGGGTGGATCAAAGACCAAAGTATTTCAGCTTACACGGGAACAGAATGGAAGATGCAGGAACTGACACGCAAGCAGAAAAAAAGGGTGGCCGGGGCTGGGTTCTTGCGACACCCCGGGGTGTAAGAAAAGACACACAGACTAGGTTCGAAAAACGCACAGAAAAGCTGGGAGTGGCAAACGAAACACAAAAAAACAAGGCGGTGCCCGCTCGGTTAAAGGGGGTTAGGGAGAACAGCAGGCCCTTTGAAAGGGCCAGGCAAGAAAAAAAAGAGGAAAACCCTGAGAGGGCACGTTACGTGCGGATTCTTCAGACTGTGAGAGCCACCGCAAAGGGAAAAGAAAGAATCAACTGGCTGCACTACCAGGTCGTGTTAAAATTAAAAAAGGCTGCAAACGAGGGTTCTTCTCCACCTCCAAATTCAATAATGCGACTGACACGGTGGGGGAAACATGGAAGATCCGGTTGCGTCAGGCGGGGAAAATGGGGAAAAAAAAAATCAACTCCCACGGGGGACCTAATTGATCATGGTCCGATTTGAACCGCAGCAACCGGAACAGCAGTCGGGCGGGTAAGCCCCAAAAACCCATGAACGTTTTTGTGGGCCAGGCCGAAAAGAAGGGGAGCACAAAAGAGGGGGAGTGCCTCACGTCAAAAGGCTGAACCTAGACCTCTGGCAGCAGCATGGGGTCGGGTTAAAGCGGGGGGGGGAAAGGAAATCCGGTCTGGACAATTCGACGGCGCGACAGGGGGGGGTGGAAGAGACTCTCACCAAAAACACAAAGAGGAGAAAGAGATATTCAACCCCTTTCGAACCCCGAATACGAAAAGGGAGCCATTCCAAGGACCCGGAGGGAAGACCCAAGGCGGGAGTCGCAAGGCACAAGGGCTCACAGTCGACCTGGCCACTCTACGAGGAAAACTAAAAAGATGGCTCACCCAGGCGGGCCATCCCCAAGTGACCACCAAACACGCAAGGTTTTAACCAAACCTCACCATCTTGGGTAAACGTGGAAAAAATTGCAAAAAGGCAAAGCGGGTGGATGAAAAAAGGTCAGCAGGCAAACCAACGGATTTGATCACGCCAGGACAGAACCCAAAAAAAACCGATACTCTAATGACAAAAAATTGCCGGAACGCAGGTTATGGAAGTATGGTTATGTAGGGGAGGCAAATCGCGAAAAAAAATGAAGGTGGTGGCAGCGAGTTTGAATCACAAAACCCCAAAAAAAGGACAGGGGCGAAACAAGGTTCAAAAGGTGACAAGAAAGATCGGTGCTCTAAGCACTCCTCAAGTCGTAAACCCAGGCCTGCAGGGGGACAAGTCGAAGAAAAAGGGATCATCCTACAAGGCCTCTGTCGCAGTCCCCACCGGCTCGACCACTGAAAAAAAAGGCACAAACAAAAGCCAGGTCCAGTGGAAAAACAAGACGAAGTAGGACCCGAAACCTTGGGCCTTTGACGGCGGCACAAAAGCGCTGGAGAGGGAAACCGGAACCACCCGAGAACGACCGGGAAGCGGGCGTTTCAAGGCATGCAAAGCCCTCCGTTTCCAGCCCGAGGTCGGGAGTCAGGTCGCAACCACCGAAAAAAAATAGTCGGAGCTGTTCACCGAGAAGTAGAAAAACCCTAGAGGGCACGAGTCAAGTCCCGGGGCACAAGAGCCTTGGCGCCTGGGTCTGGCGGAAAAAGTGGGACCCACGGGGGAAGTCAGGTTGTGGTGCTGGAAAAGGTCCTATACCTATCGTCCAGTCAAACGCTGAGAGTAAGAGCAGTTCTGTAGAATGCCGCATAAAAAAAGGGATCCCAAAGGCACTGTGTCAGTCCGTCGAGCCACGGAAAAAAGATGGGGGCAAGGATGGCACGAAATAAATGCCGGGGGTCGGCCGAAAAAAACTGATCAGAAGAGGGTTGGCCCCCCCTCCAGGACAGGACACCAAGGTGGTCGGGGAAGGTGCAAAAGGAAAAGGTCAGAGAACCTCTGGATCAAAAAAACGCGCAATCTCACGGTTGTAGCTAGTGTGTGTAGCTAAACGTGGAGAACCGGGGGGGGGGAAACTACAATACCTCGGGAGGCTTGTGCAGATGAGACAAACAGCCTCAACAGTTTGATAGGGACCAAGGGTGCTCAGGTCTATGAGTTCACCCCCCCCCGCCGAAAACGCGGACAGTGTTTTTCGTCAAAAAGGCACGGACCATTGAAACGGGGTTTGAAAAGCACGTGGGGGCCAAAAACCCTCGCACGTAGGACTGACACGTCGGGGGGAGGAGGGAGGGGGGCCCCGGCCCCGCCGACTCAAGAAACCCCATGCAAAACCCCTAAAAAACCACACGCTGGACGAAATTCGATCCCGAAAATCGGGCCGGCACAGTGAGGGCAAGGGGACAAAACCAACAAGAGCATCGACACCACACCGGCGTCTGCAGGAGGTTAAGAGCACTCCTGACCTATCACAAAAAAAAAAGAGGAAAAAAACGAAAGATACCTAGATGCTCGGGAAGCAGAGAGGAGGTCACGTGAAGTGAGGGGTGCCAAAAGTAATCCGCAACCGATTCTCCTTAAAAAGAAGAGAAAGACAAAAAACAGAGTTTTCGAGAAAGCTACAACAGGCAAGTTTGGCATCATTTGGGTGACTGAGACTGGGGTCAGTAAACCCTAAATCACCAAGAAGTAGTTCTTGATTAATTTGGGGGTGGGCCACGCGTAAAGCTAAAAAACCCGCGTCGGTGACAATAGGGCGGGCACGTCTACAAAAATAAAGGGAAGAATTAAAAACCCCCGGGGTGACACTCCGCAAAGTGCCTTGTTTCGAACAGGGAGAAACGCCGGATTTTCAACCATCACAACCAAAACGGGTCTCAACGGCACAACGAGACAGCAGCAGTGTGCTCATTAGGCGTCAAGGGACAATCAGGGTTGTTGCCGGCCGCTGGGGGGGGGGGTTTTTCAGGGTCTGGTTTTCCTCATAGGGGGACTAGTGGCTCAAAGGGGGTGACCAATGTATCGACTCACCAACTGAGACGGGGAGACACCCGAAAGGTTTCACCCTTGGGTCAACCGTGGATTGCGAAAAAAGGGGGGGGGTCAAGCGCTAGCCCCTTATTGAAATCCACAAAGCTGGATCTACATGTTCCTCTGGTTTGTTTGGGGAAAAGGATGGCAGGGCAAAAACGGGTACCAAGGGTGGTGACAAGGGGGCAAGGCCAGTGGGGCCGGAAACCAGTTAACGCCGAAAGGCGAGGCAAGCCCATGAAAGGGGAGTAGGCCAGAGGGGGAGTGTTTGCACACCGTCACCGGGGATGGACAATTTCGGGCGGGGGGGGCACCCCATTAAAACATGTTTTTTCCCGCCAGCCTCGGGATATAGGAAAAGTTTCCGGTGGCGCTGCATTCCAAGAGAACGGACTTGGACCAAAGACCTCCCCGGCGCAGAAGACAAGGGTCGTCAAACCTGGTCAACCTAACGTATTTGTCAAACTTAAAGCAGTGGGGGGGGTGTCCTCGGCCGGTTTCATCTAAGGGACCACGAAGCCCTTGGGGAAACGGGTTTGTGCCCGGGACCAACATGTGGCGACGGATTGCACGCAAAACCTGAAAGACGGCGATGGGGCACTGCAGGAAGGGGGGAAAAAAAAAATACAAAAAGGGGACCACGGATGGGCCAGATGGGGGGGTATAAATCCCAAAAGAGCGCTGTGGGGTAGGCGGCAAGATCAACTATACCCGGTGGAAAGGGCGCAAAAAAGCGCACACGAAGGCCGGTCGGGGTCGCAGCGCAACCAACTTGCGACAACCGCGCTCAAAAAAAGGGAGGCAAAATCTCGTAAAAATGCGGGTACGGCAGAAAAAGAAATCCTTTTCCGACACTAAGGCCCACGCGGTGAGGAAAAAAAGACGGACCTAGGAGAAAAAAACAAAAACTCGAGGGGGGGGCAGCATAAAGAAGGCCCTGTGGTTGTACTGGCAAGGGAGGGGTCAATTCCGGAATGACGCAGGGGGGAAATGGCCCGGGAACTCGTGGGTTATTGCTTAAAGGGGCTGGGCTTTCACAGGCGCATACCAAGAAGGGTTGAAAACTGCATGCAACTCCTGATCGGGGGGTACAACAAAGGAGAGGCTGTGGGGGGGTGCCCTGCCAACTTCCAAATCCAGTGTGTTAACCAATGACAAACCCGGGCCTTGTTACGGACTAAACAAATTCCGGGCCGGGTCCCAAAGTCAACATCCTCCCAAACACAAACAGGAGGGTGGATGAAGGATATGCCGACCGTCCGAGCCGACCAAGGCCAGAGGCCTTACGACATGAACAGACAGGAGTCAGTGAAACACACGGGAGGAAAAAAAACCGTTGGCAACAAAAAAAAAGAAAGCTTTTGTAATCCCGGAGACAGAACATCGGCCAGTGATGGCGCCTGGGAAAAAGCACACCTAAATCAACTCCCAAGTGACAAAACATGGTAAAAAACGTCATTAAAAAAGAAAAAGACAGCTCCAAATAAATGTCACAGGAAGAAAATCGAGGGGGTGAGCAAAATAAATTCCAACGGCGAGGGAGCTGACCCTCACCGCGTAGTTCTACAATAAAATTGGGCAAGTGAAAAAAAAGCAATCGGAAATAGGGAAAACACAGGTTTACCTGCAGGGGTCAAGAAAGAGTTCTTGCCGATGGCAACACCGGTCACTATGCCTTTGGTAAAAGTTTGGGCCTGCAAAAGGGTAGGAAGGTACCTGCAAAACAACGGGTGGATCTAAAGTTGGAAGAGGATTAACCACCATAGCTCACCCAGTTCATTTTTGAATACCCAATGGGAAGGACCCTAGGAAGAGAGAAAAGAAGGTGTCTCCACGTCCCAGTTTTAAGGCAAGCGCAGTTGGAAAAGGACCGCGAGAAAAAGGCATATTGCAACCCAACGTTTGGTTTGGTGGGAGGAATGAACAGGGGCGTGAGGGAAAAAATTGGGTCCGCCCATAGCATCGGCAGGCAGGTACGAGTTCAAGACCAAGGAAACCGACAGCGCAAAAGCTGGATCAGTTAGTGAAAAGATCGAGATGGGAGGCAAAAACCAGGGATGGGAAAACTACCTCAAGGAGGGGACGAACCCAATAGAAGGAGAGTGGGTCCTACCGGCAAGCCTTGGCGGGGACTCTACGTGCGGACGGGCCTCCAAAAGGGTCCACTGAACAAAAGCCAGAGCCAGAAAGAAACGGCCAAAAAAGGGTCAACAGAGCAGAGGGGGATGGAAAGCCCGGGCCAGAGACGTCGCGACCCCAAAAGTATGCAGCGATGCAAATTTAAACATTACCCCGTCGGGGAAAAAAGGCCGACACAAGCAAAAAATGGGGATATAAGCATTCCATCCACAGATCACAACGAGTGAGCAACGAACCGCGAAAAAAACCCCACACACCGCTTGTCACTTAACTCCAGTAAGCCATAAATACAAGAGGTCGCATGGCGTAGGTGCGCACATCCGCCGTTTCGGGGCCGGGAACAACGCATGGAATGTGGTTTTTTCCGTAAGGGAAGTTGACGTTATTTAACAGGGCAAGCAAAGAAAAACGGATTACAAGAAGATATCACCTAGGACACAAAGGGCATCAGCATCTGCGGGAATTTTTAGGTAGCGAAAAACATTCTACCACAAGGAAAAAACAAACTGCAGTGAAAAAAGGGAAGTGCGAGCTTCCAAAAGAAGCGCCCAAATCTTTAGATAAACGGGGAGGTCCTTGGCGTAAGTGCACTGGGTGGCGAAACCGACAACGAGGTAAAACTCGGAGCAAAAAATGAAGATAGGGGACAAAGAGCGGGGTGGAACGCGCAAACAAAAGACGATCGCAAAACGGGGGGTTCGCTTTTTTACCAAGCAGCAAAACACTGGGGATTCCCGGAAAAGGAGGGGAAGAGAGTTGCCATGGGTGGGGTGTGTGGTGAGGAAAGTAGGTCGCGGGCCCGAGAAGAGGACGAAGTCCCATCAAAATTCAATCGGTGGGAGTGAACAACGCGCAAAAAACCGAAAGGGGGACGTGGAAAAAAACACCGTCACGGGGAGGGAATATGGAAAGGGGTTTGGCAAAAAGAAAAAACGCACAGCGCACACTTCGTCTCTGGTCCTCCAATCGAAAAAAACAGCACCGAGGAGGCAACCACCAATTGCCAAACGCTGGCGGGCCGAAAAAACCTGAGAGCTGGAAAGCCTGATCTCCCAGACGGCATAAAAAAAGGAGGGAAAAGAACCGAGGGATCAGGTCCGTGACCTTCCAAGCACAACCGCTCGGGGGAAGGGAAGACAGTCGCACGACAGGACACCAGGGATAAAACGATGCCGCCCCAGAACATTCGTGGGACTGCCAAAGACACCAGACTCAGACCCAAGACTTCTCAGGAAGCGATGAAGAGAAGCAAGAGTGGACTGGGACCCGAGTCAAGCTCCCCCCAAACCTAATAAAGGGCACTAACCAGCAGGGGAAATGACAGCGAAGAGGGAAGTTTGACGACTGGAAGTCACAGCCACAGACTCTGGGGAATACGGTGAAAAAAAACCCAGCCTTCCGCCTGAGGGGTCTTCGGGGTGAAAGACGATAGGCCATCACAAACGAGGCAAACCCAACAAGAAGAGAAGGCAACGCCTGGAAAAAAGCCCCGGCCGCTAATGGGGAGAGTGCGGGGGGGTCAACCTTGTTGTGGCCCATAAATCCCTCAGGGAGACTGCAAAGAAAATTTCAGACGGGTCGGGGATGGAAAACCACGACCCCCCGCAATCAACGCAAGGGACGCGCAAGTTTGGAATTAGCACGGGAGCTAGAAGGGGATGGGTGGTTTGGGATACCGTTCAGGGTCCTAAAACCTGCGGCGGGCAAAGGCAGGCTGATGCAATCCCCGCTGTACAAACGGAGATGCAGGTTGTCCGAGAAATGAAAGCTCACCTTTTTCGTCATTATGAACAGATGGGGCCAAGAACGATGTCGCCCACATCAAAAAAACACTGGCCGAAAGGTTTACAATCGAGAGCCCGGGTTTATGGGATCACTCCAATTCAAGGGCGAAAATGGCGATCAAACAAAAAGGGGGTCCATCGGACGCTCTGGGTAAGAAACCTGGACGTTGGGGGGGGGCCTGTGATGACCGACCAGAAGGGTGATAAAACACCACCTCGTTCTACAGACGAAGAAAACTTGCAGAAAGATGGTACCGGGCGAAATCCCCCACCAAAAAAATAATGCGCCCGAGGGAGGGAGGGGAGGGGCGGGAAAAGGACAGCAGGGTGTTCCATCAATAGACAACCAACAACTTATTCTAAAGGAGAGAGAAGGGGGGGAAAAACAAAACGCCCGACAAGTGGAAACGCAAAGAACTACGCAACCAAAAATTTCAGGGTAAAGATGAACGAGCCTTAACCCGGAAAAAAAAGCATTATCGGCAACAGTAGGGTCGAGGCCAAAAAGAACACGAGAACCACTCAAGCCTGGGGGACAGGGACGGCAATACACGGGGAAACCAAACGGACCGGTTCCCTTTGCCTACCCCCAAGACATTTCCGGTGGGTCACTGCGGCAAAAAGAGGGAAATGAAACTAACATA
>Ga0179593_1472346_pt1 | contig 10049 bp, 8 predicted proteins | sample CZODoug2_1_08_16_FD_185931 | JGI IMG/M metagenome (GOLD analysis project Ga0179593, IMG submission 185931) | Vadose zone soil fungal communities from Angelo Coast Range Reserve, California, USA - CZODoug2_1_08_16fungal (PacBio error correction) | ecosystem: Environmental > Terrestrial > Soil >...
AAGCAGAAAAAAAAAGAAAAAACCCCCTGTACTTGACCGTACACCGGAGGACAACAGGGAGTCTACTGTCGTGGATAAAAACGATCGAAAAAAACAGAGGAAGTGCCGCCGCTAAACAAAAAGAGAACAGACCATCAAGACAACCCACCTCCACGAAAAGACTCCTGAAAGAAGAAAAAAAAAAAACATACACAGCGAACTGACCCCCAGCCAGTCAGGGGAACTAGGACCGCAAGCAGGACTAAAGGGGACCGAGGGGAACACCACTGATAAAAGGACGAAGGAACGCCTCATCTACAAAAGGAACCCCCTAGATCCCATACAGAAGGGGGAAAAAACATTCGCACCCACACTCAAGATACGCTCCTGGGGACAATTCAGGTCAAAAAGATACCAACAAACTTAAACGAATATCTTCCACCCCTGGAAAAAAGAAAGTTCATACATCTCCACAAAAAGAAGAGGAGAACACCGCAGATAGAATCTCCTTAAATTCCCCCTCAATCAAAGCCACCCCCCTCTGGCAATGGGAACGAATGTCGGAAGGACTGGGGGGGGGTTGGAAGGGAAAATCAAAAGAGAACAGAACCTGAGAATCAATCTAACCCAACCCTTTCAATCAGCGAAACGACATTCAGAGACTAGAATAAGGGAAAAAACCCTTATGTCATCTAAAAGCCTTACATCGATAATTGTTAAATAAGTGGTAAAACCAAGGAAGAAAAATATCTCACACAGCGCTCGAAACCGTCTTCCTGAGATGGCGACACTAGAGAAGTTTCGAACGGCGTCTAAGGTGGAAACCAGATCAAGCCTGAGGAGCCTAAAAAAATCGAAGTGGTTTTAGCTTACTCTAGTAAGGAAAAAAGATACTTAGTGAAAAAACGCGGGCTCCACACCGGGTGTTATGGCAGCTGGATAATGCATCAGAGAAGAAACAAACTATCAACTAAGCAGAAAGTTCTAACTAGTCTCATAAGCATGCACTCGTGGAGAAAAAAAGATTCGGAAAAGAGCAAAAAATTTTAATAACAAAAAAAAAATCTCCCAATCTCTTGTTGGCCGCGAGCTCTGGGAAAAAGGGTCATGATAGGGGATTTTTAGTCAATGGGACAGATGCTTCGTACCCATCATCCGGGGGGGAAAGGGGCGCCTGGGTGGGGAATCAGTGGAGAAGTGGGACCTTAGAAGGCTCGCATAAAACGTCTATTTACAGCTGTAAAAAAATTCCGGATGGGTAAAAGCAACACCCGCACATAAAGCGTTCACACGATAACCAAAACAAAAAAAATTAAAGAAGGAGGCCCTAATACCTTTCCTATATCACCAATAAGGAGGACACGGGGGACCTACTCTGGGAGGGAGCTCCAACGCGGCCGAGGATTTAATCAGGAATCCGTGAAGAACTTCCCAAGAACTTGTGTCGAGTGTGGAAGTTTGGGAAGAAAAACCTGAACTGAGGAGCAGGGTCTCACAAAAACAGATATGGACTCTGATCTGCCTCATTCTTCCCAAAAGATGAAAGGAACCGGGAGTATACAGCTTCTAAACACGATCAGGCGGACAGAGCGGAACGACGATAAAGCGAAGCACGGGGAGGGTGTCACTCTCGGTGGAAATGTCAAGACGTGGGAGGGACATGCCTCGGAAAGGAAAAAAAAAACTAACCGGGTGAACACAAAGATAAAAGATAAAATCGGGTCTTATTTGAGAGGGACGGGTGGTTGGGCCCCTAAACTGCTCACAACAATACCTATGGAAAAGACCCACCCCATCGAGAGGGGCAGCTAAAAGACCCGTCCGAGAAAAATGAGAAAGAGTACCGGTTATGTCACAACGACCTTCAAAAGTATACCAGAAAATACTTTCAAACCGCGGCCGGCCACCCCTAACGCCAAAAACACGTATATCAAAAAATAAGAAAAACAAGAAGAACTACAATACGCCGGCCTTGACGCCATCTACTAAAAACCAAGGACCTCCCGTCACTAGGGAAACTCCACCACCCCAATGGCCTATCTGTAGCTTGTAACACACCTTCGACAGGTCGAATACGCCGCCGCTAACAACCCTCAACAATAAACATCCCCGGGACAGTCAAAAAACGGAAAAAAACACGAAGAGAAAACAACTAGACAAATCGCGCCGGAACGTGAAGCACAAATTAAAACCTCAAGATCGACCGCAATCAAAAGATAAGATCGAAAACCAAGCTTCAAGCAGAACCCAGGAACAAATCTCCATCGAAACAAAAAAAACCAGCTCCAGCAAAGGGTCCCGAGCGTAGAGCTGTTTGGGAAAAACACTGTCTTACTCACAAATAAGTCTGACAAACTACAAGTGGAAACTCTACAATAAACAAAAGGCGGGAAGTCGACTCCTTCCTCAAGGGTAGACACTTTCAGAAACTATCCACCATACCAATATAGAAACGAGGATCAGAAAACATCTCCTGCACGAAAGCGGGGCTATGTCACATAACTGAGGCTAAAAAACAACTTTAAAGTGACCGAACAAAGGGATATACTGGGTGCTCGGGGAAGAAAGACGAACCATTCTCTTACAAACCCAAGGATGGAAACAAAAATAGAGAAGGGGAAATGTGTAGGGATTGTGCCTCGCAAACCCGGGATCAAAAACGCACCGGTGTCTAGGGGTAACATCGTCAGGCTGGGGAAATGGGATTGGTTAATCTATCGAGTGGGGTGACGCGTTTTTTGGGGGGGGGCCTCGTCCGGCCCGCTTTAGGGCTGGAGAAAGCTCAAGGTGGGGTTTGGGGAGGAGGGACTTTCACACTGGGTGTTAAGCTGCTGAATGGGGAAATCGGTGGGGGACTAAAGGATCAGGAAGGGGCGGAAACAAAAGCGAGAAGTCTATTTGACTATCTGTTGTGGCAAGATCTGGGTTTGTTAGTCGGGGGCACGTGTGGAGAGCAGGGGGGGGGGAGCTTTGGTTCGAATAAGAGGGGCTTTTGTTTAACTGCGGTTAATTTCTGTGCTTTGACGGACAAGGGTCGAGAGGTGAGTAAAGGGTGTGGGTGGGCCTGATTTTTAAGAGTAGACTGGGGGGCGGGAGTTAGTGGTGTGTTGGAGGGGACCGGGGTACAGGGGGGGGGGGAAAGAAGGTGGCCATGCCTTATAGAGGGGGGTGTCGGAGAGAAAGACTTGGGCGAGTATTGAAGTACCTGGTTGGAAAAGGTAAAAAAGCTGGGTGTTTCCTCTGGGAGACGTGGCGTAATTCCTTCTTCGTTGGGCGGGAACTCTATGGGTGGGGTCATTTGGGGCGGGGACGGGGGGGTTCATGCAAGGAAGAGTCTGTTGCCAGGACCGTGTCGGGGAAGGATCAGGGAAGAATGGCCATCGACGTTAGCTTCGGTGTGAAGGGGTGGGTGGGTGAATCGCCGACTAGGCCGTGGGGGGGGGGGCACCGGGGACTTGGGGGGTTGCGAGAAAAAAGTGTCAGAAAAACATACTAATAATCGGGCTTATCCGGCGTTTATTCGGAGCGGTAATAAGATGTTGGGGGGTGGGGGGGGAGAAAGGCGCCTGAATTAGACCCGTCTTTTAAAGTGGACCTACAGCGTCCGTGACTCACTCTTCTCTGAAAAGAATCCCTTGTTCAAATGAAGGAGCGTGTGTGCTCCCTTAAAAGGGGGAATTCATGCGGAGGATTAAGTTGAAAGGAGCGGAAGCGCTGTGGGGTGGGGGCCACAGCTCGAGCAAGTGAGGAACAAGCCAAAATGTGGCAAATAAAACCAAGGATGGGTTTCCAGGTCAGACGCTAGCAGCGAATTGACCCGTTTGTAGTTTGGAAGGATAGGGGGCGGACGAAGAGATCAAGTTCAAACGTGTCCTCCAGATGTGCCTCATCGGCACCTGGGTCTCGCCGCCTCGTAGGGTGTTAGGGGGGTGAAGGGGGGTGCAGGATCGGGTAAATCTATCTTCCTTGAAAAGGGGGGGGCTTTCGTAAGTTGGTTGGTAAGCTAGGAGCAGAATCTGGGGTATGGCTCAGAGGGTCTGCGCATGTAATATCAAATCAGGGATACCCAGGGAAGCTGTATACTGAAAGGAGAAGAGGGGCAATTAAGAAAAATCCACAATATCATAACAGTTTTAGCGAGTCACTCCTGCGACAACCCGAGAAATCAGACGAGTTTTACCTAAATTGGGCTACTCCTAAGCTCTCTTCTTTGTAACAGGATCCCACCTTGTGAGCGCGATGTGTAGAAGCGTCGGTTGAACTATGTGTGGGAAGTCTTACGATCTAAAAATTTTAGGAGCGAGCTTCCATCGTGTGGTGCGCCGTGGGAAAGCTCGCGGCCAGATAGGGAAACACAACAGAGCGCCACGAGGGGAGCTTCAAAAAAAATCAGGTTCATGTATGAAACTGCGGCCGAGGCCCCCGAGCTAGGCGGAAGGGTCCTCGGCTTTTGTTCGTTTGGGCGGGGCAAGAGTCGGGGACACGTTTCGGCCTGAAGGTTTAGGAGCGGAGGCTTGCGTTGACGGGGTTGTCCCTTCAGGCATGGTCACCTTTAGGGGTTAAGAGCTCTTGCTCCTTGAGTTTGTGAAGGGCGAATCTGTGCGGACAGGGGGTCAAATTCAAAACAGATCTAACAAATCGAGGTTCATATCTTTTTGGACCGTCTTTGGCGTGGGGGCATCGGAGTTGTGTGGGGACCCATCGTTCCTGTGCTCTCTGGGGATTGGGTCGATTTGCTCGTATTTGTGTTAGAGAAATATGGGTTATCTTTGGTGCCTACTTGTTATTTATTGGTTCATCTTTTTTTTGTCAGGCTTTGTGGGATCAATGGAGGCAGGGAGGGTGGGGAAGGGGTTGATCTGGCGAAGAGTCGAAAAATGTGAGGGTGGGGACACCCGGCTCTGAGGATGGGCGTGCGGAGGGAACCGTGACAGGGTTGTTCCTAACTTGTGGAAGCTGCGGTCGTCAAGGTCGTGGGGAGCGGGGGGTGCCGTGGGGGGAAGGGTGTTGCTCTCGGGTGGCGTCAGGGTGCAGGGCAGGACTCGCGGTGTGCCGAAGTGGGGATCGGATAAGCTGACTCGTAAGGGGGGGGGGAAGATTAGACTGGTCGGCACTTTTAGTGACGCTCCGATCATATCCGGGGGGATGTCTCCTGAGGTAATCTCTCGAGACAACCACTTAGATTATTGACGGGAAGATAAAGCGGACCCCAACCCCTTCGTGCTATAGGCGTGAAAAGGTGACGACGACGAAACCTTCGTAGCAAGAATCTGAGACACGATATCAACTACATGCTTCAACCGAGGGAGTCCTGTCATAAACACGAACCAAAATACACAACAGAAACCATAGCTCAAATACACAAATCCTAACTCCTAGCCGAAACGCTTTAGACCCCAAAAATAATGAAGGTAACTCTGACCAATAAGCGTCAGCAGCTCATAAGTAATCCGGCGTTAAAAAAATGCGGAAATGTCCACCTACAGAAAGAAAAAGCCACCTCACGATACCATTCTGATAACTAAAACCTTGCACCCACGATCACCTAAGACACGACAATCCTGCAAAACAAAAAAAACACATTCACAAAGTTCAAGACACCCAGAAGCGCAGCTCCAAGCGGGCCAGCTCGAGAAAGAACGCTTCCGATACAAAACACACCGACGCTTCAAACACAGCTCCGGCGGAGCTGTTGGTGGGGAAACAACCGAGACGTTAAAGAAGACGACAAAACAATACGGCAGCAGCTTCAACGACCTGGGCAACAAGGTAGAAGAACACCCGTGAAGCGCAGGATAACCCTCGAGAGAAGAAAACGACGGGCAACAGGCTATTCCACAAAACCACGACTAGAGAAACCCGAAAAGGAACCCCAAACACAACTCTCTTGGCGAAAGGAGGAGGACAGTTCTAGACAACTTTCCCTGTAAATACGCCGTGGACAACACTGAAAGCCCAAACGAAGGTGGTTCGGAAGAGGTCCAACCCTACTTCCAGGGGCACGGAGAGAGATTCCGCAGTCACAACAATGAGAGAGTCGAAACCGGGGGGTTCATCAGAAATAGGAAAAAAAATAGTAAAGATATATTCCAGATAGCAGAATTTCAACGAAGTCGACATGAAGCAACTGATACAAAGAAAGGGGGGGGTCAAAATCCGCCCCGAGCATCTCTAACGGGAGTCAGTAAAATGCAATCTTGAGGGATAAGGGCTCTGATGATTGGGCCATCTCGGTTGGGGGCGAGTGTACGCTGTAATAAGAAGCCGGCTTCAGAATCCAAAATGAGTATGTCAGCGATTCAACCCGGGAACTCTTGGAGAAGGAAACACCCGGTAAACGGAGCTAAAATCTACACGATCGCCCCGTCCTGAAAAACGAGTGCACGGAAAGAAAAGATAACCCGATGACGGGGTTCCCCCGATCGAGGGCCTCGCGATCGGCACAAAAACAGAATCAGCTAAGAAGCTGGGTAAATGGGAAAAACAGCCGGGGTGTCGGGGGGGAAGTTTTTGGGGGAATAATCCCTTTTACACGAAGCCGAGAACAAACCAACAGCGAGTGAGAGGAGCTCAAAGAAAAGGTGCCGGAAGGCAACGCGTCGCAGAAAGTAATTACGAAAAAATCGGGGAAAGGACAATGTCAACTACGAAATGAATAGCACGCGGAAGAAATTATCACGGCAGCCTGGGACCTCTACATACTACAAAAAACATAAGAACGATAAGTCAATAATCTCCTGAAAGAATGATCACAGCAGAACAGACGTGCTAGAGTAGGCTGGGTGAAGGGGGGAAGGTCCTTCTAAACTCAATACCGTTACAAAAAAAACATCTCTAGCACGGCAAGCGAAAAGAGAACCGTTCCTAAACAGGGAAAAAACGTCATGCACCGTATTCTAGATGTCAATAGACATCGTACTCGAGGAACCCGGGCAAGAACAACCCAGAAACCGAAAGAAAAACAACACATCCAAGACACAGAGCAACTACGGGACTACCGTCCAAGCCGAAAAAGAGGGAAGAACACATCTGGTTGGAAATGGACAAAATGGGACGTAAACTGTCACGAGCTCCACAGACGTAAAGAGAAGAACACCTCGGACACACCTTGGTACAAACGAGCCCAGAACACAAACACCAAAGAACTACCCGAAACAAATGGTCACACGACTTGAACCACAAATCATAACTACTCCAGAAAGGACGCAAGAAAGACCAAAAAGGAAAAGGAAATAGAAGAAAGACCCAAGCCCCTGGAGCGAGAGCCACCAGAGACCTCATCGGACACCCCAATCGACATCGAAGAACACAAAGGACCTCTACTCTGTCCCAAGACAAGGAATCCTCTCGTCGATATTTGTGAAGAAACCCGGCGACAGCGCCCGCTCGCGACAAAAATTGCGAAGGCATCAAGGAGTTCCGAAGAAATACTACACAAATAAAAAACAAAAACGCGGCAGCTACGCAAAAAAGATCTCTAAAACGAATTATGCGGGCAGGGGGCCCCGCTAACGAGACACGGACGCTCGGAACAAACGAACACTGGATGACCCTCCAGCTGTCAACACAACTTTGAGGAGTTGCGCTAGGAGATTTAAGGGTCTCGGTCTCGAAACGCAACGACCAGAGACTCACAACAAGACAAAAGAGGGGATTAAGAAGATTTCTTTTAGGTCCTTCTCTGCTCCAGAGCCACTATCACATCAGGTCAAATGGGTGAAAGAAGCCGTTTAAAGAGGAGGGGTCAGAAACCGGTGGCTATGGGTAATCGGCGTGTGGGCTAATAAGTGTCTGGGGAAGTCGTTTTGGCTCGTGCTCAGATTAATTCGTGCCGTTTACTGGTTCGGACGGGAAACTGGGTGGGAAGCTGCTGCTTCGGTGTGTGGGGGGGACGGCGTGAAGGAATGTAGCCGGGATCTTCACAGCGAGACTCAGAGCCGAAGCTGGTGAAGCGAGGGTTTCTTCTATGGCGGAGAGGGTTCTCAAAGGGGCGCTGGGTTGCGCGGTGAGCGACGGGCTTTGGGGTGTCGAGCGAAGGTGAAGTGTGTGGGTCGTGTTTTCGTAGATAGTAGGTTAGTGTGATCGTTGTGACTTGGGTGCGGAGGAGGGGAGGGGGGGCCTTTGGTTGGAGAGGGGAGTCGACCTTGTAGAATGTGGGGACCACTCCGGACTAAAGGACATCGAGAGGAGGCGGCTGGTCATCTTGAAGGTCCATGCTGGGGGGGAGAAAGCTTCTTGCGGTCTGGGCGGCGCTTGGGGAGCTGGGTGTCCTTGGATGGGAGGTGTGAGTGTGCCGCAAGGGGTCGGCTGGGACAACGCAGTTGTCGGGGGAGTCTTTTAGAAAAATCGGGATGCCATCGGGACGAAGGGAGCGGGGGAGTGAAAGCGGGAAACGCGGGGGGGGGTTTTCATTGCGGGGGGGGAAAGGAACCGTTCGTGCCTTCACAAAAGCTTCTACCGAATCCGAGCCGGCTGAACTGTAGTTGAGTGTAATTTTTTTTTTTAAGAGCTAAATTCTAACCCTTCTTGACGTTCCACAGCTGTGCTCTCCGGGCTGGAACGTCGTGGGAAATCTAAGTGTAAAAAACTGTAAGAAGAACAGGGTTGAACCTTGTGGTGCCTTCACGAGAAAATGGTGTTGAAGCGCGATGCCGGGGTTTAATAGAACTGGCAAGTTATTCAAACCAGTCAACCAATCCACAACGGCGGGACAGGCGGTCCCCCAGAGAGTCCAAATTGCACGGGGTTATCGAGCGGTGCGGAGCTATATCTCTGGGCGTTGCCTCATTTTTCTCAAGGAAAAAGGGGGAAAATCTCCTACCCTTCGTTGGCGGTAGGGTTTTTGTTCTATAGTGCTGAGGTTAGGGGGTTTGCATTTCTTATTGAAAAGTTTTAGGTTGAAGATCGAATTGCATGAGGCGGGTTGTGTATGCGCACTGAAGCTAGTCTCCGAGCTTAACCAAACAAGGGAAAAATCGCCCAATCCACCACATTGGTTATACTCATAGGTGGGTGAAATCCCCGGGATCATGCCCGTGGTTCTATCGAGCCAGGTGTCGCAAAAAAACGGACGGCGATGCAGGTTGTGCCTCGCCGTGGTCGCCTGAGAGTGGAAACTCCTTAAAGACTATTTTTGGAATCTGTATCTGGGGTGAATATTGTGGTGCCTCGCAAAAGAGCGGATTATCTCTATCTGCAAAGAGGGGGTGGGGGAATAACTCATGATAATCTCGCAACGGGGACGTAAGTCGACGCTAGCCCGTCTGTGGCTGATCCGAGGAGGTTCGTTCCACGGCGAGTAAAGTGGGGAGGGGCTAGGGAGGTCCCACCCGAGCTCGGCGCAAAGTGGACTCGCTCTTGCGCTCCCGGTAGTTTTTGGTAGGAGGACGTGGGGAAAAGCAGTGTAGTGGATCATCTGGTAGAATGCGTGGTGGTGCCGTGGGAGGGTGTGGTGCTTAGGCCATGTTTTGAAGCTCACTGAGCCGTTTTTTGCGCGAGACGGGGGGAAAAAATGATCTTCCCTGGCTGCTCAAAACGAGCTACGCAGGAGAGGACGAAGTTGTGAACAGGGGTTTGGTTACGGGGCAATGGACTGCTAGCGGAAAGGTGTTCTCGAGAGGTGGCGAATGGGTGGAGACTTGGATCGTCTTTTTTGTCGAGGACCGCAGGTTGGTGGGTGTGTTCTCTTGCGTGGGGCGATGGATGGATAGGTTATGGACGGAGGTGGGGGATGGGTATCACTGTGAGGGGATGGTGAGGTGTGACGTTTGTTTGTTGGCGGGGATAGTTATAAAGGGGGACGACAGAAAGTGCGGCGCTTAGCGGCGGCGGTGGCGTCGCGTGGACAGACGCCGGGTGGGGTCCATGAAACTATTTGTGTAGAGAGGGGAGGTCGGTCTTTCTGCCGTCGGCGAAGTGTGAGACCGGCTGGGGGATGTTTTTCTCGAGGGGCGTGGCGGTAGCGCAAGCGGGGTTACAGAATGTGTTGGAGATCGTAAGAAGCTGTAAGGTCAGCGACTCTTGTCAGACACGGTGGAATCCGCTATGCGCAAGGGGGGGGGGGGTAAAGG
>Ga0179593_1474340_pt1 | contig 10049 bp, 15 predicted proteins | sample CZODoug2_1_08_16_FD_185931 | JGI IMG/M metagenome (GOLD analysis project Ga0179593, IMG submission 185931) | Vadose zone soil fungal communities from Angelo Coast Range Reserve, California, USA - CZODoug2_1_08_16fungal (PacBio error correction) | ecosystem: Environmental > Terrestrial > Soil >...
AAAAGGGCAAGAGTCCGAGATTGAAAAACGATCTACGGACGGAGATGGGAGACTGGAGAAAAGGTAATTCTGTGAAGGCTTGACAGCTGTTACGAAGTTAACAGATTGGGGGTGGGGGGGGGAACAAAGGAGAAAGAGAGCAGAAAGAAGAAAAACACTCACGCAGCTTTCGACTAAGATTAAAAACAAAATGGTAAGGGAATACGGTAACAGGTCCGATAAAAGCAGAAGAACGCAGGACTTGCGGACAGGTGATCACTACAGTTGACCCTAGATCGGGGGGGGGAATTCTCGCGACGGAGAAAAAATGTATGGAGGAGAACGTTGGGGCATTCATCTGACTGAAACAGGGGGTTGGAAGCACCCGGACTGTGGTTGGGTGAGACGCGAGTATCAAAACGCTTTGGAAGGCGAAACTCTGAGGGTACCGGGTGGAAAGGAAAATCAGGGGAGAGGAGTCGACCGGAAACTCTACGCTCATGCCACGTCCTACCCGAACAAACACAAAAAAGGAAAGTCCAATGGGTGAGACGAAGGCAAAAGCGTAAGAAAGGAGTAGACGCCAAAGCGAATGCAAAAGAAAAAAAAAGGCGAACGCACCGAAGAGTGCACCAGAGGATTGAACTTGCAAAGATCGCACAAACAAAAAAAACAAAAATAATGAGGTGTGGCGGCAAGACGTGGCAGCGGACGACGGATTTGAAAACTGCCACTGTTGGTCAAACGTAAAAAGCAAAAGGAAAAAGATAGGCTGCACACACTGCGATTATTGCGCTGAGGAAAGGGAAAAGGAGAACCGACGGAAACTCTCGAGAAGGGTACCTGAGGACGTCTTGCTGGCTCGTTCAGACAACTATTCCTTCAGGGGGAGATGGCGTCGGGGAAGGAAAGAAACTTGAAAATATCTCGGCGGGAATCGGACGAGGCACCCGGACTAAACGGCCGCAGACCTTGGTGAGTACGGGCAGGCGCTGGGAAAAGGGGGAAGCGAGATTTGAAGAAAAAAAATCTGCGGAAAGTTGAAGGTGAATCAGGCAAAATTCGCTTGAGGGAAAAGGAGCGAGTGCCGCAGAGAAAGGGGCATGAGGCCACTCAAAATTAATCCATTGGGATGAACGGGGATTACGCAACCTTGAAGCGGGAGACAAAACAAATCGTGGAAAAAACGAGTCCAGCCAGAAAAAAAGGGGGGAAAAGGGAAGGAACCTAATAGCAACGATTGCTTAGAGAAAAGCAAAAAATGTGGATTTGGTTTGTCAATGCACTCTGCAAGGGGTTGTGAGCGGCAAAAGAGGAAAAGCGAGTCATCAGGCGAAGGCAAAAAAAATCGACAAAAGGAAGAATAAACCGGGGAAGGTGGGGAATCCAAAAGTTTCAGGGTGCATGACAAGAAATGAAAAGAATAAAGCTTCACAACAGAACACTGGGTCGAGTTATCGAACAAGTTTCCGTAAAAAGAGAAGTAAAAAAAGCATCTGCTCGGATGAGTCTTAAGTAGAGTTAGCAAATCTGGGAGGCTCCAAATCAGAAAAAAGGAGGAAAAGACAAAAGAGGGAGTCATTTAGCCCCAAACCAAAAACCCGGTACGTCATCACCATCGCAAAAAATCGTTCGTGAAGAAGAAGCACCCACAGGATTGGTTTCGGATGGACCATGTGCGAGGTGAGGAGCTTTATACTTCACTAAGGAGGGCAGGGGATTGGATGAGGTGGGAGGAAGAAAATAACAATTTTTTTTCAGGCACAGGGGGGAAAGGGATACGAGCAAAGCACTTTTTCAAAAGATTATGGTTGAGGGAAGGAACGAGACAAAAGGGGGTTGACGCTGGGGTTTAGCAAACATTGAAAGGAGGTAAATATATATCCAGTGGAACGAACAATCTCACGATACCTGAGGAAGATTACTCTGGGGGATGCTCTGGGGTCAAAGTAAAGAGGGAAAAGCAGTGGCGAGTGCCAACGAATGAACCTGAACCTACCCCAGCCAATATCTATAGTTCTTTGGCGGGGGCACGGAGGGTACCCGCGTAATCATACACTAGAAAAAAAGAGAATATAAAATCTCTAAGTGTTGCAAGAGTCATCGGGGGGGCAACTACTCGGGTGAAAAAAAACCAGGGACTTCGCTCAGACTCAGTTAGCGAAAAGCCGTATTCCGGGAAGGGACTGACAATCTCGTCGATTCCAGGCAGACCGGTTAACATCATGAAAAAAACGGGAAAAGGGGGAGGGGGAACGTTCAGCAAGTAAAAAAACCAAAAGGACGAAAGAAAGACAACGGGCTCGAATTGATCAAGGAGGGTTAAGGGGAGTAAACCGAAAAAAACAAAGCCGGAAAACCAGAAGAAGTTCCTATGTGGTAAGAGACAATCGTCTATAAACCTCTCTTGCATGGTGGCGCGGAGACCGGGAGATGTTTAAAAAAAAATCGCAGCTATCAAGAGACCAATTTGCATCGGAAGGTAAGAAGTAGCGGAACGGATCATGTACATCAACAAGGGTACAAAAAGACGAGAACGCGGCTTTGGGGCTTGGGACGGTTTGTTGCTGAAAATGAACGGAAGAGCCAAAAAAAGGATGGAGAACAGGAAGTTTTCTGGGGGAACCATGAAACCCCAGAAGGTGTTAAAATGCAAGTGAGAAGGCTTCGAGCTAAAGCCCCTCAACGAGGTTCAGAGCGCATATCTGTGTGGGGGGGAGAAGACTGGGACAAAAAAATTAAAAAGTTGGGGTAAGGCAAAAATACTTGGAACCAGCCGGGAGCCGAAAAAAAGCATGAAGACAAAGAAAATGTTACCTTGTGGGCTCGAAACCGAGATAAAGTAGAAACCGGGTCGGGAACATGCCGGCGCCCTTGACATCTAGAGGGGAGAGCGTCACGAAACAGATCTTCTGTGCGAGATACTGAAGGGAGGTCCTCGTGGATCTTGGATACGGAGGTCAAGAGAACAGAGGACCCCGGACTGGGAAAGACCTATACAAATAAAAGCTCTCGGAATGGTGGTGGGTGTCGGAAAGAAGTTTCGCGGTAGAGCGAACGACAAAGACATGGTAAAAAGTCCGCAAAGGGTGCCGACTGATTATGTCCTGCGCAACTGTCAAATACGGGATTTCCACCAGTAGCACCGCGCACTGACGTCAAACAGCGTCACCAGGGTTGACTGAAATTACGGGAAAAGAGTTGGGCTATAAAGCTCCTCAATCTCTGCTGGGGAGGCAGGGCCTCGGGGGAGCGTAACGTATTCAATTCCTTGGGGAACCCGCGAGATGGGAAAATCTCTTCTCAAAAAACCCACAACGTTGGAGGAAAGAGTATGAAAGGAAAAATCTTTGCGCGGGCGAAACAATGGGAATCCGGTTCAGGAAACCGATGCTCTCAAAGAAGAGAAGGGCTTGATCTCTCCTCAAAAGTTGGAGAGAAAAGAAAGGAAAACCAAAAACAAGGGGAGCGCGTGGACCGAACCGCCGGAGGCCTACGCGCCAAGACGCCAACATGCGAAGGAAAAAAAAGGAATGTGACAACGAATACTTGGAAAGGGGACTCGTGTTCAGGGGGGGGAGGAGTCTAGAAACGGATGGACTAAGCAACAAAAAAAAAGGAGGGCGGAGAAAACTGTATATTGCAGGGAACAAAGTGAAAGGGGTATGGAAGAAAAAGATAAAACACTAATCGTTATGAATATATCGGAAAAAGAAGATCACTGAGGGAGGTAAGAATCTAAGGAAGAGTAAGAAGGAGAAAAGAGGTGTCCTCCCTAAAAATCGTAGACTGACGCGCCCAAAAAACGGATCACCTGGACAAAGCGCAACAACTTTCGCGGAAGAAAACGGGGAGGGGAAAAGTGTATTGGGCCCTGAAAAAAACAGGGGACACAAAATTGACACGTCATTGCCCATGACGGGCCAAACCAAAGACAAGTGCGCGCACAAGAAGGACTTTACACCCTCTAAGACTGACGAGAGACTGAAGAAAAAATTTTAAAAAATTCGGGGGGGGATCAACATGGTGGAAAAAAAAGGAAATTGAGCCTAAACCTTTTGGGAAATGCGATTAACTTCTTGGGTCACAAAAAACCTCTCCACAATCCCAATCACTCTCGTAACAGGTAAGGATCGAAGGGGAAATAGACAGAGAACGCACCAAGGAAGACGGAAAGAGGGAAAACGGGGAGAAGGGAACAAATATAGGGCATAAAACCCGTACATTAGAAGCGCCAATTGCCAGAGCGTTTCTATCAAAAGATGTGTACGAAAACAGAGAAGAGAACGTCAGGCTGGGTTGTCGGGGGTAGAAAAAAGCCAACAACAGAAAAAGCTCAGACAGAGAAATTCTTGCGGTAATCACGTTTGGTCCACCGGGGGGCATTTCTAAACGTCCCATCAAAGTTCACACAGTAAGGCATGGAAGGTACAATCGCTTCATCTTACCGCGTCAGAGACTACTTCTAATACGGGGTGATTGGCACGCGGAAAAAAGCTTAGAGATTGGGGACGCCGTCTATCCAAAGAAAGTGGAAAAATCTCTCAGTAAAACGTAGGAGAAAAAAAATTTTATTGAGCGTAGCGGCCTCTGTACCTAAGGGGAAAACAGAAACCCAAAAGAGATTTATAGGCGAGGTGGCATCGCCTGACACGAGACAGCAACACAATAAAAATGTTCGATATTCACTGAACGAGCAAACAGATTCACATTCCGGCGCACTGCAAAAAGAAGAGGGGGAGGCAGGGAAAATGGATAGAAGATAACGCCGGCACGGGGGACAAACCCAAAGCGGCAAACACGTAATCATCTATGCCGGACACGAACCAGTAAAAAGGAAAAGAGGAATGAAGCACGGGATGAAAAAGTAGTATTTTGATCCGACCACTAAGAAAACCAATGACCAGAACGTCACGGGGGAAAAAAGGGAAAAACGAAATGGACCACAGCAACCCAACGCCGGTTATTGCCAAACGATGGTGGAGGAGGGGAAGAAAACGGCCCCAATCTGTTTGCAGGGTTCCCTGCTCAGCACAGGAAAATGATCCTGAGAAAAAAGGGGCAAAACAGGGTGTGAACGTTGCGCAAGACGATTGTTGAAGAAATAGAATCCTAGACACAGGTAAGCATAGGCGCGGACGTATTCTTAACGTGAAGGGGGAAAAGAACGAAGAAAGGTAGTGGCTGGAAGGTAATTCTTCTTATCGGCTATCGAGTCAACCGAAAAAAAAATTGTTGTGGATATCGAAAGAGCTGGAAAAGGCCTGTTACAAAATTTCTGCAAACGGGCCCGCTATGCACGCGTTAAGCTAGGAAGGAACCAAAAAGGAAGCGAGAATCTGAAAACAACACCAAGGGGCAGTAAAGGGGAAGGAAAAAAAGCTCAAGAACGGAGGAATTAGTGGGGCGAAAAGGCATCATTGAAAACTGTTGGAGGGCGGATGCAAAAAAAAGAACAAAGATGCTGGCTTCGAAATGCAGGTTTGGCGTAACAAAACGGGGAAGGGCTAACAAGTGGCCTAAGCAGAGGTCAATCATTCAAAAGAAGGACGCTCCCAGCGAGGATCGCGCAAGCTAATGGGGGTAGGAAATTCAAAGTCTAAGCGTAGAGCGCGCCGGCAAAAAGAAAGGGCTCAATTCCGAGAGAGGCCAGTAATCAAAAGAAAATCACAGGATCGAGGCGCGAAAGGGTTATGAACCAACGACGCATATATCCCGCAGCTTCCTGAAGTCGACCGAAGAAACAAGTGAAACGGAAGAGTTGCGAAAGAGCAAGCAGCCTAGAAAAAAAAAAAAAAACAAACAGCAAAAGGTGCAGAAACGTTCCGGAAGTACTTCGAACCAACGAGCGAAGCATGACCGGGGACAATCACCGACGCAAGTCATCGCCTGTGCAGTCAGAGGAAACTGTTCTTCAATAGGAATTGGATAGGTGGCAAACGTTGTAAACAGACTTAAGACTTTGTCCGAACAATCAAGCGGAGCCCACAACATATAAAGCAAGGCAGTTCAAGAGAGGGGGACCGAGCCGGGGGCATTGAGAGGGTTTGATGGGTGACGAGGGGAGCGTATCAGTCCGCGTAATTATTACCTGGCTGATGACAGCTCGGGAGCCCATTGCAGTAGGGGTGGTCCTGGAAAGGGAGTCACGGGTCGTAAATGCAAAGGAGAGGGTAAGGTGCTGTCTTAGCGCCTAATTAAAACGGATTGCACTTACTTGGAAAAAACGACAGCAGATAGCCCATAAAAAGAGAAAGGGATCATACCTTCAAACAACTGAAGGAGACCGCCCCAGGACCGTAAGGAAGTGCACCCGTTAGGACGCCATCCAAATCAACTCCGTAAGGGGAAAGCAAACCGGTACAAGAGCTATTTCAGTAGCGGAGGGTGCGAAACATGACCGCCTCGACCTCCGGCAAGGGCGTGGGCTGGTTCTCACCGGGCAGCCGTAATAGCGTAAGGAACTTTTTTACTCGTAAACAAGAAGCCCTTGATGGCCTCGTGATGGCTCGCCAGGAAAGAACCCACCACAAAAACAATCAAGGAAACTCTCTGAAAAAGACCTGTTTATGCAAGGGAAAGAATGAAACAATAGAGACGCGTAAGAAAATGGACACGAGTAGAATATCCCCTTAGAATAAGGATAGAAGGGGACTGAAAAAGCGAAGACCAAAATACGGAGGAAGGAGGAAGAGAGAAAAAGGAAAGAGCCGCCGGACCAGGCCGAGATTGTAAAAAAGGTAAAGTACCGCCAGAAAAAACGGAGAAATTGAAGGAGGTTCGTTTCTCTGGGGTACAATAAGATTACTTGGACGAAACAAGGACTGGGGAGGTTCATTGTGTTGTGGTGGGACAAGGGAAGAAAGGACAGTGGAAGGGGCTAAAAGAAGCCACTCAAACATATGTCTCAAGAGAAAACACCAACATGTTCCGCTCGGGAAGACTGAAGAAGCAAAACACGGAGAAAGGTCCCGAGGCAAGGGTGGGAGACAAAATCGGAAATAGGAGGGGAAGTGGAAGATGTGAAAAAAACCTAGACGTATTGAAGGAACTGGGGCGGAAGTGAAGAAAACTACCCTAAGGTTTGGGGTTGTAAAAGGGAAGACCTGCGCGGGGAGGGGCTCCTCTAGGTCGGCGAAAGGGAAAAACTTTATTAGTATGCGCAGAGCCAGGGAAAAACTAACTGAAAGAGCTTTCCTTCAAGAAACGAACAACTCAGAAACCAATTACGGGGGCCAATGGGGATACCAGAGAAAGTGCAAGGAAAAAATTACAGAAAAACAGTAGAACGCCGAACTCACCCGAAAAAGACGGAGCCAGCCGAAAGCCCCATAGAGGGAACGCCAAGAGAAGTAGAGGGGTTCGGCGACGCTGGAAAGAGTATTTTCCTGGATCAAATCGTGGGTAAATCCCAGGACAGATTGAAGAAAGAACTGCATACACACGGCGGTTGGTCGTAGAAAAGGAAAAAAATAAGGCTCGCGCGCTCTAGAGAGGGACGAAATGACTGTAGACCGGTCGGTGCAGCACTATGTAAAAAAACGCTACCTTCTGAAAAAAGGAGTTGAGTAACGCTGCGTCTATCTGCCGGGCAGAGGACAGAAACAACAAAAGAAAGAAGAAAAGAATGGTGACGGGACGAGCGCGTGGAAAGAGCGGCGAGGTTTGACCCGCGCGCGAGACGCCTCTGCCATCAGTGGGAAAGGGAAACCATCGAGGAACAGAAGCTCAGAGACCGCGGTAAGAAATCTCATTTTGAGAGATTGGAAAAGAGTGGAAGAAAGTGAAGCGGGCGGTGCGTACGAAAACTGAGCGTATAAACCTATCCGGTGAGAAGCGAGAAATACCGAGAAAAACATGCACGGAAACGCCTTGAAGGAGTCGGACTTCGGATCGCGTAATGTTTCAAAGTGGGGGTCATCCGGCAATGCTGGGCTGGGTACGGAAAGATGCACAACAAGGGACATGCGGCAAAGAATGCAAAATCCAAACGGAAAATACATCACCGGTCGAGAATCAAACTTTCCGTGGTAAAGGACAAGAAAGATTAAGAAGAATTAAACTTCTGAAAAAATACACTGGGGGCGGGGCTCGAATTGTCCTCAGAAATATCGCCGCGCGAGAGTACGGATGATCGTTACAGGAAAAGGGGGAAAAGCGTAGAAAACGTCATAAACTGCCCAAAAAAAAGCCATCAGCGAATGTCCTGGAGGCCGGGACCAAGGGCAAAGAAAAAAAAAAAAAAAAACAACAACCAGAAAGAGAAAAGACCATAGTTGGCGTGCAAAAAGAGGGTGGGTCTCGGAAGGCGCGGGATCATCTCGATCGCGCAGGGGCTTGGGATCGGGAAAAAAAATAACTAATATGTGTTTAATAAAGGGCTGAGAAGAGGAACCCTCAATGTGGACGAAAAGTCGGAAGGGAAAGAGAAGACGGTTACAGAGGGTTGTGGACCAAAATTGACGGCGGTATCGTAGAAAAGTGAAAGCGAGCAGTCGAGAGGGCGTCCAAAAATTGAAATCTTTTGTATTGATCGGGAAAAGAAGAGACAATCCTTGGGAAAAGGCTCAAAGAATGAAAGCGGAACCTTCCCAAAAAGGGTCTATCAAGGGTTCGGTGTGCCGGCCTAAAAAACGCCAGGCCCTGCCGACTAGCCGTCAATATAGAAATAGCCAGGAAGTGGGAATAGCTGCAGTGCATCCTTGGGGGGGGAGAAGACGTCCCAAAAAAGGCTTCGGAGAAAAACTTCGCCGGCAAAGCACCCCGTCTTCGAGGTTCTGGGACCGCGCGTCAAGCATACAGAGGAGAAATGGACCGGAAATGACGGAAAGTTGCGGGGACTGGCGCCCAGAAAAATGACAAACCAAAAAGTTAATAAAAGACATCAGGGCCAAAAAGGGCTTCTGACGGGGGCATTTTCGTTTGGAAATTAGGCACAAGACAAAATCAAGGGGGAAACCGTTAGACTTCCGATGGGGAGCGTAAACATCTGTAGGTAAACGCAAACGGGCAAATGAACAGGACGGTACTTGTTTGGACTTATACCCAGAAGGAGATAAAAACGCGCGCCAAGTTGGGCATATGGCCTGAATCAGGAAGACTAGACATGGACCAGCTCCAGGCAAGGGGACGCCAAAGGAAGGAGGAAAAGGAGAGGCTTTGTGCTTGGGAAGAGGGGGTGGAGAACAAACAGGAGGGCAAAAGATGGATCTTAGCAAATGGAATGAGGACAAACAATTCTCACCCCCTAATGGGAAAAAAATATGTTGACGAATATAAGATTCGCAAAAAAAGGTGGCACGAAAAGAAATGTTAGAGAACAAAGAGGGGGGGGGGGCGGAAAGTAACGGTCACATCGGCATTGGTTCCTGGGGGGTTGGGGGAAAAATATACGGGGAAAAACACATCAATGATCATAGGAAGGACAAAGGTGCAGAGAATCAGGTGGGCAGAAGAGAGCCGCTTGGTCTGGAAAAGAGAGCGGGAAATGCTTCGAAATCCAGGTAAAAGTATATACAAACCAGAGTTTGCGGTCTATATCCTCAGAGCCGGATTGTGGGACACGCGGGTATCTTGGACTTAGAAATTAGAAAGGTAAGGTACTAAAGAGGGAGAGCAAAGAACCCAAAAAAGGGGAAGGAGGAGTTAAAGATACAGTGGTCGACGAGAAGGGTTTTGTCTACCAGCACGTCGCTGAGAAAAAAAAAAAACAGAAGAAGTCCAATCAGAAAGAGAAACCCGCTTGTCACGACGATAGGGGAAGGAAGCAAAACCAACAACGATTGTAAGGAAACAGGCAGGAGGCTTTCCAGAAAACTGACACAAAGGTTTGTTGAGGTAAAGTCAAAAAAAAAAAAGCTACAGATCCGCAATCATAGCGCTGAGCGAATAAACTCGGCTCCCTGATTCAGATTCCGGGGGTTTAGAAAAAAAAACGCAAAATTAAGAGAGAACAAAAAAAAAAGCGGAAAAAATGGATGGAATCTTTCGCGGTCAGGAAAAAAAAAGGAAGGAAAATCCGGGAGAAAACGAAAAAAAGCAGAAGATTGCTAAGGAAAGATAAAGGGCTC
>Ga0179593_1564221_pt1 | contig 10049 bp, 17 predicted proteins | sample CZODoug2_1_08_16_FD_185931 | JGI IMG/M metagenome (GOLD analysis project Ga0179593, IMG submission 185931) | Vadose zone soil fungal communities from Angelo Coast Range Reserve, California, USA - CZODoug2_1_08_16fungal (PacBio error correction) | ecosystem: Environmental > Terrestrial > Soil >...
GCGGTCCCACGAGACCACCCACGGACCAGAAAACGGCGACATGGGAGACTTCATCAAAGGCTCATACCTTAAAAAAAAAGGTGTTCCTGTCAGCGCGGAGGGGGGCCTTCATCGGGGGACGTTGTTCCCCGAAAGAGGGCCCGGGTGGGTCGTCATCCCCGAATCGGTGTTGCCGGCTAGAGAGTTATAATCGTCCCATGGGGTTTTCACTCCGGCGAAAGGGACCGTGGCTCGGCAAACCAGCGGCCGATGGGGGGGCGAGGGAACTCATGAAAGAGCAAGGTTTTCCCTTCCGAAGGAAGAGGGGGCGTGAACGGCGCACCGGGATTCTCCAGCCATCAAAACTAACAAAATCAAAGGGATCACGCCTGCCCTGAAGGGGGAGAAACGCCTACATCTTTTGTGGGGGGAAAAGTTAAAGTCCAGGACGCACCACACCCTGCTGGGAAAAAAAACCGTCCTCATATAAAGAGGGGAGGTGTTGCATCCACCGACGCCCCAAAACTTCACCAGGAGGCGAGATCAGGGACGGCCTTCCCCAGGAAAGGTAGCCACGTTTTGAAAAAAAAGTCCATCACGAACGTACGCATGCAGTACAAAAGTTGTGAAAAAAAACGAGGGTCGCTTTGTCGGCTAAAGGGAAGCTTATAAAGGAAAAAAAACTCAAACAGGCCCAAAAAAAAAAAGGCGAATCTGGACAGGGAAAAAAGGCGATTATCAGTCCTGTGAAGAAGCTAATACCTGAAAGGGAAGTCATTCCCCCCCAAGGAAAGAGGATTTTTCTGCCAAGGGGAAGAGAACCTTCCTCGGGGGAAAAAAGAAAGGGAAACTTCTCTAGCAAAGAAGAAAAGTCGCTCTTAGCGTTCAGAGTAAAGAAGGGGGGGGGTGCCAACTGTCGACGAGAGATCCCCTCCATTCCTAGGTAAAAAAGGGTCCAACTCTAGGAAGGGCGAAGCTTCTGTCTGTTCAAAAAAAAAACGCCAGAGTCTCGGCTCGAACCAAAGGGTCCCCTTCTTCATATTCGAAAAAAAAAAAAGAAAAAGGGGACTCGGGATCTTCAGGAGGGGGAAGAGCAGCTTCCAGGGAATCCAGGGGAGGGAATCACAGAGAGGATGATTGGGAAAAGGGAAAGGGGATGTCAGCTGCTCTAGGAGGAGTGAAAAAGAGGGGGGACATCCCAATCTGAAGGGGAAAGGGAAAACGGTAACGAACCCTCCGGCTATGCGCAGGTCTACGTGGAGGAACTATGCAGCAAAGAAAAAAGAAGCGACGACCGCGAAAAAAAAGCAAGTCATTCCTTTTAAGAAAAAAAAAAGGGGAGAAAAAACCGCCGCATCTATTCCCCAAAAAGCGCGGGGGGAAAAAAAAGGCCGGCGACGTGCTTGAGAAGAGGAAGAAAAAACGGAGGTAGGATGAACAATAAGAGAAGGAAAAAGTTGAAAAAAAAAAAAGGGGTTTCAAATGCACGGCAACTTGAAGGTGTGGTGCATTCTGATGGACAGAGGGGAAAAAAGAACGCGAGGATGGGGCGGAGCGCGGTCCCGAAAAAAAAAGGGGGGGCCGTGCTGCATAGTTAAGAAAAAAAAAAAAAAAGAGAGCGCACGAAGGGGGGGAGGTTCGTACCGCCTGGAAAAAAAAGAATTGCTTTGTCAACTAAAAAGAACCTCCCTCGCAAGAAGGGAAGCTGCGTCTCGACAAAAAAAAAAGAAAAAAAGGAGCGAGCCGCGCAAAAGAAGAAGGCGCCGATCCACGAAGGACAGGGGCCTTGCCCGTGGCGAAAAGGGAAAAGGGGAAGTTGCACCCCATGGTGCAAAAAAAAAAGGGGATAATTCTGGGGGGGGCGCCGCTAGGAAACACGGAACGAACAGATTTCCGCACCTGCAAGGTGCTCGGCAAAGTTGCCAACGGGATGGGGGGGGGGGGGGAGAGAGCGCGCCGGGCACGAAAGGAAAGAGACAACCTATCGCTTGAAGAAGGGGAAAGGGATCAAAAAAAATGGATCTTTTTCTTCCCCTCAAGAAGCCCTCTCCAAGGGGGAGTCTCAAATTTACAAAAATAACTCAATTGAGGAGAGATTATTACAACAGGATTGCGGAATTTCCAAGGGAAAGCGCCTTTTGTGGGAGGGGGGTGAAAGTTCCCCTGAACAGAGACGACATCCCTACATTCTGCAGAAAAAAAAAAAAAGGACCTTCCCCATGCCGTACGGGAAGAAATAAAGAGAATTACTTTCTTACGCATAAGGAAAAAAGGAGGGACGTATCTGCCGCCTCCTAAAATCAGGAGGACCTTTCAGCGGGGGGGGAAAGAAAAAAAAAGGGGGTGGCTCGAGTCTGCTTTTGACAACTAAAGAAGGCCTATTTGTTTGAGGTTTCTCAGAGGGGGGGGGGACGAAGTCCCCGAGCGATGGGCCTACTTTCATGACGTCACTTGAAAAAAAACCTCCCTGTAATTCCTTTGAGGGAGGAAAAGGAAAAGGGGAAGGGGGGGGGAAGGGACAGAATACTCTACTCGGAGAGGGAGGATGTCTGTGAGAATATGCGCCCGAAAAAAGGAAGGGGGAAAGGGGTTCACCACGCCCGAGGAAGAGAACCTTCGTTGCATGTTCACAAAAAGAATAAAAGAAACATGGAGCCATTATCTCGAACCGACCATCGGCCGCCGGCGGCGGAGGGAAAGGACGCCTTACTCAAAAGCTTCCCGGGGGGGGCCAGGGAAGGAAGAGGGAAAAACCCAGAAGCAGATATCCGAAACCAACTATTCTGGCTGAAAAAAAAAAGAATAGGGGAAAAAGGAAGGAAAACCTGCAAGACCGGGAGGTCCTCACCCGGTGGAAGGAAACAACTTCCCCTGTAAAAGAAGAAAAAAGAAGCTCTTGAAAGGGAAAAAATAATTGGGGAGAAATTTGATTAGCGTTAATTTTCACAAGGTTTGACGGTTTTGAGACTTTGTGATGGGGGGGAAGAGACACCGCCTTTTCAGGGAAAAGAAAAAGGAACGGCTCATCTATTCTATCAAAGGGACGGGGAAAAGCGAAAAACCGGGGCCTGAATTCTGAAGAAAAGAAGCAAAACAAGCGGGAGGAGAAGGAAGTATCAAAGGCGACTGGGGGGAAAAAAGGTTTCGCCTTGTCGGGGGGGGAAAGGAGAAAAGGGAAACCGTTTCCCAGAAGGAAAAAAAAAAACAACAACGGAGGGAAGGGAAAAAGAGAATGTGGACACGTGAAAAGCAGGGGAAAGGCCGAACATCGCCAGGCAAAAACGCTGTGTACAGAAGACCTACCTCTTTGGAAAAAAGAGGCATTTCAATAAGGTGAAGGGGGGGGCGGAGGTCGACGGAAAAAAAAGTGCTCTAAATAGAGGGGAAAAAAAGAAGCAGAGTCGGGAAGAAAAGGGGGTAAAAAAGGGCAAGAGATCCCCAAAAAAAAAGGAAAATGGTTACCCTGAAAAAAGAAGGGGGTCGTGCTCATACCTTGTCAGGGGGGTTTCACTGGGGAGAGCGGAGGGGGGGGCTTTCCTATTTTACAGTTCCGCAAAGGGAAGGGGAATCGGGCCCCTTTTTACTACAGCAAAAGTGGGGAAAAAAAGAAAGACCACTATCTTTTTCTGAGGGGGAAGAAGGGGAGACTCGACATGTGTTTGTCAAGGAAAATTTCCGCAAGAAAAGGGGGGGCAATCGGCGCGGGCTCCTCGGGAAAAGGAGGAAAATGGTCTTCGCAGGGGAGAAAAGATGGGGCGGCAGCAGAAAACGGGTTGAAAAAAAAAGGAGTGGAAGAAAGCGTTCCCTTGAAAAGGGAGGAAAAGGAGAATCTTCGCCAGCCATCAAGCCAAGAATACGGGGGGAGAACAAGAAATGTCAAGGGGAACGGAACGAAAAAGAGGGTTGGGGTTAAGAGGAGTAAAGTCATGCACGGAAGAAAAACGCGCCGGGGAAGGGCAGAAAAAAGGATCATACACCCATACGACATAGGGAGAGGAACGGTAAGTTCCGCCGCCCTCGCGCCGAAAAACCTCGAACCTCTGCGAGAATGAGGAAGGTCCCGGAGGAGGCGAAAGGTCGTTCTAGGGCGGAAAAAAGGACAGAAAGACGGTGGCGACCGTTAAAGCAGGCCTGTGTCCCGAAAAAAGGGTCTACTTGTCGTCAGTATGGGGGAGAGAAAGTGCATCACACCAAAGGGGGGAGAGAGGGGGGGAATTCTTCAGCCCGTCGATGGGAAAATGTCATACTCTCCCTCAGAATAAGACAGGGGCTTTCGTGGACAGGGAGGAAGACCGACCGGCTAACCCAAATGGGAAAAAAAAAAAGAGAGGGCTGTCCAGCAAAGAACAAGGCGAGCACGGCGCTAAAGCGCTCGGAAAGGGAGAAAAGGAAGCAGTTTCTGCACAAAAAGAGAGTCACCGCCTCAATCAAAAAAGAGGAAAAAGACAACCTTTTCAAGGGGAAAAAGGGGAGAGTATCGTGTAGGAAGAACCCACCACGACAAGAGGGAGAGGGAGGAAAAAAAAGGGGGGGAAAGACTCCTCAGAAGAGAACACTTCCAATACGGCGAAAAAGGAGGGATATGCTCCCGAGCAACGCGGAGAGGGGAGAGACCTCGGGAGAGGAGATGGGGGGAGGGGGAAAAAAAAAGAAAGGAGGAGGGCGATTGAAAAAGGGAGGGGGGGAAAGGAGTTTTAACAATCCAATCGGCAGGAAGGGAAAAGAGGTACGAAACTCCAAGCCAACGAAGTGCGAAAAGGGGGGTTGAGTAATTGAGAACGAAAAGGAAAGGGGAGAAGATTACCTGCAGAAAAAAAAAATAAAAAGAAGGGTTCCAGCGAAAAGGAGGCACCACAAAAACGACGCCAAGCGAATGAAAAGAGAAAAGGAAAATTTCATGAAACGGGAAGGGAGGACGTTCTTTGTATGAGATAAAAAAAAAGAAGGGGAAAGAGGAAATATCTATATCAAGCAAAAACGTAAAGCACTTCCTTTTCATGCACGGTCCATGAAGGTGGGTGTTATTCTATGGGCGAAGGGGGTAGGGGGACAACGAAAAAAAAGAAAAAAGAAACTTTCCTGGAGGGGGAGAGGAGTCACTATTCTCCGGGCCCGGGGAGGGGGAGTTCCTCCAACGACGAACAAAAAGGGGGTTTCCTCAAAAAAAAAAAAAAGGGGGGGAGTTCAGGTACCTGCCTGCGGAACCAGGAAAAGAGGGGGATTGTTCAACCGGCGCAGAAAAAAAGTTCGCTCCGCTGCAGAAAGAAGGGGGGAGGAAAGAAAAAAAAGTCATCCTCTAAAGAATTCGAAGAGCTAGGACGCCGATCAAGACGAAAAGAAGAGCCTGCCGGAGGGGGGGAGAAGAAAAAAATTCTAATCGCTGCAAAAGGGGGGGGGGTTTCCATCAGAAGGGGGCGTTTGTGGCGACGCAGAAAAAGACGGAAAACCGCTGGTTCGCACGGATAGCGTTGACATTGCCTCAAAGGACAAGGGCTTTGCTCGAGCAGCCGGGGAACGGGAAACGTATGCTGCGAAAAGAGAAAAGAGTGGTTCCGAGGCACTAGAAAAGGAAAAGGGCTCTTGTGTCCTGCCCGCCCAAAAAAGGGGGAGATCCGCCGCCCCCTTAAGCGGGGGGGAGGGAAAACGGTTCCCTGGCCCGGAAAAGGGAAAGGGAAAAGGGGTATTCGAGGGTTGGCAGAAAAAAGAAAAGACGACTTGCTGCCGGAGAAAAAAAGTGAAGAAAAAAAAGCTCCTTTTGCGGGAAGTGAGGGTTTTCTCGATTAAGGAAAAAAAAAAAAGAAAAAAGACGACAGGAAAAAAACGGGGGGGGAAGGGAGGAGGAGACCCCAAAAGAAGAAAAAAAGACCACCACCGTCGTGATGAGGGGGGGAAGAAGAAAAAGCTAATGAAATTGTTTCCTACAAAAGAAAGACAGGAACTTCTCAGAGCGAGAAAGGGGGGAAAGGGCTCTATTCTGTAGGGGAACCTGTCAAATATCATATGGGGGTGGGAGAAATTAGCGGGTGCAAAAAAAAGTCCCCCGCGAAGAATTCCTTTTACCAAAGAAGGTCACGGAAAAAACCACGCTGTAGGAGGGGGGATGGAGGTAAGTACAGTACGCACTGCAAAGAGGGAAAAGGAAAAGAAAAAAAGCCCTCGTATCTGAGGTGGAGGGAACGAAGGAAAATCCCGCTGAAGAAAGGGAAAGAAGTGAGGAAATCGCCTTCGGAAAAAAAAGAAAGAACCATTCTCCATTAAGCGGGAGGAGAGGAACTCTTCCGGGTAAAAAAAAGGGATCTGCGACCAAAAATAACCCGCTGTGAGGGGGGGGCAAATCAAAAAATCGAAAAAAAAAAAAAATTACTATTCATCACAATCAGATAGCCGAAACTACTAAGAGGAAGTGGGAAAAGGTAGTAACCCCTTTCCCCTATAACCCGACTGGGGAAAAAGGCCCTGGGGGAAAGGGAAGAAAAGACGCCCACTCAGGGAAAAAGAACATTATTGATCAACGGACCTTGATTATCTTTAGTGGTCACCAAAAAAGTGGGGGGGGGGATACGTGGGTGATCGAGGAGAGCTAACAAACCAACAGAAGTATAAAAGAGGACTCTAATTCTATCAAAAGAAATGTCGGATACCAGAACCGGAAAAGGTCTTGAATTCTGCCGGTTCGAAAAAAAGGGCGGCTCTCCTAGAAAAAAAAAACAGAGAAACTTAGGGGGACTAATTTGAGAGACGGGAAAAACCTTACCGTGGGCCCCTCTCTGAAAAAAAAAAACGGGGGAAGAAAAAGAAAATAAATTTAGGAAAGGGGTCTCCCCTTCCGAGAGGGCCATGCCCTACGTAGCTGTGAGCGCCTAACGGATTGGTTGGTAGGGGGGGAAAAAAAAGGGAAATTCTTCCCTGGTAAGAGAGCGAAAGGAAGAAGAGGGGGGGAGAAGGGGAAGGGGGGGGATTCAACGTGCCAAGAAGAAAAAAAAGGCTCCAACGGGTAACCCCTTCAAAGAGAATACCCAGGGGAAAGGGGGGAAAGGGGGGTTTTTCCTGTCAAAGGGGAAGGGGGGGGGCTCATCGTGGACAAGGCCAGGAAACAAGAGGGAGGGTTATCCGGGGGCACAGAAAAAAAAGGACAACAAGTTCAAAAAAAGGGGGGGAAAAAGCCCTATCTTTTTGCAGGATCATGTTGGGGGTTTGGAAAAGCCGGACGAGAAGGAAACCAGAGCAAGGAGGTGGGAGAAAAGAAAGAGCGTCCTATTTGTCGGCGGCCAAAATGGGGGGCCTTCATGCAGCGGTTGGCCAGAAAGAAAAATGCTACCGCGGAGCGGGAAAAAGGAAGGAAGAGGAAAGTAGTCACACCATCCGGGGGAAAAAAAAAAAAGGCATTGGGGCGTACGTGAAACAAAGAGGGGTCTTTTCACACCGGGGAAAGGGTAGAAAATTCATGACAAGGCGGGACGGAGCGCCAACGTGGAAAAAAGAAAGGGGGCAAATTACGACATAGTATCTGGAAAAGAAGGGTCACCGAACGCAGGGAGCCCTTACACCTCAAACGAAAAGGAAAAGGGAGGCAAGGCGTGGAAAGAAAAAAAAAAAAAAAAGGTAAGATTCTTCCGCCCGTAACTAAACGGGGAAAGGGGAAGAAAAGCATTCATTCCGGTGGTAGACCAAAGGGTCAGCTGTCGTCTATTGTGACGGGGGGAAGAAGGGGGACACCCTCCCCCGGAGGGGGGGCCGAAAATCTTTACTTCCGTGCAAAGCGATTATCGCAGTGGGAAAGAAAATAGAGAACTGAGGAAAAAAAGGGTCCCCCTGCGCCCCGAAGGAAAAAAAGTTTCGGCGGAAAGGGCGCGGGGCTCAGAAAAACCACGCAGAAAAGAGGGGGAAGACAAAAGACATTTAAGAAGAAAAAGGGGAGAGGTCTTTCCCTGCCTCAAAGGAAAACCTCTCTCGCGGCAAATTTTGAAAAAACCCTTGCACTTGTGGGGGGGAGGGAAGAGGAAGGAAAGTGTAAAAAAAAAGTTTGACTCGAAAAACGGAGGAAAAAAGATACCCCCTGGGCAAAAGGAGGAGCTCTCTCCACGGCCAAGGGGAGGGAAGCTGAGCTGTGTGAATCGGCCGTCCGATGAAAAAAAAAAAAAAGGGGCCAAGTTGGGAGAAGGCAGGAAGGTTCCTAGAACGCATCTTCGAAGAGAAAAAAGGAATCTTTGTCTGGCGAAGGGGGACAAGCCAATCTTCCTTATCGGCAAAAGGAAAGAGGGGTAAAAAAAAGGAAGTGAGCCGTAAAAAACGGGAGGAGAAAGGCTCATCGACGACCCGGAAGAGGAGGACGGTTAATCCCGTCCGCGTATCGCAAGCACAAAAAAAAAAAAAACCCCACCATCGCGAGGGGGGGAAGGGAAAAAAAAACCGACGGGCCTTTGTAAGAGAAAACAACAACACAACTTAGGAGTAGACAGAAAAAAACTAGAAAAAAAAAAGGGAGACTTCCAAGGGGGAAAGAAGATGTTCTCTTGTGTTGTGCGAAGCTCCTTTCGGCTTACACACAAGAAGGGGCTTGAGGATAGGAGAAAGGCACGATGCGCCGTTCTTGGAAAAAAAAAAGGTTCTCGCCTGCAATCAAAGAAGGGGGGGAACCTTACCTCCTGCCTGGAAGAAGAGATTGGATTTAAACAGAAAGAAGAAGCAATGGAAGAGATGTCTTCCTGTTAAAAAAAAGGCAAAATCAGTCCTCTCGAAGGAAAGACAGAGGGGAAGTTTCTGCCAGAATCTAATATCGCCGTCCTTGAACCGTGGCTATCCGCTAAGAAAAAAAGGGGGGGAAAAAACATGTGAAGAAAAAAGGGGGGAGGTTTTTTTCTCGCAAACGACGCTCGCCCTTCCTCACCGCAAGGGGAAAAGGGGGGTTGGTAAATTTGAAAACGCGCCGCACAACAGGAAGGTTGCAGGAAAAAAATCCCGAACTGAAAGAGCTCCCGATCTCTTTGGAAAAAAAAAAAAAGTTTCTCCAGAAAAGGAGAGTGGGGGAGCCAAGTCTCCTTTTCGCGATCCGAAGGGTGACGAATCTCTGCGAAGGGAAAAGAAAAAAAAAAGGACGGAAATGGGGGAAACGTATTTCTATTATGACGGGGAGAAGGAGACTGTGCTGGAGAAGGGAAAACAGATTTCTAAAAGACGAGGGGGGGGAAGGGAGTTAAGTGAGGGGGAAAAAAAAAAAAGGAAAAGAAAAATCGGCGGGAGGAAAAAAATGATGCAGTTGGTCAAAAGGAAAGGAAGAGGAAATGAAACTTTGCTATCGCAGAAGGAGCCCTCTCGAAAGGGATCAGGCGCCTATTCGGCGGTGAAAAAAAGGGGAAAAATCCTATTTCGGAATGTTAAAAAGGGAAAAGAAAAACAAATTAGAGAAGGGGCTACTTGCAATGGGGAGGTTTACCGAAGTAAAAGGGAAAAAAACAACCGAAAGGGGGTCTTACTTACGGAACGCCCTTCATGGGAAAAAGAGAATTCGATAGGGAGGAAGGAAGGAAAGGTTGAGGAGGCCCCCCCCCAAAAAAAAAAAAAAAAGGAGGTAATGCAATCGAACTTCGGAAGGGGATAAAGGACCCTCCTGCGCATGAGGAACCCGAAAACAAAAGGGGGAGGGGGTAACCTATGATCCGCGAAAAAAAGCCGAGAAGGAGCGGAATTCGCGAGGGAAGGGAAAAACCAAGCCTAACAACGAAATCTGGGAAAAAGAAAAAAAAAGGGAAGGTAGTAAACCGGCCACTAAAACAAAGGGTTGTCCCACGATGAAGCCAAAGGAAAGGGAAAAACACGAAGGTAAATTGAGCAAAAAAGGGAGGGGAGCGTGAGGGGGTCAAAGGAAAGACCGGTGAAAGAAGGGGGCCTAGCACCCAGGAAAATCCTCAGCGGCTCATCGATTGAAGCAAGTAAAAAAAAAAAAAAATGGTAGAAAAAAAAAAGGTTCTCAAATCTTTCGGCGCCGCAGAAAAAAAAAATGTACTTCGGGGAAAGGGGAACGGTTGGAGGAAGGGGTAATTAAAAAAAAAAAAAACATGGGGGGGTACCCC
>Ga0179593_1583218_pt1 | contig 10049 bp, 9 predicted proteins | sample CZODoug2_1_08_16_FD_185931 | JGI IMG/M metagenome (GOLD analysis project Ga0179593, IMG submission 185931) | Vadose zone soil fungal communities from Angelo Coast Range Reserve, California, USA - CZODoug2_1_08_16fungal (PacBio error correction) | ecosystem: Environmental > Terrestrial > Soil >...
TGAAAAAAACAAGCTGCCGCAGTGGAAACTCCATCCCCAAAAGGCGCCGATCCTTGTTGGGTTGACGTTGTATTTTTGTCACAAGGGGGGTTGCAAAAATGGGGAAAAGGAACGGAAATTGAACCAAATGACCTGGGGCGCCAAACAGCCAAAATAAAAACCGACACTGGAAGCGCCGGGGGGATAAACAGCGAGAAAAACGGGCTCTAATCGGGGGAACAGGAAGAAGTACCGCGCAAGGGGGCCCCAGAAAGACGAGTCCCACGTGCCATAAAAAGGGATTATTTCTCCGGTAACTACTCGGAAAGTAATCCCCGGCGGGAGGGGGGAAAGGGGGTATTTCAATTGTTCGGCTGAGATGAAGCCAACAGGGAGGATGGGATCCGGGGTGACCAAGAGATTTACCAAGGCAGGGGGGTTGTGGATGGCGCACCAGGGGGGGGGGGCCAAAGGAGTGAAAACTTCCGAGTGATGAGAAAAACTCTTAAACCGAGGGCCCGAATCGCATAGCCTCTAGGAGATTTGGACAAATCTTTGAAGGCGTTAAGTAAAATATTGGGAAGCAACGCCTTCGGGGGTTTTGGAGGAGGCGAAGGGGGGAACCCTTTAAATCCACCAACCCGCACGGGTCATTAGAATATCAACAAAAACCCACGTATGAGTGGAGTTAGCAAGGGTGTGTTTGACTAAGGGGAAATACACTGAAAAGCAAACATGCGCGGGATTACTCAATTATTGATTTCCAAGAGACAGGCTGCTAGACGGATGATATCGCGGTAGCGCTCCTACATTTTCTCATCAGGGGGACGCCAAGAGACAGGACCTGTTTTCTCCCTCACCCTTCTCCTTGAACTGCCCTCTAGGAGACGGGGGGGGGGAAGACCGGAAGGGGATAATCTGCCCGTTGATCGGGAAAAGCTCAAAAAAAAAACGACCGTTTGAGCCCTCTCTGAACGAGCTAGGAGACCGCAGTCATTTAGCGCAGGAAATGTGCGTGCCAGATGTCAACGGGGGAGCGCGTGATACATTGGGGCATTCATTCGGGCGAAAGGGGGTTTGGAATTCGAGCTCCTGTGGGAGACGGATAAATCTGTTAGGTATAATTCAGGGTAGGGGGAATCCAGGGTCGGGGGTAGTCTGTGGGACAAGGGAATTTTTGACTTGCCCTGAAGGTATCAACTCAGGGGGTTTGAATTCGGTTCAACAAAACGAGGAACCCTACTGGGAACCAAAAAAAACAAAAAGATTTCATTGCTCCGGTGGGGATGGTCCAAAGAATGACAACAGGGGCTGTCGTGCAGAGGGGTGCCAGGGGGGGTGACCCCCCGCAAAAAAGAGGTGCCTGCTTCCTTGGTGGAACTTAAGGACACCCTAAAGTGTGTCCTAATCCAATGGGTGGGGATCTATAATATGTGTTGTTAAAACGGATGAAATGAGGCGCGGCCAACAACTGAAAAACTGCTGTTCAGTCACGTGCGTCCTTGGAACACACTCTTGGAGAAAAGAGTCGTCCTAGGCCGTTCCCGCTCAAATGTACCTGCACCATAAACAACACGAAACACCTCCCGGTCTTTTTATTGCTGGGCTACTTTTGCTGTCGCATAAACTCAACCCACCACCCAAAGCGCTTTGCACCGTATGTTAGGTTCCCAGGGATGGTCTTGATCCGTAGGGGCTTAGGTTCTCGGCCTTGGGTACCGTTTCCCCACTTGGGGAGGGGAAGGATGGGGGGGGCGTCCAGCTCCATTGAATTGGAGGCTTTGGAGGGGGTTCATTTGAAGGGCCTGTCTTCTGTACTCGACCGGACAGCTTGTCAGGGTCCTTCCAGGCCAGTCACGCCGCAGTGAGGGCGGAAACCCGCCCGTAGGCCGTCTGCCCCTACGGAACCTTCCAAAAGTAGGCATGGTTAGGTATCTCTCACGGAGAATCGCTTGAAATTTCCTTAAATACTTGGGGGTTAAGATTTAAAAAAGTAGTTGTGCCGGTGAATTTCTTTGATAAGTTCATTCCTAGTTCCCCGAGAAAAACGCGGAAGGTTGGGGTTAGACGTAAAAGGATGCTCAACCAGCCGGAATGAATACTCAGGAGCAACAATCTAAGCGGCTTTTGTTAGGGGAAATAGAAGGGAGAAAAAAAGGGCGAATGGGCCACCTTCTTTAACAGGGTGGGGGTTGAGCTTCTAAATTTGCTTGTTAAGTAGTTAGGGCCTTACGAAAAGAACTGGGGAATCAGAGATCGAGGCCAGATGGGGTTGGTCTTTGAAAAAAACTCCTTCGAGGCTTTAACTGGGGAGGGGTGTCAAAGCTGAACGCTACAGGTGTCTTTGGTTTATGCGGCAGGACCGTGAGGGGGCCCGCCAGAAATCCTCTTGGGCTGGTAAGGAGAAAGGGGGAAAAAGACGGGCCAGGAAAGAAAAAACCTTTTTCAGGGGGGGGTTTTCTGGCTGGGGGACGGCAGAAAAGACAACTGCTGGGGATCTCCTCTCCCCCCTCGTGGGGGGGGGGCCAAAAAAATGTTAACAATGATTCTGGGCACACAACACAAAGGAAAAAACTACGGTCTGTCTGGTGCTCTCCGAAAGACGCAAGTGCAGCGCGGACCCTGGATACTACAGGTTGACCAGAGAAACCGAGAGATTGGGAGCGTGTACTGGTGAAGGATCAGCACCACCTGCGAGTCTCAATAGGGGCCGGGTGTTTGTGGGAAAGGGGGTGAACAAGAGCAGTGATAAGTCCCAGAAAAAGAGGACAGTCAGTAGGGGCTGTGTAATGTGGCCAAGCTGGGAGTCCGAAAAAGGGGGGTAATCCCTAGCAAACTGAAAGAAAAAAAGACAAGTGAGTCGGGGTCCAATTACAAAGGATGCTGTCGAAGGGGACCTAATAGAGGGGGGGGAAGTGACGGTGGGGCCTTTAAAGAGATGTGGGGGACGCAAGAGAAGTCCAGATAAAAGTATCGGGGTTCGGTAAGGCAGGGGGGGACAACACAGGTGCCGAGAAGGAGACAGGAAATTTTACTGGAGTCGTTAGCTTCAAGAAAAATAAAGGAGTCCTTTTCGGCCGGGGTCCATAATCCATCTTCCGGAGGAAAAGGGTAAAATTTATAGGAATGCGGAGAAAGGGGGGGCAAAACCACTTGGGCTGAAAGTCTGTTTAGAAAACACAAACGAGGGGTAGATCCTTGAAAAAAAAAAAGCAAAAAACGGAGGAGGAAAAGAAAGGAGATATGAGAACAAGAGGGGAGCCCAGACACGTGCTTCTCGGCAAGCAATCGCAGAAAAAGGGGAGGGCGAAAGGTTCGAGAACAAAAAGAAACAAGGATGTGAGAGCATAATACTCCGTCAAACTTGAAGAGTGCTGTGGGGGTGAAGAAAGGGAGTCTGAACAGTGTTGCAAGACAAGAAGATAGCTTTTATTCCTTGCAAAAAAAGGGGGGGGGGAAGGTGTCACGATTCTTTTATAAAGGCCAATCAAAGATGGGACGGCTGCCAATAATGAGGGGTGTGCTTCCGGCGAAAACCAGAAGGGGTCGCTGAACAAACTGGGGGGGAGAAGGTGTCCAATGATTTAACAACAGGGTTTTCTGGCGTCTTCTTGAGGAACCAGGATGGGACACATGGAAACCAACTAGGGACTGTCCTAGGGTTGAGGTGGGAAAGTGACTCCGAGGGCGAGGGCAAGAAACTGCAGACCGAACCAAACAAACCGAGAAAGCAGAAAGTGCATGGGTGCAAGAGCAAGTAACCTTAAAACCTTTTCAAATCTGCGAGACGTCAAAAGGGGGGGCAGGGGGGGGGGAAAGAAAGTGGTTCCTGAGGCCTACGGAGTCAAGAAAAGGGAGGAGCACCGCACTAACAATCGGTCAACCTCCTCACGTTGAAAAGAAGAAAAAAAAGTGACACTAGTCCAACGGCGAAAGACAACTAAGGGGTTTTAAGACCTTAACCCCAAGAAATTAACGGGGAGATAGAAAACAGCCCAAGCGGCTGTTTAGAGAGAACACGCGTCCGTAATTCCTTCCTTCCGTCTCCAAACAGGACGGGAGCAGAAAGGAAAAGAAAACCACTTCAAGCACAAAAAACATCTTCCTAGATCGAGGAAACCAAAAGTTGAGGGGAGATACGTCCCGAAGGGCCTTCAACACCCTTTTCAACGATTTTGTCAATCGCGGGATGGGAGCCTCAACGAGGCTAACTGCAAAAACGATATAGGGTTCCAATGATAAAAATTACGGCCAGTTTCAGAGAATAAAAGGGGTCGAAAGGGGGGGGAATGACAGAAGAGTAGCCTGGCTTGCTGAAGCGGAAGGCGATGGCTCTCAAGGGATCCAGCCTTCAAAAAGTTGGTCAACTAACAATGAGGAAGAAGCAGTTGTACCGCAAAAAAGGGTCGGATAGGTCCCGCTGTGCTTGGGGTTTTGAACGGAAGGTGGGGGGGGGGGGGTCAAGTACCGTTAAGGGGGTAGGGGTCACCCTGGACTGGTACAGGCATTTGCAAATACAACAAGAGGGTCTTCCCTATGTCTCGTGGAAAGTGGTGTGGTTCAGTCCCAACGTTTGGGGTTGAGAGGGGAAAAACCAAGGAAAAAGTATCGGAAGCTTAACTCACCAAATGAAGAGACCCGTTGGAAAACCGGGAAGCTTGGGGGGGTGGACTTTGGAGTTGGCTAAACGGCTCTCCAAACACACAAGGGGGGAGGTACTTGGGTTCTTTAGCCCAGGCCGGCCTTCCACGGCCTGACCTAAGGGTAGGCATAAGAAAAAGGGAAAGGAAAAATGGAGTTCCGTGCAAGTTCATCAATTTACCAACCAAACAAAAAAAAAAAAAAAACTATTCAGCGGCGCAAATACTTAGATTTCCCCACTTGATTTTTAGCAAAACTAAACGTCGAAAAGCAAAGGGAAACGCGGTAACTCAACAGGAAAAGTCCCCGGCTGCTCAGTGTCCCTTCCATCCCAAACCCGTGACAGGGTGGGTAATCCAGGGGGTAGGGGGGGGGGTGTCAGACGGAAATTTGTCAACAAGGGGGGGTCACCACTTAAGAGTACAACAAATTCCTCTTGAGCTAAAGAAGGGAAAAAAAAAAGGAAATTGTCGTAATAGCAGAATCCCCCAAGAGGGTCCCTAAAAGCTCTACAGCTCCTACTTCCCCAATTACGTCCTAAAAAATTAAAAAAAAAAAGAAAAAAACAAAACGGGGCAACTTCTTCCGTGAAGTGCCCAACGTAGAGAAGGGAAAGACCCGCCGCCAGCGTGTCCAAAAATTGAGCCTAAATACTCTGAGGGAATAAGAAATCGGAGTTGGGGAAGAGTAGGGTTGGAATTTTTGAGGCGTATATGGAAAAGAAACTGAGGAAGTGTCGTTATTTAGTATACCTTCTCTATCAAGTGATCGTATTATCGCAGTTGATTTTTCAAAGGTGAATTGCGGCATTCTGGAGGAAGTGTCGTTATACCAGGGGGGTCAATAAAAAATATGACAGAAGCTGCTAGGGGGTCCCGGAGCTAGGAGCTTGTAGAAGCTGGATTCCTCCGTGCCTTTTACCTCAGCCAGCAAGTTTGGACGAAGGGGCCTCCCGTCCTTCTTTTTCCTATGCGTTCATCTGGAACTTTATGAGAGAGAGCAGAGCGCCCGCAGTCCCCTCAGAGCTCGAATCTCGGTATAACCCGCCGCGACCGCTCTTCTTCTTAAGAAGGTCTGCTCTTTTTCTCCCGGAGGGGAGGGGGGAGGTTCCTAAGATAAATAGGGGGGAAATGTCACGTCTCCTTCCCTCAAGTGGCGGGAAGAACAATGTATGGGAGTTAAATCCTAATATCGAAATATTGGTGAAGTCTAATAAGGGGAACTCGGGTAGGTCGTGTCTGGTAAAAAAAAAGAAAGGTGGGGGGTCGCCTTCCACTCTCAGCACTGAGAAGAGGTGGTGGAGGCCATACAAACTGAGTGAAAGAGGGGGTGCTCGGGTTAGCGCAACTAAGGATAAGTCAAGGGAGATGGAATATAGATCTGCTCACGTAAAATCACATAGGGTGGACAAATATATCAGAAAGAGAGGAACCCTAAAGTAGAGAGATATTAAATTTGGTTCGGGCAATTATTGGGGGGTGAGAGGGGCGAAGAATATGTTTTCACTGGCAGAAAAGGGCGGGGTTTATTGTCTTTCTGCTAAACTTTGAAAAGAAAGCGGGGGTTAGACGAAAAGGTGTGGGTCCGGGGGACCGGGGGGGAAGTCTTTGTGGCCAAGGGGGAATTGTGGTTGCAGGGGGGCCAAAGCAGTGGGTCGGAGAAAAATACAAGCCTTACAACCAAAAGGTCCGGCTACTGTGGGGGGGGAAGAACCGGGGGACGCAGGGTGATTTCAGCAACGGTGGCAAGGAGGACCATGTGGAAATTTGCATTAAAGTGTGTAACTAAGGCCGATAGGGGGCGAAGAGAGGGTGGGGGGATTGGAATCGGGCGGAGCAAAGGGAATTTTCCTTTACGGTTTATGAATTGCGGGGGCAGAGGGGAGCAGGCCTCCCGCGAGAAAGGGAACCCTTACCTCCTGTCTGTGTGAGATCGAACCGTGAGGAAAGAGAAAACCGCAAAGCCGCCAACCCAAAAGAGGGCCCAGGGGGCCTCGCGTGGGGGGAGAGATACATTTGCAAACGGGGAACACCATAATTTCTGTCAAACGTGCGCAGGGGGGGGGCTGGAAATTTTGTGGCGCGGCCAGCCGGGGCTATGCAGTTAACCACTCGCCGGAAGATTTGCAAGAGCAAGAAAGGGAAGTTAAAGAAAATAACGTATCCGTGTGAACAAGGGAGTCGGGAGTCTTTTTCTGTCCGGAGGGGGTAAGAGAAAAAGTATTGTTGGCGGACTGGCCTTGTTGCGAGGGAATCGCCGATCCGAGAACCGAGGGACAAGGTGTGCTCATGAAAAAAAAAGGGGACAAAGAGGTCTTTGGTCAACACGCTGAAGCGCGTGGGGTAGTTCAGGGGGGACTTTGGGGGAAGCGGGGAAAGGGGGAAACAACACCGCGTTAATTGGGTAAGGGGGAAGGAAGACTCGTTAAGGGGTTCTGTACGATTCCACCAGTGGGGGGGCTCGGTGTATTTTATTAGCTGCAGTTCCACGTGGTGGTGGGGGGGGATGCTGAAGTCACGTTGGACTGGTTGGATGAGGTCGGGATCAAGGGATTCAAGCTCCAGAGAAACATGCCGCTTAGGGTTGGAAAGCGACCTGCACACATAAAAAAAGAAGGAGAACCTGGGCACGGGAACTTTCCTTTCTGAAAGTTGTGGAAATTGATTGACGTTGTAAATGAATGGGAATTGGGTGTGGGCGTTCCGTCGATACGGATACAAGATAAGATTGACAAGGTATTATGCCCCGGGTGACCATGTCTAAGCGAGCCGGGAGGAGATTGGACGTGGTACACTGGGTATCATTTCTGGTGCCACAAGAGGCGAGCTCAAGCATGTTTTTTGGGGGAGTGTGGGCAGGGGGAACCGGGGGAAACGGCACTATCAACAATGGACATTCATTTTAATTTTAGACCAACCTACATGGACCTAAAATGTGGTTCTACCAACAGGTCAAGGGAACAAGAAAAAAGATCCCTTTAGTCTGTCCCAAGTAACTCTTGCGGGGAAAAAAAAAAGTGGACATGTGGGTTTCCTGTGGAGAAGGACCCGCCATGAAGGGACACCGCTGCTCCCCTCTCAATGTGTGGGCGGAACAAAAGGCCCGAGTGAAGACCAAACGTCTTGAACATAAAAAAAGGGGGAAGACGGCTGCTTCAATCAGGGTCATTGAATACTGTGGAGTTAGGGCTCCGAAATATTCCCCGAGGGAATAAGGGGGGAAGGTATTCATGGCGGATAAGATGAACTGAAAAAACAAAACGAGGTAGATTCTTATTACAAAAACAGTAAGGGGGGGAAGATAGAGAAGAATCTACCTCAGTTTGTTGGGTAGATGAAAACTTTCCCCTGATATCAGCAACGGGGCGAAACCAGGGGTAAGCGATTGCTTGGTAAAAAACAGGCAACGGGAAGGTGATGAGAGAAAGCACCGCCGGGACAAACATAGGAAGGTCTTCCAGGTGGTTTCGCGTAACGCAAGATATCTTTATAAGACTAAAGCGGTAACTAGCTTTAACAGGACGGAAACACGGAGAGAAATCACAGAAGAGAGGTTCCGGAACTCCGAACAAACGGCTCATACGGGGGGGAAGGGTGGGGGGAAAAAAAAGAGGGAATTGCAAAACAACCATTTTCGGATATGGGTAAGCTTACTCAATCGGGGGGGGGGCGGGGAAAAGCTAGGGCGCCGCTTGGACGAGGCAATAACGGAATAAACAAAACTATCAACCAGGCAGGGGTTTTATCTCTAGAGGGAAATTTTGGAAAGTCATCCCTAAAAAAAGGGTATACCAGTCAGGATGAGCCGAGGCATTGGCAGAGGGGGGGAGAGGGTGTCCTCTCTGATACTTATTCTCCAGGGGCTTCTGGCACCGTGTAAAGAGACGAAGGTTAAAAAATACCGATGGACCTGCACTCAAGGAACCGGGAAAAACCACTGCTCAACCATGCATCACCCTTGAAACTTTTTGTCCCTGCATTTGTGGCACTTGTCGGTCATCAGAAGCAAAAGCTGGCATGTGACGCTGGATAGAGTAGCCCCGACTGAAAATCGCGGCCCAACATTACATTGAGGCGTAAGCATGAACGAAACCAAAACGTTGCATGCACTAACCCAAAAACAGAGGAATCGATCTTCCTTATACCAAGGTGACGGGAGCCCCGCCCTACTGCAAACAGTCAAAGTGGGGTCAATCGCGAGTAGTGTCCCCGCACTATGCAGGAAAAGGCGCGGTAAGATTTTCCATTCAGTGTCAGGGTCATTCTAATTACACTTGGTCGAAATGGGATCATAAAGGGAATGCGTAAGTTTTATATGCCTAAAAAAAAAGAAGGCCTTCAAAACTAACTTTTCTGGGCTTATAATTTACTTTAAATAAATAAAACCCAGAGAACGGGAAACCTTGGAAAGCGACAACCCCACGTGTTCAAGGATAAGACGAGACGAAAAAATGGAAGGCAGTAGGGTTGGCCACAACAAAAAAAGGGGGAACGAAATAGCCGCGGACGGCAAAGTCCGGGGGGGTTCCAACATCTACAACGAGCGGAGTCCGAGGTACCGCTACAGGGACCGAATTGATGGTACAAACCCAAGGTTTTGAACGGACACTGTATCGCTGAAAAAGGAATCGGAGAACGCGGGTGGAAGCTGTGTGGGGATTTGAGGAGAAAAGCACAACTTCGAGACGGAGAAGAAATGACCCACGACAGGTTGCGTGGGACTCGCGGGCGTAATGCAGCGCGATAGGAGGGGTTTTAGATCGCACTTACAATGAAAATCAGATGGGGGGCGAGATTCATAGGGTAACGACACAGATTTAATCACAAATGTAAGGGGAACAATTTCGGTTGAAATTCAACAATCCCAAGGGGGGGGGGGGGGGGGGGGGGGGGAAAGGGAAATGGAGAATTCCTCAATTAATAAATGAAAAAAAAGTCTTAGTACCCAAATTCTGCTAAAGTTTACATCTAAGAAAACGGAGCAACATTTTGGGGGGGGTGGGGGGGCAGAAGGGGTGTATTGGGGTCGCCAGTTGTCAAAACCAAAGGTTGAGTGGAAAAATGACGGGAAATTAATTCCCTGAGCGAAAAGAAAACCCCTATCGATCTACAATCTGAACCTCATCGAGTGCTCTAGAAATCGCAAAAGTCTGACCTCTCGGGGAGAAAGGACATTCCTTGCCCACTTAGAGCTCATCGAGGCCCACGAAAAATTTGCAACCCAATCTCATCTTAAAAGCTAGTAATCCGATTCTCGTCGGTGCTTGCTCGGATTGAGGACTAGGGAGATCCAAACTGGCGAGATGTGATGTGCGTGTGAGAAAATTCCGACGGAACCTCATTATCGGGATTGCAAAAAGGGATGAAACCAGGCTTGGCACTGGCTAAAGGAAAAAAAAGTTTCGAGACCGGGGGAGCACCTTATACAAT
>Ga0179593_1647088_pt1 | contig 10049 bp, 17 predicted proteins | sample CZODoug2_1_08_16_FD_185931 | JGI IMG/M metagenome (GOLD analysis project Ga0179593, IMG submission 185931) | Vadose zone soil fungal communities from Angelo Coast Range Reserve, California, USA - CZODoug2_1_08_16fungal (PacBio error correction) | ecosystem: Environmental > Terrestrial > Soil >...
GAAGGAAGGGCGGGTGGACAAAATGCGAGAAAGCGAAGTCTCGCGCAAGGGGAGAGCAATGGCATCGGTTGGGGAAACCAAAGCATCTGGTTGGGGGGGGGGGAGATGCGATCACACTTGGGGGAAGCGGGGGGGGGAATTAAAGAACTAAAAACTTTGGAGGCCACGGCTGAGCGAAAATTCTGAAAGGATTTTGGACAAAAACTGGGTGTTAACAAGGGCAGCGGACAGATACAAAGGGTATTGCGGTCCCCGCGAAAAAGAAAAGGGCGAGGGGAAAGCCACGTTGTAACCAGGGGGGGAAAAAAATCCGAGCCGCGTGTGGGAAATGTAGAAAGAAAATTGAACAAAGAATCGCAGGGATGGAAATTGTAAAAAGGGAACGTGTATACTTGGAGGGGCGGAGAAGAGTTGGCGCTTAACAAAGACAGTGCGGGCTGCCTACTGAAAAAAAAAAAAAAAAACCGGTTATTCCCCGTATGGAAAACAAGGGAAAAAAAATAAGAGTTTTTAACGCGGGAAAACCACGTACGACTGCATGTGGGGCTGGCATTAGAGGGGAAGGAAATGCGCGAGGGGCAACTTGGGTGTGAAACCGGGACGAAGGGCCGAAACGAAGGCCCGTGGGAAATAGCACGGTAATCGTTGGGGAAATAAAAAAGATGAAGACGGAGAATGGAAAAGCCGAATCACAATGTAAATAGGACACGGAGGGTTGGGTTTCAAAAAGAGACAACTCGAGGGGGGAAAAGGGAAGGCGTCCCGTAAAAGGGAGGGAAGGCCCCGCTCGGGGGAAAAAAGGGGCGGGTGGTGGGCTCTCAGCACGAGGGAAGGGGGGTAGTTCGGGGAGACAGGAGAAAAAAAGAAAAATCAATGGGGGCAAGCGCTGCCCAATTGTGTTTAAAAAAAAAGAAAAAAAAAAAAAAAAAAAAAAAAAAGGACAGGGGGGGGAGGGGAAGTTATGTTGATTGGGGTGAAGGAGAAAAAGAAGACATGGGGGGGGTGTTGGGAAAACGTTGAGACTGTTTACTGGTTTGTAGAGGCGCAATTGGATGGCGCGGAAGAAGAGAAGGGCAGGTTGGTAAAAGGAAACCTGGGAGAAGGAGTTCGGGAATGTTGAGGTAGGCAGACGAAAGTAGCTTCCGGAAGAAAGGGAAAGGGGGATGGCTGGTAAAGGAGGGCCGGGGCGTCCTCCAGAAGCAACTTTTTAAAACAGGCTAAAGCGAAGCTTCAAAAGCGCGAAGAGGAAAGCGCAAGTCGTTTGAGGAAAAGGGGGGCTACTTGTGTTGTGAAAAGGCAAAGAGGGGACCCAGATTCAGCGAGAAGAAGGGATGGAAAGGATGTCAAAAATGAGATTTGGCAAAAGGGCAGTGGAAGAAAACACGCCGGGTCAAAGACAGTGCACTGCACCGCAAGCCCTTTGGGAAGAAAACCAGGGTACAGTATGCAAAAAAAAAATATTGAAGAGAACCCTGAAGCAAAAAAAAGACTGGACCGCCAGAGAATACAGGGAAAAGAGGGGCAAAGGAAGTGCCCACAGGAGGAATCGCAGGAAGAAGTCGAAGGTATCGGAGCGAAGTGGAACCACGGCCGGGGCAGGACTCAAGTTCCTAACCGAGATTGCTGAAAGGGGGTTTCGAACGCTAGTAAGAGGACCAAGGCAGGGTAAACAAGAAGCGGTGATTGGGAGACTGGGGGAAAAAGGATCAGGAACCGCGAAGAACAAGGCAGGGGGGGAGAAGGTGGAAGAAGAGACAGGTTGAGAAGCATGACCCTATCAAAAAGGAAGGGAGGGAGGCAGCCGAGGATAAAAAAAGGAAAAAAATGGCATCAAAGAAAGGTGAAAAAATCGAAAGACTCTTGGGGAGGAACGTGTGAAAAAGCGCGGTTAAGTTACAAAAAACTGACTTAATTATTTCGTGACTGGGAAGGAGGGGTTTCTCCTAAATTGGAGAGGCACTTTAAGGTGCAACGCTCGGGATCCGGTGAATGAAAGAAAGTCCGTTTTTATGAGAAAAACCAAGTGTTTTTTAAAGGAAAAGAGGGTGGATCCGCCGGTGGAAAAGATGGGCGCATCCAGGAAGGGGGGGATAGTCTCTTTTACCCAGGAATGATGATTTTTGAGAAGGTTGAAAAGAAAAAGGGAGGAGGCGGGGATCTCGTTGAAATGAAGTTGGGTAGAAAAACTTCGATGGGGACGTGAGCAAACACACCGGAGAATGAAAAGGCACGAAGAGTCAGAACTTGAAGAAAAAAGAAAAGAAGCAGCGGTGGAGTATCCGGAAGGGCAAAACCTTCCTGGCAGGTGGGTCCGAACTGGTAGGACTGAAAAAACGATCATCAACGTGAAAAAAATCTCTGTGACCAGTGAGGAGGTGGGGAATGGGGAATTAAGGGGCCGAAAGCGTACGCCAAAAATCGCGCCAAAAAGTGCGGAAAAAGGGGGGCTTTTGGAAAACGGCCCGGGAAAAACGAAGGAAGAACAAACAAACAAAATGAAGGGGGGAGGGAAGGAGGAGGGGAGTGTGGCAACAACACCCCAATCAATCGTGGAACGCCATTGGGGGACAAGGGGACCGGTTGGCGTAAAGGACAGAAAAAGAAGGAAAAAAAAAAGAGACAAGCATCGAACCCTCAAACAGTGATTGATGGACGGCATCCGGGGGGGACATTCCTACCCAAAAAAGCAGGGCGGCTTGACAAGGGAAAATTGTCAGTTAAGGGGGGGGAACCACCGCAGTGCGGACTCGTTCTTCAAGCCAAAGAGAAAGGGCCGCAGGGGGGGGAAAAACAGTCGAATCCCAAGCACAGAAAAAAGAAGAAGGGATAACCATCAAACAAAGAACAGCAAATCTTTTCAAAAAAAGAGACAAGCTAACCACAGAGGGGTAAAAAGGGAAAGAATAAATAATGAAAAAGGATAAACAATCGCACCACGACGGAAAAAAGGGCCACACATGGTGCGGATCGCCAGAGTGTGTGGCCACTTCCCGGATCCTGGGAGAAACGGTGTCAAATCACGGGCAGGGGAAGTGTTCTGTTGTGGTCAGGAAAAGAAAGTAAAAAGAACGACCAATCGGAAAACAGTTGAATCCCGCTCAAACAAGAAACAAGAAAGAATCATACTGTCAAAGAAAAGAGTCACGAATAATTTCCCGGCGTCAACCACTCCCAGACCCCGAAGCAGCCTCTCCATCATAGGGGGGTACCCTTTATTTCTCTTGGAAAGATCCTATTGGAGAAAGCAGAAAGAAAAGAGGAGTTCAGTGGCGTTCCGGTTCAGACGAAAAGTTTCAGGGCAACGCTCCAAAATCCTTACCGGGGCGTGAAGGAAGGTTGCAATTTGTTAAAAGGGGAAATCCGGTCGAACTTCACAGTGGAGAGGCTGAGTAAATCGGTAGTTCAAATTTGAAGGGCCAAACCAGTGCACGCGTGAAAAAAGAAAAAAGAATAGAATTCGGGGCCAGCGAATAAATGGACAATGGGAGGGGTCCCAATGGTCAAGTGAAAATTGACAGTCGCACCACGTTATGGGAAGGGCGCAGAAGCTTCGGGGGGACGGTCAGACATAGAACCAGACTGTCCTTCTGCAATGGACTTGTCTCCCCCCTGGGTCCCTCCTCCCTTCCCTAGCCTGATTTAACTGTAGCCTGTCTGTGTGCGTTCTTTCCTAGTCTCCTCTCTCTGGGTGTCTTCGTCTGTTTGAAAACCTATCCCCTACCCACTCACGTGGCTCTCCTTCCGTGCTGCTCGGCCCCCCTAAAGCTTGTCCCGGTGGAAACACATCGTGAAAATCAGTAAGTACTCTGTCGTTCGCCAAGCGGTGACGCTTTCTCTTTTCACGCTTTTGTCTCCACTCCCTCTGTCAGAACACCTTCACTCTTGCTCGTTTTCACACAGTGAAAACTTCTCATCTCACAAAGCGTTGTTCGGTCTTCTCCACTGCCTTTATATCACCTACTCCTTATGTTCATCTCTTAAGGCCAATCATTCTCTTTTCCCGAACCCGCCGCTCCACCGTACATCGCTGCTCGCTAATCGAAGGTCCAGGCGCTCTCGCCACTTCTGGGTTCTTCCTCATTCCTCCGGCAAACACGGACTCAACACGAAGCACGCATGCTAGAAGAATAATTTTCCCTTTCGCTGGCGGTTCCCGCGTGACACGACCGGGCTCAGCATCAAGAACATGTCCTGGTAGTTCTTTGCCGTCTCGTACTATATTTAGCACACCGAATATCAATTTGTTCATGCAGGCGTTCCGTTCGTCCTCCTAAGTTTGTCCTTTGCCCACCCTAACGCTTTCTCTCCCGCACTGCTGGCCCAGCACTAAATCGAACTCGGGGGTGGGGTGAAGGGGGGTCCTGTGCCAAGCTAACTGCGAGACCCACATACGCATACACCCTCCCTTCGCCTTTTAGCTTCTCTTCCTTATTGCATCATAACCCGTGCTGTTTCCCTGACTCTCTCCATCGTCTTTAAATCCGCTCTGCGAAAAAATACTCGTGTGTGCTTCGCGTTCTTTCCCCCTCTCTTATTACTTTCTCACAGCCCGGCCTCTCGTTATCCCACTCTCCCTATTTTTTTCTCGCTCGTATGAAGAACGACTCTTCAGCTTGTGACTCTGAGGACCACCCACTACTCAGGCCTCTGAAAACAAAGAGAAGTCGCCATATAAAAAACGAGAACTACGCGCCCGAGAGAATGGTGGGAATATACGCAAAAAGAACAACTGGCTCGCGCAATCCTGACTCGAACCCGGTCCCCACCCGTATGACCCCTCCACCTCCACTACACCAACGCAACACTGCATAGAGTCTATTGTCACACCCGGAACGTGTGGGAACGGGAAAGATATGAAGTGCAGAGACATAAATCAATATTGGGGGACAAAGCGGCTTCCTCTTCAATGCTATTTTGTGGTGCAAGACCCTACACCTACAGCCTGGTCTATTAGTGTGGAAGCCCTTGGAAGATTATTGGCCAACAACTTTCTTGTATTTGTTACTGGCGCTTCGGTCCTAGGCAGAAGGACTGCTCCGGGGACATGCACACTGAAAACGTCCCGCATATATAAAACCCCTGCGGACGACCTAGCTCCTGCTATGCCTCATAGTGAGGCCTTGTTTCACGGGGACCTGTGGGGAGAATAGAATTCGGCAGGTGGGACCCCGGGAACAAACACAGACGCACAAAAGCCGGTAATGTCGCCTTTCCCGGCGGCCTATTGTTGGGCAGCCCGAAATACACTGCCTCGAACGACGAGACCCCTTGTTTATACTGGTAACCGCCTACCGAAACATACCCGTAAGGCAGTCAGAAAAACCTCCTTGGAAAAATTGTGCATGGTTAACGGCGCCCGGGCAGATAAATTCCTCTCAGCCCTTTCTCTCTCCATAATCGCGTCGTTTCTTCTGTTTCTCGCGCTCTTTTCGACACAAACGAGCTTCCTCTGCGTCCGTATGCGCTGATCCAGCCCTTCTTATTTTCCTCTTTCTTCCTGCACAAGCTTTTAGCTCGCCAAGAGAGTCCTCTAATTGAACATTCCATGTTGTCTCCCGGGGGTGAGTTCATGTGTGTCCCTAGTTGGTTCTTGCTATTCCCTTCACCTTTTGCGCCTACATAACGCAAACTTGGATGGACCCCAACCTCCCAAGCAGACTTGAACAGACCCCGTGAAAAAAGACGCAAAACTGAAGTTGCAGAATCTTCCCCAGGTGGTAGCTATCGAGAGATTGGGGCGGTCTTTTTGGTGGGGACAATCTTCATGGAGCTCTACCACATGCACCATGTTTCTTGGGGGCAAGAACTCGGGGGTTACTCCGTAGCCTTGCGTTGAACCGCTACTCTGTTTCGTTCACTAAAAACACCGAGAATCATGGTAACACTCATATGTCTCAAGACCTCTCAATGCTCTAGTTCGCCCTTTCCGAAGAATCCGTCTGATCACAGGGTACAAAAAAAGGGGTAAAGAAAAGGTCGTCGGAACTGGAATTTTAAAAGAGTCTGATCGCACACCATGCGGTTGTCGTAAGGTCAGTTCAAGTGTGGACCATCTCTCCTACAACTACCAAGTGACGACGGGCGGCTCGGCCCAGTTAGGAGACCCGTTTGTGCTGGGTACTTATGCGGAATAAAAGGAACCCCGTTTTCCTGAGCATGCCGCCAAACGACTTTCTTATCCTTCCATGGATCTCCTTTCGCGGGAACTTAGCTAACAAACCAGAAATATCTCCCGTCAAGGAGCTGTGTCGGGTCTACCCCCGGCCCCGTGGCTCCCTATCACCTTCCACGGAAGGGGGGAACGAACTTTTCAACCTGAAGAAAATTCTGGGAAAGAGGAGGTTACGGTCGCCGACCTTCGTCAACGAAGCAACACATCCACGTTCCAAAACCAAAAACGACGGAGGGGGCAAGAAAGGAAACGGGGGGGTTCAAACGAGCCAGACTTTTCTCCTTCCCCAGCGCCACCCTCTAACTCAGGCCTACCCCGTGTGAGAAGGGGCGGACGAACTCACGAAAAAGGATACTCCCTTCCCCTTTCCGTTTACGCTATAAACCTTTGTCCCCTGCAGAAGGCGGGCCGTCCTATGGCAGACACCTGGAAATTGGATCCTTTTGTCGAAGGAGAACCTGTCGATTCCGCTCCCCCCCTTAAATGTTCTCTCTCTCTAATTCCTCTTTTTTGCGGCTCTCCCGTGCTGACCACAACTCGAGTGTTTTCTCCAGTTTCAATTCCTCGACCGTAGGCAAGGCCTCCCCTTATTCTTCTGTGAACTCTTTCCGAGGAAATCGGAGACTAAGGAGAAAATACGGGGAATACCACCTAAGGAGTTTGGTTGTTTCTCCACCCCCGTTCTCTCTGCTTTCGCACCTCTCTAAGACCCGCTCCTATCTTAACGATCTCACTCTACGGAGTCTTCTGCGTCGCCTCTCGTCCCCGGTCCCATCGTTGCCCCCTTTCGCTAATCTTTAATCGAGCGCCGCAAAAAACCCCAGCCCTTGTTCCACCCCTTAGGAGAGCCGCTCACTCAATACGGTGCTGCCATTCTACAGGAAGTGGGGTCCCTTTCTCTCTTGTCAGTCTACACGGTGCAAAAGAGGTGGCCACCTGCAAGTTAAAATACGTAAATTGGCATCATCTATACTCGCGCACGGGAATAAAAAAGCACCGCTCCCCCAGGCCTCACTGCCCTTATTCCTTCCTCGTTTATCATTCTTCTCCTAAAACAATCCCTCTTTCTCTGAGACGACTTTTCGTTTAGGGGCGAAGGTCTCTCCCGTTTCGGCTCGTCTTCTCTGCCCCCGCGCAGTACCTCCCCCACTTCTGGCCTACCCCCCCCTCGAGAGTCTCTTTTCTTTCGTCACTCCTCTCTCCCGGCCGAGAGTTGCCTCAGCTAGGGACCCCGAGAGGAGAGCGAGACCAAGCTCTCTGATGTAGCAAAGCAGGTCCTTCGGTCTCCACACGCTCTCGAGGCGCTTCCGCACTGCCGCCCTCTCACTCAACCGGGGACTAAAAGGAGAAGGAAGAGGTCGTAAGTCCTGCTCCAAAGAGCAAAAGCATACAAAAAACACACAGACCCAAAACAAAAAAAACAGGGGGGAGAGATTACTGCAGTGGCAGGGGGGCATGCCCGAAAAAAAAAAGATAGGGGCGAGTGTGGGGGGGGGGCGGAATTGCGGGTTTTCAACTGCGAAGGGTGGCTGGCTCATGACTAAAAGGGGGGGGAGGTCTTTCCCACAACTCGGAAGGAGGCCAGAAAAAACGCCGAAAGAATTCTGAAAAGGTGGGTCGAAAAGGGGGTTTGAAGCAGAGTATGATGAAAAACACAAAGGGGGGGGGAAAAAAAGGGCATGGCGGGAGCGGCTAAAACGACCTGGGCGGGGGGGACGCAAAGCCGTCGAATGGGGAAAAAACGCGTGGATGAAAATAGAAAAGGCCGACCAAAGCGACATCCCCTGGGTGGGAAAAGCAGCAATCGGATTTTGCAGGGGAGGAGAAGGTGCGTGAGCATGTGCCGAGGACGGATGGAACTCACGACAACCAAGGAAACAGGAAAATTTAAGCGCGATTCGAGTGGTTACAAAAACCCCCAACGGATTCGAAATGCTTTGGGAGGGATGATTATCGCAAGTGAAGCGGGGGAAAGCCCTGAGATGGGCAAGAAATCGTGCAGAAGATTCAACCCGGGGGGCGTACCAAGGAGGAAAAAGGACAATCGTGCAAACTGTAAAAGAGGACGAATGAAAGAATGATCTACACTGGGAAAAAAAAAGGTTTCCCCGGAAATGGGGGGGGGGCAGGGGAATCCTCCTTTCCTAAGAAACAAAGACCGGGCGAGGCAAAGTACGGGGACGCGGGGGGTGGAGGGCCTTGCGGCGGGGGAAGAGGAGAAGGGGTGGTGGGGGGTGCAGCAGATGGAAGCCGAGGGGTGGCCTTTCAGGGCCGGAGCATATAAATGAAGTGCAGCGCTGGAAAAAAATGAAAAAAATTGATTGAGGGCATGGGGGGGACAGTTTGATTGAGGGGGGAAGGGAAATCGACAATCTGGGTGTGGAAAAGGTGGGGTGAGACCTGGGATTTTGGGGGAAGGTGAGCGCGAGGAAGAGGGGGGACGGTTGTGGGTCATATATTGGAAAGGGAACACGCGTTGGATTTTGGTGGTGGGGGGCAAAGAGGGAACTTGTCGCAGAAATATCAAAAACAAAAAGAGTTCGGTAGAGGGAAGGAAATTGGGCGATAAGGAAAGGAAAGAGAAAAAAAAGAAAAAACAGCTTTCCGGCATAAATGTAGGCAGTGCAGACAGAAGCTAAAAGTGACCGCGAAGAGACAGTGCGGGTAAGGGGCTTTTTGGCCAAAGGAAGATGAGGGGCATATCCGATCAAGATAAAGAGAGGAAAAAAAAATAAAAATGGGATTGTGCGAAAGAAAACTGGCGGGGGAGGGGAGAAAAGGGCGTACTACAGGGGGGGAAAGAGAACAGCAAAAGCGGGAGAACCACCGTACAGTTTCAAAACCAGAGTGAACACGGGGCATCCTGAAAGGGGATGGGAGAACAAAGCTGGATCAGAAAACCAAGCCTGGGAGAAAGAAAAAGACGAATTTTTCTCCACTGGAAGAGCGAAGGAAGGGACGCTGGGGGGAAGCCGGAAGGGAAAAAGAACGGGATTTCGAGGGGAAAAACAGCAAAGGAGTTCGACCTGCATGGAGGAGGGACTTGGACAAAATGGAAGACCAAAAAAAAAAGGAAAGGTTGGAATTTCGGAGCAGAAAGGAAAACAGGCGACGTCTTAAACCCAAAGGCCAAACTCTGTGGGTAAGGGAGGAAAAAAAGAGAGGACTGAGGTTTACACAAGGAGAAAAAAGTACAAGAGCGGGAAGGTAAATCATGCGCCAGAGAGGAAAAGCCCCTATCGAGATCAAAAAAATACAAGGTGAACAAATCTGGGGGGGGGAGCTGCATGGCGGAGCCGGGACAACAAAATGAAGTGGTCGGGCTGCAAGTTGGACGAAAATAGCAGCGCACGGGGTGAATTTTGGCAAAGCGGGAAAAGATCGGAATCCGGGGGAGAACAAATAACCGGCGGGGGATGGGGACCCACGCACAGGAAAGCGGGAGGCATGGGTGATCGCAGGGCGGTAGTGGGGAAAAAAAAAAAGGAGTTTATTTTCAAGCAGGGGAACGGTATCGGGTGGGGAGGGAAGGTGAAGAAGCGTATGCAGGGGGGGATATGAACAGAAAGAATCTAAAAACTGGAGGTTGGGGGAAGGGTCGGTTGAGGGGAACAGGGAAAGGTGCACGAAATTCTTTCGATAAGGAAGAAAAGGGTAGATCGAATGCAATCAAAAAAAGACAAGGTATCCAAGCAGAAAAACGTGCCGGTGTTGAGAAAATGAGAATGCAAAAAGACCTATCATCTAGAACGGCCTGAAGAGAGGGGAAAGGGGATTTTGCCTGTCGGAAGGACGAAGTACGCCAATCTGAGGGTAAACAGCACACCCGAAAAAGGGGGCGTCACAAGGATTGGGAAAGGGTGACAAAGTTGTGTCA
>Ga0179593_1705078_pt1 | contig 10049 bp, 14 predicted proteins | sample CZODoug2_1_08_16_FD_185931 | JGI IMG/M metagenome (GOLD analysis project Ga0179593, IMG submission 185931) | Vadose zone soil fungal communities from Angelo Coast Range Reserve, California, USA - CZODoug2_1_08_16fungal (PacBio error correction) | ecosystem: Environmental > Terrestrial > Soil >...
CTTCTTGCTTCTCCTAGAGAGGGGGGGGGGAAAAAAGAGTAAAAGTCACCAGAAAAGCGGGCGGGGTCTTCTTCTTGTCTCCTTCTTCCTAGAAAAAAAAAAAGGGGGGAAAAAGATTTTCTGCTAATCTGGCGAGAAGGGGAAGGGGAGGGGGTAGTAGAAAGTAGGAAATCGAAGGAAACCTCCACACACCCGAAAGAAAGGGAGAAGGGGGGGTCCTAACCGCTTGTAACTCAAGAAAGAAAAATCGCGACACAGAACTTTCGATTCCCAGGGAAACTCTAACCCAGGGAGACGGACACGGGGCCGGCCTCTTTCGTCTATCAGAAGGGGAGAGGGGGAGGCTCCTTTATCTTTTTAAGAAAGGGGGAAGGTCAGACACGAAGGGGAGGAAGGAACCGACGGTTTCCACACCGTCGAGGGGGGAAAGAAGGTAGAACTTCTCTCTATCCCATCACGAAAGAGAAAGGGGGGGAGGAAGGACTGGGAAAAATAGAGGGGGGTCGGTGACCTGTCTTGCTCCACAGGGGGGGGGGGGGGAGAAATCTTTTATCTTTCGACGAGGGAGAATGGGGGGAAACTTAAAGAGGTTGGTTGCTTTACTACTAACTTCTGGGGGGGGGAAGAAGTAGACGCTTTATTATATCCCCCTTTCCGGAGGAGAAAGGGAGGATGGCGGGGGAGAAAACTCTTCTTCGGTTCCGAGAAGGAAAGATTCCTTCTCCCTCATGAGGAGGGGGAAATGAGGACGAGGAAAAAAAGGGAGAACACACGACTTGCAGGTTATTTTCCGCCTATCCGGCGAAAAAAAAAAGAAAGCCTTTGCTGCTGCTTAATGGGGAGGAGAGCCTGACAAAAAAGAAGAAAACGTTGACTATCCGGCCCCAGCGTTCCTTCAGAAAAAAGGGGGGGAGAAACTCGCCAAGGGGGGAACGAAAAGAAAAAAGGTCATCGTCCGACCCTCTCTCTCATGATCCCTTAGGAAAAGGGGGGGGGTTTACTAGGAGAGGTGGAAAGGGGGGTGTCCTAGGGGGGAGAAGAGGAACAATACCTGATCTACTCTAGTTTCTGATAAGGAAGGGAGGAGAACTCGTGTCTTCACTTTGTAAGGAAGACGCCGAATAGAAGAGGAGAAATGGTGACTAGCCCGCGAGTTCTACTTTCCTTGGAAAGGAGGAGGGAGGAGCCCTTTACTATCTGCTTTCCTCGGGGGAAGAGGGGGAAAAGGGGCAAAAAACCAGCACTATTCTCCCCAAGGAAAGGGAAAAAAGGAAAGGGATTACGTCGCAGTAGGAATCAGCCTCCGAAGAAAGGGAGCGGAAGCGACGACGTGTTTTCCGTCGCGGGAGAGGGGAAAAAGGAGAAAGAGGGAAATGTGGAGCCGGCTGCAAGCGGGAAAAAAAAGGGCGGTACGAAGAAAGAGGGAGAGGGGGGAAGTCCTTACTCTAAAGGGGAGAGGGGGGGGGGGGAAGAGTCTTTACTTCCCTTACCCGAGGGAAATCGAAGCCAGGGGGGAAAGAATACTGATGAAACCTCCTTCTTTAATTTTCAACCATTCTTGGGGGAAAAAGATCAAGTCAGAGGGGGGGGAGGGGGGAAAAAACCCGAGATCCCCTCCTATGATTCAAAAAGGAAGGAGAAATGCTCTCTCTTACTACCTCGGAAAGAGAAAGGAAAAAAACGTTCGGGGTAAAAAGTTCTTCTCATTTTATGGGAAGGAGAGGAAGAGGGAGATTCCTCCGAAGGAGAGATCTCTGAAGGGAAAAGAAGCCGTCGCACTCCTTTTTATTGTCAGGGGAAAGAGAAAGAAAAGAGGAAGAGACCTTTTTTCTTTAATCTCACTGATAAGGAGGAGAGGCTTCGGGGGGAAAGAACGACTTGAGGGCTTCACTCTCCGAGGAGGAAGAGGAGATCTTTCATCTCTACCCTTCGCTCAGGGAGGAAAAAAAAAAAGGGAAAAAAAAGGGGGGTTTCGGGGAAAAAGCGCTCCTCTTTACGAGTTGGGAACGAAGGGAAAAAAAAAAAAAAACCACCTTTTATCTGCGGAAAGAGCAAGTCTACGGGGGGGGAAGAGAGACAGTCGTTCTCCTTTATTTTCCAACATGAAAGAAAATCTAAAGAGAGAGAGACAAAAAGATTAGAGTGGAAAGGGGGGGAAGCTCATGGTCCTTTTTTCCCCGTAAAGAGGGAAAGATTTCTCAACCTTCTCCTGGAGAAGGGAGGATAAAAAACGGAATCACCGGGGGGGGGAGACGCGATCCCTACACATCTTTCCCAAAGAGGAGAGAAAAAAGACGCTTGATCTCTTATCGCAAAAAAGGGAATAGAAGAGAGGCTGAAGAGAGGGAACAGCGAACCTTGCCGAAGGAGAAAAGGAGCCGTACTCACCTCCCTACTCCATCGGAGGGGGGAAAAAAAAAAAGCCTGAGAGAAAAAAGGGGAAAGCCAACCGGTCTATCTTCTCCTCTCGAGAAAAGGAGAAGAAGAGACCCACCCCCTCTTTTCTCCTGATTAGGAAAGAGTGTTGGAGAGGGAGGGAACTCACCGCTCTCTTGTTCTCGGAGAAAAAAGGGAAAGGGAAAACTGGATCCCCCCTACCGCTCCACGGGAAAGAAAAAAAAAGTTCGCGGGGGAAGAAGGCAGTTAATACGACTTCCCCTAGGGTGGAAGAAGGAGGGGGAGGAAAAGAAGCTTTCTCTTCTCTGAGAAGAAGAGGGGGGGGGGGGAACAGGATTTCAGAAAAGGGGGAGCAATGGGCTTACTATTTCATCCATGAGGAAGGGAAAAGAGGAGGCCTTTTCCTTCTCAAAAGGAAGAGGAAGGAGACTGAAAGAGTCACAGCTACCACATCTACTGGGGGGGGGAAAAGGAAAAAAAAAAAGATCGATTCCTCTTTCCCCTTCTAAAAGGAAAGGGGGGGGGAATAGAGCTAAAAGGCAACCGGCGTTTCGCGTCAGAACAAAGCGTATTCGTCTACGAAGGGGAGAGTAACCTCGGGAGGGGTTCGGCGCGGGCATGAAAGGGGGAGGGGAATGCGTTGTTTCCGGAAGGGAGCGAACCCCGGAAAAGAGATCTTCCACGGTCGAACAAGAAGGAAAAAAGGGAAGGCGACCTCTCCTGTCTCTTTCACAGGGAGAATGAAAAAGGAGGATCTGCGGGAGGAGTAGCCCCCTCCATCTCGTAAAAAAGGGAAGAAGGAAACATGCGGAAGAAATCTGTCGATCCATATTCCTGTTAAGGGAGGGGACTTCGGCCTTTCCTATCCTCTTCAACACGCCGGAGAAAGGAAAGAAAGGGGGAAGAATTTCTTACTATAACTGGAGGAACAGACTTTCAGGGGGGAAAAAGGAAAAAATAAGAAGTGGCGACCCCCTTTATTAATTAATTAAAGGAGGAAAAGAGGAAAAAGAAGGGCAGGCTTGTCTTCCTGCCATTCAAATTACGAAGAAGGAAAGAGGGGGAGCGAACGTAGAGAGAAAAAAGGGGAAACAAGAAACTGAACGTCGTGGCTCCGGTACCTTCGTGACCGCGGGAAAGGGAGAGGGAAAAAAAAAAAGAGTCCGCTCTTTCTTTCTTCACCTGAAGACGAGTTAAAGAAAGAGAGCAGATGCCGGGGGAAAAAGGGAAAAGGGAACATCATCCCGGTCGAAGGACGACTCTTCATTGTTTCAAGAAAAAAGGAAAGGGAAAAAAAACCACCAACACCGGAGGAGGAAAAAGGAAACCGGGAGGAGGAAACGAGCACCTATGTCGCCGGAGAAAAGGGGGGGGAGCCCGACCTGGAAAGAAAAGAAAGGTAAGGCCGAAAAAAGGGGTTGCCCCGATTCGTGACTTGGGCTCGGGAGACGGGAAAAAAAAAACCGAAACTCGACGGTGGCCACAGGAGGGAAAGAGTGCGCAAAAGAGGAAAAAGGCCGGATTCCCCCCGCTTACCATGAGCGAAAGAAGGGAAAAGAAAAAGGGAAACGAGGCCGTCCCCTTTCCGTGATCAAGGTAGGAGGCAAAAACCTGCGGTGGTGTGACCTCGACGCGGGAGAAGGGGGGGAAAGAGAAGCGGACCCATCTTTCTACCCTCGAGAAAGGGGGAAGGGGAGGGAATCGAATCTACCAAGAAGGAAAGAGGAAAGGAAGGAATCCGCGGCTTCTCTACCGCTTCTCTCACTCGGGGAGAAGGAAAAAGGAAGAGAAAAAGGAAAATCTGCGCAGGAACAAGGAAAAATACTGGAACAGGGGGAGGGGAAAAAAAAGAATTAGAGGAGCAGCTCCTCATCTTCATGATAAGGGACGAAGGGAAAAAAAAAAGAGGAAAAGGGGGGCCAACGCTTGCTTCAGTCCAATAAGCATTAGGAGTAGAAAAAGCAACATAAAAAAAAGGAGACAAAAAGCAGAGCGGAGAGGGGCTTCTTCTCATCCTCACGTGGGGATACCTCCGCTTTCGTTATGGAGTGGGGAAGAAAAAAAGGGAAAGGTAGCCGCGTTCTCCCTCATTTTGAGAGAGGAGAAAATCAACCAGTGAAGAAGAAGAAAGGGAGAACGTGCGCGTCTCTTTATTGCGGGGGGAAGGGGAGGAAAGGGTGCTCGCATCTTTCACTCTCCCTTTTCGCTCAAATATACCGGAGAGGGGGAGAGCTGGCCGAAGAAAAAGAAGAAGGATAAAAAAAAAAAAAAGGGGTTTTAAAATATAGATATTTTCTTTGTTTGGGAGAGGGGAAGGGAGAGAAGTAGATGTTATCTCCCTGTCTATTTCCCTCTCGAGCGATGGAGAAAGAGAAACAAACCTTGACGAAAAAAAAAAGAGGGGGATGTAGAAAGGGCGGGAGAGAGCTCTTTTCTTCTTTCCGGGTGAGAAAGGGGGAAATTCTTTCGAAAGCAAGGGAGGAAAAGGGAAAAAAAAAAAAAGGAAAGGAAGAAAAAGAAGAAACTCACTACATCTTATGTCTCTTCGGGGTGAGAAAAAAAAACACACAAAAAAAAAAAAAAAAAAAGAAAGAAGGAGAAGCAAAGCTTCACGCATTTTTTATGTTGAAGTTGGGCATATGATTGGGGGGGAGGAGAGAGTGGAACAACTGGCTTACAAAAAAAAGGAAAGAGCAAAGGAGGAGAGCTTCTTCTCCTCGAGCGGGGGGGAAAAGGGAAGAAAAAAACCGCAACAGCTTTCTTTTTCGGAGCAGATGAGCGGGCCGCGAAAAGGGAGAGGGGGAGCGAAGAGGTCTATCCTCCTCTATTCCTTCGGGGAGAAGGAAAAAACCGAACTTCAACTTTATCTCGGAGTGGAGAAAGAGGAGGGCGATCCGAAAAAGAGAGGGAAAAAAAGAGCGTCGAGTTCACACCCCTCAGGGAGGGGAGGGAAAAAGGAACTTCACTTTTCCTTCCTCGTTCCGCGAGAAAGTGGGAGGTTCTCGAAAAGGGGACGCTTTTTGAAGCAGGAAAGGGGGAGAAAAAGGAGGGGGAGACGGCCTTACCTCGGTGGAAAAAAAAGGGAGGGTATATTAGTCAACTACTTATTCTACTTCCTACGAGAAAAAAGAAAGGGGAAAAGGTCGAGTCTTTTCCGGCATAGAGGTATGCAGGGGAAAGAAACAGGGGTCCGGAAAAAAAAGAAAGAGGGAAGGCGACATCTTGATCTTTGCGCATCTATTCGGGAGGGAAAAAAAAAAAATAAGAAAGGGGGGGGGGGGGGGAGGGAAGAAGAACTTCGTTTACTTTAGTGACCCATGAAGGGAAAAAAGAGGGGGGCGGCATCGGTGCAGAGTAAGGCGATAGAGGAGGAGTAGCTTTGAGGAAAAAAAGGAAAAGGGAAAAAGAAAGACCTCTTCCTTCCCTCCAGGGAGAGGGGGGAAAGGGGAAAATAGTCCGTCTCCACACGGTGAAGGGGTGGGAAAAATGCAGAAAAAAAAAAGAGAAGACAAAAACAGCCAGGCCTTTGCGTCGGCTTAATTGGAAGGGGAAGAAAAAGGAAAAAAAAAAGACAACGTTGAAGAATAAGATGAACGTTGGGAGGGAGGAAAGGGGATGAAAAATCGTCCCTTTAGGGGGGGGGGGGGGAAGGAAATTCTCTTCGTAAGAAGAAGGGAAGACCGAGGGGGGGGAAAGGGAGCGGGGAAAGGCCCGAAGGCGGCCGAGAAGAGGAAGAAGGAATCTGCTCTTACCGAAAAGGGGAAGGGGACTGGCTGACAGAAGGGAAAAAGGCGTGTCTTCCTATATGCAGAAGGCGAAGGGGAAAAAAGAAAATTTCCCGTCCTATGCCGGAGGAAGGGTGAAGATCGAGAGAAAGGGGGGGAGAGAAAGAGGCTCATTTACTTTCCTCCAACGCAGAAAAAAAAAGAAGGGACCTCTCCGAAGAAAGATTAAGGAAAAAAAAAAAGTGATAAGTCCTTCTTCGACCGCCTAGAGAGAGATCCGTGGATCGACGCCGGGGAAAGGGGGAGCAGGGGAAAGGGAGGGAGAAATCGTAAATGTGTAGCCGGCTGAAAAAAGGGTTTTGCCTGGTTTCGGGAAGAAAAAAGGGAAGGACGAAGAAAAGAGCTAGGCTGGAGAAAAAAGAAAAGAAGCGCGCGGAAGAGAAACAAAAGGTTAAAAGGGGGAAAAAAAAGGAAGGGGGATGACATTCCGTCCGGGGAGGGGGGGAAAAAAAAGAAAAAAAGCGGAGCTCTATCATATCAGGGGAGGACACTAGGTATAAAAGGGATGAACCACTCCCCTCGGGGAAAGGGGGGAAAAAATATTCCTACCGATCCCGGTAAAACAGAAGGATGACCTTTCCGCGGGAGGGAGAAAGAGGGGGCGGCTCATTTTCTCTTATCCGACGAAAAAAAAGAGGCAAAAGAAAAGAGAGGAGGGGAGATCACTATAAGAAAAAGAAGGGAAGGAGGGGGGGTTTTGATTTCTCACTGCGTCGCACACTGGAGGACGGGAAAAGAATACGAAAGAGAAAAGAGGAGGGAGAGTCCTGCGAAGGAGGAAAGGGACGCTACCAACGCGATGGAGGAGGGGGGGGCTGAAGGGGGGGAAGAGAAGAGTCGTCTGTCCCGGGGAGAGGAAAGAAAAAGGGGAGACCCTTCCTCTAAAAGATTCAGGAGCCTCCGCTCTCTCCCGCGGAGGGGGGGAAAAACTCCCATTCAAACGATTTGGAAAAAAAAGTCGGGGAGCTCTTTGCGAAAGAGCATCTTCCCTCCCTTTTCAGGAGAAAAAGGGGGGGGCCCTAAGAGCAGTCTTTCGCCAGGGAAAAGGTCCCTGCGCTCACAGGAAGAAATCAAAAAAAAAAGGAGGAAAAAGGAGAGAGATTTTCCGCGGTGGAGGAGGGGGGGGAAAGCCCTTCTACCTCCTGACGGGAGGGAAAAGATGTGGCGGGGAAGAAAGGGAAAAACAATGCCGGTCCTCGAGGAAAAAGGAGCTCTCTCCCAAGGAAAAGTCAACAAACTCCAGGGAAGGGGGAAAGGGGGGATGGGTCTATACACCACCTACTCAATGGGGGGAGGGGAAAATAGGAGACTTTATCTCCTTTAGAGGGTAACCTCCTTGACTCCTACTCTTCTAGTGAAGGAAAAAGAAAAGGCCTTACTCACCCACGAGGATGGACTACCACCACTCCTTATCAGAAGAAGAAAAAAGGGGGGGATTATCTTCTCCTAAGCGAGGGAGGGAACTAAAAAGAAAATAAACACCTCGGGGAAGAAAAAAGGGGGTGGAGACTTCCCTTTATCTCCCACTTCAGAGGAATGGAAGAGGTGCGGGGAAAAAGACACGAGAGCTTTTCTTCTTCTCCTAGACAAGTAAAAGAGGGGAAAAAAAAAAGAGGCACTTTCATCCTCTTCCGTGAAGTGTCGGAAAGAAGGAGGGAAGTGAAGACTACTTCCCGATGGAGTGGGAAATAAAAAAGAAAAGAAAAAGAAGGGGGGGTTTTACTTCACCGAAGAGGGAGCGGGCTCAAGGTGGAGGAAGCCATTTGATAAGGGCTTTCCTCCCTTCCTTGTCTCAATGAGGGGGGGTATTAAGAAAAGAAGATTCCTTCCGAGGGGGACTCTTCAATCCTCTAGATGGAGAGGACGCTTACAAGAGGGGAGGGGTTATCCTCACCATTCAAAAAAGGGAAAAAAAAGGAGGGGCAGCCGTCCTCCATAACTCAGAGGGGGGAGGTGGAAACTAGAAAAATAAAGGAAAAATCGGCTTCTTCTATCCCTGATAGAGAAAAAAAAAAAAGCCCCCAAAAAAAGAAAAAAAAATAAAAAAAAAAAAAAAAACACCAAAAAAAAAAAAAACAAACCAGAGAAGGCCCCAGAAGAGACCCCCAAAAAGAAAAAAAAGAAACACACAACAAAAAAAAAAAAACAACCCCCCAAAAAAAAAAAAAAAGAGAAAAAAAAACCCCCCAACAAAGGCAACAAAAAAAAAACACCCCCCCCTGAGGAGAAAGAAAAGAAAGAGGTCATCCTCTTTTACTTTTTTCGGCGAGGGAAAGGAACCTTGTGGGGGGGGAAAAAAGGGAGAGGGAGGACCCCCGATGAAACGCCGAGAAAGGAAAAAAAAAGGCATCTGTCCGGGACAGGCCCAGAAAGGTAAAAAGGAAAGGAAAGGAGATTGCCAAACCTACTGCTCGTCCGACACAGAGAAAAAGAGGAAAGGGAAGGGGAACTCTCTTTCCTCTCCTAAGTCCTAAGAAATGCCTGGGGAGAGAAGAATAGAGGAAGACTTTCTTTCCTTTCACGATCAAGAAAGGGAAAAAAGGTAAGAGACGTGCTCATGATCTGATGTAGAAGGAGGAAAAAGACACAAGAAGGAGGAGGTTAAGACCACCTCCTTTCTGACCAAAGGGAAGGGGGGGAGGAGAGTTTCTTCTGGTCTGGCGGGAAAGGGGAGGGTGAGGGGCAGGAATGTGACGGGGGGGAGAAGGGGAGGGAGGGTCCTCTGTATCTTCGGGGGGGGGGATAGCGAAAAAAAGAAACTGAAAAAAAATTCGCCGCGGAAAAGAGAAAAGAAGGAAAGAAAAGACTGGAGGGAAGAATTCGCTATCTTTCGTTTCCTCTCGGGGGAGAGAAAAAGAAAAGAAGGAAGAAGCGGCCTTCCTCTTCACCTCTTCCGTCCAGGGGAAGAAGAAAAAAGTAATGCCTGGGTAAAAAAAAAAAAAGGAGGAAAATCAGTTCGGAAAAAAAAAGGGGAGGAGTCCCATTTAACGCAACACGGAAGAGCACCGGGAAAAGAAAGAAGGGAGAGGGGAGACCTTTTTTATCCCGACCAGGGAAGAAAAAAGAAATCTATTCCCTACCCCTGACCTGGGGTCGTGATCTAGGGGGGAGAAATAGTATGTTCCCTAATACTACCTCGGAGGGAAAAAAGAAAAGGAAGGGAGAACCTTCTTTCTTCCAAGCTACAGAAGGGGAATGAGAGAAGGGGAGAGAACATGACCACCTATCCCAAGAGGGAGGCCGTTATCACTGTTATCTCTTCAGAACTGATGGGGGTGGGGAGGTCAGACTATAGAAAAAAAGGAAAAGGGAGGAAGCGGACCCATCGTTTCTGACCCCGAAGAGAGAAAGAAAAGGGGAAAAAGGAAAGGAAGCCTACCTCTTCCCTAAGGAATAGAGAGAGGTCGGGAGTCGAAAAAAAAGGGAGAAGGGAAGAAGGCGACATCTTCTCCTACCCCGCCCTCTGTGGAGGGGGGGGGGGGGAAAAGGAGGAAAGGGAGAAGCCTCTCTTCATTTTAAGGGCGCGATGAGGTAAGAAGGGGTCCAACGCTGAGGGAAAGGAGGAGATGAGGTTCACCTCCCCACGGAAGAAAAGAAGAGAAAGAAAAAAGAGTATCTTCTATTTTCCTTCTTCCTCTACGAAGAAGAGAAAATGCCGTGGCTGCGAAGGGACAAGAACGGAAGGAAAAAGTAGAAGTTTCTCCTCATTGTTCTCAAAGAAAACGCCCCCTATCTCTCCTCCCGCCTTTCGACATAGACGAGAAGGATTGGGGTCAGGTTTCAGGGAAAGAGGGGGGGGAGAGGAGAGGGAACTCTCCCTTGTCTCTCACATCTTACGGAGGGGAAAAAAAAAAAAAAAAAAGGAAA
>Ga0179593_1320378_pt1 | contig 10048 bp, 10 predicted proteins | sample CZODoug2_1_08_16_FD_185931 | JGI IMG/M metagenome (GOLD analysis project Ga0179593, IMG submission 185931) | Vadose zone soil fungal communities from Angelo Coast Range Reserve, California, USA - CZODoug2_1_08_16fungal (PacBio error correction) | ecosystem: Environmental > Terrestrial > Soil >...
ATTTGGTCCCTACCATGAACGGCAGCAGGCAAAAGAAAAAGAGGAAAAGAAATAGTCACGGTTTGTCTCCAGGAAACGGAAGAGACGGGTAAAGGGTACTCGACAGTGCTGCAAAACCTTGGTATTCCAGAAGAGGTTAAGGGAGAAGATGACCTCTGTCTTTTTAGCTACGGCAGGGGAGGGACCCGATCGCCAAATGCGGATAAAGAAATCGCTGACGTAGCAGAAAGTCAAAACCTAAGACAGGGAGGGGGAGGTCAAGTAGTTGGAAGCGTAGGAAAGGACATCAATGTACGCACCTGATCCGACGCCCACCAGCAGAAAAAAACCCCTGGGCAGGAGTGGGGGGAAGACATTAAAATGTTGCCTAACGACACGGGGACCCTCAAAACGCGGCTCAGACAGTCTGAAGCTAAATTATTAGAGATACCCCTACACGACGGTAGCAAAAAAGCTTAAAAAAAGCCGGCGAGGGGGGTACGAACCTGTGGGGCAAAGTTAGGGATCAGGGGGCGTAGGACGAGGGGGGACAACATGATCAACTGGAAAGCGCACTATGGGGGACATTGGATACAAACAGCATTGCAAAACACTTATAAGAGGTGGACTCGAGAAAAACTACAAAAATTGTTGGGACTCTCGGTTATAGGAGGGGGGAAGGAATAGGAACCAAGAAAACAAAAAAGCTGGAATCAGAACATGGTGGGCGCTCCCCAGAGGAGTATAAGCGTCAACTTACGGATTGTATCAGTGGGGGACACAACAGGCAAAAGTTCAGCAGGCCCAGATTGGACAAATTAAAGACCACTCTCATTTCAAGGATATGCACGTTCGATGTTCGCGCCGTCACATGTGAGAGGGGGGAGGAGTATGTACCCTCACCAAACGAACAGACTTAATGAGAGAAGGCAGGAACCCATGACCGGGGGGGGGAAAATGGTGCTAACGACGGAGGGGATCAGGAGGAAGAGGGGCTTGCAGAAACTTCCAATAAGCGAGAAGTATAGAGCCTGAATCGTCTGGGTCCTGTGACTCGACGAGGAGTAGTTAAGGTGGGGGAAATCAATACACGCAAGACAGCAAGGGCCCGATGATTGGTCTACGAATGAAGGACAATACCCTGAACGAAAGGGGGAAAAATCCTGTCGGCAACAGTACGACGTCGGCCAAGCAAGGCTCACCGATTGAAGAGAAAAAGGAGTCAAACACCCCCAGGTACCCAAATAGGTAATGACGACAGGAATCAATGAGAGTTGCCTTGCCGATGCGGCATCAGGCTAGCAAGCTGGATGTGTGGGTTGAACGTGCAACTAAGAGAAGTGGAAAAAAATCTAATAACACATCAAAAGGACCGAGGAGAGGAATCCTACCAAAGACTGTTGGGGGTCCAGATCGAATTCACTTTAAGAAAAATTCTTCAAAAAGAAGGGAAATCAATGAGCGCTTCAAAGGGCCTTTCGCTAACTCTTTTTATACACAGTCTCCTCAAAGGGTTGGGCAACTTAAGAGGGATCGGGCGTATATACTATAGCGAAAGGGTATTCAAAATTCCTTCAAACCGTTCAGGTTGTCAAGTTTTATCCTCCCTCGAGAGTGGTGTCATAAGTTTGACTGCTAAGGTATAAAATGTTGGAAAACAGTTAAAAGTCTCGTCCCGAGGGGGTAAGACCGGGGGATGACAGTGCATCTTTCAAAAAGCCTCTATTCCATGAAGCTCGGTTTAAAAAGTGGAACATCTGTGCGGGCAATAATTGATTTCCAAAGGGAAGGCCGGGCACCTAGGGACTAGGAGGAACGAACGGCAAAGGTAATGAAAACGGGCGTATAAGAGGTGTCATTGGTGCTGGCATATATGATATAAGGATACAATGTCGGGGGCCACCCTGGGGGGAAACAGTACTAAAAGAGAGGGTATCTTTCAAAAACCGTGGGATAGAAAGAACGTAAGGCGCAAATGAATACCGTCAAGGACCGAATTGATGGAGTCCGATGAAACGAGTTGTGAGGGAATTCTTGGCCGTAACAAGGAACGCTCGCAAAGGGTTTTCTCTGACAATCAGAGAGAATCTTCGGAGAAAGGTATTAAAACGTCCGTCGGAAAGGGTCCGGGAAGGGGGGGCTCAATATTGGCTGAGCGCCACAACAATGAAGATAGGAGGGGAGAAAAGCGGTGGAGCGAGAGCTGGCCACAGAGTCAATATCCAAATACATTTCAAAAAAACCAAGGGAAGCTCCGATGTGAGTCGGCGAGGAGCAAGGGATAAGGAAGAGAAAACGGTCGATTTCAGAACCATGCGAGAAACGCCTGAGGGAGTGAGGGACAGCGTGCAGCAATAAAAGAAGGTCCGGAGAACGCGCATGCCTTAGCAACAGCATTCGTTTCTGGCATAAACTCGAAGGTGGGAGAAAAAAAAAATAATTTCCTGGAAAGTCCATGCTGTATGAGTGATGTCCGCTTACAAACAACAACAAAAAAGGAGATCCATAAGAAGGTACCAGTGTGAATGAAATGCGATTCGATGTAAACTCTAATAAAGGGGGGGGGGGGGGAAAGAGAGGGGATTGAAGTTGAGTCAAAAAGGAAGGAGTAGGGGCGCACCTGTTCACATCAAGCTAATCATCCGACTGTGCCTAGGTAGGAAAGGACAAGCCTGAAAAAAAAAAAAGGGATCAAGAAGACATAGGGCTCTAGAATCCTTGAAGGGGGAGCTGAACTCGTAGGAAAAGAAGGGAGGCATTTCTTTAAAAAAATAGGAAAAAAGCCAGTGGGGGAGAACTACTGAGAATTAATGGTTGGAACCGCCAAATTAATCCATTCCTGGGAATATAAGGACAGGACGTCGTTTTTGACAATAATAAAACGGGTAGGAAGTAAGCGAGACTTAGAACCAGGATGGGATAATCGTAGTCGGCCAAAAGAAACCAAAACTCTTTAAGCGGCCAATGACAGCCGATTCACTAGATCCAGGCGTCCGCTTGTATTTTCTCTCGATCGGGAAAAGAAAAAAAAACGCGAAAACGCGAGCTGTAAGGTTTTAGAGGAAAAAAATGGTGGCCCGGGGGATACCAAGTTGCAAATACTCAGAGGAGCTTCCGCAGAGATTCGAAAAGTACCGACATTGGTATGGTTAGTCTGACTCTCAACTAATAAAAAGAAAGCAGAGAAAAAAAAAAAAAAAAAGAAAAAAAAAAAAACAAAAAAAAAAAAATAACACCTAGAAAAACAAACCAGGGAGAAAATTTTGACACAAAAACACCGCTGGCGAAAGGGAACTTCTCCCCTTTCAGGCCTCCGCGACTTCTTCCAATAATATTATAGACAATTTCGAATAGGCTCCTCATCCTCTAACACTCAATGGGAAAAGTCTTTACTGAAAGGAGGTTTAAATTCCGCTAGACGGGAAAGGGGGGGTGTGGACTCTCAGAGTATCCTGCGCCCAATTCATAGGCATCTTTTAACTCAAGCGAAAAAAAACTCTAGTGGAAAACAAGAAAGACAGGGATTTAATCCAGTCGGGGAAGAAGGGGGGGGGGGGCGAAGAAGTCCGAAGCCAGATCTGGTGGGGTCTCAGTTCAAATCAGGTGCTGAAAGAAAAAGGAAGCGTTCGCAAGAACCGAGACGGGGCCAGTAGCGGATTGAAGGGGGAAATGGGTCAATCTCGAGGATTGTCCTTCTTAGGCGACAAGAGGACCCGGACGTCAGTACGACGGATCGGAGGTTAGGGTGCACAAAAAGAAGAAGTGGGCCGTTGAAACAAGCTAAAGAGAGGATATGAAGGAGACTCGTAGGGGGGGCAAGCGAAAGAAACGTCATGGGTCTTTTCATAAAAGAGGCTAGGGGAGGAGGCGAGCCGTTTAGACATTGGTCGTGGGCGCCAGGGATTTGGAGAGGGAGGCAATTCTAATTCGTAGGGAAGCTGGCGCGGAGCAAAGGTGTCTGGGAAGGTTATTGAGTGAAAAAAAAAAAAAAAACTACGGATAAAGTCGAGGCGCAGAGAAAGCGCGCCTCCGGCGGCGAGTCAGGTTGCGACGTCGCGTCACCTGGGAAAGGGGTCAAAAAAAAAAGCTCAAAGAGAGCGTTAGCACCCATGAAAAACCTTGGCACGTTCCGAGGTTAAAGTCCGCAGCAAGACGAGAAGGGTATTGGGGGGGACTAAGGAAGCATCCGCAAGGATTTTGTTTCACCGGTCGCGGCGCGAAAAGCGTTCTCAGGACAAAGAACATGACAGAAAACTGTCTCGATGGTACCGAAGGTGGGGGCGGTTTTGGTCAAAAACTTATACCTGAACAAGAGTGGGGGAAAAGGGTCAAAAGTCATTGTGTGGGGGGGGGCGACCAAAGCCGCTGTCACTACATATGTGGGTCCTTCCGGCGGAACGGGAATGTGAGGTTTACGGAATTGCAGAAAACTAGATCAGTCCCCAAGGGGTCTAAAAGGGGGGGCGTCACAGAGAGCGGCTAGAAGAAGGGGAAAAATTTGGTATAAAAGACGGGGTCTACCATGAGAAAAATAGATCTAACATGGTTGAAAGAAAAGAAAAGGAGACGAAGAATTGATAAACACCGTTTCACCCAGGGAAGGCGCGAGATATGTAAGTGGAGGATCGTCGGGGTCTATGATAAAGGGAGCTTAAAGTGGAGGGCGCCAATGAGGGAAAGACGGTCAAACACTATAGAAGTAGGGTCCAACTGGGCATATAAAGGGGGGCAAAAAGGTTAAACGTGTTCAAGAAAAATGGGCGGATCCTGGGTTGCCGTATTGGACTATATGGAACAGATTCGAGAGGGAAGCAATAACTGCAACAGATGCGGAGTGGGTGGGCGGGGAGTGTGAACTCTGACAGCTAGGGACTCTGTGTCAAATTGGAAAGAAAATGAAAGAAAATAAACAGTCAGGAGGAATAGGATACAGAGGACACAAGCGTTATATGAAGATCAATAAAAAAGTCGAGTATACAACTTACCCGTCAAGGGAAGGCGCAAAAAACCGTCATATTGGCTTTTGAAGATGGGGCTGCAGGGGAAGGAGACTGGGAAAGCTAAGAGCTATCTCAAACACAAAGAGGAGTAAAGAGATATTTGAGTCCCTACGCAAGCAACTCACGGACCAAAAGAAATCAGCAGAACGTGGCGCCCAGCAAAGGACAGGGCGAAAGGGGGGTCTAAACTAGTGGAAGATTGGTTAGTCAGAAAAGCTGTTAAACAGGGGCAAATACCAGACTGGATTTTGATCCTCAGTTGGAGTGACCAACCAGAAAAATCTGAAGAGTAGCTGAGGTTGCTAAAATCCCGCAGCCGTCAGGGGCTGTTAGAAGGAAAAAGGGGGTCAAGCGAGCACCGGGGGGAAAAATGGAAGCCTGGAAGCGAAGGACACAGGGAAAAAAAGAGTTAATAACTTTAAGCTTGGGACAATGAAAAAGGGGGAACTAACGACTCTGACTTCGAGAAGAGAGATCCAGAACTCTTCAATAAACGAAAGATCGTGGAATGAGGTCCTCAAAGACAAGCAGAAGGCGCTCTCAGCGTTCTAACCGTGGGTAACAAGGTAGTTCGCGCAAGTGTCACTGCGTAGTGTCCCCAAAACAATTGGAAAAGAAGGAGTTCTAAGAAATCACGAGGGTTTGAGAATGGGGGGAACCAAGTTTCAGCATTCCAAGCTTGGGTATTCTGCGTCATTTTAATCGAGAAGCAGAGAATGGAACGCTCTAGGGAAAAAAAAAAGTGACTGTAAAAAAGAAAATCTCTTTCTCGACATGAAATGGAACAAAGAAGGGGGGGCAGCTGGTAAAAACCCAATTCCTTTAGTGAAGAGTCAATGACCTGCTTGTCAGGGCATTGTGGAAACGGCAACCTTCAGACTTACCATCTTTGGCAGAAAAGCTCTCCTGTAAGCGGGGGGGATTGGGAAGGAGAAACGTTACTCGTGTTCACTCCTGAAGGGTGAAAGATTAGTGAGGGGAAAAAGGAGGTGACTGGGCTCCCTCTGAGTACGATGCGGGCGGAAGTAGAGGAAAAGCAGTAAGTACTCAAGTAAGAATGGAAGAACTCTCTTTTTAGGGCCGTCCGCGTCAACAATTTCAGCCTACTGTCTGCAAATAGACGACGGATTCGGGGGAACCGAGGGGGGGAGGCGGACACATTTCTAGAAAGCGTGGGGTTGGGGGTCACTAAAGAACAAATTACCAGAACGGGCAAGCAAGCAGCTGCGAGAAAGAATGACACCCGAGTTGACGGGGGGGCGCCACAGGAACGCCAAAAGAGCTGACAAAGGGTGCTTGAAAAGAGACAAAAATATGTGTAGGAAACGCGCAAAGGGAAAGAACGGGAGGTGAGCGGGGATGGGGCGATGCCCAAACGAAGGCACGAAAGTAGGTTGTTGAAAGGCAACCGAAAAATAGTGACATGGTGTGGGGGGGGACCCAAAACAAGAACGATCGAGGGGGAGGGACGAGGGAAAAGGCGGGTGGGGCGGGCTCTCAGTCACTTATCCGGGGGGAGGGGCAACTAACTCCCGCTGAGGACAAGGGAAAACCGAGGAGCGCACATCGAACGAGTGTTAGAGAAAAGCGCAGCAACAATAGGGAAAAACTTGAAAGACTATCGAGTGGAGAGCGGAGGGGGAGAGGCTCCTCTCGGTCTGGTAACATTCTTCTCACACATACCCAAGTAAGGTTTTGCACCCTACAAGGGACGCAAAACCGACTCTGGGGGGGCAGCGCCGGGGCCGCAGTCGTGATCAAAGGAGGCCAGACCGCGTTAGGCCCCCACCCCGTTATCGATGTAGGCGGAGGGAGGAAGGACGTTGCAACGGGCGAATGGGGGAGTGCGTGCGCCTGAAGACTCTGGGGTCTCAGGGTCGATACTTTGGTCGGGGAAGAGGGAAGTGCTTCGGCGGCCCGTTGGGTCAGGGGTGCACCTGAGGTTGATATGCTTTCATAATCGTAGAAGGGGAATGCCGTTTGTAGAAGATATGTAAACCCGTTAATGGGAAAAACACAAAGGGGGGAGGAGAAAACCTAGAGTTGGAAGGGACAGGGGAAGGGAAAGACCGAGAAATACTTCTATAAAAAGAGAAACCTGCGCCCAATATGAAGAAAACTCAAAAGAGGGGGAAAATTCATTTGAAAAACAGCACGGGCCAAGAAAGGGGTTCAAAACTCTCACTTCGAATAAAAATGAGATGAAAGAGGGACCGTACAGGAATTGAAAGGAAGGGGCTCAAGAAAGTTGTTTATAAAAAAAAAGGGAGCAATCAAGAACCAATGGGAGACGGGGGAAAAAGAGAGGAGCTTCAAAGGGCTCAAAGGAAAAAGAAGAAAAGTTCAGCACGGTCCGCGAAAGGATAAGGGGAGATATGATGCCGATGGAAGTCAAAAGGGGGGTCGCCTAATGCAGGCAAAAAAATGTCTTCCCGGAGATGCGCTGCAAATTAGGGGACAAGGGCGCACCTCCGAACTGAAGTTCAGCCCAGGCGGCACTGCCGGAAGCAAATCAAGAGGCTTCAGAAGTGAAGGTTTCCAGAAAAGAGATGCACTGAAAGGAAATTCGTGGAAACTCACACCAAAGAAGGGAGAGAAAAGTATAGAGAAATCATCCTCATAAAAAAGCAATGAAGGGAAAAGTCCTTAAAGGATAAAAAACTAAGAAAGGTTACAAGAAAAGGTAGTTTGCTTAGCGGGGCGAAAGGAGGGGGAGTTAGTGCGCAAAAGGGAAACCACCAAGCGAAGAAAGAGGATCGGCACTATGGCTGAATTAATCTAAAAAGCCGGAAACTGAGAGAAGGGCCTCCTACGAAATAAGATAGATATAACGCGGGCAGATCTTCTGGTCCTTGAATGGTCGGGATCTCCTCACACGCGCAGGGGATAAGGACTGGGCGCGAAGGGGGCCAAAGGTTGAGCCACCAGCGGGCCAAGATATCACAAAGGACTTGGTAATTTGTGAGAAAGTAGACGTCTGATGGGAGGCGGAACTTATTGCTCAGAGGCGTGTAAGGGAAGGAAACCACAAAGCTTTCGAAAGAGGGGGAAAGGGAAAACACGGCACAGGAAAGGAGACGGCAACGTCAGGGTTTTCGGGCGAATCGGGGCGCAACGGCCGCCTCGAAGACAAAAAGTTTTGCACAGAGAAGTGGTCAGTAAAAGCGCAAAAAGGGGAGTAAAGGCGATTATCGGTGAAGGAAGTTTTACGAGCCCAAAGGGGGAACCCAACACACCACAGGCGAAAAAAGGCCTGCAGAGCTGAAGGGAGTCAATTTAATCGAGAGAGAATCGAGGATCGAAAAATGATGCACTGGGGGGGAGGATGAAAGGTAGTGGCATTGTCGAGGTTAACTGTTGGGGTGGGGGGGGAAACGCGGCGGAGCGAACCAGTGCGCGGAAAGAAACCAGCAAGCGGGGGAGGACCACGAGTAAGTGGACAACAAAAGGGAGGGGTAAGTTGAAGAATTTCATAAAGAGGGAAACGCTAAAGTCGCCTCCAAAGCTGTCGGAAATCTTTCATGACCGAGGGGGGGGGGGGCGCACGCGTCTACGAACAGAGGGGGCTAGCCATGCAGAGAGGCAGATAGGTGGTTAATCTACAGGATGGGATGGATATGCGGCACGATGCCTCGCGTCGGCATCACGCGAGACGGGAGGGTTTGAGTTAAAACCCATTCTAAGGTGCCCCAACAACCCCACAAAAAAGCAAAAACAAAAAAAAAAAAAAACAAAAACCAAAAACACCCTGGTTCCTTCACACAAAAATCGAATCGCTTGAGGGGTACTGAGAAGGAGACGCAAAGATCTCACTCTCCTTGGAAACATGAGAGGGTGGTCGAAGAATTTCGGGCAGCAAAGAGGCGAACGAAAGGGGGGGAAAGCCCTTAGGCAAAAAGATCCGAGTCAAGGAGGGATCGGGATGGGACTTTCGTGAAGGAAATGGCTCTGACTCAAGTTAGGGGTATTTAGAAAAAACCGGTACGGAAGGCGACGACCTAACGCCGCACTCGTCATGAGCGCAATCACGAAGAGGCGTTTGATTCGGCGCGGAAATTGCTCAGTGCTGAGAGGGCTCACAAACTCAAATCGGGGTGGGCCGCCTGGAAAGAAAAGGGTCCTTTTTTTCATGCTTCTCGCTATCACAGGCGGAACGAAACTAAAATGTCTGAAAACTAATCAAAATAAAAGCTTTCATGGCGAATTCTGACAAGCCGAACGGGCTATGCAATAAAGACAGGAAAAGAGCTGGGGGAGTTCACAGGTGAAAACGATGGGAAGGGTTTTGGAAAAAGCTCTGACAACAGGGTCTCTAGGGGGGGGGGACCATAAAAGGGGCCACTACAGGTTACCTGCACCACAAGCTGGAGAAGCTTTAGTGGATGGTGGATTGGACAGGCACAGCGGCAGATGAATAGAGGAGGCAAAAAAAGTGGGGGGTTAAGGGGTCCTCGGTAAAACTCGAATGATTACTATACGAGACTGGGATGTTGCTCAATGGAAGATTGCACAAAGGGGGGGGCTTATTACAGCAAGTGTAAAAAAAATTTGGGGGGGCAGGAGCCGGGGAAGGGGATCGCCAAAATTTTTGATAACGAAACAGGTTGACGAAAGGCTACAGAGTTCTCGTGCGGGGGGGGAGAGTTATTCAGGTTTTCTTAGAGAAGTAACAATTCAATTCTCGACGGGAGATCGACGGCTCGGGGAATGAAAGGGAGGTCTGGTCCCAAATTGGCTTAAGAAGACTCCTGGGAAAGGGATTGTGGGGGTTTCACCCCTCATTCGGAATCCATGTGTGGCGCGGTTGCGAACCATTGATTCAAGTGCCGAGAAAAAAAATTCGACAGAAACGCCCGAGGATGTTGCGGGGGGATGGGTGACGCTAAAAACCACACGAGGCTCGAGGGGCGAAGTGAAGGCATGAAAATAAAGCGGGAACGGAAAGGGGGAATTCGGGAGGAAAGATGCAACACTAACGAGGAAAACCTTCTACGTGAAGGCCGGTACTGGGAAAACGCAAAAACTAAGGGAGTGGTGAAGTGGATACTGAGGACAATGGGGGAAAAAAA
>Ga0179593_1337966_pt1 | contig 10048 bp, 13 predicted proteins | sample CZODoug2_1_08_16_FD_185931 | JGI IMG/M metagenome (GOLD analysis project Ga0179593, IMG submission 185931) | Vadose zone soil fungal communities from Angelo Coast Range Reserve, California, USA - CZODoug2_1_08_16fungal (PacBio error correction) | ecosystem: Environmental > Terrestrial > Soil >...
GCCGGCTGGTCAAAACCCGGGAAAAGAAGTCGGAGGAGTAACTCGGAAGTAACAGGCGTTTGGCCGCTGCCTGGAAGGGTCCAAAAAGCAGGTTCCGCGAAGTGAGCGAGACTGGAGCCGAATAGAACCGACCTCGATCGGGACCAAGAACTTAACTACGTGGGGGGGAAGGCAAGAGGGGGGAAGGCCAATCATTCACCTCCCTAACCGGCCGTGACGTTGATAAGGCAAAAGCGAGAAGCACCGAAAGGTGGGAAAATTCAATACTTCTAAGAGTGACAACTTTAACTCAAAGCATGTAACCCAAAAATGATAGAGTATCTGTTAGACGGATGACCATTAGGAAAAGGAAAGCACAGTGTTCCTGGTAGAAAGGAGCTCGAAGGGGTCAGTGGAAACGCGGGGAAAAAAGAAGGGGAAATCGTGGGTGCAATCGAAAATGCAAGGCAAAATCTCCCAACCAATGATGAGAGCCAAAGCTCTCTCCATCCCCACCGTTCTACAGAGAAGGGGGGAGAGAGTGACGTATTCGCAGGACAGCAAGGACGACTCAGCGAACGGCGAAGCATAAAAGGTTCAAACCAGAAAAGGGGGGGGGGGAAAGCGACGAAAAGACATTCAATCGGGCAAATGCTACAAGAGTTAGGGGAGCCAGGGCGGGGAATGAAAGAAAATCTTGGTTTTAAAAATCAATATGGGAAACATTAAGAGGGAGGGACATAGCAGGGGATTGAGGCAAATACGGAGACTCAGGGTGTAGGGGTAATTCTTTCGACGAAAACCTATCCGCGTGGGGTAATAAACTGGTAAGAACGCGGGGGAGCGACGAGAAAAATGAGGGTGATGGTTCAAGAACACCCGCATGTCTGCATAGCGCAGCCGAAACTCTGCTTTCCAATATCGGTCTTCTGGTCATGAATGCAGAGGAGAAAGGAGCGCTTGACCTTTGGCGAGTACAGAAGAAAGAAGAAGTATTCCAGCGCAAGGAAACGACCTGTACGCGAATGGGGAAAAAAAGACTCGTAACAAACTCATGCATTCAAGTGGAGGAGGAGGAGAGCGGAGGGAAATGAAAAGGTATGTTCCCGTGGATGGCGACATCATCAGTCAACTGTTTGAGACAAGTCGATCTGGCCAAAAGAAGTCTATCGAGGAAGTTGCCCTAAAAAAGCGTCGAGAAAAGGAAAAGGGGGGAAAAAAAAGAAGTGACCTAGGGAACCAATTATATCATATCAAAAAACATACGGAACCGCTAACGGAAAGCTCTGTCGCGAAAAAGAAGAATGCCAAAAAAAACACCCTAAGTCTCTGAAGGAAGATTGCAGGAAAAAAAAGGAAACCAGCCAAGAGAAAAGTAAAGCGCAAATAACAGAAACGTCACTCCGTAATCGGGTGGATAGGTAAGCCAAGACCAAAAAGGGGATTAGGCGCTTTCGCGGTGAAAAACTCGATGGTACCTGATAACCGATCATTCAAAAGATAGGGGAGAAGGAAACGTTGTGGCACACGAATCTCCGACTCACTAGAGGTTGCAAATAACACCAGAGAAGTGCCACACGTTGGATGGACGGTGCCAAGAAAAAGCTATGGGTTCCATAAACCGTCAGGACTGAAGAGAAAAAAAAGGAAGAGAGGAAAGGAGGAATGTTGTCAACCAGCTTTTGACGGGTCTTTCTTCAAACCACACACCGGAGGACTGTTCCAGCTGCCTAAGCAGGGTTCAACTGTAAAGAACAGGGGGAGAAAAAAAAAGAGGAAAGGAAAAGAGGTCCGGGAACGGGCGGTAAAAGTGAAACTTTTCGCATGAAATGCAAGGCATTACCAAACACGCGATTTGGGAAAAAGAGGCCTCAAGAAAAAAAAGACCGAAAAAAAGGAAAAGAGTAAGATGGAAACGGGTAAATTGATGGTGGGCGATTGACACATCGCCGTGCCCGGCGGTGAAGGAATCGACGTCGGTGCAAAAAACGGGGAAACAAGAAGCTGGGCCATGAACTTTTAAGCAGAAAGGGAGAGAGAGGAGCGATAATGGAAATCGAGCACATCGTGGACGGTGAACCGCATGTTTGTTTCCTGCAGGCTAAAAAAAGGGGAAAAGGGGGAGGTGGAAAGAGAGGAAAGGGAAAAAGGCGGATTGGGGGGCTTTCGAAATGAAGTGTGCCCTAAAAGGAGCGGGCGAAATAAAGGAAAAAGAATGGTCATACTAGAACGGTTAAATATGGCAGGAGGGGAAAAGATGCCAACACCAGTCGCGGAGCATGGGGCGCCGCATTGGTCTATGGCAAGAAAAGAGAATCCGGAAAGGTACTGCAAACAAAAGAAGTGAAGGGACGAAATGAAAGAAGAAAAGGAAAAAAGAAACGGTAACTGGACCGAGTGGGAGGCGCATTCGGCAGCCAGGGGCGACGGTGTCGGGTAACTCACACAAAAGGGGAGAAAAGAGAAAAAAAAGAAAGGGGCTGCAGGAACCGTGCCTACAAAACGCGATAATAGGCTGTAGGGAACTATATAACAAACACTACGACAACATGGGAGTAAAGACGGCCTCAAAAAGAGGGGAAAGGCCAATGTGCTGAAAGGATTTGCTGTAAAAATGGATTTCAACGAAGAGGAAGCCAAAGAACAGCGTGGCGGCAACAGCTTTCATGGCGCACCGAGAAGGGGAGAGGAAAGATGACGAAAGGCAGTCAAAGAGGGTTCAAGAAAAAGGGTGATTGAGGAAGGGAAAGGAGAAACCGGCCGTCCATGTTCTAAACGGAGAAAAACACAGAAGCGAAGACATGCACTAAAGGCCAAAGCGCCGAAAAGAACCATTGGGTGTCTGAAAAAACTGCGCTGCAAGAATTGAGATGGGGGGCCTACATAGAAATTGGAAAGAAAAGGAGATATAAGAAGAAAAAGTACCGGTTTCTAGGAGGGGGAAGAGGGGTGTTACTACCACAAGCGAGAGAACAAGGTTGGGAACGGGGTGAACTGGTTCGAGAAGAAAGATTAATCACGTTCGTTTCAGGAGAAGGAAGGTTGAGATGGAAGATAAAAAGGCAAAACTGATTGAGTGACAACCAGAGGCGCAGTTTCTGCAGGGATCACGTGGAACTATCAAAGGAAGGAAGTTCTAGAAAAAGTCCGGGAAGAAGTCACGGGAGAGGCATGGGAAGCAGCCAGGCAAAACTGGGAAAACATATTACTAAGTCGATGTGAACTGTAACACCGGAGAGATCTAAAAAAGAAACAAGGAGGGGGTCGGAGGAAGGTTACGCGGTTCCCAAAGGGCCTAGAAGAAGACAGAGTTAAGCTTCTTGGAAACACGATAGTTGCCTTTCCGTGTCGAAAAGGGGAATCCAGGGACCAGGAAAAGGGGAGCAAAAAAAGATCCCGGCCTGTCTACGTGCCACACCAGGTCAGCACGCGAACTCGTCGGAGGGGGGTCGCCTCATCCCAAAATCCGCTTCAGTACAGTTTAATCGGCAAGCGAAAAAAGAAGCAACGACAGGAGGGAACGTTGACGACGGAGGACCACTTTCCAATCCACAAAACGTCAAACCCCGTTTTATAGAGGAAGCCGGAAGAAAACGGATTCAACGAAATAGAAACAAAATTTTATTCTGAAGAGCGAAAGATCAGATGCAGGAAAGAGAGGTAAGAGGGGTCCAAGATAGAAATAAATCGCAAAAAAACTCACATGATGAAGCCACGCGAACTCAGGCCCACCAGACTCAGCGAGGAGAAAAAAGGGGGGGGGGGGGGGGGGGGGGGGTGGGGGGGGGGGGGGGGTGGGGGGGGGGGGGGGGGGGGGGGGGGGGGGGGGGGGGGGGGGGGGGGGGGGGGGGGGGGGGGGGGGGGGGGGGGGGGGGGGGGGGGGGGGCGATTTAAGTCAGGATAGTAGAAATAAAATGTTAGGAGTTTGGAATAAGGGAGAGGCAATAAAAAGTTTTGTGAGCCTCCAGAGGGAAACAAAAGATATCTCAAAGAAGTAGTCGACTTTCTAAAATGTGGGGTGAAGAACTCTTTGCTGGTGAAAAGCGTTGAAAGAAAAAATGATGGGGGGAAAACATTAAAGACTTTGCTGGAAAAGCGCAGATTGATCGAAAGGGAAAGACATTTTGTGGGGGGGCTGCTTTGGTCTAGATTAAGGGGGCATCACTCCAGAAAGGGGGTGGGGAAAAAGGCCGGAGAGAAAAGAAACTTTCAGCAAACGCGAACTGTGAGTGTGGTCGACCCAATCTCATGGAGGCGAAGAAAGAGAGCAAGAGATAGGGGAAAACAATAAGGGGGAGAGGTAAGTCAGAGGGAAGTAAAACGAAACTCTTATCTTCGAAAAGAAACCGACCGAATGCGTGTGGGAATGAATGAAAACGGCGGCGACCAAATGGGACTCTAATGAAAGCACTCGCTTCCACTAGGAATGAAAAGTGGGGAGAGAGGAAAAGGAGAGAGGGAAAAAACTACGATATGTCGGGCAAAAGTAGCCAGCAAAATAACAGAAAGTGATTTAGCACATGGAGAATCTGGAAAAAAGACGAGAGCCGCGGCTTTGTGGCCCTCAAAGGAACTGAAAAAAAAAAAACACTGACGGAGGAGGGGAGGAGATGCAGACAAAAGGAAAATACTTCGTCCTGAACACCGATGCCATCTCTTTCGAACCGCAGAGAGGACCAAAATCCTGGAAAAAAGGCCGGCTTTCATCAAGCGGCAATAAAAAAAAACAGGAGAGACCAGCAAAAGGGGGCAATCCCACTCCGTCATGAGGGGGGGTTGGGGAGTTCCCAAGTTTGGCTTGAACGAGGCTGCTTGGTCAAAAATGGGATTGCGTAATCCATCCTTCATTCACAGTAGGGGGGATCAAAAAGAAAAGGGAGAATGCACGGCGACCTCATATCCGTAAGACATCATCGAGGGGGTGCGACCGAAAAAAGAGAACCGATACCCGGTAACAAAAAGAACAAGAAATAAAAGGAAGGGGGGTGAAAAGAGGAAAAAACAGAGAAGAAATACTTTCTCTATCACAAAACCAGAAGATGATGAATCAGGTGGGTTCAGTCCTTTTCACGCGGCTTGAAGAGAGTGGCCCAGAGAGACTGGGGGGGGGTCCCCAAAAAAAACAATACAAACCCTTTTTTTTTCCCCAATGGGAGAAAAGCCGAAACGTGGAGTGGCAACGGTATAGAGACTGACTGAGCCGCGATTAAAAGGAAAGGGTGAGGCGAGGGGGAGGTCGAAGAAAATTACGACCGGTTCCGGGGTGAAGAGTGAGGGTGGGGAAGATGCAGAGAAGGGAAAAAAAAGCGATTTTTGACACGAACCTCAAAAAGAAAGTGGGTGGAGGTGAACGAGAATAAAACAAACGATGGCCGAAGGGCAGATAAAAAGGGGAAAGGAAGACGGGGTTTCCGGAGGGTGGGGGGAGAGGAAAGAGAGGGGATGTCACGACAAGTCAGCTGCGCATAGACGGCGGTGCGCGAAAAAAAAAGGACTGGAAGGTCTCGTGGGCTCAAGACTCTCAAAAAGAACAATCTGATCGAGGAGGGGAGCGCGGAAAAAAGACGTGAGAAGTGTCGGACGGAAATTTTTTCCTGTGGCGGCGACGAGGAGAAACGGTATTTCAATAGACAATGTGTGCGCAAAAAGAGGCTGTTGTTGGGCTAAAAAGTGGTCCCTGAAGGCGATAAAAAGGACAAAGAAGCGAAGGGAATGTCCGAGATCGAATGATGGACAAGGAGTGGTACGAGTAGACTGCCAAAGGAGGCTTCATGTGTGGAGAAGGAAACTGTGTCTATGTGAGAGAAGGAAGAGTAGCCGGAAGGAAAGAAATGTAAGAACTTTGCTGTGAAAAGAAAAATGGACAGCCTGAAAGATAAAGGAAGCCGAGAGGGAGGATCATGACATACCAGCTCTTGACTGGAAGAAACAAAGAAGGAGAGGACAGACGAGTCGTAAGGCGCAAAAGGGTAATCTTATATGCTTCTGGAGAAAATAAAAACGCATGAACAACAGTTCGGTCCCTACAAGCCTCAGTCCAGCGATTTAACAAAGGTGAGGGAAGAGAATGGGAGGGAAAACAAAAAACATTGGAATTTTCAAAGCCAGGGGCCAAAGGACCGACTTTCGCACGGTCAGACCCTAGAATGTAAGGGGGATGCTTCTAAAGTCAAAAAAGAGAAAGGGGGAGAAAGGGTTAGTGCGAAAAGTCGGAAAGAAAAAAAGGGGGGGCAACCGTCCTTAACAGAGGGGATAACTAGAATCAGATTGACAAAAGCAGGCGAAAGAGAAAGAAACGGTGTCCTGAGGTAGCCTTGCTGACAGAAGTGGTGAGCGAAAAAGGACGGGGCGGGAAGGTACCAGTTGTACAAAGACCGGGAGTGAGCGACATCAAAGTGAGAGAGAAACAAGAGAGTACAGAGTTTCTATGAGTAAAAAGAAAAGGTGGACGGACATGCTATCTCTAAAAAAAGAGATGAAAGGGGAGAGAGAAAAAGAAGGGGGAAAGGTGGGGCTTCTCGAAAAGGGGAAAGAAGCTCCCCGTCAGGACCGTGATGTCGGGGGGCGGGGAGGCTGGAAAAGATCATAAGAAGGCACTTTTGGAAATGGGAAAGAAGGTCGGGCGATTCGGAGAAAAAAAATCAACAATGCCACGATTCCTGGATGATTCAAAGGAAGACACGCCTGGGACACCACAACGAGAATATCTCTATGCAGAAGTAGGAAAAGAAGATCAAAAACAGAAAAACAACGGAGGAAAAGAATAGATACCGGGGTAGTAATTGTACTTCATAAAATAGAACGATATTCAAAAAAGGCGTGGGGGAAAACAAGGGCGTTTCCGGGTGCCTTAGGTTCTCCAGGGCATCTCCTTGGCATGCTACGCGGAGAGGGAATGCCCCGAAGAAGGCGTAACCACGGGAGAACAGAAAAGAAAAAGGTTTCCCGCAGGGAACCGCCGCAAATTGTGAATGGAGGTTGAAGAGAAACTTACAACATCATGATACATCCCTTGAAGGGGATCTGAGAGAAAACCATGGGAAAGAATTTAAAAAAACATGTTTCTAAGAGAGGAATGTCTATCAAGTAGAGACCGAATATACGGACACATTTAATGGAAGAGCGAAAGTAGGGGCAAAAGAGTTCATCAGGGTCATCTAAAGCACTCAGAGGAAGGGTAGAACGCACCAAGAGGGCGAGAAACCTGAAGCTAGAAAGAAAGAAGTATAAATATTGCTAATCATGAAGGAGGGGGAAGAAATGGAAGAAGGGAGCGAATCGACGGAAAAGCAAAAAATTTTTCGAACAATACAGGCCTGGGAGAGGACGGATCTCCAATCCAGATTCGTCTAGGCGAACGTTTACGCAAATGTGATGGGGGGAGAAAGGAGTTGAAAATCCACCTTCCTGGTCCAAAATAAACTACATGGGAGGCAAGAGAAGGTTTAGTACTAATTGACCGGGATGGGGGGGGGGGGCATGACGTTGGATATCTTTATACGCAATCAATAAAAAGGAAAGCACGGATGAGAAAGAAGACGGTCGCGCTCGAAGGAGTTTGTGATGTTCTAAAAAAAATTGAAAGAAGAGGGGGGGATAAGAGAAGGGAAAGGGGCTGTGCTGTCCTTCAGCTGAATGCAAAAAAGGCAAAGGATGATATTTTAGGGGAACAGAAGGCGAAGAAGGGGGGGGATCTACAATGATGCGGAAATCAGAAATTTGTGGCTCATACTCGGCTCCACCTGAATGTCACTTTCCACCGCGTAGGAAGAAAAGAAGACGCGCGGAGAGGGAGATAGTATAGGGGCAGGGGGCCAAAGTGAAAAAAAAAAAATCCCCCGCGTTTTGAAAAAGTCGAGCGGAAAAAAACAGTGGGATTCTATCAAGGAGGGGGAGCCAAGGAAGGAAAGGAAGGAGAAACTGCCTCAAAAGAGACGCGAGAAAAAAATTAACCAAATGGCGAAGATAGGGGCTGATACAAGAGAATGGGGACACTCTTTTCGAGAAAATCAATCTAGCCTCAGCCAAAATACTGCAGAAAAAAGAGGGCGGGAGAGAAAAAGAAAAAGAGCTAAACACTTCCCGCCAAAAGGTGAACTAAGAGTCAAGAATGGTGGTTTAGTGTTAAAAAGGGTTGCGGGGGCGCTTCGCATGGTCAAAATCAAGTCCGTATAATCCACTGCTCCATTCTGAGGTCACAAGCAAGGAGGGGGTTATGGGAAAAAAAGAGGGAAGGGATATCGCGGGTTGGCACATCTCAATCTAAAGATACCGTTGAAAGAAGGGAAACTGCCCTCTTGGACACCTAAGTACGAAACCTGAGCCAGATCGAGCAAGAACAGAAATACTTGATAAAAGAAAACAAAAAACACACAAATTAGAAAAAGGGAATGTGAAAGGAGGGGGAGAGGAGGGCTCTGAACTTAAACCCCACCTCAGAGAGGGGACGGTCGAAAAATGGGCCACGACTTTGCAACGGTATCGGGAGACGGGGAGCTGTCGAAAAGATATGGGGCGGCTAGGGTCGCTCCGAAAGTAAGATTGCTCATTGGAAGCCCATGAAGTTGTGACAATTCAATTAGTATCCTGGAACCCTCGAAGGTGGAAAAGAGAAGCGCCTCAATAAAAAATTGGGAATAACAACTATCTGGGGAGGGTGAAAATTGGGGAGCGGAAGGGGGAGGGAGGGGGGTGGATAGCTTGCCCCTGAATCGAGGTTAAAAAGGAAAACCAGCGCTGCGGCCTCGACGTCGGGGTCAAGACATATCTGGAGGATTTCGCATCGCTACTGAAAAAAGGGATAGGTAAGGGGGATAGAGGCATTCTTGTGGGAGAGCAGCTAGGAAGAAGAAAAATTTTTCCTGCAGGATACAAACAAAAGATTATAAAGGGGGTTACAAAAATGCGGGAAGGTGGAGAAAAAAAGAGGGCCTTGGGGGAGGAGATGAGGGAAAGAAAGTGGGGAACCACCTGCAATACATCGAAGACAATACCGCGAATGGCGAATTTTCATCTATCTGTGCAAAAAATGGAAAAGAGGGGAGATAGGCGCCCACTTCTAACGTAAATGTGGGGAGCCAGACAGTGCGATTGAAAAAACCGAAGAAAATCTCAAGGGACTGGCATAAAAAAGATAAAGAAGGCCCCCGAGGAAGGCAAAGGGAAGGAAAGACTCAAAAGATACCTCAAGCAGACTGCTGGGCCATTCGCAGCACATGGAGACGGGTTTCGAAAATAAAAAAGAGGAAAAAAACAAGGATCGTCTCGAAAATATAACGGCCTCAAAAAGATGATCAGGAAGGGCTATAAGACCAAAAAAAAAGGAGTCAAAGACAGGTACTAAATACCATCGGATGGGGTGAAAGCCAATGTTAGGAAAGGAAAGGGCGGGGAAAACCACATGGGGGATTTCAAAGCAGGAGAACAGAACAGCGAGGCGCAACTTCGAAGAGAATGAATGGGAGTACGGAAAAAGGTACATCAGGCAAACGGGGGGAGGAAAAAAAGGGGAGGGGCTACCAGGACCGAGGGACGCAACGGACTGCCCAAGAGTTGAGACATCCGCTCGGAAAGAGTCGGAACCAACCGAGAGGCGAAAGAAAAGGGGAAAGAATCGAACCGGGGCTCGGGGAAAGAGCAAAGTTGTGGGTCGGGCACATGCATATGCGGGAAGTCTATGGGAAACAATTATCATATAGGGAGAAACGAGATTCGAGAAAGAGAACCAGAATATGGGGCTATTTAGTGGGAGTAAAGGTGATAGCTGAGACTGAGCTATAAAAAAACGTTTTGGGGGAAACGAGTAAATTGGGCTCAAATTTAATGAAGTGAGGGAGGATAGCGAGGTGAGGATGGAGGGAGGAAAAGGACCAGGTGATGCGGTGAAGGGGAGTCGAAAGAGACGTTCGGTGAGGAAGGGAAGAAGAAAGAAGGACGTATAATTTCGGAAAGACCCGGTAAGAAGTCTCACTCTAGGTACCTGGATGACCTTCAAGTCATACGGTGACAACGACTGGGGGGAAACCTATAGAACTTGCAGAAGCAAGGGAAAAAAAGGGGGAGGAGAGAA
>Ga0179593_1362790_pt1 | contig 10048 bp, 16 predicted proteins | sample CZODoug2_1_08_16_FD_185931 | JGI IMG/M metagenome (GOLD analysis project Ga0179593, IMG submission 185931) | Vadose zone soil fungal communities from Angelo Coast Range Reserve, California, USA - CZODoug2_1_08_16fungal (PacBio error correction) | ecosystem: Environmental > Terrestrial > Soil >...
AGAAAGAAACCCTTCGTAATTGGGCTAAAAGAAACGGATAGTCGAACAAGAGGCCAGAATAAGAGAAATTGTGGGAAGGTGGGTAGATCAGGGAGGCAGCATTGCGGACCAACTTCCAAAAAGGTCTGGGGCACCTTTTGTGAAGCAAAGTTCCGCATTGACACAAAGTCAGAAAAAAACCGAAGGAACAGGAGTGGCACTCACCAATTGTAAGCCCTCCAGATAAATATTAACTGGGCAGAAAAAACCGGCGGGAGACTACAGAGAGAAATGGTGTGGTGTTGGGGGGGGTTTCCTATTAGAAAAGAAGGCAAAGGAGGTCAAAGTAACACAAAAAAAAGAAGATAGGGGGTGACATGTCACGAGGGGAACGGTTCGATAGAAAAGGAAGGAAGTTAGGTAAAAGATCTGGGGGGGAAAACGTTGTCGTATTTCAAGAAAGATCTAATGAGGAGCTAGAACCAAAGGAGGAGGCAATGAGTAGGGAAGGAGGGGATACTCGGAGAGCGGAAGCAGAAAACAATAGTCTCACGGGTGAGTACATGAGGGGGTAAAACTAGCACTACAGAGACTGGGAAAAAGAGCACAAGTTTCACGTTCGAGAACCTTTTGTAAATGAGAGCGTATGAGGGCCGATGGCTTCATAGGATTAAGCCACGGGAGAGTAAAGGGGGGGGGTGCGGGCGACTGGGGCGATATGTAAAAAGTCCCGAAAAGTAAAAACTCCAGCCCGAGGGACGTAGGGCCCAGCAAGGAATTACGGTGAAAAACATCCCTAGAGGTTTATGGAGAAGAGATCCGGATTAAGGGGACGGGAATCGAATCAGCAGGAAGTCGACAAAAACAAGGGTGAAAGAATCGGTGGTATTGCATTTGCTGTTTCAGTGGCTTTTTGCAAGACGGGAAATGATCAAGAGGATGGTAGGGTGGGAGAGGTCCGTCAGGGACTCAATATTTCGAATGCCAGGACTAGAACCGTTACGGCAGAACAGATAAGGCCAATCGAGTTCGGAGGGATTGTGAAGGAAACCGCTTAAAATACCCACGAGTATACAACAACAACCGCTCTTTTTTCATTCTGACCAGACGCCTACAGGCGGAGGGGGGGCTGAAAGAGGAACAGACAGAGGATAAATCGTGAAATATAAAGTCGGGCTCGGCGATCATAAAGGAAAATAGCCAACACTTTCTGGACGAGGCCCAGGGAAAAGACTGGCTAAAAAAAAACAGAGTAAACCATCCGAAATCAGGAAACGTTGTAGGAAAAAGGAACTAGCTCATCAAGGGGGGGAAGTTCCGGGCCGGGGTCCAAGGGGGGGGAGACACGGGAATTTAAAGGAAGCGCTTCAAAACGCTCCGATGTGCTAAGGAAAAAAAGATTGAAAATCCTGGGGAACTCAAAGCAAGTGATTGTCAAATAGGGAAAAAGGAGTGAACCGTATGATGCAAAGGGAAACTGCAGAAGAGCCGAACGCGGGTTCACAAGTCAATAAAGCGCGTAAAGAAATTTGCAGGGGGGAAGTTTAAAAAGGGGGGCTACGGACTAGGGGCCACGGCAAGTAATCCTTAAGATCCAGGTGGGTTGTTGAAGGGGGTGGGAGAAAAGACTAGCTTAGTGATGGGGAGGGATTGTGTGACATTGCAAAGACAGGGAGGGGCAAACCACTACGGGGTTCTGATAACTGGGGAAAAAAAAGTAAGCGGTTAGAAGTGTGAAAAAAAGGGGTCTTTTAGGGGACGATATCTTCAACGTGGGAAGAGCGGAATGTACAGGCAGCACGTGAAAATGAAACGATTGTGACTCAAAATTAAGTGTTGTAAAAACTAAAATGGCTTGAAGGAAACAAAAAAAAATCCTGGAGGGCTAAGAGTGGGACGGACGAGGGCATTGCATGGTTGGAGAAATGAAAAAAAGTCCTGGGTCAGGGGAGCTCGGGAACCCATGGAGTAAAGGGCGGGTTGAGAGGGAATGAAATCGCGCGGGTGGGTGGTCACGGTCGCCGCGGCATCATCGTGGCGCAAAAAAAGCTGGAACGTCTGCAGGAAAGCCACCATTAGCAAAAGTTGTGACGGATAATTTCTGCTGGGTAGAAGGGGCGAGCAGTAGCGAGATAAGGAACAGAAAAGAGCTCAAGGGAAGGGGAAGAGAGGGGAACTTAGAGATGGGGGGGAAGCAACAGAGAAGGTATCGTGCAGAGGGATGGGGACGGAAAAGATTTTAAAAAATTCAGCGGGTTGGAGGAGGTGCGGGGGGGAGGAGCAGGTGGACGTGATGGTCCAAAACCTAACAAGGAGGCATGCTGCCGGCGCGGCTCGAAGAACAAAATTTTTGAGGGGGCTTGTTACGCGGTCCAGTTGTTACAGGGGTTAATAGAGGGAAAGGCCACGAAAAGTGGGGGGACAGTGTTGCCCGAGGGGAGAGCCTTATACGAGAGGTAAAAAATGGGCCAGCTGAAGGGGGGAAGCACGCGGTGGGTAGCTGTGGGATTTCATCGGGCGGGTACGGGAAACTTGGGGAGGGATTTTGCCCATATATGATTCTTCCTACAACAAACAAAATTTTTTCTATCGATGTTCGAAGATTTATAGAGAAAGAGGAAGTCAAGAGAAAGGGAGGGCAACAAGGATTCGTAAGCGGTCGAAGCAAACTCTGTTGTAAAATCGTCCGCTAGAGTCACGCATGCTAAACACAACAACAGAGAAGGGGAAAAAAGTAGGGGGAAAGCGGTACGAACAAAAGGGGGGGGAGTCCGACGTAAGAAAGGTGTGGGCGAACGCGCAGGGGGATTCGGGAGATATCGTTCTACCTATATCTCAAAAAGTTTTTGTTTCCGGGAAAGAAGCCAGAAGGGGAGCGGCAAGCCGCCTTGCAAGACCTATATCACTCCAAAAAGCTAGAAGCTGTTGGGGGGGGACTACGTCCTTCAAGATGCCTAATTCGCCAATCGATATGGGAGGAAAAGAATCGGTACCACCTTGCCCACGGGTCGGGGGGCCAGAGCGTCGAGACCCTTGGAGTAACTCAAAGGGGTCCCGAGGAAGACACTTTGTAGGGGGTTAGTGGTCCGAGGGTTGCACGATATGCTCAGGGGGTCACAGTCAACAAAATACCACAATTGACCCGCACCAAGTGAGCAGACGGAAAGAACGCTCCTACGGGTCCGTCCAAAAATAAGACATTTTCGTAAGCCAAAAGAAGATTAGCAAGGAACTGGGGAGCGCGTGGAAGAAGCGCTACCGATTAGAAAAAGGTGCACCAAAAAAAAAAAAAAAAACCACAAGGAAATGCAGGCAAGGGAACTTTGGGGGGAGGGAATTGCGGGAGGATTCTGCATAGAGAAGCAATATGGTGAGGGCCGCCCGCGAGCGCGAAGGGGACTAAAAAGCGAAACCTCATCAGGGAAATCTGCAGAAGGAATAGGGATTCGAGCGTACGAAGGGTGGGTGAGATCGAGAATGGGAAGGAAAAAGAAAAATGACACTCTTAAATCCCTTTTATATTGGGGTGGGGGGGTGACACTACAGGCAATTTCGGTTCCAAAGAAGGAGGGGGACAGGTGAAAAAGAGTAATTTTGTGGAAAAAACGTGCTCCGCTGGGCTTCCGGGGTCTAAAAAGTTTGCCGCGGCAAAAAAAGTGGAAACAAACCTGGAGAAAAACACTCGACGGGGTTCGAAAGATCAAAACCGTTAGGGGGAGTCGTGATCATTAACAGGAGGAAAATCCATTCCAAATCAAGTGTTTGAGGGAAAAAACGGGGTAAAAAAAACTCAGGAAGAGTCTCAGAATGAATGCAAGGGAAAGGATACCGAACACGAGTAAAAATTGTAGTACTGGGACTCTTTAGACCCTGTTGATAAAGGATCGCAAGGTGGGGACTGCTAAGCCGAGAGGGGAAAGCATATGGACAGGACGTGCTTGAAAAAGGGAAAAGGGGCAGCGAATCGGGAACGTGAAGCAAGAGACAAGGTTTAAAAGGCACCAGCAGTTAAACGGAAAAAAATGATCCTCAAGTTAAGATTCTTTGTAAGGTCAACGTCAAGGGGTGTCGGAAGGCGGGGGGGGGTAGGCAAGCAAAATCTCCGACTTGGGGCACTGATGAAAGAGAGCCGAAAAAGGCGGGCGAAGCCAAATCATCCAATTGAGGGAAAACTTCAAAAAGAGAACGTTCAAGTTGGTCGAAATAGCCAAACGGCGGGGGTGAAGATACGGGGGGGGGATGGGATGAAAAATTGGCACCAAAAGAGATAGCGATTGGAATACAATTGGCCAGTGGACATAACGGGGGATGCTAAGGACTGGACGTAAAAAAGACGAAGAAGGCAAACGCCGTAAAAAGTAAAGAACGATGGATAATAAAACCGGGGCACAAGCACTGGCAAAAGGGAAAGAGAAGAACAACGAACTTTGAAAAAAACAGGTCCGGTTCAGGGGAAGTAGATGGGTTGTCGCGAAAGCGGAGAGCTGAGGGCCAAAATCGGTGAAAAAGGACAGGTATTGCTGGGAGAGGAAAAAAGAGGGAGGGGGCGGTCTTTGGGGAAAGAGGGGACAAACGAGAACACGAAAAATAAACCATCGGGTAAGGTATGCGGGAACCAAGTGAAGAAGTTGAACCTCATAAGATCCTCTCCAGTGAAAATGAGTCGTAGGGGAATTAAATTGGGGGAAGGCGTTAGAGAACAAGCTAGTAAAGTGCTCATGGAAACCGAGGACGTCACCCCACGAAACTGATAAGTTTCTGATGGGAGGATCTCAGAATCAGGACTCAGAGATCAGCTTCCTGATTCTAAAAGAGATAATTCTACTAGAGGGGGTAGGGGCAATAACAACGTGAAAAACCGATGGAAAGTATAAGTCCGCTGTGATTCTCCGTATCGAAAAACCGTTGAAGGGGGCCAAGGCCACCACAAAAGGTGGTGTGTGTGTCTGCAAAAGGGTGGACAAGCAAATTGGTGCCGAAGAGAATGTGAAATATTAGGCTGAACATGAAATCTGGTTCTTTTGACGGTCCAAAGGGAAAGACTCTCATCGTTCGGGGGAAACAGTCGGGGGTGTGAAGACTACTCAGTAGGTAGCGGGAAAAATCTAGAGTGAAAAACTTGGCGCTGGGGGATATTCCACTCTATAAGGGACAAAATACTGCCAAGATAGAGGTCGGTGGTTGGTGGCGATGTAAAAAAGAGAAGCTAGGGAAATACCAACGACTAAAAAGGGGGGGGGGTTCTTGAGGAATGAGAACAACAAACTTAATGAGGAAACGAGAGAATATAAAAAAGAACCCAGGTTAGTTAGACGAAAGGACTATATGCGAACCATCGCCAAAAAAGCCACGTCGAGTGTTAAAATAGTTGGGTTTTTGGTGCTACGCTGTAGAGAGGCGTCAAGAGTCACATGAAGAGAAAAAATTTTAAAATAGGACAAAGGGAAAAAAGCCTCACCAAGGAGTGAAGGAAAGAAGAGTAACCAGAAAAAATTCTCACGTGGGACCTAAAACAAAGGATGGGTCAGACAGAAAGAAACTAAGTTAGGCACAGATAAAAAGGACGTGGAAGAAACAAAAAACAGAGATTTGGGGTTTCAACTCTGTAGGTTCGTGGGGAATGAAAGCTGAAAAAAGGGGGGGAAAAAAAAGAGAAATCGGGAAAAGTTGCAGAGTTCGACAGGCATTCTACTATAGGATGAAGAAAGGAATAGATAAAGACATGAGAGAGGAGAAAGGATCAAAGGACGCTGGGGAATAAAGCGGGAACTATAAACCATCAACTCCTCTCTTTTGGGGCGAAAAACTTACCATTGAAAGAGAAGATGGTTTGCATGAAATATCGTAGTAGGGACATGATTCAGAGGGGGCTGGGATCACCAAGCTAACGACAGAGGGAGTTAAGAAAGGGTGGAGAGAGTGGCAGAAAAAGACGCATAAATACGCCAGCAGACGGTGGGGTCCAATAATAAACTGAAAGAGGAACGATGGAGGACTCTATAAAAGAAGGCCGCACGGGAAAAGCAAGGAAAACATTCCGTCCCGACACCGTTTTGGACATGAGAGGGGGGTATAATTGAATGGATGGGGAATTGCAAAGTGTTGGAAAGTCGGGGGAAAGGTTCTGGTAAGGTGAGACAAAATGGAAGAAATCCTCTTGGGAGGGAGTCAAAGGGGGGGATAAGCCCAGGGCAGGAAGAGGGAGAAACCGAAAATCGCGAGGAGAGGCGTGGTGAACGAAAATGACAAATACCAAGAGCGTGAACACAGAGTCCGGGTTGAATAAGCTTGGAACAGATCAACTTGAGTGATGTTTGGCTTAAGGGCAGGAAAGCACAAAATCGGGGGATGAAAAATACGGGAGATAGGTGGACCTCTCGAATACGGGGGAAATGAATCATCTGGGGCCGCAAAACAACGGTGATGCGGGAAGAGCAAAGGGCAACCCTACGCAGAAAAGATTACTTGGCTCTCCCCTCGGGTTCTTCGTATAATACAAGGTTGCGGGTATCCTTGTCACAATTGCTCGGGAACTTGAAGGGGATTTAGGAGAAAAAACCTATTGTCGCGGGGAACGAATGGTCCGCTAGGTCAAGTCCATCAATGGAGTTGAGACTTTAGGGGGGGGGAACGAAATGGGAGCAGTCGGTCCCACAGGAAGATAAAAAACCCGTTGTACCTGAATGCCGAAGAAACAGGGGGGGGAAGATTTTGGTAGATGGAAACGACATTCTTCCTAGGGGAGATCAAGGGGGGGGGGGGGTTAAGGCAGGGGGTTGGGAGAAAAAAGGAGGAGGTCATTGGAATGGGTTTAAAAGGACCACTAACTATAATCATCCAAAATGACAGTGTTAAGGAGAAAAGGACGGGCGGGGGGCGCCTTGTGGACAACACATAAGTCTGAAAAGGGGAAGATAGGCAAAGGGGGTGGGAAACCGGAAAGGAGCGGCAGGGCAGATTCAAAAATCAAGGGGTGACAACACATACGGGAAAATTGATGTATGACACCCCCAGAGAGAAAAGGAGATGCTAGATCTTGTAAGTGGCAAGGGGGGGATGGTGGAGTATAGGAGAGGCAAAGTGACGCAAGGAGTAAGAGCGAATTACCTGGTAGGTAGAGGGTAATTCGGGGGGGGGGGGGGGGGGTATTCGTGCTTCTTCGGGGCTCTCGGGAGAATCACAAGAGGGCGGTAGGCCGGAGAAAAGAAAGCGCTTAGCAAGTGTAAAGGTAGCGGGTAGTTAAAAGGGGTTCGACAGGGGCATCTCGTCTCTGAAAAAAACAGGAAGATTTCGCAGACCTCAGGGGTGAGGGTGCCGGAACAGTCGTCGTACTTGGCAGAGGTAATGTTTAAAAGGGAAAGAAGTGTATGTAGGGGATGTCCTGATCCCGGTCTGTTCATGGCTTTGTGAGTCGTTGAATGATTTGTACTGTGGCAAAAAGACTTTCTCAGCGTTCTTCAGAAAAATCACATCGCGATACCCGGTGGGACCGTCGAGAGAAGAATGGCGACGGGAATAAGAAAACCTGGCAGACAGTAAATTAAAGTGGGGGGGACCGATGCGGAAAACTATCAGAGTTATACATGGGAAGAGGGGAGGTATTCAAAAGAGGGGGGGGAAGGGGGGGGAGGTGAAGGGCAGGTATACGTGCGAGGAGCTTGGACAGACTTGGATTCTTAATCACGAAAAACAGGGTGCGAGAGAGACAAGAAGACGGAGTAAAAAAAGAAGAGCAAAGCGAAAGTCGAAAGAAGGAATAAAGGAAGGGGCAGGAAAAACTCAGGATTCGATCCCTCATTGACAATAGAGCTAATAAAAACAAGGGGGAAAAGAAGGGGGGTAGGGAACGGCCGCGAGGAAAACAAAGGGCGGGGACCGGCGGGAAAATTGTTCGAACCGAAACGTTGAAGGAGAGGGTCAATCTCGGGAATAGAGAACACACTTGGTTTCACACCTCAAGCAGAGTAAAAGAAGGACCTGTGAAAGAATACAAGGCCAAGCACAAAAGAAACTAAAAGCTTGGGGGAAAATAAATATAACTGGGCAATAGGGGGGGAACCGTCTCATTCTGTAAAAATCAGAGGGCACCACGGGGAAGAAATTGAAACCATGGGGGAGACGAAGCGCGATACAAAGAGCCAAAAGGGTCAGCGGAGAAAAGAAATAACAGTATCTTCAAGGAGAAGGGCAGGTACTGACTACAGGGGGAGGGGTTGTGAACGAACATAAGAGAACACAACTAAAAGCACAGAGAAGAGTCAAGCGTAAGAAAAAAAAAACAATTGGGGTACTGACACCATCCTGGGCTTAAACTAAAAACTATGGCCGGCCCCAAAAATAGAGGAGGGGTAGACGCAGAAAGTAAGGTGAGCGAGGGGAAAATAACTACTAGACCCTGGTATTAGACCGTCAAAAGGAACCCATCATAAGAAGAAAAGAGAGTACCATTGTTGCGACGGGCTTGTCTAAAGAACTGCGCGAGAAAAGAAAGAGGGTGTTGAGTCCTCCAGGGGATATGGCGTACAGCCGCTAAAAAGAGTCAATTCTAAATGACCTATGTAGGAAAGGAAATAGGAGGAGAGGTCGTACTAGTGGAGTGAAAGAAAAAAAAAAAAGAAACTCAATATGAACAATGAATAGCCCCCTTAAGGGGGGAACATCTTAGAAGATCCTTGTAGGGGTCTTTGGGTGTGGGCACGAACAAGTTCGTTGCCAACGTTCTGAAAAAGTCGTTTCAAGAATCTTGTAAACAGGTTCAAGGAGGCTAAGGTCTAAACCGTGGACCAGATAGCGGAAAATTTTGGGTGGTTGGGGGAAAACAAAGGACGAAAAAAAAAAGACTTGGGGAGAGTGACCAGATACGGCCCGTCAGGGGAATTCAGGGAAACGTGTTCGGAGGGGGGGGGGGGAAATCACATGAATGACCATAAGGGTTGTGGAAAAAACGGAGGCAAAAAACATCTTGAGCCTTAAGCACTATCGGATCAGTGGTCAGATACCGAAGGACGTCAGGAGAAGGGGAGGGACGCAATGGGGGGAATGTACCCGGGATTCGGCGCTGGCATGTGTGACATCGCATCAGAAAGAGGTAACGTAAGAAGGGAGAATAAATTGCGGGAGTGGGAACGAAGGGAAAGGAGGGGGCAGACGACAAGGCGTGAATCCGGAGAAGGGAAGGAACGTAAAAAAAAAAAAGTGGACACGAAAAAAGCACGAGGAAAGAGCCTTCTATTCCGTTTCAGGAAAAAGGCCGTGGGTAGATGTTCAGGCTTTTTTGGGACACTACGCAAGGAGACGCGCACGGGGGGGGGGGGGGAAGGGGAGCTGATTCAAGAAAGGAGATGCGGGGTAAAAAGAAGAAAAGAGTCCTACAAGATGGGGGTGGAGGAAGAACTTAAGAAAAACTACCAAAGCTGTTTTGGGGGGAAAGAAACAGACGTCTTTTTATCCGGGGGTGGGGGGGGGGGAGAGAGGGAGGTTCAAACAGAGGCATTTAGGGAAAGACCGGTTCCCTGCCGAACTGGCTGATAAATCTGAAATAAGGAGACTACGCGAGAAAAGTAAGAAAAGGAGAAAAGCAAGGTGTGAACAACTGACCACAATATTGCATTACCAACGAATGGTCACGCTTCTCTGCTGAGAAAATGGATAAACGGACAGGGAGCAAAAGAAAGTTCCAAAGCTTTAGGATGCAGCAAGTATATTGTCTTTTCCATACAAGGAGCGTCTTTGGGGGACGGGGAAGGGAATTGGAAAAAACGCCCAGAGGAGAAAAAGGGAAGAAACGACATACGTCGTAACATGTGGGAAAGCATAAAAAAGCCATTGGGGAAAGAGAAGGGAAGTCTCCCGACAAGAGAGGGAGACGTGAAGAGGGGGGGGTCGGAAAACAAAAAGAACGAGGCGGGGTCGAGTTTGCCGCAGGTAGGTCACACTAACTCCGTCGGGGGCAAGGGAGAGCGCGAGGAAGGCGGCAGATGAAAGCGTGACGGGGGATGATCTAAAAGTCGAAGGGAGAGAATTCGTTGTCGAAAAGAAAGAGAAAACACAAAAAAAACCCAAACAAACG
>Ga0179593_1418648_pt1 | contig 10048 bp, 10 predicted proteins | sample CZODoug2_1_08_16_FD_185931 | JGI IMG/M metagenome (GOLD analysis project Ga0179593, IMG submission 185931) | Vadose zone soil fungal communities from Angelo Coast Range Reserve, California, USA - CZODoug2_1_08_16fungal (PacBio error correction) | ecosystem: Environmental > Terrestrial > Soil >...
GGACACGCAGAAAGCCGCTGTCATTGGCTGGTACGCTTCCTGGGAAAAACGGACTTTTGGGGACAGAACCATCTCCGCGAAGACAAAACATACAGGAACATGCCGCGGCTGGGCTTAGACTAGGGCATTGAAAAGAAAAGGACTGTGCCGTCCGTACGGATACGTGGAAACCCTTTGTGTCGTGTCGATCACGGAAAGGGGGCCAAGGTCATCAGCACTTTGTTTCCCGGGACCAAGGCCCAGTAAACGACCGGGGGCGGTAAAAACTCTGCCAACAAACAAAAAGAACCAAGACAGCAAACGAGGGACTGTACAGGGTGCGCGACAAATGGTACGTTAGTCCCCACCGGTCGGAACACAAAAAAAAAAATAACCTCACATGGAGAGGGAAACCAAAAATGTTACCGCGAAAAGCGAAGGGCAAGGGGAGCAGGCACCAGGGTGTCCAAGTCCAGAATAAATGGGACTTGCAGCATGAATCGATTTAAGCGCGGAAGATGGGGGGCACGGGTTCATTAACGGCAGGTGTGGCTAAGAGAATGGAATGAAAACTTGCTGTCAACCCATATCAAAAAGCCAGCAGGAACAAAAAGCACACAGTCAGGCAGGGAGAAGTTTTACATCAGGTAAAGAGTGCGCAGGTCAGTGACCATGCCTAGGAGAAAATCCTTGAAAAAGCTCTTATCAAAGTTTGGGAAAAAATATTTCTTATTCAGGGGAGCGGTACGGCCCTGACAGAATGACCATCCATGAACCTAAAGGGAGGGTCGAGAACAGTAGTACCACTAACGTAAGACGGAGACGAGGAGGTGGGGGCAGTCGTTTTGACCGGTTGGTGCTAACACTCAGAACTTAAGCTTAGAAAAAAAGAATCAACCTCAGGCTGAGGGAAGACGCAATTCTTGCCGTGATGCCAGGGAGTTGGACCAACGGCAGTGAACTGGGGGCACAAAACGATAATTGTGTCACAGAGGCTGGTAATCATTGAATTCGGCGGCAGGTCCAGGGGTCAGGAAGACCTCGAAGAAGCCAGAGTGAAGTAATTCGTATCAAGGGGGACATCTTGCGTCAACGTCGGGCAGCAGGGCTGGCCCATTATAGGACACTGAGGGGGGAGGGGACGACGCGAAAACGTTTTTTGGGGGTGGTGGGGGGGTGGAACTTAAAGCAGAACGTCACAGCTGGGGATGCATACAACTCCAGCGTAAAGGAAAGCACAAGGGGCGGATGTACCAGGAACCTGAGGGAAAGAGAAAAGCCGACTTTGGAAGGGGAGTCAGCAATGATTAATTCAGAGTTGTGGAAGAAATAAACAAGGGGCTCGGTTGACAAGAAAAGAACCTTACGATGAACGGATGAACCTACGAGGAAGGAATAGTCTTCAACAGCGAACCACTCAGGAAACCGTTAAAGCACCGGAAGCCACTCAGGGGGACCCTGCAACCGGGGTCGTCAAGGACCGGAGAGGCATTCCGATGCAGGTGCATTTTGGGGGGGGTGCAACGTTCTAAGAAGTTAACTCAGATGTTACGGACATGGAAACCCTGGCCTGGGAAGCGTGTACGGAAATCCGGTTACGACAATGGAAAGCAATGGGGAGGGTAGGGTCGAGTAGCATGTGGCAGAGGCGCTACCGGGACCACACCACAAAGATAGGATTGGCCGCTTCGACTTGTTTCAAAAAGAACTTGAAAGTGGGGGTGGCAAGGGGGGCGGCGCGGCAAAAAAGCAGGCGCCTGCGACAGGACGCCGGAGCGAAAAGGTGTCTAACTTCGTTGAACGAAGGGGACGAGGAATGGAGATTGGCTCACACGCCAAGCAAGAAAAAGGACCAAAAAAACAATTTTGATGTAATCAAAAAGGTTTGGAGTTGGAAAGCTTCAAAATTCACAAAGAAGGGAAAAACCTCGATAAAACCATGCATTAGGGGGAAGGGTTCAACCTAACTGGCCTGACGCACATGGTCTGGTAAATCTAAAAAAAAAAAAAAAAAGCAAGGCAAAAAGGAGAGGGGGAAAAGAAAGAGTTTGGGGGGAAAAAAGAGGGTCGAAACGGCAAGAGGTGGGGTATCGAATAACATGAAAAACGCCCAAAAGAATGAGGAGTAAGGGAAAGTTTGGGAGGCTTGATTCGGGAAGGAAATCCAAAACCTCTGGGTAGTAACTGCCTCCATGAAACCTGCACATCGTTCTTAGCATAAAAAAACCAGGCGGAACAATCTAGGTACTCCAAGACGGTGAAAAGGGAATTCGCGCAGGAAAGGGAGAGGAGAGCAGGGAAGTGCTTCAACGCTATATCTTGACTCACACACAAACTTCTCAAAAAAGTCCGATCAGAGCGGAAAAAAGCTAGAGACTGAAAAAAAAAAAAAAAAAGGAAATAGGAAATGAGATACAGCAGAAACGGAGGGCAGAGAAAACCAAGAAACCCTGTGGAGAGGGATTTCAATGGCGAACCTTAACAAGTCGTCCACAAATGGTAAAAGTGGATGGGCAGAAAAAAAAGACTCCTGACGTCCAATGTCAGGAGAAAACGAAAAAAATCCACCCAAACGACCAATCGAATTCCAGAGGTGGGGGTCACGAAACTAAGATGGGGGGAGCAAAACCTTGGGGGAGAGGGGGAAAAAGGCGCTGTGTGAAGTCTACGCGGAAACTCGAGGTGGGAAAGAGGAAGTCAACCGGCACAGGAGGTGACTTGACACATGGGGGGGGGGGGGGGCGAGGGAGAAGGTCTTGATGGACACATCCCTGAAACCAAGAGCGACTCGCTTCCAGAAAACAAAAAAAACGAGCACGGAGAAGACGTTGAAAAACTTCTCAGCATAGGGATCGCAGAGCGACTTTGGCATCCAGCGGAACGGAGGAACGTAAAGGTTCCAATGCAACAACAACGTAGGCGGGTACCTAAAAAAGAAGTTGCTAACAAGGTAGCACCGCGCTGGAAGGGGGCGGTGAAGCCAGAGGATGAACCCATCCGGAGGAAGAACGGACGACCCTCAAAAAAACCTAGCAAGAGAGTAGGGCTTGCCATGGCCAAAGTCATCCCAAGTAAAGGGAGGAACAAGAGGTGAAAGAGCGTGAGCCAGGGACCGATACCTGGCAATTGGTTCCGTCTGTGAAAGACAGCCACGCCCCCAAGGTGCCGTTTCAAAAACCGACCCAGGCACAGGAGGAAAGGGCCGCAGTAGGCGAAGGGGGGCGTTGGGGGAATAGGTCAACAAGAAGTTAAAAAAGCAAACCTCAAGGAACAAGGGGCCCAGGGGTCAATCCCGGGGGAGGCAGACACCCTGCCGCAGGGGTTCCCGCCGTAATATGTGAGTCCCTTTGCGCGACTGACCCGGAATCCAATACCTGTGGGCCAAACGTTGGATAAGAGTGGAAACGGGAAGGAAAGGGGAAGCGACGGGAAAACAGCAGCATTGTGACCCAAACCGGCAGTCCTTCATCCGGCATTTACCAACCGCCGGCCTGGGATGCACTGCATGGGGTTGATATTGGGGGGGAAAACAGACGGAGTGGGTAACCCCAGGCAGGCGAAAAGTCGGAAAAAAACAACGCTGTGAAAGCTCAGTCTAGAAAAAAAAAAAAAAAACATCAAATTCCAGGGATGAAAGGGGACAAAGTCTTCTGGACTGAAAAAGGGGAGGGAGAACTTGGAAGGCACAGGTCGAGGGGCAATCACACAGAGCCGCTCGGGATGTAATAGACAAGAATAGGGTTAAATGGGTGTGAGGGGGGGCAGCCGGTTTTACTAAAAATGGGGACACAGGACCAAGCAAAAAGGACACCAGCATTACGACAGTTGCTTTAGGGGGAGAGGCGGAAGGGGGGGTAAAAACAACTCGTGAAGATACTTCGAAGTTGGAAAACAGATCTTCTGACAATGTAACTGGTTCGCAAACAAAAGTTGGAATGAAGAGGACAAGGACACTACCAGAAAAGTTGGCAAGGTAACATAGGATAACCACAGAGGAAAGGAACTGATGTTTGTGATGCCGGTCAGAGGGTTCGGGACAGTTCACGAACGAGTGACCAGGGGGGGGGGGGGGGTACTGACCATGACAAGCTTCAGGAGGTAATCGAGATCAAAAACAAGAGAAAGAGAAGAGAAGACAGAAAGGAACAACCTGGGGGACCAGTTCCTGTGAAGACAGGGGCTGGAACTGGAGAAAAAAAGACATCTAGAACAAACACATGACCATTCCGGCGGCTGTTGCTGACGATGGCCTTGCATAAGCTGTGATCCTTAGGGACGGAAATAGCGCTGGGATTCAAAGATGGTGTTCTTTCAGGTACAAAAAAAATTAAGTGACTCCAGTCATCAGATCCCCAAGGGTCCACGGAAGGGTAAAAACAGCGTTTCAAAAGCGATGCCGCCAAAGACCACGAAATTATATGAACTTCTTTTGGAGTACTTGGCTGGCGAACCGGTCCGGAAAACGAAGATATTCACACGAACCCTACCACACCTAAAGGCCGGGAGCTAATAAACTCAAACGTGAGGGGAGTCGCGAGACAGAAAGGACTCAGAAACGGACAGGGAAAAACGAGGGGTCAGTTCATCAATTAAATCTGTTGGTCAGCGCGAGAGGCCGATCTCCTCGTCGAGGGGGGGGAGATACGCCGATGCCATGGCGTACACATTCCTCGGGTTCAAAAAACAAAAACAAAAAAAAATATAAACAAAAAGACCAGAAACCTTAACAAAAAAACACCTCACAGGCTGCTCAGGGGGGGGCAAGGAAAAACGCATCAGGCGAAGTCACCCGCGGCTATCTATCCCCACCAATAAAGAGGGCATAATTTGTTCACCGGGAAATTATGCAGGTCATAGTGATATCCATTTCCGAAGTGCCGCCTAAAAAAAACGGCGGGAGAAAGGGGAAATTAAAACTACGGCAGGCAAACGCGCGGGAGGGGGAGGTGGGGGACAATAAATTGGGGGGCGGATAACGCAAAGCGGACCGCGAACCAAAGAAGCCCCTCTGTCGGGAGTGGGGAAAGGGCAAAGGGTGGGCGGAGGGGATTATGGAAAACTTAAGATTAATGAGAGGGCGGTCAAACTGGCCTAAAGAGGTACAATAGAATCAGGGAGTGGCTCTGAATTTCAACCAGAAAAGAGAGAGACACGCAGGAGAAATCGTAAACTCAACGGATGGGGCGAGGTACAACCGGCTTGAAAGGAGGGAGGAGTGGGGCAACGAAACTGGGGTGTGGGGGGGGAAGCCAGAGTTTGTGGGGGGGGGTGGAATGGGAAACGTAATTGCCGAACTTCACAAACAAGTCAGCCCGAAAAAACGAGTCCATAGATGGAAGTGTTAACACTGCCCAAACATAGAGGGGTTTCGGGGAGAAGCAATCATCTCCGCAGGGGGTCAAAATTCGACGGGAAAAGGTTCAAGAAAAAAAAAAGAACGACCTTCTGGCAAGTAGATAACTCCAGCCGGGACGGGGGAGGCCAAAAACTCTTACAACAAAAGAGCAGGGGCGAACAAACAAGCAGTGCAAACAAAAGGAGGGTCGGGAACTGAATCGCTCGGCTGTGAATTTTTGGGTGAAAAAGTTGGCGTCTGAGAAAAGGAGGGGAAGGTATTACGTACATTAAAGGATTTACGCCGTGTCGTAACAGCGGTTCGGGAAGGGAAGCAAAGGAGTCCTTCCGGCAGGTTTCTTTCTATGTCCGAAACAAAGGGTGCGAGGCCGGGCTTGACAGGTAAGAAGAGGTTGCCGCTTCGATACTTTTGAATATGAACACATAAGACCGGGAAAAGGGGGGTGGCGAAGAGGGTTGCCATCAGGCGCAGAAAAAGAAAGGCCAGGGATACACTTGGAGTCATTAAATTGCAACTGAGGGGGGAAGAAGATGGCAAACAAACAAAAAAGAGGCGCTGCAGCATAAAAACAGGAGGTGAAGAGAAAAGAAAAAAAAGTGGGGAAACACCCATTGGTTGATACGCAGAGAGATTCACCAAGAAATAGCAGAGAAACCAAAGGGGGGGAGTGAAGGGGTTTCGACCAGACAAAAGAAGGCTCAGAGACGTTGAAGGGTAAAATCTCTTAAACACACACTTATTGTGAGTAGATTTGACAAGAAAAATGGGGGGGGGAGGAGGCATCCGGAAAGTTGGAGAAAACAAGGGGCAAAGAAAGGGACAGCAGGATTGGGGTCGGGCGTGGGGGGGAAATGCTGAGTAGTAGAAAGCCAACTCTTTGTATTCGTTACATGTGGAGCGCCTAGCAAGCGGTGCTATGGCAAGAAAAAAAACGGGCTGATCAATAGCCGAGGATTGGTGACCCAAGAGGACAGGCGCTCACTCGACCTGAGCCTGAAGGGACGACTCGACAACGAAAAAACTCGTTCCGACACATCAAGACGTCCAGGGAAAAAGAGCATATGAAAAAAAATCTCGAAACGGCAAATAAATAAGGAAAGGGTAAATGGGAAAGATCAGCAAAAATGGAAGGGACCGAGAAGCAGTACCACCTGAAAGCATTGCTTCATGGAAGAACATTACGAAACAAAGGGCGCGAAAATGTGGAGGGGGGCCGAAGACAAAGGTCCCAGGAAGGCAATAAACTTAGAAAAAAAAACCTACCCAAACTTAACCTGCCGATGAATTGCGTCTGGTCACCGGAAAAAAAACCCATAGTTTAAACGGGAGGGGATAGGGTTACGGCAAATGCAAAGTGGTTTAAATCGGGTTGAAGCACAAGGGAAATCAGGAAGGAACTCAGTGTAAGCCGTTCACGCAGGGGCACCAAAGTTCGTTCCTGGGGGAAAAAAAACGAAAGTAAAAAAGTTAGACAACAGAGGAAGGAACGAAGCAACTCGCTAAGTGTGGAAGCAGGGCTTCCAAACCCAGAGGGAGGTCTGCAATGAATCAGGCAGGTGGTAACCACTTAGCGCCTATTTCTAAAGGGAAACTTGTGAGAAAGAGAATGAGGATTAAGGTACAAGTCCCCCAACCAAAAGGAGAGAGTTACGGCCCTCCAACCCATAAGTAGCTTAAGGGGGGGAAAGGAAGGGCGAAAGCTTGGACGACATAGGGATTCAACCAACCTGAGAAAACTGGAGGGCACTCTCCCATGCAAACGAGGTAAGGGGACTTGTACCATGGAAGAAAAGGCAGAACAAACTATATTAAAAGAAGTGAACAAAAAGATGGGAACAAAACGGGAGACTGAATTCAAAGGAGTGGACAATCAGAATTCCCAAGAAAGGGGCAGTGGCCACCAGCCAGAAAGGGGGGAAAATTGTCCGCAGTAGCGAGCAGAGGGAGGGGGGGAGAGGCAACAAAGAAAGTGTCACAAAGCACGCATCAATCCGTTGCGAGATTGCAGGGAGTTAATGGGAGCACCATGGGAAGGTGAGGGGAGGGTCAAAAAAAGGGGGACGAGACAATCTGAATAAGATCAAGGTCCAAAACTGGGGGAGGAAATATTCGGGGCGGAAAATATATCCGCTTAACTAAATACAAGAGGAACAGGCTGTCCTGGACAGCCCAAAACCTCCGTGGCCGAGGGAAGATGGCTGTATTGGTGGAGGGTGGAAAGAAAGGGAGTGTACGACATGAAAAGATAAGCAAAAGCGAAAAGGAACACCCGCTTGCAAAGCTCGCGAAAGCCAGATTCCAGGGGGGAGGCACAGACAAAAGGGATCGCTGTGTAAACCGGGGGATGAAGAAATGTTGGGATCAAGGGAGCGAAAAACTCCGCTCAGGGGGGTAAAAGAAGCGGGAATGTTGAGGGGGAAAGCGGACGGGGTGTAAGAACCAGGGGGGGAAGGCTTCAAGCCTCTCCGAAAAAGTAAGACAAGAAAGCACTACAGTTGAAGAAGTGATTATCTTTGAGGAACAGGAGGTTAAAAGAGGGCGGGTACATACTTCCGGGAAACAGAAAGGCACTTACTTGAATGTAGAGGGGTAAGCCAACGACACAAAGTTTGGATATTAAGACCGGAAAGGGAATCACATCTTCTTGGAAGCAGAGGGGACTAAGACACCACCGAAAAAGGCGCTGGGGGGGGGTCAGAGAGCAAGGATTGTGTTTTCGTGCCAAAGTGAAAGAACGTCGTGACCAAGGGAAGGTCAACACGACCGCCAGGCTGAAGGGAGTTCCAAGCCTCCAAGCAACCAAGAAGGAAAAAATAGAAGAGGCAAGGCATAATCCTCTACCGGGTGTTACTGTCAGACGTCGGAGTACGGTAAGAAAAAAAGAGGCGCTCGACACACCGCAGGACAGGGACATGGCGATAGGAAGATACAGTGAAAAGAAGACTTTGATACGTAGAAGTATCCGAATGCGTTAGGAAAAAGGTTGCGGAGGACGCGTACTGGACCAAAAACACGCGGGGACAAATGAAAAAGGGACTAACGACCTCGGGATTAACAAACTGAAGGACAAGCCAAAAAGAAGAACTTGCAGATGGGGGGTTCTGTGTGCGCGAACAAGTAAGGACTCAAAACAGAGGGGTAGTACCAAAGTACCTAAACCCATAAAAAAAAAGGAAGGGAGCGGCCGGGTACCGCGCGGAGCGCAGGGGGAGCCTAGTCTTACAAAAGGTGATAAGCAAAGGGGGGAGAAAATATAGTCAATTCAGAATTGAAAGAGGGGAGTGCTCTCTATGGCACGTTAGGAGGGGGCTTAACAAAAATCGATGGCTTAAACCTGAAGAGGTAAATAACCAATATCAACCAAGAAAGACTAGGAGACAGTCACGATTGGGAAAAGGAGGTCGGAGGAAAGCCTTTCAGGTGAGAGTAAGTACCCAAGGCTTAAAAGGCTATCAGTCCCCGAGCTTCCTCAAAGTTGGAAAGGGATTGTCTGGTCAAGGGTCACAAATTTCAAGGCAGATCGAACGAAAAGGGCAGGGGATGAGACAGGTATTTACACAAAGGACAGCAGAGGAAGGAGGGGGTTGGGAAAAAGAGTGGCCTTGCTTGTTGCAGAGACCACGCAAAAGCTGGACCAAGAAAAAAAACTACAAAGAAGATGGGAAAAACGAAAGTGCGGGCGTGAATTCAATATGGACAGTGAAGCGGGGGGGACGGTCAAGGCGAACATTTGTCCAAGGCTGGTGGCTTAGCTGGCGAAGGGTGAGGAACAGGAAAAAATACAGCTCAACCAGTCCTGAGGGAAAGGAAGTAGCCCGGTGTGCTTGCGTCACCAAGTTTTCGGAAGAGTCCTAACCGGAAGATCACTGGGGAGGGACTCCCGCTCGTTTGGGGGGGGGGGGAAGGGAAACTTATGACACTCACAGATGGATGCAGGAAGTGAGCCCGGACGAGCAGAGCGAGGCAAGGGTGGGGGAACACTGGAAGGAGTCATAGAGACTCAATCGGTTCGTAAGGAGTCAGAGAGTGGGGGGAGTCAAGGGAAAAAGGTGTAAGAAACGGAGGGAATGTCGCGTGTTTCAATTAAAACATTCTGGGAAGGGGGGAACAGATGAACCTAAATTCCGGAGGGAGTCGTCAAAAACAATCTTCACACGCGCAGGGTGAAGCCGAAAGACACTCAAGGGGTCACCAGACTCGAAAGAAGCCGGCAATCCGGGGGATTGGGGGGGTTGGGGTTTGCGTTCTACAAGGAAACCGGGGGGAAATGGGAGGGAAGAACCTTCCCATTGTGGGAGAGAGGGCGTACACCTGGGCAGGCAATGGGGAAAAAGAGGCGGGGTCGGGGGGGGAGCATGGAACTAAAGTGGGTGGCATAGTCTCTACCTTGGAAAGGGGGATAGGGTTGCCGCTTCGACTTTGTTAATGGCTCTAAGACTTGGACAGGGGGGGGGCGAAAAGGTTTAGAACGACAGCATCAATAAAAGAGGCCACTGGTCTAAAGGAGGGGGCCAAAATACTCTGAATAGGGAGAAGAAAAGTAGAATGACCTGCGCATAGGGAAAAAACTTATGCGCCCCAATTTTTGGAATACACCAAGAGGGTGGGGGGGCAAAAGCGCCGCCAAAATACCTCATCGGGAAAAGGAAGGGGGGGAGGGGATTGTGACGAAGCCAAAAACGACTGCCTCTAAGTTGTTGTAAAAAGAGCTAG
>Ga0179593_1523700_pt1 | contig 10048 bp, 17 predicted proteins | sample CZODoug2_1_08_16_FD_185931 | JGI IMG/M metagenome (GOLD analysis project Ga0179593, IMG submission 185931) | Vadose zone soil fungal communities from Angelo Coast Range Reserve, California, USA - CZODoug2_1_08_16fungal (PacBio error correction) | ecosystem: Environmental > Terrestrial > Soil >...
CGCGGACGAGCAGGGGCCACGGGGACAGCACCGGAGCGTCACGTCGCATAGCCGCCTCGCGTTTCAGGGTGATCTAAAAAGTGGCGAGTGCTTGAAAGAAAAGTGGGAAAACTTCGAATGGACTCAATACTGAAAGAGAGGGCACTTAGTGGAAGTCTTGACGTTTAAGGAGGCAAAAAAGGGGCAGTCGTGGTATGGGAGAAAAAAAAAAAAAGTAGGAATTAGAAAAGGCGCTTCGAGAAAAGGGACCTATCGACTTCCAGATTGCCCTGGTCGTTCGTCTCAAGGGGGAAGAAAGCTCGTTGCCGAGCAAGGGGAAGACAAGCTCGGAAAAGGGGGGGGGCACGGGAGGAGAAAAGCTCATAGCTTCAGGAAGGGTACCGGGGGAAAACCCTTGAAGCACCGAAAAGGCCACAGGTAAAGCCGAAACCGGGGGGATGCCATGAAAAAGGGGTTTTCATTTGTGCACGCTTAAGGGAGGAATACGCGGGACGGCAATCAGAAAAAAAAGAGAAGGCGAGAAAAAAAGGCAAAGGGAGTGGCCTTGAAAAAACGGATCAGCGGCCGCGTCTTCCGCGAGAACCGACGTCCTTGTCAAGCTAGGGGAACCTTATCTAAAAAAAATCGGCCCAAGAGGGCGGGAAAGGGATCTGCCACATTCCAGGACATTACGAAAGTTCTCGGCGAGCCCTGGGCGAAATAGTGTGCGAAAAGGCCTGAAAAGAAGGGGCCGGTAGTGCTTCAAAACAACGCGCCGACCCTGAGAAATGGAAGGTACTGACGGGGGGTTGGGGGGGGGGGGTGTTTGGGGGGGGGGGGTTGGGTTGGGGGGGGGGGGTGGGGGGGGGGGGGGGTTGGGGGGGGGGGGGGTTGGGTTTTTGGGTTGTTTTTTGTTGGGGGGTTTGGTTTTGGGGGGGGGGGGGTTGGGGGGGGGGGGGGGGGGGGGGTTTGGGGGGGTTGGGGGGGGGGGGTTGTTTTGTTTGGGTTTGTTTTGGTTTTGGTTGTGGTGGGTTTTTGGGGGGGGGGGGGGGGGGGGGGGGGGGGGGGGTTGGGGGGGTTGGGGGTTTTGGGGGACGAGGGTGGGGTTTTTTTTGGTATTTTGGTTTGGTGGCAATGTGGTGTGTTGGGGGGCGGGGATTACGCCAACTCGGCCAGATGCCGCAAGCTCTGCGGTCGAAACGACTGCAGTCGGGTAACAAGCGTCTGTGCAGGGGAAAAAGAGGGGAAGAAAAATTCTTCAAAAAGGGGGAGGGGAATCAAAAGGGGGGAAAGAGTACAGGCGGGGTGGACCGGGAGCTATACATCTCGTTCTCTGCGACTAAAATCCGAGGAAAGGCGTTACTAATATCACGTAGAGGAACGCCAAGCGGGCTAGGAGCGGGGGGAGTATTCCCACGGAATCGTAAAGACGGGGGGTTTGCCCCTTCGAAACTCGGGGGTTGCGCCACAAACCGAACAAAAAACCTAGATCGCGAGCCGCGAGGAAGAAAAAAGAAGAAAGAAAGATACTAGGGAGGGTTTCACGGGGAGAGGGGGGCGTCAACTCGGGCGAGGGGCGATCCTGGGCCCCCTCGCGCGATCACAGAAGAGCAATGCTTGGCCGATTATTTGGAAAATCAACTTCGGAGGGCTTTGAAGGAACTGTGCGGGAGCGCAAAAAAGGCTTCGTCCCAACCTGGAGGGGACGCGCAGCACATGAGCTAGCTGGGGAAAAGAGTTCACAACGTGTGGAAAAAAAAGCACCTAGATTTCACTTGTGCGAGAGAGTTCTGGAAGAGAGGACAAGAAGTAATCGACCAGATCCGCGCAAGCGCGTAAGCTGCCGAGGGGGAAAACCTGAAGGGGGCCTTTAAATGGGAAGAAAAAAAACCTCTATCCATGACTGATTTGTAGCGAAGGAAGACTGCCGTGAGTAATGGGAGGTAGGGCATAGGAGAAGTTGGAAAAGGCCCAACTAAAAGAAGAGAAGGACTTCTGCCAAGAGAAGGTCTCATTCCCGCAAAGGCATACAACCATGTCACGTTCCATGCTAGAGATGCGCTCAGGGTTATAAGGCGTGATGAAAAAAAAAAGGGTTCAGAAAAGGGGAAGGTCCCCCCAGAGGAGGGGGCCACTCGGACTGACCAGGTGGTCTCTATGTCATATTCAAGGGGACTCGTGATGCTTCCCGGCAAGAGGAGTTTCGGAGGCCAGAAGGATCGACTTATCCGGAGAAAAAAGCCAAAAGGAGCGGGAAGGGGGGGATTGCCTAAAAGAGAGAGAAAAAAACACTGAGGAGGGAAAAGAGCTATGTGTGAGCGGCAATCCCGAACGGCGGTACATGAGGAGTGGCTTCCGCAGAGGGGGACTCGATCCTTCATCAGATGAAACGAAAAAACCCGAAGAGAAGGGAAGCGGAGAAAATCTCCGATTTTCCTGCAAGAGCGGTCAGTCCGTCCATTGAGAACAAAAAATCATCGGCCTTTATAATAGAGAAAAAGAATGACGAGGAAGGAAATTTGCGAGGGTGGGCCTTCGTCTTCCGAGAAGAAGTATTGTGCGAAGATCTTCTCGAAGAGGGGCCCGGTCGCCTGGGCCGAGGCGTAGGATGCCCGAAAGCAAAGTCTCGATCAGGAGTCCTTCGCACGTGAAAGAACGAATGCCGGCATCGGGGGCAGGGAAGACGATGAAGTAAGAAACTGACTCGGTCCTGCGAAGCGGATCTGGTAAAAAGGCGCGTTGGGAAAAACCGGGAGAAGGGCGGAAGAAGAACCCTCTAAGGGAGAAACACCCGCGGGCGCTTTCGTAACAGAGCACCAATCTCAAGGGAGCACTGTGCTTCGGGAGAAACCGTTAGCAAAGGTGACAAACCGCAGCTGCCTCTCGAACCGCCATTACGCAAGGGGGTGATGTTTAATAGAAATAGAGAAAATCAGGAGTGGGTTCTGTGAGCGAGCGCGGGGGACACATCGCCACTTCGGCTAGATGCGATAAAAAAAAAAGACCTGGAAAGCGCAAAAAAAAAGGAGGAGATACGTCGGAGGCCGGGAGGCTTACTCGCCTCCAGGAAGATCGATCTTGGCATTGGGCAGCCAAGGGTCTTTGAGCTCAACAAAAGGAAGTATGCCCAGAAAAAACTCTGGAAGGCGCTTATTGCAACGGCGTACAAGGGGGCTGCTCGGGGGAGGGGTACTAAACTAGGGAGAGTCTGGCTAAAGCAGCGCCGGGAACATATCACCGTAAAAACCCGGGCTAAAAGCACGCTCAGGTGGATTCACGGCGGTCGAAGAAGTGATAGCGAGAGAAACGCTGGGCCTAAGGAAGGAAAAATGCGAGAGGTTCGAAAAAAAAGGGGGGAGGCCTGTCATTTCTCAGCCTCTACTAAAGCGGGGAAAGGTATTAAAAAGAAAACTTAAGGCTCGGAGGGGGAAACCGTACGCGAAAAATCGGCCTCGCGTCCAATACTGCCCGGGGACGAAGGAAACCGGGGGGGGTTCGAAACTCGCCAGGGGAAAAGGATAAATCACGTCATAATTGAATCATGGTGTGGGAACAACGCCCAGAAAAAAAGGGTAAGGTCGAGAGGGGGAAAATGTTCTAATCACGCCAGTTCGGAAGGCGTCAATTTGTGCGGAAAAGACGCAGAGGCAGAAGGGGGAAAAGTCATCGATGGGGGAAAGGAATTCTTATCGGGGGAAGGGATAAGGGGGGTCGCGAGCCGTTCATTTGAAAAAGAAAGTGACGGAGTCCTCTTAGGGAGAGACTTCTCCGCTTACCCATAAAAAAAGTGGCTTGGCATGAGGAAAGAATCGGGGGTACCATAGTCTGGGAGGACCTCGTTGCGGAAGGGTGTGGTAACGTAAACGCTTATAGAAAGAGCGCCGAAGAGGGGGAAGGGGACTCATGGAGAAACACGTCTCGTTCTCTTCAACGTGGGACAAAAAAGAGAAAGAAATAAAGCGACCTGCAGGAAGACCTCCTCGAAGAAAAAGACCTGTGAATTCTTCGCGGTGTCGTCCTGGGGGTAGAGTCAAACTCGCCCTTAAAAGTTTTAAAAAAGGGGAAAAAGTACTTCAGGAACAAAGGGACCTCCCGCATGCAAAAGTACTTGCGCCACAAGGCGCTGGACGTAAAGACCACTTGGACATTGAAATAGTTTCAAAAGAGGGAGGACTAGAGAAGGAACTTGCACGCAGGCTTCTCAACGGGGAAAGGGGGAAGCGAAGGTGTCTACCGGTGAAAGAGGAGGACATCTCTTAGAGAAAAATCAAACGCTTCCAGTCGGTCTCCCCAACAACAACAACTTAGGAAAGATAAAAGGCTCTGGGACCTGAGGGAGAAGGGTCTCAGTCACCTGCGCACTGCTGCCGGACCGCCTCGCGAGGAGAGTCGGATGTTTATGAAGGAGGAGGAACCATTTAAAGTTTTCGAAATTACGACCCGTCGCACAGGTGTGGCGCACCTGGCAAGTAGGGAAAACTGGGAAGGGGAATGGCGTCACCATACGACGATCACGGGAGTCGTGAAAGACGACACAGGAGGGTAAAAGGAGGGCGCGGCGAGGGCGGGTTTGCCGATCGCATCCGCAGTCGCTTGACCGCTTTAGTACGGCATCATAAAGCTCGTGAAGGGAGTGAGGGAACCGCTTGGAAGAGGTGCAAGGGGGATCGCTCTAAGAGCGAGCAGCTTGGGAACGGAAAGAACCTCGGCAAGAAAACAAAAAGCCAGGGGGAAAGGAAGCCCAGGAAAATTCCATGCCACCTAATTTCATGGAGACCGGCGAGGAATACAAAAAGGGAGAAGGAGTCTGGCAATAGATTCTTCGGAGCGAAAGTAGGGCAAAGCATGAAAGGGGATTGCGTATCCAGCTCCTTATCGGCTCCTCACTGACGACGCAACGAAAAGAAGATCGAAGAAGCGTCAGAGCTTGGCTTGTCAATTGATATGCCAATCCAATCCGACGTTCTCGGCGAGCAAAGCGAAAAACCAGGGGGAGAGAAAAGGTTGCCCGGGGAATGCTCGCGCCTATTTGCGTCCGTACGGTTGAAACGAGAACCCATCCCTCGAAGAATAGGAGCTGGAAAAAGGGCCGCTCAAAGGCTCTTACCTGCGCAAAACCTGCCTCTCTACGAAAAGAGCAGTGAACCGGAAAAGAGAGGCAGTGTCGAGAAGGCGACCGTGGGGCTGTGGACTCTGCACTTCGCGTGCTCCGAGGGGTACGGCCGGAGCGCAATATGAGTCTCGCGGAAGTAGCACGAAACCTCGGGGAAAGGGAGAGGGGTAGTTAAAAAGAAGTGCCGCAGGAGCAGGGGGGCGATGCCACCAGAGAAGGTTCCCGGCTTAAGGTTTTCTTACGCGGACACGGGGGTTGAGACTCAACGAAAAAGGAGGGCCAAAGAAGAGTCCGAGGGAAAAGGGAGAAGAAAAGAATTACTCGTGTTGCAAATGGGCGTTCTCTGTGTCGTCACATTCGTAGAAACGGTAAATTGGGCTATAAGAAAAGAAACACAGAAAAAGACTTGCGGGAGAGGAAGAGGGCATCGCATGAAGGTCAACTCGTGAGAGAGAGTGGCCGAGCGAGCACGTTCGACGCGTCCCTTGCAAACCGGCGTTGACGCTAGAAAGACTCGGAGAGGGGTGTGAAGAAAGGGGAAGTCACCCGACGGGTCCTCACGAGAATGGGTGCGGGAGCTGCGGTTGCGCATCGAAATAAAGCGAGGGAACTTCAATAAGGGAGAAGAGAAGCCTGCCTCCAAAGCCCTCGAAGCTCTTCCCCCTGTCCTCTCTGGCCGGGGAAAAATATCCTTACACGGGGGGGGTTAGAGACCTACGTGAAAGGGATCTATAATGAGGGAGGAGCCTTGCATCTTGGCGTTTTACCCTCTGCCATTCTAAAACCCGTCGTAGATAAGCTACTTCGAAGGACGGCCGGGAAGGGGTATCTCCCATGAAAGGGATCTATCTCATCGATCTCATTGGGAACATCCGTATTTCTAAAGGGGGGCCAGAGGAAAATGGGTTCGCGCACATGGAAGAAAAAGAGGAGGGTATTCGAAAGTTTGGGGGGGGGACAAAAAGGAAAATCTGCCTCGAGAATGAGTGCAATTGACGCCGCCACGCGCGATGGGACGGGCGTAAAAGAAAGAGACACCAGATAGGCATCGTAGGGCCGCTCAAATCTCTCGGGGTGAGGGAAAAGAGGGGAGGGGGGGGTCAATCCCGAGCGGACATATCTGTTGCGCTAGCGGCTCGGCTACTTCAACAGGCAAAAAAGGAGCGGAAACTCAAGGAATCCCTAGCAAGAGTAAAGGGGTCCCAGAAAGAAGGCACTACTAATCTTTGGATTCCATGCGGCATAACAGCTCCAAGCAGAGATGTCGACACCACTAACTCGAGAGAGTCTCTTTGAAAAGGGGGGGGAAAAAAGATAATCACGAAAGGGAAAGAATCTCCACTATTAGTTGGCGTAATTGGTAGGGAGAATGTCCACGAAGAGCATACAGGAATCATAGGGGGAAGAAGCTCAAAGGGGATCAATGATCGCGGTCAAGCGGATTCGATCTCGGAGGGTAGGAAAGTCAGCTCTGAAAGGCGAGGAGCTCCTCGCGGATCGTTGTATTCGCCCGCCCTCATCAAAAGTGACCCCCATCTAAAAAAGGAGTGCTCGAAAAGCTCTATAGGGGAGAGGGGGAGAGCTTCAGCCTTTTTGGTCGAAGTGACGCGCGCGGAGGTACGCAAGTGCCCAAAGTGACGTAAACGGGGGGGGTTGAAACCATAGAGAGAGGCAAGAGTTGTCTCTTCCTGTAGCGAGCGAGGGGTCCCAGGAGAGACAACTTACGAGGAAAACTTGACAGAGAAAAACCAAGAAGCCAGGGCAACACACATACTGATCGTCGGTAGCAGCACGGAAGCCTCGTCGAGAGGAGGGGGGGGAAGAGTCAAGGAGCTCAAAAAAGGGAGGGGGGGCCCTCTGGGAAAAAAAAACCAAATGGCGTACTGCGGGGCATTTCAGGGGGACAAAGGCTCACACGCTTTGGCGTGGAAGTTCCATCATCGCGGTAACGACGTCGGGGGAAAAGCTAAGACTGAGGGGGAAAACCCTCCCCTCTTTACTCGGAAGACCGACATTGGTTCCAAGTACAGGGAGTGATGCGAGACACAGAACGGGGGGAGGAAAGAGAAGACTTCCAGTGGAAATTCTATCTAGAACGTTCGAACCACGAGATTGAAGGGGGCAGAGATTGGAGAAACCTACAGATTTGAGAAAGGGTCGCTAAATCAATCACCCAACCCTTAGCGCCATCGGCTCATCTCATAAATAATCCAGCTCGCAGGGTTCTGGAAGGAAAGGATCTCCGAAGCATCGATTGTCCTTGGTATGTATTGGCATATCCGGGAAAAAAATACCTGGAATCGGGGGTTCTAATGGAAGAAGCCGTTTGCGGGGAAGGCGGGAGTTTTCTTGGAAAGGACGCGGCCGGCGCTAGAGTGCCCAGAAGGATTTTGGAAAAAAGGGGAAAAGCGAAAAAGCCGAAAGAAGGGTAGCGACCCGTCCTGCTTGGAAGGGCGATCGTGAGGGGCCGTATAACAGGAAAAAATGCATCCACCATGAGAAATGTTCGAGGGGTACCAGGGAAAGACCAAGTCAAGTTTGGGGCTGTACAGGCTCGACGCTATGGTCGCGGAGGAAGGGACAAATGAACTCTCCATCACGGGTTTCTCGTCAAAGGGGGAGGTGAAAGACGACGACGATACGAAAGGTCAGGCAGTCGATCGGAAAAAGTCATAGGAAGTTAATTCGTCAACCTCGGATTTTGCTCGCTACCACGCTCGAAATTTCGTAGTACTGCAGTAACAGGACTTAAAGAATAAGGCCACCCGACATGGAGGCACTAGATCATTGGGGACGCAATGGGTACAGTGTTTGAAGCACGCTACTCCCACAGAATCGATAACCGACGAACGGTTGAAGGGGAGGCGGGAGAACTGAGGGAAGGGGGGAAGGTGCGTACACCCGTGAGGCCGCGCTGCGCTCTATACAACTACGCGCTGATCTCTCAACACAACTGGAAGAAGTAGACTCGTGTGTATGGAAAGCTCAAAAAAAACCACAAAAGAAAAAAAAAAAACAAAAAAAAAAAAAAAACAGAAAAAAAAAAAAAAAAAAAAAAAAAACAAAAAAAAAAAAAAAGTTAAGGGGCCTCGCGGGGAAAGAAATCTCTTCGGCATAAGAAGGAGAGATTATCTTTAAACCCAAAAATTGTCAGGGCTTTCGTTTGGAGTCGGAAGAAAATCCGGAGCGGGGAAAATGCGTGTTGCGCGGGGCAATAAGGGAAGGTCATGAAGTCCTTGGAAGGTGCAGGGAGTACCATCCTCTACTATCAGTCGGGGTATGCGATAGAACATGACAAGGGGGGTCACAACGGAAGATTCGAGGGGGAATCTACTAAAACCCTGTTACGGGAGAAAAGGGATGAAGGGCCGTCCTCAAGTTGGCCTATCACGCTGGGGTGGCGACCTCTTCCTTCCAAGAATGGGAAGAAAAGACGGCGCTCGCGCATCAAGGAAAGCTTTGGAAAAGGGAATCACAAGAAGGGGAATCTTCACAGAAGGGAAACGACTATTCCTTTGACATAGCCCCGAATGGTGGTGCAGGGAAGCAGAGGGAAAATCTCGTCTTCGGGGAAAGAAAAGGCAGGTTCTCATGAGGAAGAAGAGGGCAAAATGAGGGCCGGTGACCAGTTGCTTGATCATCTCAGCGTCGTCAAAAGTGACGCAAAGCAAAAAGGCGTGGAAAAGGGAAAAAATTTATAGCCGCGTATCCATAGGGGACCAATGAGGCTGGCGTGTAAAAGGGGCGGCCAATACATGATGCGACCAGGAAAAACGGCGCGCGAAACAAGGGCGACAGGCAAGGGGGCGCGCGGAAGGGAAAACTGTGTCTTCGAAAGAGGGAAGCCCCTTACTTGATGAAAGGTACTGCTCTCGAAGAACGGAGCTGACCTCCGAAAACTAGCTAAAAAAACGGAACTGAGAGGGGCCAGAGGGCGGTGCGTGCCGGCATCACTGAAGGGTACTGTGGAATCATTAGCGTTGTCGGTACGGCCGGGAAGATAGAGGAAACTCGTATCAGAAGAAGCGTTAAGGAAGGATCAGAGATGTGTAGGAACCCAAAAAAGGCATGCCGCGAGTGGGGGGCCCACAGCGGGCGTAGATCGGGAAAAAGGAAGTACCCGATACAGGGGGTTGGGGAGGACTACCAGACCGTGCCGGATACGATGCCCATCTCGATCGAGACGGGGCTGAGAAAAAAATAGAAGGTACGCCGTTTTGAAGGGGGGAGCGCTTTTGGGGTTTTTCAGGTGGGGGATCACTTCGGAAAGGGGACGATCCTGGTCCCCCCGATCACAAAGAGAGCAGATGGCAAATGGCAGAACCAAACGTGACAGGGGACGAGGGGGAGATCGAGGCAATGGGCGTCCTCGCTCTTCAAATCGTCGCCCAACATGTGGACGCACAAGCGGGAGCACCTCTGTTCGAGTGTTTCCGGGAAAGAAGGGGGCACTGTTCAGGGGGGGAGAGCTAATTCGGTGCGCAGGGAAAACAACGCTCCCGCGAGGATTACACGGAAGGCCGCGTCAGCGCCTTGCCTAGGGCGGAGAGGATGCCGTGCAGGAGAGCCCTCTTCCGGATAAAACCCTCGATTTGCGAGACTCTATCAAGGAAGTCAGCAATCTACTTTGGGGGAAAGAAGGAAGGAAAGGCGACGGCACAGAAGCCTCTTCTAGAAGCTCTTGACTCGCGTGATTCTCGCCGGAAAAAGCAAAACGTTCCCTGCTAAGAAAGGGTTGTGGGGGGGGGGCCCCAAAGGAGAGAAAAGGGATTAGGAAGTGGGGAGGAACTGGGTTCGCGCTCATTTAAAAAAGGGCCCCCCGCGTCGTAGTAGGCACTCAGGTAAAGGGGGGGAAGATTCCTAGAATGCAATGAAGACGCGATGGAGAAAGGAAAGACGTAGCCGAGCCGCTGCCAAGAGAAAGGGACTGCATCGTCGCCGCGCGAGAGCTCACAC
>Ga0179593_1526245_pt1 | contig 10048 bp, 23 predicted proteins | sample CZODoug2_1_08_16_FD_185931 | JGI IMG/M metagenome (GOLD analysis project Ga0179593, IMG submission 185931) | Vadose zone soil fungal communities from Angelo Coast Range Reserve, California, USA - CZODoug2_1_08_16fungal (PacBio error correction) | ecosystem: Environmental > Terrestrial > Soil >...
AAACAAGGAGGAGCAACGGAATGAAAGGAAAAAAGTGGGGGGGGTTGGGGAGAGAGGGACGAGGGGCCAGGCGTCAGGCTGGAAAAAAAAACACGCCAAACTTTCAAAATGTCCGAGGAGAACTGACCAAAAAAGGAAAGAGACAGGAGAGTCTGGTCTGGGAGAGGGGTAAATAGAGGGGGGGGGGAAAACCGGCCTCCCAACAAGGGAAACACTGAAAGGTGAAAAAAGCCAAACGAACAAACGACAAGGGAGTTGCAAAACCGGTGAGAAAGGGGGGAGAAGAGGGCACCGTTTGAGGGGGAGGGAGGGCAAGGGAAAGAACATCCCCGGTTGGTAAAAAAAAAACAGAGAGAAAACGATTGCCGGGGGGTGTGAGAGAGGAAGACTAAGGGCCAGAAGGGAGGGGAAGACCATTATCCCTCACGGGCAAGGTGGGTCGGGGGGTCTGGAAGTCGACCTCTTCTCCTGGCAAATGGGAGACCAGTGGGGGAAAAGGAGGACTTTTGGCACGGGGCTGCACAGTTTCACTCCACAACCGAGAACTCTACGAACAGAGTGGGGGAGGAAGGGACCGGGGGGGGGAGAAGAAGTGGATCGAAAGAAAGTCCAATTAGAGGCCTCGGAAAGTGGGACCAGAAGGAAAGGGAAAAAAGGAAAAAATTGGAGGGGGAGGTTGAGGGAGAGTCAACCGTGACCACCGAGGGGGGAAAACAACATAAAACACAAAACGAAATGCAAGGTGATCAATTCACGGGGGGAGGGAAAGGGGGGAAGAGACTGAGGGGGGAAAGTGGCGGAGGCTTTAAGTGAGCTCCGAGGAGGACTCCAAGGAGGGGAGTGAGCTGGGGGACAGAATGGGGGAACGGGGGGTTCAATTTACTGTCATATGGGTGGGGTGGGGGGGGGTTACTATTGAGAATGGAAAGACAATGGGGAAGACACGGTGGGAGGGGCGAGGGGGAATAAAGGGAAAAAGGGGTTTTATCGGGGACAGAATCAGGACTGGGGGGGAAGACAATTGGTCCGCAGGAAGGGACAAAATGAAACAGTTGGGGAGAGCACCATTGACGGGGTATTAGAAGGAGGGACTAATGGTCCTCTTATTAGAAATATCTGTGGGGTGTTTCTAGAAAGAGAGAAAAGCTGGAACCGAGAGGACCTACTTAGGAATGTTGGAGGACGGGGAGGGGCGGGGGGAGCCTGAGCGACCCGAGAACTGAGGAGACGACGGAGGGAGGACAGCAAGTGACAAGTAACCGGTTTTGGGGGGGGGGGGGGGTAAGGGAAAAGGGATGGAAGTAGGAGTCAAAATGCAAAAGAATCACGGAATTTGTTGGGGGATCGAGTGGCGCAAAAAGAAAAGGGGTGGACGCGCGAAGAGACCTCGGGAGGCGGGCAGTGGAGGGAAATCGGGAGGTTGTTTAATGAAAGGGTGAGGGACAAAGTGGGTGGAAATGGTATTAAAAAAAAAAAAATAAAAGAAGAAAAAGGCACGGGAAAAAGGAAAAGGGCAAAGGCTCTAAAAGGGGGATACCATTCCTCCTGTTGACCCTGAAATGGGAGGCCCTCCAAAGGGACAGGACTACAATGAAAGTTTCACACGCAGTGAATAAGGGGGACGGCTGAAGGGAGAGGAAACCGGGCATTAACGGGTAGGGGGGGGAAAGCAGACGCCAAAGTCGCGGGTCCACCTACTCGGGGTCAAAAAGAAACCGAATCCAAGGGGGAGAACGGCTCAGCGCTGTGAGCGGTTCGAAGGGTCAGAAAAGAAAAAGAGTTCGGGTGGGGTTTAACTTAATAATGGGAGAGAGAGGAAATTGGGAAATCTCCTACAGCGGGCAATGCGCAACACCCCGGTTCTGTCATGACCCAACCGGCTCTCCTGGATCGGACTGGGGTGCTGCAGGGAGAGGCCAGAAAAGAAAAAAGGGGAAAAAAAGGGGGGGAAAAGGGGCAGAGATCAAGGGACATAGCGGGGGGGGGTGAAGCCGGCCAGGGAAACATTGGGGGGTGTTGAATCAAATTGGGCAGATATAAGGGAATCAAAGGGGGGGGAAAAGAAGGTGGGACCGGAGGCAAGTCCAAACAAAAACAAACAACTCTACGGAGGGCATCGCCGCCGGATAAAATGGAGCCAGCGAGGACCGCACGTCAAAACCAGGGGGGAAAAGGACGGAGACGGCGAAAAAAGGTCGACTTAATCCCAGGTTGGAGCTCGGAATAAAAATTGGGGGGGGTTCAGGGGGAAGGGGGGGGGGGGGGGGCCAGAGGAACGGGGGGAGGAAAAGAAGTGAGAACCGGATGAATCCCAAAAAAAGCCAGGGAGGGTCGAAAGTAGCTGGCAAGGGAACAAGACTTAAATGAGGGAAAAAAAGAGGGGAGGAAAGAAGAAAAGGGGGTGGGGAGGTAGAATCTCCCAACAGCCAACAAAAAGGGGGTTTGGAGGGAATAGGGATCGAAAAAAAAGGAAACTTCGTAAATGTAGGAAGGACCGCGCACAAGAACAACTTAAAGAAAAGAGGGAACGTCGCCGGAAGTCAGGGTTCAGGAAAACAAATAGAAGGAAGAAAAGGAATAAGCAGGAAGAAGACATAGGCGCCTAGCTCAAACCAACGGCCAAGACTAGCGGCGAGGGCTATATGGCGAGGTAGCGTCATGGAACGTCTTTGCAGGGAAAACAGGAAGGGAAAGTGCACGCGGACTGCTGGAAGGGGGGGGGAAGGGCAACGGACTGTGAGAACGCGAACCAAACGGCAAGAAAACCCAAAAAACGGACAAAAGAAAAAGAATTGAAAAAGGGGAAGGCGGGGGGTATGGACACCACCGGGACAGGTGCACCAGCCCGGTGTGCTACTGGTGGGGTTGGGGGGGGGGGGGGGGGGAGGGAGAGGTGTGGTGTCGGCTGCGGCCTGTGGTCAAAACAATGCAAAAAATACGAGCCGACCAGGCAGTCAGCAGTTCAAAAAGAGAAGGGGAAAAGTGGTCGGACGATCTCGGGGGTTGGAACAGGGGAAAAGCTACGTTGTGGGAAAAACCCAAGGTAGAAGGGGGAAAGTGGGGGGGGGGGTGTGATGGGGGGTAGGGGGGGGGGGGGGGGGGGGGGGAAAGTGTCTCTGGTGGGGGGGGGGGGGGGGGGGGGGGGGTGGAAGGGGGGTGGGGGGGAGGGGGGGGGGGGGGGGGGCGGTCAACAGGGTGTGAAAAAAGAGGAGAGGTGGAAAAGACGACGTGCCAAAACGCGGTCAATACAACACCGGGAAAAAGGAGCGGGGAAGAGGGGGGACGGGCACAGGAAGCGGAAAATAAAAAACAGGCACCCACTCTCAAAAAACACAACAAAAGGGAGAAAAGATTAGGGTGCCAGAGGGGGGGGAAAAGGGATGGAAAAAAAGGGGCCAACGACAAACGGTTTACCACGGGTGCAAGAATGGGACAGGGAGGGAGGGAAAATTTCTTAGCACGATGACACAACAGGGCAAGGGAGGGGGAGAGGGGGAGGCAGGAATCGCTCAATGAAGAAAACGGGCAACAAACACTGGAGGAAAAAGAAGAAAGGGCCGCAGGGAAAAGGGAGGGGCGGAGGGGCCGACTCTCAATAATGTAGGGGCAGAAACCCTCAAAAGGGACAGGAGAAAGAACGATCTTTTGTGGAGTCAAGAAGAGGGAAGGGGGACAAGGGACCTTTCACAAAAGAAGGGGAGGAACTAAAACAAAACGGTTTCATCCGGGCACGGCAAAGAAGAAGTATCAGGAACAGCGGAGGCGTACGGTATTTCTCTTGGGTGGAAGGGGGCTGACGTCCCACGGTTCGGTACTAGATTATAAGTGGGCTGCAAGCAAGGAGGAAAAATAGAAGAAAAGGAGTTAAACATGGGGAGGAACGAAAGCAGGGGAGACGGGGGAGCTGAAAAGAGAGGGGAAAACAAAAAAAAGGGTGAGGTCAACAAACCGAGAGGGGGGAGGAAAATGAGACGAAGGGAAAAAACAGACGGGGGGGGGGGTTACAGCCGTTACAACTACTTTCAGGGACGGGCGGAGGTAAAGTGTAGGGGAAGGACAAGTACACTCGGTGGAATAGGGGAAAAAAATAAGACAAAAGGGGAGGGGAGTGTGGGGGGGGGGTGGGGGGGGGGGTTCTGCGCGCTTGGTGTGAAAACGGGGAGGGTGTGACTGGGGAACGGTCAAGCGGGATTCAAAAAAACCAAAAAAAAAAAAAAAAAAAAACACCAAAAAAACCCAACAAAAAACACCCCACACACCGTACAGAGGTGGGGAAGGAATGGGGGGGAAGGGGGGGGGGGTAAAAAGGGGTGGACGCCAAGACACGTACTGCATGTCTCGAGCGAGAGCATCTCAGCTGACCCAGGGGTCTGTGGGGGTTTGGGGGAGGGGGGATCCTAAGGTCTTAGGGGAAATAATCGGCGTGCACACACACCTAGGGAGGGAAAGAAGACGGAAGGGCTTCACCAAAAAAAGGAGACGCCAAATTTTATGAAAATACGCCAATCAACCGTGGGGAGGTTGAAGAGGGGGGAATCAGGTCCTTCCCGCACAAAAAGGAACCAAAAGATCCTAGGGGAGGGAACCGGGTTTGTCTATGGCCGTGATCCAAAAACTGGGGGGAGACAGGAAGGGATTAAAAACACGACACAGGCACTTTTGGGGGGAAAAAGAAAAGAACTAAAGCAGGGGGAGGTAGGAAAGGGGGGGAAAGGAAAGAGTCCAGCTCAAAGGGGGGTAAGCTCAGGGGAAAAACTAGGGGAGAACGCAAGGGTACAAAGGGTATTGACGGGGGGGGGGGGGGAGCAAGGGAAGCTAAAGTTGAAAACTGCCTGCCCTAACAGGAAAAGGACAACAAACACAAACAAAACCAAAAAGCCGAACGGACTTAGAAAAAAAAAAGGAAAAAGGTGGGGGGGGAGGGGCGAAAAGGGGGGGGCTGATCCCTGGGTGGCCTCCAAGCTGTAACCGGTTGACCGAAAGGAAGAGCAGGGGAAGGCAAATTGTGGGTTAGGAAGAAACTGCACACCCATTGGAAAGACAAAAGGAACCGGAAAGGGGAGGGAACAGGCACTGGAGGGGACGATGTCCTCCAGGGGCCAACGTCTAGGATACGGGGGAACCTAGTAGGCCCCTCAATCAGGGGAAAAAAAATGGAACAAAGGGAAGGAAAGGTCCGGGGGGGGGGGGAACAGAAGAAAAGAAACAGTTAAAAGACGAGGTCAATCACAGTCTACGGGTACAGCTGCGGGACAGCTGTAAAAAAGAGAGAAGAGGGTAAGCTCGCAGCATCGCAATAAATAAAAGCTCAAAGAGGGATGCAACCCCCGGTGAGAGACTGGAAAAAAAAAAAGAAAAAAAAGAGGAGGGGGTGTCCCAGACTCTACCGCAACGTCAGGGGGGCGCCAGGATTAGAGGAAATCAGAAACTCCCTACGGGTACAAAGGCGGATGGAGGGGAAAAAGGTAAGGAGGGGAAGGGACGGAAACTCTACGTCAGGCGTTATTTGGTGGACCAGAACTCCGCAGGGGGGGGGGTCAATAAGGTTAAAAAAAGAGGACCTAAAAAAAAAAAACGAGGTCAAAGACCGCACAACCCGAGGCAACAGGAGTGTTCAAGAAGAAAAAGGAGAACTTCACCTGGCACTGCAGGGGTGAAGAGGACAGCAAAAAAGAAAAGGGGGGAGGGAAAGGAGGACAGAGAAGGTCCCGGAAGGGACAAATAGAAGAAACCGATCCTTCCGAAAGGGCCACAAGGGGGAAACTGGGGACAAGGGAAAAAAAAAAAGAAACTTGGGTTAAGGTCCATAAGTTACGGTTCGCTAAAAGGGCCATCCAAGTAGTACTTCGGGGAAAAAGAGAAAACCAAGACGTACGAAACGGTCCCTCTCAAGCAATTGGGATGAGAAGGAAAAAGGGGGGGGACTGGGGAAGGGGGGGGGGGGGGCATGCGTGTGAAAAACGGCAGACTAACGTCCCGGGGAACCAAAAAAGAAAACAACGGAGGCGCGTGAGGGAAAAGAAGAGGGAATAGACGGGGGAAAAAAAGAATTCAAACAAGGGAAAGCTTCACTGAAAGTCAGGAAGTGCAAAAAACAAGCCCATGAACGTCCCACCCTGGCAAGAAAATAACCGCAGGAAGGGGGCCAGGGAAAAGCGTGGGGAAAAAAAGCTGGGGGGGGACTATCGACCGGGACAAGGCGCAACGAAACGGACAAAGAAAAGAGGGGCGGCGGGCGTAAGCCGGTCCAGCTTGGTTAAAAAGGGAAAAAAAAAGGGGGGGGGAACGGGACTCAAGAGAGCCGGAACTCCGCAAGGACGTGATTTTTACTTGTACAGAGGGGATGCGGGAATGGAAAGGTGATTTGGAAAAAGGAAAGTGGAAACAAAGGAAAAAGAGCACTCAGCTGAAGGACTCACCAAAAAAATTGGGAGGAAAAAGTCAAAGGCGGAAAATAGGAAGGGAGGGGCGTTGCAGAGATAACAACAACACGAGTTATGAGGAGAAGAGGGGGAAGGACATCGATTAAGCCCGTGGAAAATGGGATGGGGGTAGGTGAAGGAGAAAAAAAAAGAGGGAGGCATCCCTGGGCCAGTTGACCAATCCCACCGTGCAGCCAGGAAATCACCAGAGCAAGACCGAAGCATCGGGGGAAAAAATGTCTCGGAGAGGGGGAAAGAGTAGGTGAGCGGAAAGGGGAAAATGGCCAACTGTCATCACTTACAAGGGGTTGGGGGGAAAAAGGCCAGCGCCACTGGGGGGGCTGTGGAGGGGGAACAAACTGGCAGGCGATCTGGCCACGGGGAGCCCGTAAATCTCAACACCCTTACGAGGCAATAAAAAGGAAAAAAGAGGGAAGGGGGAAAGATGATCCCGGGTGGAAAAAGACTCGGGGGAAAAAACGCCTGGACGCCATACTATTCCAAAATCGAGGAAGGAACAGGGGTGGGGAAGGGGGGGTCAAGAGATGATCACGGGGCAGGAAAGAAGGGGGGGAAAGAAGGGGAGACCTCGGGGGGGGAAATTCTGGAGAAAAGGAGGGGGGCACCAGAAGAGAAAACGGAACAGCGCTTAAAAAGCCGGGAAGGGACTGCAAAGGGGACCGGGGGCGAAAAGGCAGAGGGGGGAAGAAGGAAAAACATCCAAAAGAGGGAGACCTAGGCACGCGGGAAATTGAGGACTAGTAGCCTTCCCAAGGGGGGTCGTTCGGTTTAAGGGACTCATGCGCCCTAAAAGAGGGTAAAAAAAAAAGGAGGGAGGAGGAAGGACAAAGGGGAAGGAAAACTCAAGGGGGGGGGAGCTCAGGGTCGGAACAAAGAGGTCGATGGGGGAACGGCAGGGAGATGGTCGGGGGGTACCGAGGAAAGGGATGGGGGGGGGGACTGGGAACAGAGAGACTGGACGAGGTGCCATATCAAATTGGAGGGAAGTGAAAAAAACAGGGGGGGGGGTGCGAAAGATGTCATTGCATGGAAAAAAGCTGTGCTCTTAAGAAAACTCAGCGAAGTGGTTGAGGGACAGGGAAGACAATTTGGAATAAGAGTTGGGGTCACAGGGAACCCGGGAAAAAAAAGGGACCAGGGGTGAAAAAAAGTTGGTCAGGCGAGGGAATGTGAAAGAAGGAACTAGGCTGAAAAGGCCAGGGGGGTAACTGATGAAGGGGGAGGGTCTCCTCGGGACAGAAGAAGAAGCAAAGGGAAGCAAAGGGGGAAGAAATTCCCTGTGGACTCGGGGAAAGGTGTGGGGTGCAAGGGAAAAACAAATGGAGGCAGTTATACTAATTTGGGTCGACGCCGGGGGGAGGGGAGGAAGCAAAAGCTGTGAACCCACTATGTGATAGGGAACGAGGAAGTTTACAAAAGAGGCAAGATTAGGAAAAGGACTCGGGGAAAGAAGGGGGATGTCCCTGAGAGGGGGGAGGGGGCAGGGAAGAATGAAGGTTCAGCGCGCGGACGATTGTCGCGAAAGAAAAGTGAGGGAAGCAACTTGGCAGTGGGGGGGGGGGGAAGGGAAGAGGGCAAAAAAAGGGGGTGGAAGGGGTAAATGGTTGACATTATCAAGAGGACCGAAGGGAGAAGAAGAGGCATGAGGAAGGAAGTTGCATCCGGAAGTGATTCAATTGGGGGTCGAGAAAAAAAAAAAGAGGAAAAAAAAGGGGAAAAAAGAAGGTCACTTCACTCAACAGTATCAAACGGGGGGGGGGCGGGGGGGAAGGGGTTGAAGAGGGGGGAAAAACGAGGAGAGACCGCCCCACCGAGGGGGGGGGGGGAAGGAGAAAAAAAAAACGAGGGGGGAAAAGTGACAGAACTGGTATCTAGGTAGTATCCGGGGGGGAAAGACTAAGGAAGAAAAAAAATGGTTGCTGGGAAGGAAACAAAAGACGGTTACCCCATCGTATGGGGGGGTTACCCGTGTTTGAAAAAATAAAAGGGGGTCTGACCAAAACAGGTCTACAAGGTTATCCAACAGGGGAAGCAGGGAAAACAAGGGGATCGAAGGGGGGGGTTAGGGTTTTCGCAGGGGGGGGGGTGGAGGTCTTGGAAGTTCACTAAATAGTCTACTGGCAAGTCGTTGAATGGGCGAAAGAAACAGGGGGGGGGTTTTTAAAAAAGTCCGTCCGCTTTTCAAGAGGGACAAATCGCAAAACCTGGGACCCCTTTAGGAAAAAGAGAATCGAGGGGGAAACAGTCAAAACCACATTCTCAGTCTTAGAAAAAAGAACGAATCAAAACGCGAAATAAAAAAAGCACTTAGAGGGAAGGGGAAAACAAAGAGACCGGAAGGGGAGGCCGGGGGCCCCGACCGAAGCAAGAATGAGGGGAGGGTAGGAGGGTCAAGATAGAGGAGTGCGAGTACTGGGCAAATTAGGGGTGGGGAGGATAGGAGGTTCCCCACTTAAATGAAACCCGGGGAGTTAACTTAAAATGCTCTGCCCGTTTGGTTTGGGGATAAAGAGATTGAAAAAACAAAAAGAAGTACTTTTTGGGTGCAGTCAAAAACGAAAGAAGGGGAAAAAAAACAACGGGGGATGAAAGACCAGCAATCAGAAAGAAAAAAAAAAGTCATGGACACTCCTGAAAAAAAAAAAGACTGTGGAAAAAAAACTAAATTGCGCCGAAATGGTCGCAGGGGGAAAGGAGGCCAAATCAAACAGGAATTGAAGGGGGCATCCGAAAGACAGAAAAACAGGGGTCCCACGAAAAGTATACAAAGATCCCCTAACTCGGGAAGGGCAGGCAACTTAATATCAATGTCAATGGCAGAAGAAAGAGATTATAAAGGAAATTCGGACCAGATGTCAGATAAAAAAAAAAAAAAGCCGGGAAATGGATGACCCTCCACAAAAAAAGAACCACAACAAAGCAGAATATCTTTGGATACTTTGCCTGGAATATCATGAGATGAGGAGCGGTTAGTCCTCAAGGGAGAAGAATAGGGCAAAAAAAAAGCAAGCCGTCAGGCGAAACGTTGGAAAAGAAAGAGAGGAACTTCAGAAAACAAAAAGTGAGGGGCCAAAACGAAAACCGCGACGGGCAAAGGTAACGGCAGGACCGATCAGAGCATGGCAAAAACGGGGGGGGAAGGGTGGGAAAGAAAGGGAGCTGTAAATCCGGGAAAAAACAAGCATTCAAGCAGTTGGGGAATGGAGAAACTGCAAAAAAAAAAAAAAAGGGGAGTGGAAGGGGAAAAAAAACTCCGAGCGGTAAAAGTCAATTCAAGGCGGGTGGGGTATTAAGAGGGGGGGAGCAAGTAGGGGAGGGGTGGGGGATACCAAGATCCCAGAAAGGAGATAAAAGAAAAAAAAAAATTTTGGAATGTTAAAGATAATTGCATGTCTACTGTAAAGGAACAAAAGGGATTTCCCGAGGGGGCAGACTGACAGCTTCAGTTTCAGGGGAAAAGGCGGGGCAAATAAAGAAAAAGGAAAAATGGGTCTGCCGGCAAGTTCCTGTAGGGTTCGACCAGGAAAGGAAAATCTCTCAAAGGGGGGCCAAGTGACAAAAAAGAAACAAACCCAAGAAACAGCATCTCTGGTCGGGAAAAAAAT
>Ga0179593_1358435_pt1 | contig 10047 bp, 13 predicted proteins | sample CZODoug2_1_08_16_FD_185931 | JGI IMG/M metagenome (GOLD analysis project Ga0179593, IMG submission 185931) | Vadose zone soil fungal communities from Angelo Coast Range Reserve, California, USA - CZODoug2_1_08_16fungal (PacBio error correction) | ecosystem: Environmental > Terrestrial > Soil >...
GGGCGCCGAATTCCCTCGACCGGGGTACGGCCTAAAAAAGAGGCAAAAAAAGAAAGCTATTCGAAAGATTGTTAAAAGCGACCGGATGGCTTGGGGCAAACGCCCCTCTAGAAAGGGCATCGCAGGAATAGCTTGGCCAAAGCTTGTCTTCTTGGAATACTCAGATTGAAGGGAAGGGCTAGTTTAAGCTGTCATCGGATAAAAAGAATTTAAGGAGCCGACGCGAATACTGGGATGAGTCTAGTGAACAATCTTCTTCAAGCTTGGTTTGGCGGGGATCCGCATTATCCAGGACAATAAATATTGGCAATAAAGGGGGGGGTGAAATGGGAGATGAGGGTAGAAAATAAAAAACGCCAGGAAAAGCAACGGGCGGAAGGACACATGTGCTGTGATCGTGAGGTGTTCAGGATGTGAGAAACATTCTTTAGGCACGTTCAAGGGTACCTAAGGGGGTGAACTGGAAAAGTTGAGGGAAGAATGAAGGAATCTGGACATGCTAGTTATGGAATAAAGCCTGGAATCTGTGACTTGAGGGGGCTACACGAACCCAGGAAAGGGGGGGGTCAGGAAAAAAAGATATGGAATACTGGATACACATGGGCTGCGACATAAAAAGGTAGGGCAAGGAGAAGTCAAATTCTGGAAAGTTTGGTAGGTAGCTCCCTTCAAGGTTTTTGGGATGTTGGTGAACACCTTCCCTCGATCCAATCTCAATAGGGGACGATTCGATGGACCAAGACAGAAGGAAACGTCGACGGAGGAGGGAGGGCAGGCGGGCTCCGGATGTAGGATCGTCGGTAGTCGAGGGGGGCGGACCTACAGGTCCGACGGAACTTTAAACGGGGGTTCACTGTGAATCCTTTTGGGACGAAGGCGCCCGGAGCCTCCTTTCACGGCGGAAGAAAAAAAGCTTGTGTCGCCCGGAAATGGCGACGAAACGTGGGGACGATCAACAAGGGTCGGGGAGGACAAGACAACAGCGGGAAACAGTCCACCAGGGGAAGGCTCAAGAACAAAGAATCGCGCCTTCACGGCTTGCAGCATTCACAGTACAGGGCGGAGGATCAAAGCGCGCAACTCTATAGGGGTCGGGGGGGGACAGCGGGGGCAGGGAAATAAGGCTCGGACAGAAAGGCAGGGGACTCCCCTCCGACGGTACCGGGTGGCACTCACCATTTGGTCCCTCGTCCTCAACCCCAGAGGACTACCCGCTGAAAGTCCGCGTAAGAGGAAGCGGTCAAAGGGGGAACGTGTTGGGTCGGACCGCACCATTTCAGGCAAAAAGAAGACAGGAGGGAAATTAAAAAAAGCATGGAAGAAAGGGGATGTGGCTCAAAGGCGAGATGCAAGAGCTGCGCAGGGTAAGGGCAAACTGGTCGAGGGGAGCACTGAGTCGACTGAATTTCAAAGCCCTTCGATGAATGGAATCGAAATGTCCCTGAAAAGCAAAGAACCACCGGTAACGTCTGGGAACAGTGATTCATAAAAACTTGAGCCGGTCATTTTCTCTCAAAGAAAAAGTTTCCCGCTCCAGCCAACAAAAACGAGCACAATTCTTTACAAGTCCCTATGGTCACTGGGGGGGCCCAGGGGTGAAGATACCCCTTGCAGAAGGGTCGAGCTGGGTCACCTTGATTTAACCCATCCGGTCTAGCGAAAAACCTCCTTTGCCAACAATTCTCCTTCGGAAAATAACCCGCCACACCTAGTTGCGGATAAACCCCGCAGGAGCCAAGTGGCAAAAACTACTCAAAGAGACTGAATCTGCAGGACGTAACAGGGGGGGTTGATCACCCGGGCCTGCAGCCCTCAACGGCACGACCGATGAAGAGAGTGGGGACCACCAGGTCGGCTGACAAATCCTGAATCTTCATTCAATCGCTAGCATGTCACCAGCTAGCAAATCCCTTAATAGGGCTGTTCGTTCATTCCTTTGTTAGGGAGGGTGGGGAAGCTGCCTAAGGTGCGTGATATCTGGGATAGGCTTAAACCTATTCTAGATTAAATATCTGGAAAATTCCGACGAGCAAGAAAACGGCCGGCGTGTCTTCATTGGTCGGTCACGTGTAGAACCTGAGTAGATTAGGGCACTGTTTAGGTGGGGGGGCTTCCGCCTGAAGTCCCAGTAAAAGGATGCAAAAAAAATCCTGAACTAAAAATAGGGGGGGTCCTCTGCCGGAACCCGGGAGAAAACATGTTAAACCGGTGGCAGGCTATGCACGAAAATTTTCAACCGAAAAGAAGGGGAAGGCAGCAGGTGGGAAGTGGGGGGTTGTAAGAAGAATGGGGTAAAACTGGGGCAGGGATTCAAGATGAAGGGTACCGGACGTCGCAAAGGAAGGTTCACGGGAAGGACGGTAGGCAAAACTGTTCGCAACAAGACAGGGACACAGCGCATACAAGGAAAAATGTTGGACCACTTGAGGAGGGGGCGAAGCTGATTGAAGTATACCAGCCGAGGAGAAAAAACGGTACGCAGAGGAAAGAGGACAAACGCGTGGGCTGTGCCGGAAAAAAGGGCTAATGGGACCGTCTGCTGCAAAGGACTTGTATGGAGGGGGGAAAGGGGCGGTTTAACAAAACCTGACAGGCTCGGGGGGGCGATCCTTGGAGGGGAATCGGAATGGAATTCTCAAAACTGGTCACACATGAACAAGGGGGGAGAAAAATAGCCCAACCTCTGTATCTCATAGCAAAAACAGAGGAGGGAAAAGAGAATCATAGGGGGGGGAAACCATTGGAACGTTGATCAAATTCTGGGCATGGTGTGACCTTAGTGGGAAAGGCATCGAAAAAACAGAAGGGGGGGCTTGCAGCAAAAAAAACGAAACAGCCCCAGAAAGAACCGAACGCGCCAGAAAAAGGGCAAGCGAAGCGCAAATTCTGAAAAAAAGCAAACACGGTCGTAGAAGGCGATGGCAAGTATCAGGTAACAAAAAAAGAAGGAAATCGGGCGGTCAAAGGTCTATTTCTTTTACTCCGAAGGAGAAAAACCTTAGGGGGAGAAGTCATTTGTGGTTTGCGGCACGGAAATACGGAAGCCTCGAACCCAAGAATCCAGGGACGAGGAGGAAACTCCAGCTGAAAAAATAAATGCAAATGGTTTTTGACAATAAACTTCTTCCACAAGCAGTCAACTGCAAAGGACCAATCAGAATTTGGAAGTAAACACTGGAGAGGTGTATCAGAAAAAACAAAACTTTGCTACGCTTTGATTCAAACGGGTACAATCAGAGTTCAACATACATTTCTGGAGGGTGAAATACTACCTCTACTGTGGCCCGTTCATGGGTCCAGCACCGGAGGCAAATTACATCAGCCATTCCAAGAGGCTATAAAGGAACGAAAAGGAGGGACGTCGATCAGGCGAGGAGGTAGTGGGGAGCATTCAGCAGAAAAGATGGGCTAAGTGATCCCACGAGTCTCACTCAGTATGATCATACCTGAAACCAAGTCTAAAGAAAAAGGCGCAAGGCATAACGCCTACTAGTAACGGTCGGTAGAGGGCGGAGAAAAAGGGCTACAAAGTATTAGAAGAGTGCCTGGACATTGTAGGAAACGTAAAGTTTGCATGGTGGGATGCCGACCCAGGGAAGCTCATTTGGCAAAAACATTAAATTCCGGGGGGCTGCGGGGGTCATCGCCACCCGACTCGGAATGGCCGCATGAATTCATCGAGGAGGGGATATACGTTGGAGACTTAGGGTATCAGAAGAGGGATGCTTTTAAGAGGGGGGTAACTTCGGTAGGAATGGGGACACTGGGTCTGGTGCGAAACGGTGGGTAACCTGGAATTCCGCTCCAGGGGTGCCCAGGGGCAAAATGAACCCCAGACGTGGCCATAATGTCCCGCTAAATGCTTGTTGTGTCTAAGTCCGTTGGGACAATTCTCCTGATATAAAAGCGTCAAGAAAAATTAATACTTCCTGGGAATAAAAGCCTAGGAAACAAGGTGGAAGTTCTCTGTGTACTGAGAGACATCTGAGGGAATCGACGTGAATCTGTACACGAGCCGCTTGGGGATTGACGAACGACAACTTACACGAGCAGACTGCTGAAAAGCTAGTGTAAAAAGAAGACACATTTGAGTCACATGAATAAGCATGCGTGGAGGAGTGGGTCCCTTTGCTGTAAAACAAACTAAACTGGAAAGCTTCCGACATGGATACTTACTATACTGAGTGTGGTGGCCGACTGAGGGAAAAAAAATGGTAGACTGAGTCAGGGAGTCAAAAAGAGGTCTCAGGGAGCAGGGTCTGATATCGGGACAAAACTCCTCTGTGATAAAAAACAAGAAACCCAAATCAAGAGATATGCGGAGCTGTAGCCGGAAGCAATCATCCTGTCTTGACTCTGAATAATGGGTGGAGCACACGAGGGAGGGGGGTCTGATAAAAATTTAAATGGTTGGGAGGGGGTCGCCAGATTTAAAGTGTCAGTAGCAAAGGGGAGTTAAATCAGGACAGTAGTCTCCGAGGGGACGGTCCTCCCAATAGGGAAGAGGGTCTTGCAGGGAACAGGGGCAGTGAAAATAAAATTCTTAAATTGAAACCAGTTTTTCCAGGAAAGCGGAGGAACTAGACGGGAATTGCCTCAGAAATATCGAAGAGGGGAACAAGCAGGAAACGCCGGACGTACTCCTCGACGCGGGGCGTGCGAGGGTGGGGGCCTAATGGTTATAGCAAGGACTTTATCGATTGCCTTCAAGACACAGCATCCAAAAAATCGCGGGAAGGACAAGATACGTAAGGGGGGATCTGGAGACGAAACGGGCGCAGGGGCAATCCAGTGCAGGGAGACTAGAAATGAGAACCTTTTCTGGAGTTCTCGAGGGGTGACAAGAAAAAAAAAAAAAAAAGAAAGAAGGACGCGGTGCAAGGCCCTCAGCAAGGTCATAGATACTAAAGAGTCAACGAATTCAGGTGAGGAGCGAGCACTATCCCACGTAGGCTCAAAACAACTCAACGCTGCCCCGGAGCTGTGTCTAGCTCAGAGGGAAGGTAGTACCAAGTGGGACCAGAGGCACCTTTCTGACGTGTAACTTGAGCACGAAAACCCGACAGTCAGGTCTCAGGGGAAAAAAAAGTGTGGCTCACTAGGGGGGAGGGTGGGATAGAGAGAGGTGCGGGGTAGTGTCACCCAATCTGCGGAGAAGGGGGGCTGCGTCAGTAAAAAGGAGAGTCCGTAGAGTCAGGCGGCGCGGGGAGCTACCGGGTAAAAAAAAAAAAAGTAAAAACAGGACAATTCGCAAGTATCGATTATGGCGCTCCGGTCGAGACCGGTACAATCGTGAAAAAGGAGACAACCGAACGTCACCTGAAACTAAGGATAGGGAAGAACCAGCACCGTTTGTGGGGGCAGCGGATAGCGAGAAGGATAGAAGTTGCGCGGATAAAGGACGGTCTAATCCCTTCGAAGTGGAAACTATAGTGTGGATAGGGAAGGGAGGCGCTTGGAGCCGGAGCGGAGCCGTACATCAAAGGGAGAGGAAAAGCCTAAAAAAAAAAAAACTGAGTAGGAGGGAGATATAATGTGGATAGAGGTTGGACCAGAGGACCGATCCGGCTCCAAGCGACCAAAAAGCCTGCTATGCCCGATTTTGCAAAGGAGACAGGGACATAAAGTTTCGCTGAGTAAGGGAGGGGGATATCGCCGGTAAGGAGCAGGCTTGGGCAGAGACGGGGCGTCGGGGACAGCGTAGACCGTCGGGGGAACAGGGGGACTTTCATGGGCCGATGACTCGCCAGGGGACCGTGATGGATACACGTTCAGGCCAATACTTGAAAAAAGATTCCGTATAGGCATGGGGGGAGGCTTTCACTCTTTGTGTGGGAGGTATAATTAAGCGGCTCTACTGACACCAGAGGACGGAATGCAGGGTCGTTTGTACATATTCGATTCTTCAAAACACGGGGGCGGGGAAGCATCAAAAAATTTTCTAAAACAGGAAAAGGGCGTGCGTTTGGAAAAAAAAGAAATCTTTTGGGAGACGGGATTCAGGGCCCGAGGAAGCCGGTTGCCTAGGGTAATCCGTTAGTGGAGGGCTCTCGTGGAAAAAGCAGTTAGATGAATCGGCAGGGGGGAGGAATGCACGGCCTTCGGGCAGGGGCACATCTATCCAGAAGGTGGGAGCAAAAAAAAATCGAGTTTCATGGGCACCGGGGTATCTGCAGGAGCTACGGGACTCATACGAAACTATTGGGTACCGTTCTTGTCCTGACGAAGGTCTTGGGTGGGCTGGTCTGGGGGACTTATTAAGAACTGATCCGACTTCAAGGGATAGAGGAACTCGGGTGAACATATCAGCATTACTCGGACTACCTATTCGTAGTATGCGGTACTCGCCTTGAGGTAAACGCGCTCGAGGGGTCATGTTACCATTCCACCAGTTCTTCCGAAGCTGTCCGCACTTACTCCTTTCTAAGGTATGTGAGAGGAGCGCGAGGAAACTGTTCGGCATTCCCGCAGACCCTGGGGGAGGGCTCTCAGTTCGGAATTTTTGTGGGGCTGGAACATTTGCATTTCTGTCTGCCCCTTCCTGTGCTCACTCGCCCCCTCCCAAGTTCTTTCTCCACTGTGGGGAGAACCTAGGGTCGCCAGATGTTGGGGCGGAGTCCCATGGGGGGGACAGTGTGCGTGAGGGCCCGAAGAGCCCTCCGTGGATTAAAGCAGGCAGCAAGCTGAACCAGATCCGGAAACAGCGTTCAGCAAGAGCGTATTATCATCGGCGGAATCTCGTAGAGCGGGGGGTGCGGGGGGAAACCACGGCGGTCAGTAGTACAAATCCGAGAAGGGGCCGAAAGTGATCCATATCACGATACGTCCGGGGGATTACCGGGAACATGGGACCAAATCAAAACAACAAAATACGATCGTCTAATCATCGTTCGGAGAGGAAGATAAATGTGTCTTGTGTTTCCTTGAAACATCCCAGTAGGAATATCCAGTCTCAGGGGCTTAGGAATTTCTACAAATGTGAGGGGAGTCCAGAGCTTCGACAGGAGGGAGAGTCATGAACCATAAGCGCTCACGCGCGCGAAAAGAAAACGTTGGACAAGAAAATGATGGAAGAGGGGAGAGAAGGGGACACTCGCATTCACCGGTGGACGAGGGAGGTCATGAAAGGGACGTTTCTGCGACCGCTTTGGCGATAAGGAAATACCGGGGAACCTCCAAGATCGCCAAAAGCACGGCTGGAAAAAAAGTTCATAGCACGAAGGTCAAGGCCCTTGGCAAACTTGGAAGACAGTACCACCGTCGTTTCCCCAGCACTTTCTCACTAAACAAGTGGCAGGCGAACTAAAAAAAAAAAACTGAAACCTAAGAAGGCCCGGGGAAACCAAGGATCCCATGGCGAAGAAAGAGCGGCATAAAGAGCGCCAGGACGATCGGGGGGGGATGAAGAAAGAAATAAGGAGGAAAAAGGACCGCAAAAAGATACATCAACAAACGTGGAGGAGGGGGAACCAGATCATGGGATACTTCCTCGAAGGGCGAAAAAAAGGAGAATAAAGGGATAGTCGGTGCTTTGGTCACGAAAAAGGTAAAGGGGGTGGATCGGATGCTCGATGTGCTGGAAGTCAGGTGAAACAGACCGACCTTCTCGGTGGGGGCAGCGCGTCTTCACGAAAAGAGAGACGAAGGAAAAAGACGGACCATAGTTTACGGGAAGGTAGCGTGGGCAAAAGGAAGGATGTGATAGTGGGAAAACGGTCTGCACCTGCATTCCGTGTCGGCGCAAAAAGAAAAGAAAATCCGTATCTTTTCAAAGATTAGGCCGGACCCGGTGGAGGAACGGGGGGTGAAAAAGGGCCGATCCTCTCAATGGGGCCCGGAGGAGTGAAAAAACGGGGGGGTGGTGAAAAGAGAAAGGTGGGAGGGCAAGTGTGTATCAAGGCGGTCTGCAAAGGACGGAGAGTTCGCTAGAAAATTACAAAAAGGGATCCCACAATCCGGTCGTCAAAAAGAAAGACCGGTGGAATTAGATTAAAAAGAGGAACGTCTACCAAGCACTATATTCGGGAGGGCCGAGATCGGCGGCGCCAAATGGGTCGTTTCTTGGTCGATAAGGGTGCGCGGGCGTTCGAACACTGCAGGAGCGACGGGGATATGGGTGGTCTTGGGCGGGTTGGCGCCCGAAACAGAGCTGGGAGCGATACTGACGGGGGGAATCTTCCTAGGGTCACACAGGCACAATGGTGATCAAAGTCCCACTGGAGGGATCAAAGGAAGGAGAGCTAGAAAACCAGAAGTTGGGAGGAAGAAAGAGAATCATGAAAAAAGTGATCAGCCTTTTGAAAAGTGAGCAACTTCGGTGGCAGTGTTGGGATCTGATAGGCAGATGCACAAGGGAAGAGCGACAAAAAAAGTTGCCGGGTCGCCAACAGCACGAAGGACCCCTAAGAAACGAAAAAGAACAGGTCAGCCCTAAGAGGGAATTATGATGAAACCTCCAAGTCACTCATAATTTGCGAGGGGCAGAGAAGACGAGGAAACTAATCATATTCTGGGAGGAGCAAGAGGGTCTGGGACTTACGAGGACCGAATCCCTGTGGAATAGGGGGGGTGGTGTCGAAGAACCAGGTCGGGAGAAAACTTACGCCCGAAAGCCTAAGGAATACCGCCAAGGGTAGAAAGCTGACGTTTTTAACATCGGCTTCAACACTGACACTCGGCCCAGATCGCGAGGGCAAACACTTCTAGGGGGGGGAGAACACGTGGGGGTCAAAAACGGTTGTGACACGTGTTCCTGGCCGATGGGAAAGAGAGCCGGTGTGTGCGCAGAGAAAGGTGAAAACCGCGGGTAAGCCCCGGCTCAGGGGAAGAGACAGTCCGCAACAAAAATTTGAAAACAAAGCACTTGCCCGGGGCCTCGACGTACGAGGAGGAAGTGGACGGGATCACTACATCAACATTTCGGCCTTTCCTAGCCAAGATATACTCACGAAAGGGGGATTCTCCCTGAAACTTAAAGGTCAACCACTCACGCCAGACAGTAGCGTCAGTGTCTCTGCGACAATTAGAGAGAAAGGAAAGACTCTAAAGGAAGGGGAGCCTACCTGTTGTAGGGGGGGGTTAAAAAGACTTCTCAGAATTTGCAGGGGAAGGGGATTAGCATCGACCCAAACAGCGGAGACTAGGGGGGGGAAGTCCCAGCTCAGATGTGATGGGAAAACATTTGTCCTGGGGAAATACGAGGTTAGAAGTAGGTTTTCGGTAGCCGGGGGAAAAGGTGGGGGGGAAGGGTTTTAGAATCTGAAGGGAACGGGCAGACCGGAAAGGGCACTTTTGGTCCATTGCTTACATCGAGGTCGAGATGGGGTCGTGCTTTCTGGGGGAGATCGCTGTGTCAAAGTCGCCCTGATAAGAAAGTGCATAAGAAGTCACAACGGCGTCAACCTAAAACGGGGGGGGTACCCCGGGGGACCCAAGAAAGTCGGCGAGAAATCGAAATAGCTGTCGGGAAAGCTTTTGAGGAAAAGCTCTTCAAGAGGAAAAGGCGTTCCCGTACCGGACGGAGAAGCGCTGGCCGAAGCACAAGGTCGGCAAGGGAAAGGAAATATTGGATGAGATCGACACGGTTGAGGTTCAAGAACAAAAAACCATTGGGTCGGGCATTCGCGGGGGGGGTGGGGGAGAGTGCGGAAAGATACGACTTTTTGTGCCCGAGGGAAGGGGTCGGCAAGGGGCTGTAATGGGATGCTAAAGGTCGTCGAGCGGAGGGGAATCAGCGCCCAAGAGGGCTGGAGGACACAAGAACAAAAGAGAGAAAAACGAGATGAGGCGATGAAGAACTCAAAGCGGAACTGGGATTTCGGAGGAGGGTGACTGAGCGAGGGCGGGGGGTTATTAGCTCCTTACCGTGTGGGGAGGGGACTACAGGGGGGGGAGGGGTTGCAGAATACAACGGTTCGGCTATCACTTATTCAAAATGTCAGTGAATAAAATCCGAAATCGATACTGGGAAAGTCGCTTAAGGCTAAGGCGGACCTTGACCCTTTTCCTCATTCTAAGAGGAGTAAGGAATGTGGCTAAAGGGGGAAA